>Ga0326726_10000783_pt1 | contig 29103 bp, 29 predicted proteins | sample MHFenrmetagenome_2_FD_207603 | JGI IMG/M metagenome (GOLD analysis project Ga0326726, IMG submission 207603) | Lab enriched peat soil microbial communities from Michigan Hollow, Ithaca, NY, United States - MHF15MN | ecosystem: Environmental > Terrestrial > Soil > Wetlands > Peat | place: USA... | reverse complement strand
GTATCTGCTCCGCAACATCCGGGAGCGGCAGCGCGACGAGGAGCAGACGCACGCCGCCGAGATTCCGGAAGGTCTGTCGCGGCTGGTGCGGGCCCTGAACCCGCGGTACGAGGATCTGGTGCTGAAGCTCCGGGAGAGCAGGTGGTACCAGGGGCCGGTTCTGGTCATAGATGTGTCGAAGATCGACTTCGTATCCAACGTCCGGCACCTGATCGCCGTGTACGAGGGCATCGAGACGCTGCTGGTGCCGAGGGAGTTCCGGGCCTAGCCGGGAGAGGGAGCGATCGTGCGAACGAGACAACTGCGTCAGACCGTCTCCATCCAGGCACCGACCCAGGCCGTGTATCGCGCGCTCGTGAACTCGCGCCAGCATTCGCGGATCACCGGATCGCGGGCGCGCATTGGGACGAAGGTCGGGAGCGCGTTCAGCGTGTGGGACGGCGGAGTGAGCGGGTTCACACTGGCGCTGGAACGGAATCGGCGCATCGTGCTGGCGTGGCGCAGCTCCGACTGGCCCGCCGGACACTTCTCCATCGTGAGCTTTGCGTTCCGGAAGGCCGGGGCGGCGACTCGTCTCGTGCTGGAGCAGCACGGCATTCCGGCCGGAGCGTATCGGGACATCGCCGAAGGCTGGAAGACGTACTACTGGCAGCCCATGAAGGACGTCCTGGAACGGTGAGACGCGGCTGGTGCCGAAGGCGCTCCGGGCCTAGCTTTCCACTCCCACGGCGCCGTAGCCAAGTGGTAAGGCAGAGGTCTGCAAAACCTCTATACGGCGGTTCGAATCCGCCCGGCGCCTCTCGGTTCACGCCGCAGAATCACGCTCTGCCCAGGTCACCGCACCCCATGAAACGCAAAGCGCTCCACGTTGTCGCCGCCCTGCTGCTGGTCCTGAGCTGCAGCGAGCCGTACCCCGGCGTCGGAGGGGCCTGGCGATACGCCAGCACTCTCACGTACCCCACCGATTTCGATTTTTCGCCGGGGCAGCCGTACGTGTGCAACTTCTCGGGTGCCCTCACCCTCAGGCAGAGCAGCGGTGTCTTCGATGGCACGTACGACAGCCTGGCGATCTCCTGTAACAGCGGCAGCCTTACCTCGGGCTTCAACGGCACGGTGATAAACGGTTCCCTGTCGAGAAGCGGCATCATCTCATTCGGGCTCGACACGCCGAGCTGGCTGTCGGTCGGAACGCTCCACGGCGACAGCATGGGCGGAAGCGTGACCGACAGCGTCAGCGGCCTGAGCGGCATGGAGCTGGCCAGCGGCACCTGGAAGGCGTGCAAGGGGCGCGTCTGCAAGTAGCCTGACCGCCAGGCGTCGGCGCGCCCACACGGTCCTTGTGGCGCGCTGCCAATGCTGGCACATTCTCGGCAAATGCCCATGACGTCAGGCCCCCAGCTGAGGGGGCAGCCGTGAAACGCCTCCTGTTGGGCGGTTTCGCCGCGCTCGCCTTCGCGGCCGCGTGCGCCGGAGGTCCGCGCTCCCGACTCAGCCCCGGGCTACGCGATCAATATCAATTGCAGGCCGACGAGCTGGTATCGCTCGGGCCGAGCGCCTCGCTGTACGAGGTCGTCGAACGCCTGCGCCACCGCTGGCTGGAAGCACGCTCGAGCAACCTCGTTCCGGAGGCGACGGATCAGATCGGCGTCTACGTCGGCAGCCGTCGCCTGGGGGGCGTGAACGAGCTCCGGTACATCGCGGCCCGGAACGTCGCCTCGGCGCGTTTCATCGCTGCGCGGGAAGCCTCGGCGCTGTACGGCCCCGGCCACGCCAACGGAGTCATCCTGGTGGAGATGAAGTGAACAGTCTGCCGTTCCTGGCAGCGGCGTGTCTGGGCGCTCTGGCCGCGACCGGAGCCGTGGCTCAACAGCGGAACCCGACCGCACACTGCAACGATGGCACATACTACTACGGCGCCAGCAGGCGCCTGGCGTGCGCCCACCATCGCGGGGTGTCGGAGTGGTTGGCGAGGCCGAGGACGGTGAGCCGGCCTCGGCACCCGGTCGCCGCCCCGCGTGCTCCCAGGGCGCGAAGTTCTCTGGCCCCTCACCGCCCGTCCGGATCTCGTTCCCCTCAAGCGCGCCCGGCCGGCGCATCGGCCCGATGCCGCGACGGCAGCTGGTCCACCGATCCCCGTCGGGCGAGCGCCTGTGCGCGACACGGCGGGATTGCCCGGTGGCTCGGCCGCCACTGACCTGCCCGGCGACCCCCATCTGAGGCCTGACGCAGGCCGGGGAACCAATGCCCCGGCTATCGTGTTACATTTGGTACAAGATCAGTCGGATATACGGGAGCCTCAACGACATGAAGCTCATGCGACGTTCGCAGGTGGTTTGCCCCTGTACCTGTCCCGCCCAACAGGTGGGCCGGGGTCTGTCGCCTTGAGTGCATGAGCTTTCGTTAGCCACGTCGGCCATTGGCCGAATCACTCCAGACCCGCACGGCTCCAGCGTCGCGGGTCTTTTTCGTATCCGGCCCATGGCCGGGGAAGGGGAAGCGGAGGCAATGGAGATCATAGACACGGCAGCGGGATCGGCCACCCTCGGGGCGGCGACGGAGGCGATGGAAACCCGCGGACCCGTGCGGCGGCAGGACCGCGTCGCGGGCCTCGGCGCCAACGCCGCCCGGCGCCGGTACGGCGACGTGCGCGAGCTGATCGCGAGCCGCGAGAATCCCACGCCACTGGTGCGCCTGAACCGCGTGGTGCCACCGGACGCGGAGGCGTTTCTCAAGCTGGAGTGGATGAACCCCTTCGGCTCGATCAAGGACCGCACCGCCCGCTACCTGCTTGACGGCATGCGTGAGCGGGGCGAGTTGGAGGGACGCGAGCTGGTGGAAGCCACCTCCGGCAACACGGGCATCGCGCTCGCCGCGTTGGCGGCGCTCGCCGGGATTCCGCTCACCGTGACGATCCCTTCGGGGGTCCCCCAAGAGAAGCTGGTGCTCCTCAGGATGCTGGGCGCCACGGTGATGCCGACGCCCGACGACCTCTGCCCGGTGGACAACCCGCGGGACGGCGCGATCGCCCTGGCCCGCGCCGTCGCGGAGAGCCCCGCGCACCGTGGGCGCTACGCGATGCCGAACCAGTACGCCAATCCGGACAACGTTCGCGCGCACTACGAGACGACGGGTCCCGAGATCTGGGAGCAGACGGAGGGCCGGGTGCGCGCCTTCGTCGCCGGCTACGGCACCTGCGGCACGATTACGGGCGTCGGGCGGTTTCTGAAGGAGCGGGATCCGAGCATCCGGATTGTGGCCGTCGAGCCGCAGCTGGGGCACCGGTTGCCCGGCCTCAAGAACCTGCAGGAGGCGAAGGCGCCCGGGATCCTCGATCGGTCGGTGATTGACGACGTGGTCCGCGTGGACGACGCCCACGCGTACGCGATGGCCAAGCGCCTGTTCCGCGAGGAGGGGCTGATCGTCGGGCCCTCGACCGGGGCCATCGTCGAGGCCGTCGCGTCGCTCGGCACCGAGGGGTGGGGCGCCGGCCTCGCCGTGGGCGTTTCGCCGGACGGCGGGCAGAAGTACGCGTCGTTCTACGCCGACTATCTGGGGGAGGAGGGAGCGGCCCGATGACCGACCGCATCGTGGACGTGGCGAGGGCCGTAGCGCCGACGGCGGACCTCGAACTGGACTGCAAGGGGCTGCTCTGCCCGCTGCCGGTCTACCGCACGGCGCAGGCGTTGAACCGGCTCGCCGCCGGGCAGGTGCTGCGGGTCGAGTGCACCGACCCCGGATCGCTGGCGGACTTCCCGGCGCTCGCGCGGCAACGGAGGCTCACGCTCATTTCGGCGACCGAGCAGGGCGGCGTCCAGGTGTTCCATCTGCGGAAGGAAGCCGAGTGAAGACGGAGGCACGGGGGCACGGGGGCACAGAGGCACGGGAAGGCAACGGCAACGGCGACCGGCGCCGTCGGTTGGCGCTGGTGGCTTCGAAGGGATCGCTGGACGGGGCCTACCCGCCGCTCATTCTGGCGGCGACGGCGGCGAGCCTCGGGTGGGAGGTGGGAATCTTCTTCACCTTCTACGGCCTCGACATCCTGCACAAGAAGAGGCACAAGAAGCTCAAGGTCGCACCGGTGGGGAATCCCGCGATGCCGGTTCCGGTGCCGAATATCGTGGGTGTGTTGCCCGGCATGACCGCCGCCGCCACCGCGATGATGAAGGGGTGGATGAAGCGCTCTAACCTTCCGGACGTGCCTGGCTTCCTCGAGCTGGCGCGCGAATCGGGCGTGAAGCTCTACGCCTGCTCGACGACGATGGGGGTGATGGGGATCAAGGAGAAGGATCTGGTGCCAGGAGCCGACATCGCCGGCGCGACCGCCTTCCTCGACTTCGCGGCGGACGCGGACGTGTCGCTGTTCATCTAGGAAGTCAGGCCGGCACCACCTCGTGGACCAGCCGGTTCTTGCCTTCGCGTTTGGCGGCGTAGAGCATGACGTCGGTGCGCTCCAGCAACTCGTCCACGGTGGGCGGTGGATACGCGAACGTCACCAGGCCCATGCTGACGGTCACGGAGCGGCAGTTCTCCGGCAGGGCGGCCACGCAGTCCTCACGCAGCTTCCCCAGCACGGCCGCCGCGGCTTCCGGGCCGGTTTCGGGAAGGCAGAGCGCGAATTCATCCCCCCCCAGCCGGCCGACCACGTCAGTGGACCGCAGCCGGTTGCGGACCGTGTGCGCCACGGCCCGCAGCACTTCGTCGCCGGCCTGGTGGCCGAGCCGGTCGTTGATCTGCTTGAAGTTGTCGAGGTCCAGGTAGGCAATTGTCGTGGGCCGATGGTAACGGCGCGCAAAGGCAAGCGCGGCGCCCGTCAGCTCGATGAAATGACGCCGGTTCGACACGCCGGTGAGCGGATCGGTCCGCGCGGATTCCTTCTCCCGGTCCAGCGCGTGACGCAGCGCCGATACGACCTCGACGAACACGAGGAACAGCGCGGTGCGCAGCACGAACATGATGGCCGGCACGAGCCAGGTCGAGTAGGGGAGCCCGGCGAGCAGATCACCGCCGACGCCCAGTACCGAGCTGAGGCAGGCGAGGGCTATGGCGGCGGGCCGGCCCACGCGCGTGACGGTGAAGAAGATCGGAATGAGGTAGACGACGGAGATCTGTACTTCGTAGCCGGCGAAGTAGTCGGCCACGGTGATCGCAAGTAGCAGTCCCACGCTGGCGGCCAGCGCGCCCGTCTTCGAGTGACCCACAGGCTGCGACTCCAGCAGAGCCTGTCCCATCATCGTGGCGCGTCCCGACATTGCCCCTCGTGGTCGCTATGAGAGAACTGCAGTCCCGCGCCTGTGGTTGCCCGTAGTGGCAACGAGATTAGCGCCATTCCCGTCCGGCATCAACCGTGGTCTCGCTCGGCGCGTCCGTTGCCGCGGGCGCGGGCGCCCGGCGAGGGCGAGGCGGCCTGCTTGCCACGCCAGTCGGGGAGGGGCTACGTTACCCGCCCCTCTGGTCCGAAGGGCTGGCGATGAAGGAGTACCCAAGCACACACATCCGGAACGTGGCCGTAGTCGGCCACGGAGGCAGCGGCAAGACCAGTCTGGTTGACGCCCTCGCCTTCGTGGCCGGAAGCAGCAAGCGGCACGGTCGCATCAAGGACGGTTCTTCGCTCACCGACTACTCTCCCGACGAGATCGAACGCGGATACAGCATCAGCCTGGCCCTGGCCCACGCCGAGTGGGAGGGGGTCAAGGTCAACCTGTTCGACACGCCGGGCTATCTCGACTTCGCGGGCGACGCACTGGCCGGGATCTGGGCGGCGGATGCGTCGCTCATCGTGCTGGGCGCGTCGGCGGGCGTGGAGACCGGGACGGAAAAGGTCTGGGAGTACTCGAGGACCAGCGAGCACGAGGCGATCTTCTTCGTCTCCATGATGGACAAGGAGCACGCCGACTTCGCCAAGGTCTACCAGCAGATCCGCGAGCGGCTGACTCCGAAGGCCATCCCGGTCGAGATCCCGATCGGCGCGGGCCCCGACTTCCGGGGGATCGTGAACCTGATCACCAAGACGGCGCACGTCTACAAGCCGGGCACCAAGACCGGCGAGTACGACGAACTGCCGATTCCCAAGGAGATCCAGGCGGAGTACGAGAAGTACGAGAACGACCTGATCGAAACGGTGGCCTCGACCGACGACGCGCTGGTCGAGCGCTATCTCGAGGGGAAGGAGATCCTGCACGACGACCTGGTGACGGCGATGCGCGCGGCGATGAAGCGGCGCGAGCTGTTCCCGGTCTTCTGCGGCGCGGCGGAGCTGACCTACGGGGCGCGGGCGCTGCTGTCGGAGATCGTGGAGCTGGTGCCCTCGCCGGCCGACAATCCCTCCGTGCACGCGGAGAAGTGGGGCACGGTCGAGAAGCTGGAGCTGTCGGAGCAGGACGGCGCTCCGTTCAGCGCGCTCGTCTTCAAGACCGTGTCGGAGCCGCACGTCGGCGACGTGTCGCTGTTCCGCATCTACTCGGGGATGGTGAAGAACGGGCAGGAGGTCTTCAACCCGGCGCGCAGCGTGCTGGAGAAGCTCAACCACCTCTCGATCGCGCAGGGGAAGGAGAAGATCGAGGTGGACCTGCTGCACGCGGGCGACGTCGGCGTGATCGCGAAGCTCCGGGACACGCACACCAACGACTCGCTGTCCACCCAGGCGGTACCGGTGGTGCTGCCGCGGATCCCGTTCCCCGAGCCGATCATCCACGTCGCCGTCGAGGCGAAAGAGCGCGGCGACGAGGAGAAGATCAACCTCGGGCTCGCGAGGCTGGCCGAGGAGGACCCCACCTTCCACTGGGAGTACAACCCCGACGTCCGCCAGACCTGGATCTACGGACTGGGGGAGCGGCACCTCGAGGTGATGCTGGGGCGGCTGGCGCGGAAGTTCAGCGTGCACGCGACGCAGGCGAAGCCGAAGATCCCGTACCGCGAGACCATCAAGGGGAAGGCCGAGGGGCAGGGGCGGCACAAGAAGCAGACCGGCGGCCGCGGCCAGTTCGGCGACTGCTGGGTCCGGATGATGCCGATGCCGCGCGGCGGCGGGTACGTCTTCGAGGACCAGATCGTCGGCGGCTCGATCCCCAGCAAATTCATCCCCGCGGTGGACCGGGGCATCCAGGAGGCCGCGGTGCGCGGGATCCTGGCCGGGTATCCGGTGGTGGACTACAAGGTCCAGCTGTTCGACGGGTCCTATCACACGGTGGATTCGAACGAGATGTCCTTCAAGCTGGCCGGCATCCTCGCCTTCCGGAACGTGTCGCCCAACTGCAAGCCGGTGCTGCTCGAGCCGCTCTCAGATCTCGAGGTGATCACGCCCGAAGAGTATCTCGGGGCCGTGATGGGCGATCTCAACTCGCGGCGCGGTCAGATCCTCGGCTCCGAGCCGGAGGAGAAGACGCTCAAGCTGAAGGCGGTGGTGCCCGAGGCGGAGCTGTACAAGTACGCGACCCAGCTGCACTCACTCACGCAGGGGCGCGGCACCTTCCGGAAGAAATTCAGGGGCTACGCCGAGATGCCCGCGGAGGCGGCGGCGAAGGTGATCGACGAATTCCAGAAGGCGAAGAAAGAGAAGGAAGAAGAAGCCTAGACCTTGTGGTAACCGACCCGCGCCGCCTCGGCGCCGTCGTCGGCCTTGTAGATCTCGAAGTCGGAGAAGAGCCGCGGCGCCTCGGCGGAGAGCGCGCGCAGGACGGCGACCGCCATCCGCCGGATCTCCTGCTCGGCGCCCTCGCCGCATCGAAGCTCGAGCATCGTCCGCCAGGCGCGGGCGTTCGCGCTCACCACGATCTTGGTCTCGGTGGCATTCGGCAGGAGGGAGCGCGCGGCCTCGCGCGCCATCTTGCGGCGGTGCACCTTGTCGGCCACCCACTCGTAGCGCCGCATCAGGTCCTCGACGGCGCGGGCGTACGCCTCCTGCGCCGCGGTGACCTGCGCCAGCCACGCCGCCTCGAGCTTCGCGTCGCCCAGCATCGCGGGCGGCACGACGAACGCGGCGTGCGACTCGTCCACGTAGCGCTGGGATAGCTGGCTGTAGCCGAAGCCGGCGCGGTGACGCACCAGCTCGTGCGTGCAGGAGCGCGAGATTCCCTCGAGCAGCAGTACGTAGACGGAATGCTCCAGCACAGAGCCGTGTCCCTGCTTCTTGATGTTCTCGAGGTAGTCCTCCGTCGTGCGCTTGGCCGGGTTTGCCTGGCTCATGTAGCAGAGTCGGCCGGCGAACTCCGCGAGCCGCTCGCCGTCGGTCGCGTCGCCGTTCCACTGCACCTTGAGATGGTCCGGCTCGACGAACTGCGGGCGGGCAATCAGCGTGACCCTGGGGGCGCGGAGGATTTCCATGGTCAGGCCAGCTCCATTCTGAACGTTCCCCAGGAGGCGGTCCGCTCGATCTCCCGCAGCCGTGCGGCGATCCCGACGGGGAGCGCCGGGGCCTCAAGGCCGACCTTGAGCGCATCGGGGCGCAGGGTGCCGGCGTCATCGGTTCGGAGGATCTTGACGCCGGGGTTCAGGATGCCCGCTGGATCCCACGCGGTCCGGGTGCGGCGGCAGAGTTCCAGGTACGCGGCACCGAAGGTGCGCCCGACGAACGGCGCGCGCAGCCGGCCGTCGCCGTGCTCCCCCGACGGCGTCCCGCCCAGGGCGATCTGTTCGGCAGTCACCTGCTCCAGGCAGGTGGCCAGCCGCCGGGCGAAGTCGGGCGCCGTCACGTCGGCCAGCAGGTTGGCGTGCAGGTGCCCGTCTCCGGCGTGGCCAAAGATGACGATCTCGAAGCCGCAGGCGGCGGCGGCGGCGCGCAGCGCGGCGATGTAGCGCGCGAGGCGATCCGGCGCCACGCACCCGTCTTCGACGACCTGGAGTGAGCGCAGGTGGTCGGGGAGGGAGGCGAGGAGCGGGCTCGCGAGGTGGCGCAGCTCCCACAGCCTGCCGACCGTCGCCGCGTCGTCGGCCAGCTCCACCGACGTCGCGATGCCCTGGACGGCGGCGGCGGCTTCGCGCCCATTTCCCTCGAATTCAACCAGGAGCACCGCCTCCGTGCCGGTGGCAAGGTGACGCTGTGCTGCTCCTCGGACGAAGTCGAGGTAGGTCCGGTCGAGCAGCTCGAGCGCCGAGGGTCCGACCGGCCGCAGGGCGAGCACCGCGGGGCCGACCTGCTCGAGCGAGCCCAAAGTCACCAGCAGGGTCGTGCGCTCGGCGGGGAGCGGCGCGAGGGCGACCTCGAGGGCCGTGATCACGGCGAGGGTCCCTTCGCTCCCCACCAGCAGGTCGGCCGTGCGGCCGCTCCGGGCGAAGACGTCGAGGGCGTAGCCGGACGAGTTCTTGGGCGTCTGAGGAGTCGAGGCGGCGAGATCGGCGGCGCTCGCGCGGATCGCCGGCGCGACGTCCGCGAGGAATCGCTGCTCGGCCGCCGTGCGTCCGTGCGACTGTCCGTCCGTGCGCCCGGCTTCTCCGTCCGCCGTCACGAACTCGAGCGCACGCACCCAGCGGCGCATCGTCCCGTACTTCACGCTGTGCGCGCCGGCGGCGTTGGTGGCGGCCATGCCTCCCAGGGTGCAGAAGGCGCCGCTCGACGGATCGGGGGGCAGATGCAGGCCGTGCGGCTGGGCCGCACCGTTGAGCGCCCGGTAGGTGACGGAGGCGCCGCAGCGCGCGGTCTGCGCCTCCAGGTCGATCACCGGCGTGTCGAGGCAGGCCCGCGTGAGGTCCACGACGACGCCCGCGCCGACATTGCCGCCCTGCATCCCACTCCCGGCGCCCCGCGGCACGAGCGCGACGCCGCGCTCCGCCGCCCAGCGGACGAGCAGCGCCAGATCGCTCACGTCCTTCGGGACGGCCACGGCCTCGGGGAGAATGCGGAAGATGCCGGCCCCTTCGGAGTAGAGCGCGCGGGCGACGTCGTCGGACCTGAATTCGCCGCGGAGGCCGGGAGGGGCATGCACGCGCGCAAGGTAACGGCCGCGCCTTCGGCTTGACAAGCACTTGCGGCGCGGTGATACTCGCGAATTCATGCCGACAACAGCAGGAAGACCGAACCTCATCCGGATCGAGGTGGACCGCCGCCTCGGCCACGAGTGGGACGAGTGGGACGGGCAACCGCTGCCCGGGGGCGGGAACTTCGACGCGCCCCCCGGTCGCTTCTTCGCGTACGCGGCGCTGACGCTGGCCGTCGTGGCGATGGCCCTCTACCTCGCCGCGTTCCTGCTCAATCCCCGGCTCGCGACGCTGTGGCCTCAGCTGCCGCGCGTCGTGGTGCTCGCGGTGTCGGCGCTGACGGTGCTGGCGTGGGTGTGGTTCGCGCTCTTGGTGGCGTCGTACTACGGTTCTGCGCTCCTGCTGCCGGAGCGCCTCGCCGAGCGCGGGCCCTTCCTGGCGCTCATGCGGTGGACCTCGCAGGTCGCGCGGCGGCTCGGGGTGCGGGATTGGGTCGAGCACGCGGCGGTGGAGGTGTACAACTCCTTCGCCTCGCGCCGCGGACGCAAGGTGGGCAAGGGCGAGCTGCTCGTGCTGATCCCGCGGTGCCTCTCCAAGGAAGCGCTGGACGGGATCCTCGGCGTGGCAGGACGCTACGACGTGCCGGTGTTCGTGGCGACGCGAGGCCAGCTGGCCCGGCGTGCCATACGCGAGCGGCGGCCGCGGGCGGTGGTGGCGGTCGCCTGCGAGCGGGACATGGTGAGCGGCCTGCATGACGTCGCCGCGAAGGTGCCGGTCCTGGGCCTCACCATGCGGCTGCCGTCCGGGCCCTGCAAGGACGCGGCGGTGGACGTGGCGAAGTTCGAGAGCTGGGTGAAGAGCTTCGTGGAGGGAAGCTAGGGCTCCTGGGGCCTGGTCGAGTCGGCGCGAGCTCTGGGCGGGGGGAACACCACTTTGAGCCGCGCGATCAGGCTGTCGAGCAGAGCGTGCGCGGGCGTGCTGTCCGGCACCATCCGCTCCAGGTCCCGCTCCGGCTCGCTGGGATCGTAGGCGATCCTCACCACACACTCCGCCGCAAGCCGGGTCTTCCCCGCCGTCGGATCCGCAAACAGCCGCAGCTTGACGATGTGATCGAAGTGCCGCGTGCGCGCGTCCACGGTGCGCCGCGCCGCGACATCGTACCACTCCGTTTCCAGGTATCCCTCGTCCGCGGCCACCCGCACGACCTTGAGGCCGGCGGCCTGCACTTCGTGCGCGGCCGCGACGATCACGGCGTCGGGTAGGGCGTCGAGCTGCAGTGAGAGACTGCCGGGCAGCGGCCCGTAGACCGGTCGCACGCCGCCGAAATGCGCGCATGCCGCCAGGCCAAAGAGCAGGGCCGCGGCAGCGGCGCAGGCGGCGCGACTAGTGCTTCGCGGTATCGGGTGAGCCCGGATGCGCGTGGGTGGAATCGGTGGCAGGCGTCACGCCCTGCGGGGTCGCCGGAGCGTGTTCCTCGTCCTCATCGTGATGATGGCCGGCCGCCCGCTCGGTGACGATCCCCTGGAGGCGTGCGGTGGGCACGCCGAGCGCGTGGTCGAAGCTGAGCTTCCCGCCGAGCATCGCGGTGTAGAGCAGGATCGCGACGCCGACCACCCCCGCGGTCAGGGCGACGGGCTGCTCCTTCTCGCGCCAGACGCCGCGGCGCACGATCCGCCAGATGGCGAGGATGCCGAAGATTGCCAGCACGATGAACGCCAGCGTCTCGTGCGTCTCCATGATCGCGTGTGCCTGTTCGCTGTGCTCCACCGCGTCCTCGGCGAGGAGCCCCGCGATGATCGCCGCGCCCGTGCCGACCACGCCGGCCACCAGCGTCCAGAACGCCGCCGCCTTGAGCGACTCGCGCTTGAAGAGGATGCCGAGCAGGTCGAACAGGATCGAGACCGGCAGGAGCGCCGGCGGCAGGTCGTTCAACGCGGCGTGGAGGCGCGGGGCGTCGTAGCCGAACAGCATCGTTACAGCCCCAGATTGGACAGCGTGGGCGGCGTGGTGCTGTAGTCGTAGAACCCCTTGCCGGACTTCTTGCCGTAATAGCCGGCGAGCACCATCCGCTTGAGGAGCGGCGGCGGCGCGTAACGCTGCTCGCGGTACTCGGCGAACATGATCTCCGCGATCTTGTACGTGGTGTCCAGCCCGACGAAGTCGAGCAGCACGAACGGCCCCATCGGATAGCCACAGCCGAGCTGCATCGCCTTGTCGATGTCGGGCGCGTTCGCCACGCCGTGCTCGAGGGCGCGGATCGCGTCGAGCAGGTAGGGCACCAGCAGCAGGTTCACCACGAACCCCGAGTTGTCTTTCGCGGCGATCGGCTCCTTCCCGAGCTTCCTGGCGAAGGCGAAGGCGCGGTCGAACGTGTCGGGAGCGGTGGTGACCGTGCGCACGACTTCGACCAGCTTCATCAGCGGCACGGGATTGAAGAAGTGGAGGCCCACGAACTTGTCCGGCCGCTTGGTCGCCGCCGCCATCGCGGCGATGGTGAGGCTCGACGTGTTCGAAGCGAAGATCGTCGCCGGCCGGCAGAGCCCGTCCAGTTCCTTCCACAGCGTGTTCTTGAGCTCGAGGTCCTCGGTCACCGCCTCCATCACGATGTCGGCGTCGCGCAGGTCGGCGACCTTGGTGGTGAAGCGCAGCCGACCGAGCGTCGCGTCGCGCGCCGTGGCGTCGAGCTTGCCCTTCTCGACCAGCTTGTTGAGCGAGCCGGTGATGGCGCCTTTGCCCCTGGCGAGGAGCTCGTCGCTCATCTCGCGCACGACCGTTGGGAAGCCGGCGGCAGCGGCGGTCTGGGCGATACCGCTGCCCATCAGGCCGCAACCGAGCACGCCGACGGTGGTGATTTCGCTCATGGGTGGCCCGAGCTCCGGGGTGGCTTGGTGTTGGGTGGCGAACCGTCAGGCGGTTGCCGGACGATGTCCTCGACCGATCGCTTAATCTCGCTCGCGATGCGCATGAAGGCCGATGCGCGGGGGCCCGCAAGCTGCGGCTTGGGCCGGATCTCGCCCCGCTCCAGCCGGTCCAGCACCTGCTCGAGTGCGGTCTGCATCCGCAGCGCCTTGCCGCGGTAGGCGCGCGCGGCGAGGCCTGCCAAGCCGAGCCCCGCGACCAGGGGAAGCCAGGCGAGCAGGGCCAGGCCGGGGACGAGCGCCAGGATCACGCTCCCCACCAGGCCGGCGCCGGCCAGCGTGCCGATCCCGGCAAGCGCCTGCTCCCGCAGGTTGCCGACATCAGCCGCCAGCTCGGCGTGACAGTAGCCGTCTTCGAGGGCGTTGAGCTGCACGGAGACATCCAGCGCGCGAGCGAGGTGGTATGCCTTCCCGTCGAGCGAGAGGCCGCGCTTCATCTCGGCGAACAGCCCCTTCTGGCGCTCCCACACCGTCCGGTCGGGGAGGCGGCGCTTGGGCGTCATCGCCTCCTCCTCCGCCATGAAATCGCCGATCGCCTGCTCGAGGGCGGCCTTGTCGCCCGGCACGACGCGGTGGGCGAGCAGCATCCTGGGGCCGACCCACCGCCCGAGAAACCCGTGCTCCAGCGCCGCGCCGCCCGCCGCCTCCTCGTACATCGCCTGCCGGAGGAACCGGCCGGGGATGCCGACCTCCGAGCCGAGCTTCAGCAGGTCCTGCTCGGTCATCCCATCGCCGGTGTCCATCTCGCCGGCCTGCAGCTCCGCGGCCCGCTGGATGATCCGTTCCAGCGACTCGCGGCTGATCTTGCGGGGGACCAGCTCGCCGGCCATCGGCTACCCTCGCCGCTCCGCGCCCTGGGGCTCGCGCCCCGCCGGCAACGCCGTGCCCGGAGCGGGGGTGCCGAGTGCGGGTTGCGGCGCCGCAGCGGGCAGCGCCGGCGCGGATGGCTCCGACTGCCGGTACGCCCCGAGGAACGGCTTCAGGAGATCGATCGGCAGCGGGAAGAAGGTGGTGGAGTTGTTCTCCGACGCGATCTCGGAGACGGTCTGGAGGAACCGGAGCGTGATCGCCGCCGGCTCCGCGCCGATGACGTGCGCGGCCTGTGCCAGCTTCTCCGAGGCCTGCAGTTCGCCCTCGGCGTTGATCACCTTGGCCCGCCGCTCGCGCTCGGCCTCGGCCTGGCGAGCCATCGCCCGCTTCATCTCCACCGGCAAGTCCACGTCCTTGACTTCGACCGCCGAGACCTCGATACCCCACTCGATCGAGCGCGCATCAATGATCGCCTTGAGGGTCTCGTTGATCTTCTCGCGCTCGGACAGGATTTCGTCGAGCTGGTGCTGGCCGCAGACGCTGCGCAGCGTGGTCTGGGCGAGCTGGCTGGTGGCGTAGAGGTAGTTCTCGATCCCGATGATCGCCGCGGCGGGATCCTTGACCTTCATGTACAGCACCGCGTTGACCTTGAGCGAGATGTTGTCGCGCGTGATCACGTCCTGCGGCGGAATATCGAGCGCGACGATCCGCAAGGACACGCGGTGCATGTGCGCGATCATGCTCGGGAGGAAGACGAGCCCCGGCCCCTTGGTGTTCCAGTAGCGGCCGAGGAAGAAGGCGACGGCCCGCTCGTACTGCTTGATGATTCTGAGGCTGGACAGCGTGTACAGCGCCGCGACCAGCGCGATGACTTCGAGGACGCCCACGGGCCCCTCCTTACCGGCTGAAGGCTTCGACCATGACGGCGGCCCCCTGGCCGCCGCCGATGCAGGCGCTGCCGATCCCGAACCGGCCGCCGCTCCTCCGCAGCGCGTGGAGGAGATGGAGGGTGATCCTGGTGCCGGAGGCGGCCAGCGGATGGCCGATCGCGATCGCGCCACCGTGCACGTTGACCTTGTCGCGCGGCAGACCCAGCTCCTTCTCCACGGCGACGTACTGCGGGGAGAAGGCCTCGTTGACCTCGATCAGGTCCACCGCCTCGAGCTTCATCCCGGTCTTCTGCAGCAGCTTCCGGATGGCCGGCGCCGGCCCGATCCCCATGTACTTCGGCTCGACCCCGGCAACCGCCCAGCCGACCAGACGGCCGAGGGGCTTGAGCCCCTTCGCCTTCGCGACCTGCTCCGAGGCCACGACGCAGGCGGCCGCTCCGTCGCAGATCCCGCTGGCGTTGCCGGCCGTGACCAGGCCGTCCTTCTTGAAGTAGGGCGCCAGCTTGGCCAGCCCCTCGAGCGTGGTGGCCGGGCGCATGTGCTCGTCCGCGCGGAACGGCACCAGCTGGCGCGTCTTCGGGTCCTTGACCTGCACCGCGACGACTTCGTCCTCGAACACGCCCTCATCCCACGCCCGCTTGGCGAGGCGCTGCGAGCGCTCTGCGTACTCGTCCACTTCCCGGCGTGTGAGCTGGTACTTCTCCGCGAGGTTCTCGGCCGTCTGCGCCATCGAGAAGCCGCACTGCGGGTCGGTGAGCGATTCCCACAACAGGTCTTCGAGCGGCGCCGGGGGCCCGAGCTTCAGGCCCCAGCGGGCGCCGCGTACGACGTGCGGGGCCTGGCTCATGGACTCACCGCCGCCGGCCAGCACGACCTGCGACTCGTCGAGCAGGATCTGCTGCGCGGCCTGGGTGATCGCCTCGAAGCCGGAGCCGCACAGCCGGTTCACGGTGAGCGCCGGGACCTCGATCGGCAGACCCGCCTTGAGTCCGACATGGCGCGCGAAGTAGATGGCGTCGGCCGAGGTCTGGAGCGCGTTGCCGAAGACGACGTGGTCGAAGTCCGAGGGCTCGAGACCGGAGCGCTCGACCGCGCAGCGCGCGGCGGCGGCCGCGAGATCAATCGCCGAATGATCCTTGAGGGTGCCGCCGAAGCTGCCGAATGGCGTGCGCACGCCGCTCAGGAACACCACGTCCTTGTCCCTGCCCTGCGTCTTCATCCGGGAGCGGCTCCGTCGCGGTCGAGGAAGGCCGGGTCACCCCGGCAGCGGGCGGAATATCGCCCCGGCTGGGGGGGCCAGCAAGAAGACCGAGTCGCAGGGTTGCAGAGTTGTAGCGTTGCAGGGAAACCGTCAGCGCGACACGCGCTCGGCGACCCACCTGGCCGCGGCCCGCGTGCCCGATTTCCCGCCGAGATCGGGGGTCGTCACGCCCGCGGCGATCGCCTCGCGCACCGCCTGTTCCAGCGCCTCGGGCGCGTCGCGGACCCGCAACTCCCGGAGCAGCATCGCGCCGGTGAGGATCGCGGCGAAGGGATTGGCCACGTCCTTGCCCGCCAGCGGCGGGGCCGAGCCGTGCACCGGCTCGAACATCCCGACCTGGCCCGGATGGAGGTTCGCCGACGGGGAAATGCCCAGGCCGCCGACGAGCTGGGCCGCGAGGTCGGAGAGGATGTCTCCGAACAGGTTCTGCGTGACGATGACCTCGAAGCGTTCGGGCTCGCGCACCAGCTCCATCGCCAGCGCGTCCACGTAGCGGTGCTCGCGCTCGATCCCCGCGAACTCGGACCCGACCTCCGCGAACACCCTGGTCCAGAGCCGGTGGGCCGGCACCGCGTTCGCCTTGTCGGCCATCGTTACGCGGGTCTTGCCGTGCACCCGGGCCCACTCGAACGCCCGCCGGACGATCCGCTCGACGCCCTTCCTGGTGTGCACCTCCTCGGCGATCTGCACCTCGTCCGGCGTCCCGACCCGGAGGCCGCCTCCCGCGCCGACGTAGATCCCCTCGGTGTTCTCGCGGAAGATGACGAAGTCGATCTTGCGCGCGCCCGAGGGCGGGTCCTTCAGCGGGCAAAGCGAGGGATGCAGCAGCGTGACGGGGCGGAGGTTGACGTAGAGGTCGAGCCGGAACCGCAGGCCGAGCAGGATGTCGCGCGCGTGCTCGTTGCCCGGCACCCGTGGATCGCCGAGTGCCCCGACGAAGATCGCGTCCGTGTCGTGGCGCAGATGCTCGACGGCCGAGTCGGGGATCGTCTCGCCGGTGCCGAGGTAGTGGTCCGCCGAGTATGGGAGGCGCTCGACGTCGAGCGCGAAGCCGAAGCGGCCGCCGGCCGCCGTCAGCACGGCGAGCGCCGCGTCCACGACTTCCGGCCCGATCCCGTCGCCCGGGATCGCCGCGATGCGGTGGCGCGTCAAGAAAGGGCGGCCATCTGACGGCCGCAGGTGATGCAGTACCGCCATCCGAAATCCAGCTCGGTGCCGCAGGAGGGGCAGTGCACCACACCGACGTTCTGGCCGCAGTGCGGGCAGAAGATCACGGCGCGCCCCATCGGGAGCTCGCCGCCGCAGAAGGAGCAAGGCGCGCTGCCGATGCGGGGCGAGACCGATGGCTCCGACTCCTCCTCGAGCGCGAACGGCACGTCTTCGGTCTCGGGCTCGAGGGAATCCACGCCCGAGCTCGACGCGCCCTCGTCGAGAGGTAGCGGGACCTCCGGCTCCGGAGCCGCTTCGGGAGCCGGCTCGTCATCGGCGGCGGCTGGCCCGCCCAGCGCCACGCGAACGTGTCCCGGGTCGAACGTCACTTTCGCGTTCCCGTACTGCTTGAAGAAGCCGGCGTCCGGATTGACCCCTGCCACCTCGCGCGCCAGAGCGTCGCGGGCCTCGGCCGGTTCGACCAGGGCGTAGCCGCGCTCACCAGCCAGGAGGCGGAGCACGGCCATCTCGTAATCCTCGTGCGTGTCGAGGCCGAGGCTGGTGCGGTGGGTGCGGTAGGGAATCAGCCGTTGGTACAGCTCGGCGATTTCGACCGGGCCGTGCACGCGCGCCGGATCGAGCTCGGCGAGGTTCCGCACAAGCTGGCGGAACAGCCGGTCCAGCTCGTCCGTAGCAGGGGAGGGTGGTGAGCTAGACACTCGCGCCACGTTAGATTCACCCCCAGCCATTGTCAACCAAGCCTGTACGGAAACCGGGGAGACGCCATGCGCCGTGTCGTCGTCGCCCAAGCCCTCGCCGTGCTCGCCGCGGCCCCGCTTCACGCGCAGTCACTGCTCTACCGCTCGCCCAGCCTCAGTGGAACCTGGGTGCCGGACGTCGGAGTCGTACAGTTCAATTTCCTCCACCGTTTCTACGTGAGTCCGCCTCCTGCGCGCACCTTCATCAACTTCCCGACGTTCACGTTCGCGACGGGACTGGGGCACGACATCGGCCTCGGCTACCGGTTCGCGACCAAGTCGGGAATCCCGGACACGACGGCCACGAGCAACGAGTCGGAGCTGTTCGCCCGGTGGCGGTTCTGGGGCGAGGTGGAGGGGAGCGAGGGCCTCGCCGCCTCCGTGGGTCCCGCCTACAACTTCCGGGCAAAGAGCTTCGACGCTGAGCTGGCGGCGGACTACACCACCGGCCCGCTCACGGTGATCGGCGCGGTGCGCGAGTTGACGAAGGCGTTCGGGGGCTCGAGCGCACAGACAGCGCTGGCGGGGGGCGCGGTGTTCCGTCTCAACCCATATGTCGCCCTTGCCGGCGACTATGCGAAGACGGTGGGGGGTGACACGACCGCGGCCTGGAGCTTCGGCGTGCACGTCCTGATTCCGGGCTCGCCGCACTCCTTCGCCCTGGAGGTCAGCAACGTCGCCAGCAACACGTACCAGGGCGGCTCGCGCGGGATCAACTTCCCCAGCGTGAAGCGGCTCTACGGGTTCGAGTTCACGATCCCGCTGCATGTGAGCCGCTTCGGAGCGTGGTTCCGCGGGGGCGCGGGGCCGGCGTTGGGCGCGAGCGGGGCCGCGGCGGCGGAAGTCGTGGTCGCGGCGTTGCAGTACTCGAGCGACACGGTTCGGATCGCGGCAGGCCAGATCGTGCGGTGGATCAACCACGACCCGCTCGACCACACGATCACGTTCGACGTGGAGGGCCCGGCGTCGGGGTCACTGCCGGCCAAGGGGAGCTACGGCGTGAAGTTCGACCGCCAGGGCACGTACCCGTACCACTGCACACCGCACCCGTTCATGACGGGGGTCGTGATCGTCCGGTGAGAGGCGGCGCCCGGCCGGGCTAGGCCAGGTCCGCGTCCGGGTCGAAGCCGACGTACTTCCCCTTCGCGCGCTCGGCTTCGAGCCAGTCGGCGAAGCCTGAAGGGACGAGGCCTCCCGACTGGAGCTGCTCCGCCGCGGCGGTGGTCGCCAGGTGGTTCGCATACTCGTTCTTGGCGTGGCCCGCGTGGCCGCGCACCCACTTCCACGCCACTTCATGCCGCCCGGCGGCGGCGACCAGCTCCTGCCAGAGCTCGAGGTTCTCGACCGCGCCGCCCTTGCGGCGCCAACCGCGCGCGCGCCACGCCGGAACCCACTCCCGCATTCCCGTGACGAGATAGCTCGAGTCCGAGACGAAGAGCACGTCGGCGCGGCGCCCCCGGGCGCTCAGCAACTCGAGCGCGGCGATCGCCGAGCGCAGCGCCATCCGGTTGTTGGTCGTATCCGGCTCGGCCACACAGTAGTCGCGGCGCTCGATCCGGCCGGTCGCGGCGCGCCCTTCGATCAGGCCGCCGGCGCCGCCCGGTGTGGGGCGCTCCATCCCGTTGCCGAGGCACGCCTCATCGGCGTGCACGACGACGCGAGCCCGTGCATCCGTGCGTCCGTGCGCCCGCATGTCCAGCGAGTTCTCAGCGATGGCTATTCACCAGGGTGGGGTCGAAGCGCCGGGCAAGGCTGATGGCAGCTTCGAGCGCAGCATCGGCTCCGGGGGGTCCGTCCAGCCCGATCCCCTAGGCCTCCGTCCGCCTCACGGCGTCAGCCGTCCCAGGGTGGGTCCGCTTCGCCTCGATCGTCTATCTGCTGACTGTGGCGCAGGTGACGGTCCAGGCAGGAGGGGCAGTAGTACAGCCCCTCGAGGTTGTTGTCCGCCACGAGGTTCTCGGTGGCGCCGCAGTACACGCAAGCGGCGGGCTCAGCCGCGACCTCGGTCTTGTTGAGCGACTTCATGACGCCCTCCCTTGCCCATCCTAACATACTCCACCCGTGGAGGTCCCGGCACCTCCGGGGTTGCGCGGTATGCACTTCAGTCTGCGGGGCTCCCCGCTCGGACGGTGATCGTGCCGGTCACGCCGTCGGTGACAGTTCCTATGACGGCCGCCGACAACGACTTATGTGTGCCCAGGAGGTGCACCAGTTTCGAGGTGGAGGCTGCGCTGACCGACAGCAGCAGGCCGCCCGAGGTCTGGGCATCCGCGAGGATCAGGCGCTCGATCTCGTCGAGCGCGGGGTCGAACTCGGTCGTCGGAGTCGCCGCCTGGAGATTGCGCCGGGTCCCACCGGCGATGTTGCCCTCCTCCGCCAGGCGCCTGACGCCGATCAGCCGCGGGACGGCGGAGGCCCAGATCTCGGCTGCCACTCCGCTCGCCGTGAGCATTGCGCCGAGGTGGCCGAGCAGCCCGAAGCCGGACACGTCGGTCGCGCCGCGCACGCCGGCCTCTCGGGCGGCCTCCGCCGCGCCATCGTTCAGCGCCGTCATCGAGGCGGTCGCCGCCGCCACGGCGTCCGCACCCGCCGCTCCCTTCTTGATCGCGGTCGCGACGATCCCCGTGCCGATCGACTTGGTGAGGACGAGGCGATCGCCGGCGCGGGCGGCGGCGTTGGTCGTCATCCGGTCCGGGTGCACCTCGCCGACGACGACCAGCCCGTACTTGGGCTCGGGATCGTCAATGGAGTGGCCGCCGAGGATCGCGGCGCCCGCGCGCGAGGCGGTTTCGGCACCGCCCTTGAGCACCTCGCCCAGCAGGTCGAGGGGAAGCTTGTCCCGCGGCCAGCCTACGAGGTTGAGGCACCAGAGGGGCCTTCCCCCCATCGCATAGACGTCCGACAGCGCGTTGGCCGCCGCGATCTGCCCGAAGGTGTACGCGTCGTCCACGATCGGCGTGAAGAAGTCGGTCGTGAGGACGAGCGCGCGCTCGGCGGACAAGCGGACGACGGCCGCGTCGTCACGGCCGCTCGCATCCACCAGTACCGCCGGGTCGCTCCCCGGGGGAATGAAGCGCAGGACCTGCGCCAGCTCAGCCGGGCCGAGTTTGCAGGCTCAACCCGCGCCGTGCGAGTACTCGGTGAGCCGGATGCGGTCGCGCGGGTTGACGGGTTGGTCAGCCATGATGTCGCCTCGATGGCGAGGGTGCTACGTCAGGCTTCTTCCTGTGCGTCCGTGCGTCTGTGCGTTCGTGCGCCTGGCTTCAGGCGTATTCGCGCGCGATGAGCCACCCGCGGAGGGAAACGAGGGTCCGCTCTTCGGCGTACGGCCCCCCGCCGACAGTCCCCTTCTGCGTCTGCATCTTGGCGAGGCGCGGCGCCGCCAGCGCGACCGCTTCCTTGGCCTGGGGGAGGGGCACCGCCGCGAGGGCGTCCACCGCGTGCACGATGTCGAGATTGCGCCAGGAGCCGTCCGGCTTCTGGTTCAACGCCAGGTGCTCGGCCAGGATCGGGAGTTGCCCGCGGAACGGAGGCGGCGCCCAGGCGATCGCGGCGAGCGCGCCTACGGTCAGGGTGGGAGCCCACAGCCCGCCCCACGAATCCCACATCTTGGGGAGCGCGAGCAGGCTGCCGACGTGGCGTCGCACCAGCGTCCGCTCCTCCTGCCCGGCCCTGAGCACGGTGCGGAGCGCGAAGCACGAGGCGAGGAACCGCGCACCCTGGTCCGACGTGACCGTGGCGCCCGTCGGCAACGTGAGCCGGCGAACGGTGCGGCCGGACGAGCGATACGAGAAGAAGCCGCCGATCGCGTGCTCACAGAGCTTCAGCTCGTGCCGTCGCGGTGTGCACCCCTCGGCATACGCTCCATCCTTCTCCTGCCGCCCCAGAATCCACCCCACGCTCTTGTGCACGCCGTGCGAGTCGGGCGGGGCGCCCAGGTCCATCATCTCCCACGCGAGCCAGGCAGTGGCAACGAGATCGCCCGTGAGGCTTCCGTCACCGCGCGGGCGCGCCCGGCGCTCGCGCAGCAGCGCCTCGGTCAAGCGCTGGTCCTCGGGGCGTGGCGCGCCGAGCAGGCGGCGGGCGACGACGCCCTGCCGGGTGTCGCGGCCGGCGAAGTACGCGCTCGCCCGTTCGATGGCGAGATGAACCGGGTTCATGGGGCAGAAAGCTACGGGTGTGTCAAGTGAGACGCCAAACGCACACCAGTCCGGCCAGCAGATACTTCAGAAGGGACGCCACGAACCCCCAGGCCTCCCGCCCGGCCGCTTGCCCGGACAGCCGCCGGCGGAGCCACCGGTCGCCGGCGGGGAGGGCCCCCAGCAGAAGGAACAGGGTCACCCACCCGCCGTGTCCCAGCGAACCGAACCAGAGAGCCGCCACGAGAGTGAGAACCAGCGCCTCGAAGGTGGCACCTGGCCACACCGCGTGGGCCATGGCGCTCCAGGACTGCCGCGTCATTCGCGCCGTCCCCGAGTCCCCAACCCCCAGTCCCCAACTCCCCGTCACCATTCCGGCGGCGATGAACACGACCGCCACCAGCGCGAACGCCGTCCCGGACGTCGTCAGGCTCATGGTCCCCGCCACCCCGGCCCGCGCAGCGCCCGCCCGGGCCGTTCCCCCGTGAGCCGCCCATCATCGAGGGTGAACCGGCCGTTCACCAGCACGAAGCGGATGCCCGCCGACGGCTGATGCGGGTTCTCGAAGGTTGCCCGGTCGGCGATGGTCGCAGGGTCGAAGACCGTGATGTCGGCGTAGTTCCCCTCGCGCAGGACGCCGCGGTCCTTGAGCCCCATCCGCTCTGCAGCCACGCCGGTCATCTTGCGGACCGCCGCCTCCAGCGCGAGCGCGTGCTCCTCCCGCACGTAGTGGCCCAGGATCCGGGGGAAGGTGCCGTACGCCCGGGGGTGCACCACCCGCATGTTGAGCGGACCGTCGGAGGCCACGGCGCCGAAGTCCATGCCGACGCCGACCCACGGCGCGGCGACGGCCGCCCGCACATCGGCCTCGCTCATCGAGAAGTACGCCGCGCCCGTCCTCGCGTGGTCCGTGACGAGGAGGTCGAAGAGGACGTCGTACGGGTCCTTCCCCTCCTCGCGCGCAATGTCGGCGATGCGCCGCCCCTCGTACCGGCGCAGCGTCGAGTCGAGCACGCCGAGCACGAGCACGCCGGACAGTCCACCCGCGCCCCCCGAGAAGCTCTCCTGGCGGCCGCGACCCTGCATCTCGTGCCTGATCCGCGCGCGCATGGCCGGATCACGCAGCCGCTGGACCATCGCGTCGTCGCCTCCGGCGTGCGCCCACGCCGGAATGGAGGCGGCCAGGCCCGTCGCCGACGCGGTGTACGGGTAGCTGTTGGCCCCCACCTTCTGCCCGGCGGCGCGCAGCCGCAGGAAGCGCGCGAGGATCCCCGGCATCCGGCCCCAGCTGGGTCGGCCCGCCAGCTTGAGGTGCCAGACCTCGACCGGAACGTGCGCCTCACGGCCGATCCGGAAGGCCTCTGTCAGCGCCTCGTCGATCCGCGCCCCCTCGTTGCGGATGTGGGTGGCGTAGATCCCGCCGTAGCTCCCGGCGGCGCGCGCCAGCGCGATCAGCTCTCCGGTCTTCGCATAGAAGGCGGGAGCGTAGACGAGGGCCGAGGAGACGCCGAGCGCTCCCTGCTGCATGGCGGTGTCCACCAGCGCGACCATCTCCGCCAGCTCCCCCGCCGTCGGCACGCGGTCCGCGTCGCCGAGGACGTAGCGGCGCACCTGGGTCGCGCCGACGAAGGTCGCGATGTTGAGCGGCGTGCCGGAGCGCTCGAGCCGGCGGAAGTAGCCGTCGAGATCGCGCCAGTCCACCGTGAGACCCCAGGCGGCGTACTGCGCGCTGTCATCGCGCAGCGTAGTGGCGTTGACCGGCGCGATCGAGCTGCCTTCGCCGGTGATCTCGGTGGTCACGCCCTGGGTCACCTTGCTCACGCCTCGCTGGTCAACGAGAATCGTCGCTTCCGAGTGCCCCAGCATGTCGATGAATCCGGGGGCGACGACCAGTCCGGCAACGTCCACCGTGCGCCGCGCGGTGCGCCCGCTGAGGTCGCCGACCGCCGCGATCCGGTCCCGGTTCACCGCGACGTCGGCTCGCCGGCGGGGAGCTCCGGTGCCGTCCACCACCGTGCCGCCGACCAGGAGAAGGTCGTAGTCGGTCACTCGGTGGCGAAGCCCGGCGGGCGTGGGGGCGAGCGAGAGGACGACGAGGAGGCCGGCGCCGCCGATCGCAAGCTGGGCGCGCATCAGCTCGCCCTGGCGAGGACTGCGTGGAGTGCGGCCTTGACCCAGATCCGTACCTCAGCGGGCGTCGGCCGCAGCCGCGCATCCCCGGGCTTGGCGGCCAGTCGCGCCGCCAGGGTGTCCGGATCCTGGATCGCGAGCGCGGCGACACTGGCAACGCCGAGATCCACCAGGCGCCGCGCGTTGGCGGTGCCGATGCCGCGGAGCGTGACGAGGCGAGCGGCCTCGATCCAGCGCTGCGCCTCGTCCACGCTGGCGCCGGCCTCCCGGGCAACCGCGCTGGCCGGCATCCCGGCGAGCCGGAACGGGGATTCGCCCGCCTCGAGGAGCCGGAAGGCGGCCGACGCCGGCACGCCGGGCACCTCCACCAGGGACGGCGTCGTGCTGCTGATGGTGTAGCGATCCATCCCCGAGAGGACCAGGACGGCGAAGAGGACGCCGGCTGCGGCCGTCGCCATCTTCCGCCCGATCCTGATCGGCCCGCTTCGCGGAACCTCGGGGGTCGAGATGCCGAAGCAGGCGAGCAGGTGGAAGACGGACCAGCACTCGAGCGAGAAGACGGGGAACCCGACAAATCCGAGGAGCGGCATCTCGAAGAGCTTCAGGTCCTCGAGTCCGGGCACCGTATAGATCCAGCGGCTGCGGGCGAACGAGTTGTACAGCTCCCACAGTAGGCCGATCGCCGCTCCACCCGTCAGCAGCCGGATGATGCGGCCGGCGTCGCCCCGTTCCAGGTCGGCGATGAGCGACCAGCGTGGCTCGCGCCGGTACAGCGCCGGCTCGGCAAGCAGCGTGGTGGCGCCCCATACCAGCGGGAAGAAGTAGCGGGGCCAGACCAGCGGAAGCACGAGGAAGACGAGGCCGGCGAGCGCCGTGGCCCGCAGGCCCCACGGTGTCACGCGCATCGGCGTCGTCCGGACGGCGCGTACGACGCCCCAGGTCTCGAGCGCACGCGCCGCGAGGAAGATCGCCGGGAGCACGGTCGCGAAGGCGAGGGAAATGCCCAGCCACCGCTCCAGCCGCCCGGCGGGAACGTTGACGTAGTACCAGTTGGCGAGACGCCAGTTCAGCAGCTCGAAGAAGAACCAGAATACCGCCGACCAGGCGAACACCGAGAGCGCGTGCACCGGGTGCGCCGTGAAGGGATCGGAGCCTTCGCGCCGGGCGATCAGCGCCGCCATCAGCGCGATCGTCGGATACCAGGCGGCGTGATAGAGCCAGGTCGCGGCGGGCTCCAGGCCCCGCAGCGCGAGCCCGATCGCCAGCCCGAGCAGCGCGGCGGCGGCGGCCGCGACATACGGTGCCTGGCGGGCGTTCACCGTGCGGCCGGACGCGCGGGATCGTCGCGGGAAGGGCGCATACGGTCAACCTAAGAAGCGTGGCGGGGGTCGCAAGAGCGGGCTACGTTCTGTCTGATGGATCGTCTGGCCTCGCTGCCCCCTCCCGGCAAACTCGGAGGCACGTTTCTGTGGGAGGGAATCATCAACGGTCCCGTGCGCTCGCGCCGGCTCGGCGTCAGCCTCGGGCTGAACCTCATCCCTCTCCACTCGAAGCTCTGCACCTTCGATTGCCCGTACTGCGAGTGCGGGCGCAACACGCCGAAAGCGCCCGGCTCCCGCTGGCCCTCACCTGACCTGGTCGCCGATGCGCTCCGCAAGACGCTGGAGCGAATGGACGCACCTCCCGACTACGTGACGTTCGCCGGGAACGGTGAGCCGACGATGCACCCGCGGTTCCCGCAGGTGGTGGCGCGGGTGCTCGACGTGCGGGACGCCCTCGCCCCGGCCTGCCCGGTGTGCGTGATGTCAAACGGCCTTCTGGCGGGCAGGCCGGCGATTCGCGCCGCGCTGGACCGTCTCGATGAGCGGCTGATGAAGCTCGATCCCGGCCCGGTCGGCGACGTCAGCGGGGTGACGTATGATCGCGCGCGCTTGGTCGAGGACCTGCGCGGCCTGGTGGACGTGACGGTGCAGGCGATGGTGGTGGAAGGGTCCGGCTACAGCGGTGCGTCGGACGACGCCGTCGAGGAGTGGTTGCGCGCTCTTGCGCGCCTGCAGCCCAAGGCCGTGCAGGTCTACTCGCTGGCCCGGCTTCCCGCCGACACCCGGGTGACCCGCGTCGCGCGCGCCCGGTTGGAGGAGATCGCCGAGCGCGCGCGGACGGTCATCAGCGGGAAGGTCGAGGTCTTCTAGCGCTTCTTCGCGCGCGTCCGCTTTCGCGGCGCAGCCTTACGCTTCCTCGCGACCTTCTTCTTCGCGGCCTTGCGGCGCGCCGGCTTCTTCGCCGCCTTCCGCTTGGGAGCCTTCTTGGCGGGCTTCTTGGCGGTCTTTTTTCGCTTCGGTACGGCCTTCTTCGCCGCCGGGGCGGGAGCGGGCTTCGGGGCGACCGGCGCCGGTGGCGGCGGCGGTGGGGTGTACGGCGGCGGAGCCCAGGGCTGCGGCGCCGGTGGTTGCGGGGGCATCGAAGACGGAGGTTCCCATCCTCCGATCCCGGTCATGTCGTCGAGCATCGTGCGCGTCCCTCCAGCCGTTCAGGCTTGTTTGCCGCTGGTTGACTCGGGCCTTATACATTGCGTGCGAAACTGCACTTCGCAAGGCGCCCGACTCATCCGTCGAGGTCCCCCGTGTCGCTGTGCTCCAGCCTCCTCCAGAAGACAGCCCCGGCGCTGGTTTTCGCCCTCGCCGCCGCGCCCGGGCTCCCGGCCCAGACTCCCGGCCCGGCCCCCGCCGCGCCTGCGCCGTACCAGCCGGCTGTGCTGGGCTGGACGGCGGGTCCTCTGGCCCTCCGGGGCCCGGCACGCCCCGCGGGCTTCATCGGCGTCGAAGGTCGCAAGGCGGCGGCGTTCGGAACCGAGACGGGTGAGTTGGAGATGTGGGCCTGGCCGCTGAAGCTGCTCCACGATTTCCGCCTGTCGTTTCAGACGCCCCTCTACGCCGAGCCGGTCCGCGCTGCCGACATCGCCCGGTCGGTCGAGGTCACCCCCGCCGGCGCAACCATCGTGTACACCCACCCCGCCTTCACGGTGCGGGAGCGAATCTTCGCACCGACTGACGAGCCGGCGGTCGCGATCGTGCTCGAGGTCGAGGCGGTGCGGCCGATGGAGATCATCGCCTCCTTCAGGAGCGACCTCCAGCTGGCGTGGCCGGGCGGTCTGGGCGGTCAGTACATCTTCTGGAACGACGACGAGAAGGCGTTCGTTCTGTCGGAGAGCCGGCGGCAGTTCAACGCGTTCGTGGGCTCTCCGTTCGCCACCCGCGCCACCACCAATCCCGCGCATGCGCTCCCGGACGCACCGTCGGAGATGCGGATCGCCGTGGGTGACCAGGAACCCGTTCCGATGCCGCGGCCGGGTGAGCCGGCGGGGCGTCTCGTCAACGTGGTCTCGCGGGGGATTCCGATCGTCATCGTCGGCCAGATTGCGCCGCGCGACACGGTCCTCGCCACCTACCACCGGGTGCTCGCACGACTCCCCCGGCTCTACGCTGAGCGTGCCGCCCACGCCGATTCGGTGCTGGCCGGCGCCGCCGGCTTTGGCGACAGCGCCGTGGACCGGCGTGCGCGGTGGGCCGAGCTGAACCTGGACGAGGCGCTGGTGTGCAACCCGGACCTGGGGTGCGGCCCGGTCGCCGGATACGCCGCGGCCGGCGCCGGCGGCTACCGTCCCGGTTTCGGCTGGTTCTTCGGCGGCGACGCCGCGATCAACTCCTTCGCGCTATCGTCGGTGGGAGCGTTCGATCTGGCCCGGCAGTACCTCGCCTTTTTCGCCCGGTATCAGCGCGCCGACGGGAAGATCACGCACGAGATCTCGCAGAGTGCCGGCCGGGTGCGGTGGTTCGAGGACTACCCGTATGCTTTCTATCACGGGGACACGACGCCCTTCTGGATGCTGGCGATCGGCGAGCTGTTCCGATCCTCCAACGACACCGCGTTCGTGAAATCCCTCTGGCCGAACATCCAGAACGCCTTCCGCTGGTGTGTGGGGACGGTGGGCGACGACGGCCTGATGCAGAACTCGCGCGCCGGGGCGGGCGCCATTGAGGTGGGGGACCTCGGAGTGGGGGTGAAGTCCGACATCTACCTCGCCGCGGTGTGGGTCCTGGCGCTGAACGAGCTGGGGGAACTGGCGGACGCGGTTGGCGACACGGCCGTTGCGGCCGACGCCGCGCGGCGCTTCGTGGCCGCGCGTCGCAGCCTCGAGGAACACTTCTGGATGCCGCGCGCCAACCGGTTCGCGTTCGCCATCCTCGACGGCGACTCGCTCAACGACAACCTGACGGTGTGGCCGGCGACCGCGATGTCGTGGCACCTGTTCGATGAGGAGCGGGGGCAGGCGATGGCCGGCGCGCTCGCCCGGGCGACGATCTCGACCGACTGGGGCGGCCGCGCTCTCGCGTCGGAGAGCCGCCTGTATGATCCGCTCCACTACAACAACGGCACCGTCTGGCCGTTCGTCACCGGCTTCCTCGCCCTCGCCGAGTTCCGGTACCACAACCCCTACGCGGGCCGCGCGCAGCTGGAGGCGGTGGGGCGCACCTTCGAGTTGGTCGGGCTGGGCCGCAACCCTGAGGTCTTCACCGGCGCCGCATTCGAGCCGCTCGAGACGGCGGTGCCCCAGCAGTTCTTTGCCACCTCGATGTACCTGACGCCGCTGGTGCGAGGCGCCTTTGGCCTCGAAGCCGATGCGCCCCGCGGAGTGCTCACGCTGGCGCCGCACCTCTTCGACCAACCCGGCGAGCACGCCGTCCGCGGGGTGCGCGTCGGCTCGCGCGTCTTGGACGTCGTCTTCCGGGTGAGCGACACGGCGTTCGTGGCGGAGGTTCGGCCGGTCGCCGGGCCGGGCACGCCGTTCACGCTGCGTTTCGATCCGGCCATCGCCCCGGGCGCCCGGGTGCGGGACGTGCGCACGGCGGCGGGGACCGTGGCCTACCGCACGGCGGAAACCGGCCGGGATGTGCATGTGTCCTTTGACGTCCCCTTGGGCGCCGCGCCGGTCCGGGTGACGGTCCGGCACACCCCCGGCTGGCGGCTGGCGGTGATCGGGCAGCCGATCGAGCGCGGGGAGCGGTCCCGGAGCCTGAAGATCGTGGATGCCCGGGTGGTGGGGGGGACTCTGGCACTGCGCCTGGAAGGGCGGTCGGG
>Ga0326726_10000782_pt1 | contig 29112 bp, 22 predicted proteins | sample MHFenrmetagenome_2_FD_207603 | JGI IMG/M metagenome (GOLD analysis project Ga0326726, IMG submission 207603) | Lab enriched peat soil microbial communities from Michigan Hollow, Ithaca, NY, United States - MHF15MN | ecosystem: Environmental > Terrestrial > Soil > Wetlands > Peat | place: USA... | reverse complement strand
GAACAGGCAGTGAAGTCGACCGATGATTTCTTCGACCTCGCTTCGGAACTTCGGGACGAGTTGAGCAGTGTCTCCGTTCCGCCGCCGTCATCCACATCAGCCGAAGAGCAGAGCCTGGACGATATCTTCGAGGAATTCAAAAAAGGCGTTGAGCAGCAGGCGGTCAAGGAAGATGTCGATACCCACTATAACCTCGGTGTTGCCTATAAAGAGATGGGGCTCCTGGATGATGCGATCGCCGAGTTCGTCCTGACGCCGGAACAGGAGCCCAAGTTCGTTCAGAGCCGTTATATGCTCGGCCTGTGCTACATGGACAAGGGCGAGTATCAGAACGCCATTGCCGAGTTACAGAATGCGTTGAATTATTCGGAAAATTTCGGTGTCGACGTTCGAGAGCGCATCGGCCTTTACTATGACCTTGGGCTCGCGTACCAACTTGCGGGAGACGCGGGCGGCGCACTGAAGGAGTTCCAGAAAGTTTACGATGTTGACCCGGGATATCGGGATGCGGCCTCCAAGATAAAGGAGCTTCAGAAGGGAGACTTCATATCTCTTGAACAGCTGAAGGACGATATCGAGAAGGAGATTTCCTTCAAGTTCCTTGAGGAAGGCGAAAGAATAGAACGCGAAGAAAAAATCCGGAAAAATGAAAAAGTCAGAAGCTAACATGCCTAATTTTTAGGCTGCTGATTAAATATCGGGCAGTTCTCTCTCCTCTTCTTATCATTAATCCACTGAAAATTAATATTTTTTGTTCTAGCATTAAAATTGCTTCTAAAATAGACAGGAGGTTGCCATCATGAAAAAGATCGAGGCCGTTATCAAGCCCTTTAAACTCGATGAAGTTAAGGATGCCCTTAATGCTATCGGTGTTCAGGGGATTACCGTCACTGAAGTGAAGGGCTTCGGCAGGCAAAAAGGCCATACCGAACTTTACCGCGGCGCGGAATATGTTGTCGATTTTCTCCCGAAAGTGAAGATCGAAGTAATTGCCGCCGACAGCATCGTACCGAAAATAATTGAGACCATTGAGACAACGGCGAAGACCGGCCGCATTGGCGACGGCAAGATATTCGTAACTCCCGTGGAAGAAGTAATCAGGATCAGGACAGGGGAGCGGGGAGAAGCGGCGATTTAAAATACAGACTGAGGATAAGCAAGATACAGGATGCATGATTATTTGATAAGTCCTCACATCATTGAATCGTGCATCATGGATCATGCATCATTTTATATAGAGGAGGAAGCAACATGGCGACACCAAAGGACGTATTGAAGCTGGCAAAAGACAACAAAGCAATGATGGTAGACATGAAGTTCATGGACTATCCCGGGCTCTGGCAGCACTTCTCCGTACCCGTGGATGAGCTGACCGAGGCCATATTTGAAGAGGGACTCGGCTTCGACGGCTCGAGTATCCGCGGTTGGCAGTCCATCCACACGAGCGACATGCTGGTAGTTCCGGATCCGGAAACCGCGGTCATGGACCCATTCACCAAGTATCCGACGCTCTCGCTCATCTGCAACATCGTAGACCCGATCACGAAGGAGCGCTACAGCCGCGACCCGCGTCATATCGCCCAGAAGGCCGAGGCCTATCTCAAGTCTTCCGGCATCGGCGACACCGCCTTCTTCGGCCCCGAGGCTGAATTCTTCATCTTCGACGACATCCGCTTTGACCAGAATTCCCATGAAGGCTACTACCACATCGACAGCAACGAAGGCATCTGGAACTCCGGCAAGGACGAGAAGCCGAACCTTGGCTACAAGCCCCGTCACAAGGAAGGCTACTTCCCGGTTCCGCCCGTCGACAGCCAGGAAGACATCCGCACCGAGATGGTGGAAGAGATGCAGAAGGTCGGCATCTACGTGGAACGTCAGCATCATGAAGTGGCGACCGCCGGCCAGGCCGAGATCGACATCCGCTTCAGTCCTCTCGTGAAGTGCGCGGACCAGCTCATGATGTTCAAATACATCATCAAGAACGTGGCGAAACGGCACAACAAGACGGTGACCTTCATGCCCAAGCCCCTGTTCCAGGATAACGGGTCCGGTATGCATACGCACCAGTCCATCTGGAAGAACGGCAAGCCCCTGTTCGCGGGTGACAAATATGCAGGCTTGTCCCAGTTGGCGCTCAATTACATCGGCGGCATCCTGAAGCACGCCAAGGTGCTTGCGGCGTTCACGAACCCGACGACCAATTCGTACAAGCGACTGACTCCGGGCTTCGAGGCGCCGGTGAACCTCGCGTACTCAAGCAGAAATCGCTCGGCCTCCATCCGCATCCCCATGTACAGCCCGAACCCCAAGGCCAAGCGTGCCGAGGTGAGGTTCCCTGATCCGTCCTGCAACCCCTATCTCGCATTCGCGGCCATGCTCATGGCCGGCCTCGACGGCATCGAGAACAAGATCGATCCGGGTCAACCGCTCGATAAAGACATCTACGATATGGCGCCGGAAGAACTGGCGAGCGTGCCGACGATGCCGGCATCGCTCGACGAGGCGCTGAACAACCTCGAAGCGGACCACAACTTCCTCCTGAAGGGCGATGTCTTCACCAAGGACGCGATCGAGATGTGGATCAACTACAAGAGGACCAAGGAAGTGGACGCGCTCCGGCTCCGTCCCCATCCCTATGAGTTCTTCCTGTACTACGATATCTAATCTCGAACAGCAGAAACAATGGATCATTCCGGCCGGGACCTCATCATGGGTCCCGGCTTTTTATTGCGTGCAATTTAACACTTCAGGGGACCTTGCAGGCTCGTTTCGTACGTCGGAACGTGACCGACTACAACGATCTCCAAATTTTAAGTTGAGACCGGAAAAAGCTTGACGTGCGTGGCTGAAAAGAGTATAAACTAAAATTCACAGCCTGAAAAGTTCCATACAATGAAATCTTCAGTGAAAGGAAACTGTATGTGTAGTAGCTCGGATGGCAGTTATAGTTGCCGTCGAATAACATATCGCCGCAGTAGGGCTTCGATGACCCCGGTCCGATGCAGTTTCGCCGGGGGGCTCATGAAGTGACCGGTAGGTTCTCCATCCCGTTGTAATCCACCCACCAGTTCGCCTCTGATCAAGTCCGTCGTCCTATTGCGACCCAGACAGAGGTGAACAATGATACGTCTTCTCTCTTTTTTTCAGCTTCCCGAATTTCGTGCAGCCCGGAATCCCGCAAATTTTAGAAACATTCCCGAAGCCGGCGGCTCTGCGACTGCTCTCATCGGCGTCGAAAAGCAGGGTCTTCTCGCCGCTCTATCTCCATTTCGGTCAAAGAGTGAGGTCGCGCTATGACCAAGGGCCTCTTCTCGAAGTTATTCAGGAAAGCCTCTGCTGATCCACTCAACCATAAGACAACGCAATCAGCGACCGAGCACGAACGCCGCTTGGTCGAGCTTTGCTCGATGCCTGTTCAGGAGGCGCTCGGATCACTTCACTCCGATCCCCGTGGCCTGACTTCCGAATCCGCTGAACGCCGGCTCCACAAGTTCGGACCGAATGAACTTTCGCATACCAAACAACTGAGCTTCCTGGCTGATATCTTCGAGCGCTGCAAAAGCCCGCTGGTCATCCAACTGCTTCTGATCGCCGCGATCTCCGGCTTCATCGGCGAAATCAAGTCGACCATTATCGTCGGCATGATGGTCCTTTTGAGCGTGGGGCTTTCTTACGTCCTTGACCGCCGCTCGAATAATACTGTCGAGGCGCTCGGCAGGCGCGTGCAGTCGCGGACCATGGTCCTGCGGGACGGCAAGGAACATGAGATCAACCTGTCGGACATCGTGCCGGGAGACATCGTCCTCTTGAACGCCGGCTCGATCATTCCTGCTGATCTGCGGCTGCTTGTTGCAAAGGACTTCTTCGTGAGCCAATCGGCGCTTACCGGAGAGTCCATGGCTGTTGAAAAAACGGCCGAAGTGCGGGTAATGAGCGACCATAGCGCATGGGAGTTGCCGAATGCCTGCTTTCTTGGAAGCAGCGTGACCAGTGGCACAGCCCGTGGCGTCGTCATAAACACCGGAACGCGGACGCTCTTCGGGTCCATCGCGGAGCGGCTGGCCGAACGCCGCGAGGATACCAGCTTCGACAAGGGCGTGCGCTCCTTCACCTGGCTCATGATCCGGTTCATGGTGGTCATGGTCTGCGCCGTGTACTTCATCGTGGGCCTGACCAAGGGCGACTGGGTGGAAGCCCTCCTGTTCGGCCTCTCCATCGCCGTAGGTCTTACGCCGGAAATGCTGCCCATGATCGTGACCGTGAACCTCGCGAAGGGCGCCCTGACCATGGCCAGGAAAAAGGTCGTGGTCAAGCGGCTCCAGTCCATCCAGAACTTCGGCGCGATAGACGTGCTGTGCACGGACAAAACCGGGACACTGACGCAGGACCGGGTGATGCTGGAGCAGCATGTGGACATCACCGGCAATCCGAGCGACGACGTTCTCAATTATACCTATCTGAACAGTTATTACCAGACCGGCCTCCGGAATCTGATCGACCGGGCCGTTCTGGAACATGCCGACCTGGACGTGGAGCGGGATTGCAGGCTGGTGGATGAACTGCCTTTTGATTTCGAGCGCCGCCGCATGTCCGTTGTCGTTGACTATGAAGGCGACCACGTGCTTATCTGCAAGGGGGCGGTGGAGGAGATATACTCCCGGTGCAGCCGCTATCAGATCGGCGACGAAGTGTATCCTCTGATCGACATGATCCAGGAGAATCTCTTCGAGGAGGTCGAGCGGCTGAACAAAGATGGCTACCGCGTGCTCGGCATCGCCTACCGTGAGTTTCCGCGCGAAAAAACCACATACCACGTAGCGGACGAATCCGAACTGATCCTGTTGGGCTACACGGCGTTCTTTGATCCGCCCAAGGATTCGGCAGCGGAAGCCGTCGAACTCCTGAGGAAGGCCGGCGTGCGGATCAAGGTCCTGACCGGCGACAATGGTCTGGTAGCGAGCAAGGTTTGCAGGGACGTGGGCATCGAGCCGGGGCGGATCGTGAGCGGCGCGGACATCTCGGCTATGACGCCGGATGAGTTCCCCCGGGTCGTTCAGGAAGCGGATGTGTTCGTCAAGATCGCCCCGGCTCAGAAAGAGCAGATAGTCCAGGAGCTCAGAAAGCAAGGCCATGTCGTGGGGTTTATGGGCGACGGGATCAATGACGCTCCGGCGCTCAAGGCAGCCGATGTCGGCATTTCCGTCGACTCAGCCGTGGACGTTGCCAAGGAAGCCGCGGACATCGTGCTGCTGGAAAAAAGTCTGCTTGTCCTTGAAGAGGGGATCATCGAGGGCCGGAAGGTCTTTGCGAACATCATCAAGTATATCCGCATGGGCGCAAGCTCCAATTTCGGCAACATGTTCAGCGTTGTCGGCGCGAGCTATCTCCTGCCGTTCCTGCCGATGCAGCCGATCCAAGTTTTAACGAACAACCTGCTGTATGACATTTCCCAGACGGGAATTCCCACTGACAAGGTGGATGAGGAGCAGATTGCCAAGCCGCAAAAGTGGGACATCTCGAACATCAAGCGTTTCATGGTGTTCATCGGCCCTATGAGCTCCATTTTTGACTATGCGACTTTTGCGCTCATGTGGTTCTTTTTCAAATGCAGCCTCTACGCCGATGCAGCCACAGGACCGCTTCAGAAAGAGGCGCTTGCGCGATTGTTCCAGACCGGGTGGTTCGTGGAGTCGCTTTTGACCCAGACCCTGATCGTTCACATCATCCGGACCCGGAGGATGCCCTTTTTCGGCAGCCGCGCTTCATTTCACTTGACGTTGACTACTCTCGTCGTCATGGCTGTCGGCGCATGGTTGCCTTTTTCACCGTTCGCGGGGGCTCTCGGCATGGTTCCCTTGCCGCCTGTTTATTGGGCCTGGATTGCGTTCTTTCTCGTTCTTTATGCCGTCATGACGCACGGCGTGAAGACATGGTTCTTCAAGCGATACGGAGGTGATTGATCATGGACAGTTTGCTCGATGCGTTGCAGGAAGGGAGACTCATCGAACTCCCCGAAAACAACAAGGAGCACGCCCTTCAGTTCCTGGCTCACATTCTTGAGGCGATCCCCACGATCCCGGCGGGCACCGACATCGTCGGCCTGGTCATGGCAAGGGAGCGTGCAACCGGCACGGCCATCGGAAGGGGATGGGCCTGTCCTCACGCGCGGACGTCCTACGATGACGATCTATTATGTGTCGTGGGGTGGAGTCCGACGGGCATCGACTACGGTTCGCCGGACGGCCTCCCGGTGTCGATCGTCGCGATGTATCTCGTGCCCGATAACCAGCGGAACCATTACTTGAAGGAGGTCTCCATGCTGGCCAAGGCGCTGAAAGCCTATGACGGACTTGACAAGCTGCGGTCAGCCAAGGAACTGAACGAGGTCCGCGAGCATCTGCTCGATATGGTCAGTGCAACAAAGGAAACCGCCGGCCCCGATACGCGCGCGCGGATGATCCAACTCCAGGCGAGGCCGGGTGTCGCGGCGATCGCTGTTCCCGACTGGGCAAACCTTGTTGTGGAACCAGTGACCATCATTGCAGGCCCGGGCCTGAAGCCTGTCGTACTCGCTCAAAACCGCAATCTTGTTGATGCCCTGGATTCCGCAGCCGGACTTGTCGACGGCGTGGCGTCCAGCGGTTCATTCCAAAACGGCGGGTGGCGCATCATGAAGCGCGGCACAGTGACCTATCAGGGAGATCGCGTGGCATATGAATGCCTGGCTATAGCTACCGTGAGAAGCAATTTGGCTTCGGGTAAGTGAATTGTATGATTACGATCGTACTTCTTGTCATTTTTTTGCTGATATTGGTCCTTCCGATATTCGTAAAGCCGGTGGAGCATAATCTCGAATTATTTCTCTTGGTCGTCGGGACCCTCACGGTTATGCTTTCTCACCTTATGGGGCCGGAACCGCTTTTGACCAAGCGGCTTGTTGAGTCAGCGTTTTTCGCACCCATAAAGTTGACCATTGCCACTCTCGTTTTCGGGCTCGCCTTTCGGGCAATACGTGAGCCGATGAAGAAGAAGATCGTTACAATCGAAGACCGGCTCGGACCGCGGTTCTTCGCCTTTTTGCTTATTTTTTCGTTGGGCCTTCTTTCGAGCGTGATAACCGCAATCATCGCCGCTTTGGTCTTATGTGAGGTCGTGAGCGCCATCAGCCTCGATAAAAAATATGAAACGCGCCTCGTTGTTTTTGCCTGCTTCTCGATCGGCATGGGCGCGGCACTTACCCCCATCGGCATGCCTTTGTCCGCGATAGCCGCGGCCAAGCTGAGTGGCGGGGTGTTCGACAACGATTTCCTGATGATGATGCGTACCTATGGGATCTACATACTGCCGGGGCTTGTCGTCATCTCTTTTGTCGGTAGTCTTTCCGGGGGTGCGCAGGTCGCGCGCTCGGAGTGCCTCACGGAAGATTTTGTCGAGCCTTTCCAGCACATAGCGCTGAGGGCATTCAAGGTCTTTGTGTTCGTCATGGCGCTGATACTGCTCGGTGAAGGGTTTAAACCGCTCGTCGATCTGTATATAGTAAAAATGCCTGCTCCGGCGCTTTACTGGGTCAACATCGTGTCGGCGATCCTCGACAACGCCACGCTTGCGGCTGCGGAGCTGGGACCGCTGATGTCCGCAGCACAGGTGAAAGGCATTATCATGGGCCTAATCATTTCAGGCGGGATACTGATTCCGGGAAACATTCCGAACATTATCGCAGCAAACAAGCTAAGCATTTCAAGCAGAGCGTGGGCCGCAATCGGTGTGCCTTTCGGTCTTGGCCTGATGGCTGTCTATTTCGGGATACTCTACTTCTAAATTTTCCTCATATCGTGCACAATCGAAAAAACCGTTCTTGCGGGAGGTCCCGCGCCGTCATTGCGAACTTAAGGCGACTGAACAGTGCACAGCTTTTATGACGGCAATGTATTCGACAACCATCGCCGTAATCTTTCCGAATAATTATTACAAACTTCCCTCCATCGTTTTTTCCACAGAACATCTCCATCTTTTCCCGACCATTTTGCAAAAAAGTGTCTTTATTAAATTTTAATTATTTTTTAGGCAATCTTTGCAGCAATTTTATGCAGGTTATGCTTAAATTATCCATGCAAAGGAGGGAGGCTTATGGATATCCTGTTTATCGGCATCACGATTGTACTGTTTGTTGCAAGCTGGTTTTTCGTGAAACTTGTTGAACGAGTCTAGGTTGAACGAGTCTAGAAGGAGGGAAGAATGGAACTGTTCTACTGGATTGGCGGCGTTCTCGCCGCGGGATTGTTGGTGTATCTCTTGATAGCACTTCTTAAACCGGAGGCATTGTCATGACTGGAAACGATATATTGCAGATAGTTATTTTTTTTGGTGTTCTGTGGCTCCTCGCAAAACCGCTCGGGGTCTACATGGCGCGGGTCTACGAAGGACAGCCTTCGGGCCTGGACCGCGTGCTCGGGCCGGTTGAGCGGCTTTTCTACCGGATTTGCGGCATCAAGCCTGACGAGGAAATGAGCTGGAAGAAATACGCAGGCGCACTGCTTCTCTTCAGCGCGGCAGGATTCTTCTTAGTCTATTTCCTGCAGCGCTTACAGGCGTTTCTTCCTCTGAATCCGCAGAAGTTCACTGCCGTCTCCCCCGACTCTTCTTTTAATACGGCGATCAGTTTTATCACGAACACCAATTGGCAGGGGTACGGCGGCGAATCGACCATGAGCTACCTCTCCCAGATGGTCGGACTGGGAGTGCAGAATTTTCTGTCCGCGGCAGCCGGCATGGCCGTGCTCGTTGCCCTGATCCGCGGGTTTGCCAGGCACTCTGCCCAGACCATCGGAAACTTCTGGTTCGATCTCACCCGCTCCACACTTTACATCCTGATGCCGCTTGCGCTGGTTTATTCTATTCTGCTCGTTTCTCAAGGGGTAGTACAGACTTTCAGCGAATATAAGACTGTCTCGCTCACGCAGACAATTACCTACGATAACCCGAAGCTCGATGCCCAGGGCAACCCTGTCAAGGATGAAAAGGGGAACCCGGTGACGGAAAAGGCGGAGATGAAAGAGCAGGTTATCCCGCTCGGACCGGCAGCTTCTCAGATCGCGATCAAGCAGCTCGGCACGAACGGCGGCGGGTTCTTCAACGTCAACTCGGCTCACCCTTTCGAGAACCCAACTGCTTTCTCCAATTTTCTTGAAATGCTGGCGCTCATTCTCATACCAGCAGCGCTCTGTATCACCTTCGGCAAGATGGTCGGAGATAAGCGCCAGGGTTGGGCGCTGCTTTCCGCGATGACTATCGTGCTCGTCACGCTGATGGCTCTCTGTACCTGGAGCGAGCAGGGCGGCAACCCGCGCTTCGCATCCATCGGCATAGATCAACAGGCAAGCAATCTCCAGCCCGGCGGCAACATGGAGGGCAAGGAAGCGCGCTTCGGGATCGTGAGCTCCACGATCTGGGCCACGGCCACCACGGCGGCCTCGAACGGCTCGGTCAATTCCATGCACGATTCCTTCACGCCCATGGGCGGCCTGTACCCGCTGGTACTAATGCAGTTTGGAGAGGTGATCTTTGGCGGAGTCGGCTCCGGGCTCTACGGCATGCTGATCATGGCCATTATTACGGTCTTCATAGCCGGCCTCATGGTAGGGCGCACACCTGAGTATCTGGGCAAGAAGATCGAGATGTTCGAGATGAAGATGGCTTCGATCTCGGTGCTGGTCGTGAATGCGCTGGTCAAGATCGGCACGGCAGTCGGCGTTGGGACAACAGCGGGAGCAGTGGGAGTCGCCAATCCCGGACCGCACGGATTTTCCGAGATCCTCTACGCTTTCTCATCTTGCGCGAACAACAACGGCAGTGCATTCGCGGGTTTAAGCGCCAACACGTTCTTCTATAACACAGCCCTCGGCCTGACCATGTTTATCGGCCGGTTCTGGGTGATCATCCCGGTGCTTGCTATTGCCGGTTCGCTCGCGAAGAAGAAGCAGGTCCCTGCCGGCCTCGGAACGCTGCCGACCCATACGCCCTTGTTTGTGGCGCTTTTGATCGGGGTCATCGTGATCGTCGGAGCGTTGACGTTCATGCCGGCCTGGGCCTTGGGGCCAATTGCAGAGCATATGATGGCCGCACGATAACAGGAACCATTCAGGAGGAATGACAATGAGCAGTAAATCGAAAAAGCGATCGCTCTTTGAACCGGCGATCGTAAAAAAAGCCTTATGGGATTCGTTCAAAAAATTGAATCCAGTACACCAGATCAAGAACCCTGTCATGTTTGTCGTGGAAGTCGGCAGTATCTTGACGACGCTCCTGTTCATCCACGCAATCCTGACGGGAAAAGGCGAGGCGTCGCCTTCCTTCATTCTGCAGATATCCGTCTGGCTTTGGATAACGGTGCTTTTTGCGAACTTCGCGGAATCCATGGCAGAGGGAAGAGGCAAGGCCCAGGCCGAGTCTCTTCGGAAAACGCGGCGCGAGGTCATGGCCAAGCGGCTTGCGAAGCCGTCGCCTGATGCGGCAGTCACGAAGATCGCCTCATCACAGCTCAAAAAAGGCGATGTCGTTCTCGTGGAAGCAGGCGACATCATCCCTATGGACGGAGAAATCATCGAAGGTGTGGCCTCGGTGAACGAGAGCGCCGTGACCGGCGAAAGCGCGCCTGTGATCCGCGAAAGCGGCGGAGACCGGAGCGCGGTCACCGGCGGTACCACGGTCCTGTCCGACTGGCTCGTAATACGGATCACAACAAGTCCGGGAGAGACGTTTCTCGACCGCATGATCAGCATGGTGGAAGGGGCAAAACGGCAGAAGACGCCGAACGAGATCGCCCTCGATATTCTTCTCGCGGGCATGACGATCATATTCCTGCTCGTGACCGTGACCCTGCTTCCCTATTCACTCTTCAGCGTTAAGGCAGCGGGCCAGGGCACGCCGGTCACCATCACCGTGCTCGTGGCGCTTTTGGTATGCCTTATCCCGACCACGATCGGAGGCCTGCTCTCGGCCATCGGTATTGCGGGGATGGACCGAATGATCCAGGCAAATGTGATCGCTACGTCGGGACGGGCCGTGGAGGCGGCCGGAGACGTGGACGTGCTGCTTTTGGATAAAACCGGGACGATCACGCTTGGGAACAGACAGGCCACGGAGTTCGTCCCCGCGCCGGGAGTGCATGTTGGGGCGCTTGCCGACGCGGCACAGCTCGCCTCCTTGGCAGATGAAACTCCTGAAGGAAGAAGCATCGTCGTTCTTGCAAAGGAGAAATATGACCTCCGTGCGAGGGACATTCACAGTATCGGCGCGGAGTTTATCCCTTTTACTGCCCAGACTCGGATGAGCGGGGTAAACCTCGACCACCGCGAGATCCGTAAAGGCTCAGCAGACGCAGTTGAAAAGTTCGTCCAAAAAATGGGCGGGACATTCCCTCCCGATGTCAGATCGATCGTGGACGACATTGCCAAACAGGGCGCCACGCCGCTCGTGGTTGCCGAGGGGGGCAAAGTGCTCGGCGTCATCCGCTTGAACGATATCGTCAAGGGTGGGATCAAGGAACGCTTTGCCGAGATGCGGAAGATGGGGATCAAAACAGTCATGATTACTGGCGACAATCCCCTGACAGCTGCCGCGGTTGCAGCAGAAGCAGGGGTCGATGATTTTCTGGCAGAGGCGACGCCCGAGGCAAAGCTCAAGCTGATCCGCGAACACCAGAAAGGCGGAAGGCTCGTTGCCATGACCGGAGATGGCACGAACGATGCGCCTGCGCTCGCACAGGCGGACGTGGCCGTGGCCATGCACACCGGCACCCAGGCGGCTAAGGAAGCAGGAAACCTCGTAGACCTGGATTCGAACCCCACCAAGCTCATCCAGATCGTCGAGATCGGCAAGCAGCTTTTGATGACCCGCGGCACGCTCACGACTTTCAGCATTGCGAACGATGTGGCGAAATATTTCGCCATTCTGCCTGCAGCGTTCATTTCCATCTATCCGGCGCTCGGAGCGCTGAACATCATGGGCCTTGCAACGCCACAGAGCGCGGTACTGTCGGCCGTTATCTTTAACGCGTTGATCATTATTTTCCTGGTTCCCCTGGCCCTTCGCGGCGTGAAATATCGGCCCCTTGGAGCTTCGGTGGTCCTGCGCAACAACGCACTGATCTATGGCGTCGGCGGCTTGATCGTGCCGTTCATCGGGATCAAGCTGGTCGACATGCTAATAACTGCGATGCATATTGTCTGATTAATTTAGGGAGATTGAAATGAAAAAAATGAGTTCTATTCTAGGTTTGAAAATCGGTTTAGCGATATTTTGTGCCGTTGCAGCAATGGCCCCATTGGCCTTCGCCGAGGACGCGAAACCGGCACCTTTGGCCATAAGTGCTGATGACCTGAAGAAGGCGCTTGGTCTGAGCGTCTATCTGCAGGCAGGCTACACCTATAACGGCGATGCCGGCGCCATTGGCGGCGAGCCGGAGCAAAACGACCTCAGGCTCTTCGATCACAAGGCAAACAGCTTTACCCTGGACCTCGCGGAAATCGTATTCGCAAAGGACCCGGCATTGGGAAATGTCGGTTATAAGCTTAAGTTTTCCGCAGGCGAGACAGCGAAGTGGATCCACTCGCGAGGGCTGAGCGGTGCGGCGCCGTCGTCCACGCTGCCAGGTGCGAATTCGTGGGCTGGCGAAGGCACGGATTCTTTCGACGTTACCGAGGCGTACGTCAGCTATACCGCGGCGGTGGGCAAGGGGCTCAGGTTCGATCTAGGCAAGATGGTGACTTATTTTGGAGCGGAAGTGATCGAGGCGATAGACAACCCGAACTATTCACGGTCGTTCCTGTTCAACTATGCAATACCGTTTACGCACACGGGACTCAAGATGAGCTATGCGTTTAGCGACGCTTTGAGCGCGAGTTTCCATATTGTGAACGGCTGGGACAACAGCACGGACAACAACAGGGGAAAGTGCTACGGGACGAGTATCAGTTTCACTCCCGCGGAAGTGTTCGCACTGACCGTGAACGGCATGACCGGGCCTGAGCAGGACGAAGAGGGGGCCAATGCACCAACGGTAGGTTCAAGCAGCAGCAACAAGAGAGATCTGCTTGATCTCATTGCGACGATCAAGCCGGTGAAACCGCTTTCGATCATCCTCAATACCGATAACGGCCGGGAACAGGACGTCCCGGCAACCTTGCTCCCGTCCGGTGCGTCCGGCCCAGCGCAGTGGAAGGGTTATGCGGGCATCGTGAAGTACGATCTGAACGAAAGACACAGCATCGCGGCCAGGGGCGAGGTCTTTAATGACGAGGATGGCTTCAAGACCGGCACGGCGCAGAGGCTGAAAGAGGTCACCTTGACCTGGGAAATACGGCTGAACGGCGGCCTGGTCCTGCGACCGGAGTACCGGCATGACTCGTCGGATGTCGCGTCCTTTGACAACGGCACGAAGAACTCACAGAACACCGTCGCTCTCGGCGCGATGTATAGATGGTAAGAAAAAGAACCAACGGAGGGATCAATGACTACAATAATTCGCAATTCACTCATGTCCTTGTTGCTGTTCACAATACTCACGGGGATCATCTATCCCCTTGCGGTGACCGGAATCGCTCAAGCAGTATTTCCCCATAAGGCGAACGGCAGCGTTATCACGAGGAACGACAAAGCCGTCGGGTCAAAGCTGTTCGGCCAGCAGTTCGAAGACCCGAAGTACTTCTGGGGCAGACTATCGGTAACCGGCCCCTATCCCTACAATGGCGCCGCGTCTTCCGGTTCCAATCTCGGTCCGAACAACCCGAATCTCACGGCTGCCGTCGACGCGCGCATCAAAGCCCTGCATGAGGCGGAGCCGGGAAATTCAGCGAAGATCCCCGTCGATCTCGTAACAGCCTCAGGCAGCGGCCTTGATCCGCATATGAGCCTTGCCGCCGCTGAATATCAGTTACACCGGGTGGCAAAGGCCCGGGGACTCGATGATGCCAAGGTCCGCGACATCGTTGTCAAGAACACCCAGGGACGCTGGCTTGGCTTGATCGGCGAGCCGGTGGTCAATGTTCTTGGGGTGAACCTCGCGCTCGACGAACAGAAGTAACTGTGGAGGATACGATATGAAAAAGATTGCAAAGCTTCTTGCTGTTTTTCTTATCTTATGCGTGGGGCTACCTCAGCTCGTCAACGCCGTTTCTTGGTCTCCCCTCCAAGAGGAACGCGAAGAGAAGGCTGCCAAGGGGCTTATGGTGAAAGGCACAGTGGTATGCCTGTTCCAGAGCGGGACCGTGGACGTAAAGAAGGCGATCAATATTAATGATGTTCTTCCTGTCTATCGGGAAAGTAAGTCCCATGAACTCAAGGAAGTAGGAAAGATCAAGGTGCTTTCTTATGTAGGGGAAGATTATTTGAAAGGCGAGGTTGTCGAAGGCGAGATCAAGGCCGGTGACATCGCGAAAAAAGGGGATGTCGCAAGCCTCGTCATATCGTCGGGAGACAAGTGTAATTAGTTCAATCTATAACTGGCTGTCGCAGATAAGTGATCAAAAAAATATGTCATCCAATGCTGGGCCCCTCTTTAGGGGCCCCGTTTTTTTTAACGCACTCCATACAATATAATGCTAAAAGAAGAATAGCACGCCTGCAAGCATCGTTAAGCGGCAAGGGCCCATTGTAAAAAAGCATTTACACCTACTATCAAAAATGCGACAATACGAAAATAAGACATCCGCTACATTGTGATCATCTCATGGAGCATTAATGGAAGAAGAACGAAGACCTGATCCCGACCAGCTTCTCCAACGGGCCCGCGAAGAGGAAGACCGAAAACGCGAGGGGCAGCTGAAGATGTTTTTCGGCGCCGCGCCCGGCGTAGGGAAGACCTATGCCATGCTTGAGGCCGCGCGCCAGAAGAAACGCGAGGGCGTGGAAATCGTGGTCGGCCTTGTCGAGACCCACAGCCGGAAGGAGACCGAGGCGCTTCTTGAAGGATTGGAAATCCTCCCCCGACGCAACGTTGAATACCGCGGCACAATCTTAAAGGAATTCGATCTCGATGCTGCCCTTCGCCGCAAGCCCGCGATTATTCTCGTGGATGAGCTCGCCCACACCAATGCCCCCGGCTCACGCCACAAGAAGCGCTGGCAGGACATCTATGAGCTGCTCGGCGCGGGTATTTCTGTCTATACCACCGTGAACGTGCAGCACCTCGAAAGCTTGAACGACGTTGTCTCACAGATCACGGGCGTCAACGTCCGGGAAACTGTCCCCGACTTTCTGCTCGACCGGGCCGACGAGATCGAGTTGATTGATCTGCCGCCCGACGACCTGATCCAGCGCCTGCGCGAAGGAAAGGTGTACATGCCGGATCAGGCCGCGGCCGCCATTGAGAACTTTTTCCGCAAAGGAAACCTGATCGCGCTCCGCGAACTTGCGCTCCGCCGCACCGCTGACCGCGTTGACGAGCAGATGCAGGTCTACCGGCAGGACAAGGGGATCAAGGACATCTGGCCCGCGGGAGAGCGGATCCTGGTCTGCGTAGGCCATAATCCCCGTTCGATCAGACTGATCCATGCTGCGCGAAGACTGGCCGCCGGACTTCGCGCTGAGTGGATCGCCGTGCACGTAGAAGCCCCTTCCAGGGTCCGGTCTTCGGAAAGCGACATGAAACAGCTGGCAGACCATATGCGGCTGGCTGAAAGTCTGGGCGCCGAGACTGTCACGTTGAGCGGGCAGAGGATGAGCGAGGAAATCCTCACATACGCGCGCAACAGGAACGTGACGAGGATCATCGTCGGCAAGCCCACTCACCCTCCGTGGAAGGACAAGCTCTTCGGCTCTCCGCTCGACGAGATCGTGCGCGGGAGCGGCGATATCGATGTCTATGTCATCAGCGGAGACGTGGCCGTACCGCATCTGCACCAGGCGTCGAAGCGTGCGCCTCGCACGGGGCGCAAAAGAGAATGGCTCTGGAGTCTTCTCACCGTGTCGCTCTGCACCGGCATTGCAAGGCTCATGTTCCCTTACTTCGAACGGCTGGATCTCGCGATGATTTTCCTGCTCGGGGTCGTGCTGACCGCCAGCCGGACCAGCACGTGGCCGGCGCTGTTCGCAACGGTTCTCAGTATAGCCGCATTCGATTTTTTCTTCATCCCGCCCTACTACAGCTTCGCGGTCAGCGATATCCGATATTTTTTCACTTTTATCGTGATGTTTATCGTTTCCTTCGTCATCAGCAGGTTGACGCTCCGTGTCCGCGATCAGGCGGAATCGGCGCGACTGCGTGAACGCAGGACCGCATCCCTGTACAATTTGAGCCGAGACCTGGTCCGCGAGCGGGGAGCGCAGCGGCTGAGCGAGATCGCCATGAAGCACATCGGTGAAGTATTCGATAGCCAGGTAGTCGTCTGCATCCCCGATGATCAGAACCGTCTCGCGCCCGCAACGAACGGTCCATTCGCTTTCACCCCCGATCAGCAGGAACTGAGCGTTGCGCAGTGGGTGTACGAGCATCGCCAGCCCGCCGGCCTGGGCTCTGACACGCTGCCCGGCGCCAAGGCGCTGTATTTACCGTTGATCGCCTCCGGCGGCGTCATCGGCGTCGTCGGCATCCTTCCAAAATCCGCACCGGATGGCTTCGAGCCCGAGCAGTTCCATTATCTCGAGGCATTCGCAAACCAGACGGCCATAGCCATTGAGCGGTCCTTCCTGGGCGAGGCTGCGCAGCACGCGCTGCTCAAAGCCGAGACGGAAAGCCTCAGGAACACGCTGCTCAGCTCCATCTCACATGACCTCCGCACGCCGCTCGCCGCGATCACCGGCGCCGCGACGACGCTCCTGGAGAATGACGCGGCCATAGACACGGTCGGCCGCATTGATCTGCTCCAGACGGTCCGTGAAGAGGCCGACCACCTGAACAGGATCATAAAAAACGTCCTCGACATGACGCGGCTCGAATCAGGGGCCATTCAGGTGAACAAGGAATGGCAGGCCCTCGAGGAGATCGTGGGCGTGGTGCTGAACCGCCTCGGCGACCGCCTGAACGATCATCCCGTAACCGTGAAACTACCGGGAAACCTGCCGCTCATTCCCTTTGACGGCCTGTTGATCGAACAGGTCCTCGTGAATCTGTTCGACAATGCCATCAAGTACACGCCCAAGGGTACGCCCCTGGAGCTGTCGGCGTCGGAGTCGTTCTATACGGTGACCGTAGAACTCGCCGACCGCGGTCCCGGCATTCCGCCGGGAGACGAAGAGCGCATCTTCGAAAAATTCGTGCGTGGACGCGGAACGGGCGGCGGTGTCGGACTCGGACTCGCTATCTGCCGTACCATCATTACCGCCCACGGCGGCAAGATATGGGCGGAGAACCGCGAGAGCGGCGGGGCCGTGTTCCGTTTTACCCTGTCCTCGGCGGGCCTTCCGCCGGCGCCGAAAAGGGAAGAGGAATGAAATGAGCAGTTCAAATAGTTCAAACCGTTCAGCCGTTCAACCCGCCTGAACCATTTGAACCTTTGAACCATTTGATCGACTTAAACAGTTTGAACGGTTATTACTAATGTCCGAAGACAAAGAACTCATACTTCTGATCGAAGACGAACCCCAGATGCGCCGCTTTCTGCGAATCACGCTCCAGACCCACGGCTATCGCCTGGTAGAGGCGGGGACGGCCCAAGAGGGTTTGATGCAGGCAACGACGCGCAATCCCGACATCGTGCTTCTCGATCTCGGCCTGCCCGATCTGGACGGACTGGAAGTAACGAAGCGATTGCGCGAATGGACTCAGACGCCGATCATCGTCATATCCGCGAGGGAACAGGAGCAAGACAAGGTCAAAGCTCTGGATGCAGGCGCTGATGACTATCTCACGAAACCGTTCAATGCAGGTGAATTACTGGCGAGAATCCGCGTCGCATTACGGCATGCAGTAAGGCAAGTCACTGATCAAAACGAACCGGTCTTTATTCTGCGGAATATGCGGGTAGATCTGGCGCTGCGGCAGGTATTCGTGGACGACAAGGAAGTGCACCTCACGCCCATTGAGTACAAACTGCTGATGGTGCTGGTCCGGCATGCCGGAAAGGTCATCACCCACCGCCAGCTTCTGCAGGAAGTCTGGGGGCCGGCGCACGTGAACGAAGTCCAATATCTGCGCGTGTACATGACCCAGCTCAGACATAAACTCGAAGTAGACCCCGCGCGTCCCCGCTTCCTCATGAACGAGCCGGGTATCGGCTACCGGCTTAAATACGATCCGGAAGGATGACGAACCGCAAACCTGCGCACGGTTTGGTCATTTGTCTAAAAATGCATCATCCAGGGCGGATTTTCAACAACGCGGTGACACACCATATGGACTGCTCTCCTCGTAAAAACAAGGCCATGCCGTCAGATTCATGCTTGTCCTTGCAATGGTACCTACCTTGCTTTATAATTACCCTCATTGCTAGCATAAAAGAGATACAGCCGGAATGCCGGCGGATGTCAGCAGGAGTATGAATTTTATGGACCAACCCGGTAAGCCGTCCTTGTTGCGGCAGATAAAGAACCTGATCTTCGGCGGCAAACATAACATCGAGGACACATCGCTTTTCCATAAACTGACGCTGATCGCGTTCTTTGCCTGGATCGGCCTCGGCGCGGACGGTCTGTCGTCGTCCTGTTACGGTCCTGAAGAAGCGTTCCTCGCCGTTCACGGTCATGTGTATCTGAGCGTCTTTGTCGCGCTCATGTCCGGCCTTACGGTGTTCATCATCGCCGCGAGCTACTCCCAGATCATCGAGCTCTTCCCCACAGGGGGCGGCGGCTATCTCGTCGCGAGCAAACTGCTCTCACCCAAAGCCGGCATGGTGTCGGGATCGGCGCTTCTGATCGATTACGTGCTCACGATTACGATTTCCATTGCGAGCGGCGCCGACGCCTTGTTCAGCTTTCTTCCCCCGGCATGGCTGCCGTACAAGCTCACGTTTGCGTTTTTCGGCGTCCTCCTCCTTACGGCCATGAACATGCGCGGCGTCAAAGAATCGGTCCTCCCCCTGGTTCCGATATTTTTGACGTTTGTCCTCACTCACGCGTTCATCATCGGCTACGCCGTGATCATGAACCTGGGAAACTTCGGAAATGTCGTCGCTGCCACGAGGGCCGATGTGGTCCAAACGCAGGCCGAACTCGGATTCGCAGGCATGCTTCTGCTCATCCTGCGCGCCTACAGCATGGGCGCGGGCACCTACACCGGGATCGAGGCGGTCAGCAACGGTCTGCCCATTCTCCGGGAGCCGAAGGTCAGGACCGGCAAGCGCACGATGCATTACATGGCCTTTTCCCTTGCGCTGGTCGTGATGGGTTTGATGCTTGCCTACCTCTTGTATCGCGTCGTCCCGCAATCAGGAAAGACATTGAACGCCGTGCTGTTCGAGAACATGACCCAGGGTTGGGGCAGGGGCGGGACCGTTTTCGTGCTCATTACGCTCCTGTCCGAGGCTGCGCTCCTGTTCGTAGCGGCCCAAACGGGGTTTCTCGACGGCCCGCGCGTGCTCTCGAACATGGCGTTAGACCGCTGGTTCCCGACCAAGTTCGCGATGCTTTCCGACCGTCTCGTGACCCAAAAGGGCATCCTCATGATGGGCGGCGCGGCCCTCGTCACTCTGGTCCTGACCAACGGCTCGGTCAAATACCTCATCGTCCTGTACAGTATCAACGTGTTCATCACCTTTTTTCTCTCCCAGCTCGGCATGGTGCGCCACTGGTGGCAGGTCCGGGGCAAGGAAGACCATTGGGAGAAGAAGCTGTTCATCAACGGCGTGGGCATGACGCTCACCTTCTTTATTCTCATTTCCGTGACGGTTATCAAATTCCATGATGGGGGCTGGATCACGATCCTGCTCACGGGCACGCTCGTAGGCATAGCGCTGCTTACGAAACGTCACTATAAGAATACGTTCAAACTTCTGCACAGGCTTGACGAGCTCGTAAAGGTGGCGGAGTCTTCCTGTCCCACGCTCCCGGTCGAAGGGGGGACAGAGAAGGAACTGAAGGTGAAGTATGATCCGCAGGACAAGACCGCGGTCCTGCTCGTGAACGGCTTCAACGGCCTCGGGCTCCACACGCTCTTCAGCATCATCCGTTTATTCGGAGGCACGTTCAAAAACTTTGTTTTTATCCAGGTGGGGGTTGTCGACGCCGGGAACTACAAGGGCGCAGAAGAAGTCACCCGCATGAAGGCAGAGGTGCGGAAGGAACTGGACCGCTACGTGCATTACATGAGGTGTCACGGATACTATGCCGCCGGGTATTCCTCATTCGGCACGGATGTCGTCGACGAGATCGATCACCTGATGCCCCAAATCCTGGAGCGGTTTCCTAATGCGATTCTCTTCGGTGGCCAGCTTGTGTTCCCCAAAACTACTTTCTTGTCCGGCGTGTTTCACAACTATACGATCTTTGCGGTTCAGAGAAGGTTTTACAATCAGGGAATCCCCGTTGTTGTCCTGCCGATCCGGGTCTGACCCTCCTCCTGACGAATGCCGCAGTACCTGTCCTGAAAGGGCCCTTCCGGCGCAGGCCCCGTTTTTTGGTTGACCCGGCCACTTCACCTAGTTTACTATGGTAGCCGTATGCTACAAATCAGGCTCCATGCCAAATTCCTCGTCTTGGTCCTCGGCAGTCTTAGTGTCTTCCTTGGCGTCTTGTCTTATGCCCTGGTCCAACGGGAATCAAATATCCTTGCTCAAAAAACCGATGAAGAACAGCATGTTCTGGCTTTTACGGTTCTATCGGACCTGAAGCAGAGCATGCTGAAGGGGGAGCCGCGCAGCACCCTGGAACTCATGGACAGCATTCGCGGAACCTACGGACTCGTAAGGCTGCAGGTCGTGAGAAGCGACGGGAGCCCTGCTTTCGGCATCACGGGAGGCCGTCTCGTCATGCCGCAGATCGACCAGGTAATAAAAACAGGCGGGGAGGTTTCCTTCCGGGAAAACGGCACGGTCCCTCTCCATACCATCCTGTATCCGTTGAAAAACGAAGGCCGATGCAGCAAATGCCATGGCAGGCAAAAAGACATTCTCGGCGTTCTGCTCGTCTCTCTCTCGCTGGAGGACGCAGTCAAGGAGATCCGGGAAAGCAAGAGAAACCTCACCTTCTCTCTCACGGCCCTGATTCTCATGATCGGGGGCACGCTCTATTTCGCAATCCGGAAGGTCATCCTGTCCCCTCTCGCCATACTCCACGAAGGCGCGGAACGTATCGGCAGGGGCGAGCTTGAGCACCGCATCAGCCTGTCTACGAATGACGAGATCCAGGACCTTGCCCGGTCATTCAACGTGATGGCTGGCCGGCTCGAGGAGTCCTATTCGGGCCTCGAAAGCAAGATCCAGGAACGGACGGTCCAGCTTTCCGATGCCATGGAGGAGGTCGAGGACAAGGCAAGACGCCTCTATGAGTTCAGCCGCGACATGGCAAGCATCTCGCGTCTTTCAACCAAGGTCTTCAATGCCGAACAATCGCTTGAGCAGATGCTTGATCGGTTCATGTGGGCTGTTGATCGGGGGTTAGGGTATAAACAGGCGCTACTTTGTCTCGTTGACCGTAAACGGGTCTGGCTGGACGTGAAACGGGATTCAGGCCTGGGAGCTCTATTGGGTATCACGAGCCAATCCCTTTCAGACGATAGCCCCTTTACCGAGCTGGTCCGGACGGGCAAGGAATTGTACGTCCCTGATAGTGACCGGGACACGGTGTTCAGCCGCTCTCGGCAACCAGTCGCATCCGAAACACGCGGCCTGTATGTAGTCCCCATCCTGAACAATACTCGCAACAAGATGTGCTGGCGCGAGAAGAACTGTATCCGTACCGATTGTCCTGCCTACAAGCGGGAAGACGAACAATGTTGGCTCGTTGATAATACCTGTTGCGGCAATGATCTGATCGAGTCCTACCACGATAAACTTGCCTATTGCTTGACCTGCGACGTCTTTCCCGTTCTCGGCATTCTCGTGGTCGGGGCCCGTCCCGAGCGTCCGTTCAAGAGACGGGACATCAGCGTCCTCCGTATTCTTGCCGCGGAAATGGCCGCGGCCCTCGAGAATCATCGCCTCTACGGCGATAACCGGCAGGTGGTCAAGGAACTTCTCGAACTCCATAAGGTGACCGCGCAGACGCTCGCCGAGCTTTCCCTCGACCGCACCCTCGAGGCGTTCACGGATTCTGCCCTGAAGTTCTCAGGACTGGACGCCTGCAATTTCTGGCTGTTGACCGAAGACGGACGTGAATTGACGCTGAAGGCAGGCGGCTGTATTGGCCCCGAACCGGAGGCCGAGTTCTGTTCTGAACGAGTCCCGCTCGAGACAGGCGTGCTTGGTCGTGCCTTCAGGCAGAACGCGATCATAACCGAATATCATGAGGTATTCAATGACCCGACCCCGCTGGGAAAAGCGACAGCGGCACAGGGGCTGCCCTCACTGCTCGCGGTGCCCCTGAAAACAGAGGGCCGCCCCCTCGGCGTGTTCACGGTCCACAAAAAGAGCGCTGTCCCGTTTCTGGAGACCGAGATAGCGGCGTTCATGCTTTTTGCCAACCACGCGGCCATGGCGATCAATGTTTGTTTGCTGAGTGAAGAATTAAAGAACCAGAACAGGGAGCTTGCGCGAAACATCAATCTCAGGGAGGGAATCCTCGCGAGCATGTCGAACGGCGTGATGCTTCTCGACATGACCGGCACAGTGGAGCTTATCAATCAGGCGGGCGCCGCGATACTGCATTTGCGCCCCGCGGAGGTGATGAACCGGCGGCTGACGGACCTGGCCCCTCAGGCCGCGACGTTTCTGAAATCATCCGTGGGCCCCTACCAGGAGGTCGAGATCGAGAGGCAGGACGGCACGAGTGTTCCCATCGGCTTTTCAAGCGCCTATTGCCGCGCCGTATCCGGCGCGCGTGAAGGGATCATCGTAGTCTACCGGGACCTGACCGAGATCAAGGTGCTTCAGACCGAAGTGCTTAATAAGGAGCGGTTCGCGGCGATGGGAAGGGTGGTCGCCGGCGTTGCACATGAGATCAGAAATCCCCTGTTCGGGATAAGCTCTATCGGCCAAATCTTCGAGCGGGAACTGACGGACCCGGCCCACCGGGAACTGGCGCGCGCGCTGTTGTCCGAGGCAAAAAGGCTGAATCAGCTTGTTGAAGAACTGCTGGTTTACGGCCGTCCGGTGAAGCTCATGCCCGGCTGGTGCGATCTCCTGGATCTCTGGGAGGAAGTGATCGGAATGCACCGGGATGAAATCGAACAAAAGGGCATCAAGATAAGCAGGGGCATCGATATCGGGCACACGCGTGCATATTTGGACGCGAATCAGGTCCGTCAGGTGTTCCTGAACCTGCTCCGAAATGCCATTGAAGCCACGCCTCCGGGCGGCGAGATCACGATCAGGCTGCTGCTCGAGGACTGGTTCATTATATTCAAAGTCGCTGATACGGGTGGCGGGATCCCGGCTGAAAATATCGACAAGGTCTTCGACCTCTTCTTCACCACGAAACCCCGGGGTACCGGCCTCGGGCTTGGGATCTGCAAGAAGATCGTTGAAGACCATGGCGGCGTGATATCAATGGAGAGCAGGCAATGGGACTGGCTCGAGGAGCGACAAGGGACGACGGTAACGGTAAAGCTTCCCTATCGGAGAATAACAGACACGCGCGAAACACTCACACAAAATCCTAGATACAATCCGGAATAATGCAGACCTCGTGGGCATTTCTTCTCGAGTTTTGATATTTCGGATTGAGAACTTAGAAATTCGAATTTGCAGGAACCTTTATGCCGAGCATACTTATCATAGATGATGACCGGGCCATCAACGAGATGCTGGTTCATCACTTTACCTCCAAGAGTTGGGCCGCGGCGGGCGCCGAGCGGGGCGAGCAGGGAAGAGAGCTCGCTGATAAATTTTCGCCGGACGTGATCCTCCTGGACGTGAAGCTGCCCGACATGGACGGGATCGAGGTCCTGAAGAAGCTCAAGGCCCAGGGAAGCTCTGCCGCGATCGTCATCATGACAGGCGGGGGGTCCATACCGAACGCCGTCGAAGCGATCAAGCTCGGCGCCGAGCAATACCTTACCAAGCCCCTGGAGTTTGTCGAGTTGGACAGATTGGTAGACCGGATCCTCGAGACGAGAAAGCTCAGGATAGAAAACCTCTATTACCGTCACCGCATGGACCATCCCATAGCAGGCACCTCGCTGGAAGTCCAGAAGCTCCACCACCTGATCGACCTCATGGCGGAGAACGCCGACACGACCGCGTTGCTGCTCGGCGAGAGCGGCACGGGCAAAGAGCTGGTGGCCCGGGAAATCCATCGGCGGAGCGCCCGGAGCGAGCGGCCTTTTCTCGATATCAATTGTGCGGTCCTGTCCGAAACGCTGCTCGAGAGCGAGATTTTCGGACATGAGCGCGGCGCCTTCACCGATGCGCGCGAGCTCAAGCGGGGGCTGCTTGAAGTGGCGGACGGCGGCACGGTCCTGCTCGATGAGATCGGAGAAATGCCGTTCGCGGTGCAGCCCAAACTGCTTCGGGTCCTCGAAACCCGAAGCTTCCGTCGTGTCGGCGGAACGAGGGATATTCCCGTCAATGTGCGCATTATCGCCGCTACAAACCGCAACCTGGAAAAGGCCGTGGCGGAAGGGCGCTTCCGGGAAGACCTCTACTACCGCCTGCATGTTTTTCCTATCCAGCTCCCGCCGCTACGGCAGCGGCCGGTGGACATTCCGGTACTGACTGCGTATTTTCTGGACCTGTTCAATGCAACACTGAAGAAAGCCATGACGGGATTCACGCCGCGGGCCATGGAACTCATGGGCCGGTATTCATGGCCGGGCAACGTGCGCGAGTTGAAGAACATCGTGGAACGCGCGATGGTACTGTCGAAGAGCTCGGTGATCGACATCGACATGCTCCCGCGAGAAATCGTGGGACTGCAGCATGAGGGGGAAGAAGCAATGCACGAGCCTCAGGCCAACACTGCCCATAAAAAAACACTGGGCGATCTCGAGCGGGAGCATATCCTGGACGTGCTTCGCGCCGAAGGAAACAATCGGACCGCGGCGGCCAGGGTCCTCGGGATTTCCCGCTCCACGCTCCAGGATAAACTCAAAAAATACGGAGCAATCTAGATGGCCGCAGTCTCCGGGCCTCCGAATAAACAGAATCCGTACTCCTCGTCCTACGCCTGCTCCAGCCAGACATTTTTCTTGATTTTTTCCCACGTTCATACGATAATGGCCCTCTTGAGCAACTACTGACAATTTCGAGGAGGTTTGATACATGAGGATCATCTTACTAGGCGCGCCGGGCGCGGGCAAAGGCACGGTGGCAAAACTGTTGACGAAGCTGGACGGGTCGGTGCAGATCTCGACCGGAGATATCCTCCGCGGTGCGGTCAAGGCGGGCACGCCGCTCGGCAAAGAAGCACAGGGTTACATGGACCGGGGCGATCTGGTCCCCGATTCGCTGATCATGGGCATCATGGAGAACAGACTCCAGGAGAAGGACTGCCAGAAGGGCTTTCTGCTCGACGGGTTTCCGCGCACGCTCCCGCAGGCGGACGAGCTGGGCAAGATGCTTCAGAAGCTGAACATCAAGCTGGATCTCGTGGCGAATATTGATGTTCCGCGCGAAGTGATCCTCGACCGCCTTACGACCCGAAGGACCTGCTCCAACACCTCGTGCCAGGAGATTTACAACACCAAGAGCAATCCTCCGGCGCCTGGGGACAAGTGTAAGAAGTGCGGCAGCCCCACGATCCAGCGCGCGGACGAGACCGTGGAGGCCATCTCCAAACGGCTTGATACCTACAATGAAAAGACCGCGCCGCTCATCGGCTACTACGAGAAGAAGGGCATGCTCCTCACCATTCGCGAAGCCAGCAGCGACGGCGTCGTGAATGCGATTAAAAAGGGGATTGCGGCGAAGAAGTAGAGAGTTACCTGAGAAAAAACAGGGGCGGGATGATGCTATCCCGCCTCGCTTTTTTCGGTTTGCCGCCAAAAAAATTTAGTCATTGCGTCAAATAATGTTATACTAAAAAAACTTTCATGTTTAATGTAGGCGAAAAATCGATACTCGTAACCGATGATTCCGCGATCATGCGGATGTTTCTCGTGATGAGCCTGAAGCGCATGATCAAGGTCAAAATTACGGAAGCAGTGAACGGGATCGATGCGCTCGCCAAATTAAAGGGGGGCAAGTTCGATCTGCTCCTCACGGACATGAACATGCCGGAAATGAACGGTGCCGAGCTGATTCGGTACGTACGCATCGGCATGAAGAGTGATATGCCGATAGTAATCATCACGACCATGGGCGAGATAAAGGACCGCGAGATTGGCATGTCGCTGGGCGCGAGCGGTTACCTCACCAAGCCGGTTAATCAGGCCCAGCTCATCAAGACGGTCTTAAAGTTTTTGGGAGGATATAACCTCTAGTCCGTGGAGCGGATGAAGCGCATGTCATTCCCTGAAAAGATGCATTAGGCCACCCTTCTTAGTCCCGTCCTGGGCGTTTAATCGGGGTTCCGCTTTTCCTGGACGTCATCGATCCTCAGCATGACGTAGTTGCCGACTTTTTCCGTGGTGATCAAAAAACGCACCTGCTTGCTTTCAGAGGGGGTCCAAATGTCCTGATAGGCCGGGACTCTCACATGGCAGTTGCCTGAGGCGTACGTGTCCGTCACGGTCCGCCTTATAGTACAGCTCTTACAGTGAATTGTCTCTCCGCAGCCGCCCGGTTCCCTCGAGTGCACGCACTCTATGACTTCCCCTCCCAGCCGGTTCTCGATAGCGGGAAGTGCCTTGCCGAGCAGCAGCCGCGCGGGGCCATTCGCACTCAGAACGCGCCCATCCTGCTCCATGAGCAGAATGGGAACATTCAGCCGTTCCAGAAAAACACGGAGCGTTTGTTCGCCTTCGCGGAGCAGGCGATCGCGGCAAGGCATGCAGATACCGTGCGTGATCGCTTCCGCGGGAAATATATCGGATGGAGTTTCACCAAGATCAGCGTTGCACCAGGCGCACACTTTTTTCATGATGTCGGCACTCCCTGTTTCGTGGCTTAATAGCGACTAATGCAAATTATATCAAACGTTGCGATTGCCGCAGCCCCGGAGATTCGGCAGGGTGACCACCATGTTCCTTTGCACGATTACAGCCTCACCGGCACGCCGCGTTCCCTTAAATATTCCTTCGCCTGCCTGATGGTGTATTCCCTGAAGTGAAAGATCGAGGCCGCGAGCGCGGCATCGGCCCTGCCCGCGGTCAAGCCCTGGTAGATATGTTCAAGGTTTCCCACGCCGCCTGAAGCGATGACCGGGACCGAGACCGCTTCGGCCACTGCGCGCGTGAGCGCAAGGTCGTAGCCGTTCTTCTGGCCGTCCTGGTCCATGCTCGTGAGCAGTATCTCTCCCGCGCCGTACTCCTCCATCATTCGCGCCCAGGCCACGGCATCGATGCCCATGGGCTTTCTGCCGCCGTGAGTGTAGACTTCCCATTTCAGTTCGGAGTTCGGAGTTCGGAGTTCGGAGTTCGAAAGGAACAGCGTTTTATACTTCGGGTCGTCGGCCCATTTGAGGGGCGGTTTGAAATCCGGATCGTGCGCGACCACCTGCTTGGCGTCGATGGCGACGACGATGCACTGGCTGCCGAACCGCATGCTTGCGGCTTTGATGAATTCCGGGTCATGAACGGCAGTCGTGTTGATGGAAACCTTATCGCAGCCCGCAAGGAGCAGGTTTCTGATATCGTCGAGGTTCTTGATGCCTCCTCCGACGGTGAGCGGCATGAACACCTGCTCAGCGGTGCGGCGCACGATATCGAGAATGATGCCGCGTTCTTCGTGCGACGCGGTGATGTCGAGGAACGTGAGCTCGTCAGCGCCCTGCTCGTCGTAGACCTTCGCGATCTCGACGGGATCGCCCGCGTCCCTGAGGTTTATGAAACTCACGCCTTTTACGACCCGTCCCGCCTTCACATCGAGGCAGGGGATGATTCTTTTGGTTAACATATGCTATTCTCTTGTTTGTTCGTCATTCCCGCGAAGGCGGGAATCCAGTACTGAAAAAAACGCTGGATTCCGGGTCAAGCCTGGAATGACGTTAGGTGAAGATTTATCTCACACACCGATTGTCATTCATCTTGACGAAGGTGATCGCTTCCTTCAAATTCAACGATCCGCTGTAAATGGCCTTGCCCGTGATGACGCCGGAGACGCCGGAGTATCTCACGGCAAGCAGGTTTTCAATGTCCTTCATCGTGTGCACCCCGCCCGATGCGATGACGGGGATGCGGATTGCTTCGGCGAGCGCCTTTGTCGCATCGATGTTCGGGCCCGAGAGCATGCCGTCGCGCTTGATGTCCGTGTAGATGATGGCAATGACGCCGTGGTCCTGCATCTGCTTCGCCAGGTCAACGGCCTTCACCTTTGTCACTTCAGCCCAGCCTTTGATCGCAACCATGCCCTCTTTCGCATCGATGCCGACGATGATCCTTCCGGGAAACTTTTCGCAAGCCTCACGCACAAAGGACGGGTTCTCGATGGCCGCGGTGCCGAGGATGATCCGGTCGATGCCGATCCCGACGAGTGTTTCGATCGTGGCTGTGTCCCGGATGCCGCCGCCTACCTCGATGGGGATCTTGATGGAGCTACGGATCGCCTTGATGGCATCGAGGTTCTTCGGAGCGCCTGCAAAAGCGCCGTTCAGATCGACGACGTGCAAAAGCTCGGCGCCCTGGGCCTCCCAGTGCCTGGCCGTGGTGGCCGGATCGTCGGAGTAGACCGTGGCCTTGTCCATGAGCCCTTGTTCGAGGCGCACGCATTTGCCCTCTTTTAAATCGATTGCCGGAATGATCAGCATAAAAACCTCAAAAGACTAACCACAGAGGGCACAGAGAAAAATGGACACTGAAGAATCTGATTTTCTATGATCTACACAGATAAACCAAATTTAAGATTTTAATTATAAATCAGACGAAATCAGTGCCAATCGGTACCAAAAGCTTTTTGCTTTCTCAGTGTCTCCGTGACTCCGTGGCTAAAGTTATCCTTTCTGTTCTCCAAAGCGCTTCAGGATCGAAAGCCCCAGCCCCTGGCTCTT
>Ga0326726_10000781_pt1 | contig 29120 bp, 33 predicted proteins | sample MHFenrmetagenome_2_FD_207603 | JGI IMG/M metagenome (GOLD analysis project Ga0326726, IMG submission 207603) | Lab enriched peat soil microbial communities from Michigan Hollow, Ithaca, NY, United States - MHF15MN | ecosystem: Environmental > Terrestrial > Soil > Wetlands > Peat | place: USA... | reverse complement strand
CAGAGCGTGCTCTCGCTGCTCCGTTAAACCGGACACCGGAGGCGAGCTGATCCTCGCCTCCGGCTTTTCCCGGAGTCGTTATGGTGTTGAATCCAATCCAGTCGACTTCGCCGCCGGCCATCGCTGACGTGGCGCCTGCGCGCGCCGAAAATACCCGTCCGCGCGTCGCGATGCCATCCACCGTCGCAGCTCGCTCACCGGCGCCCGTCCTCGTGCCCGCACCTGCCCCTGCCCCTGATGACGTAAGGCTCCAGTGGGACAAGGACGCCGGCGTGGTCCTTAAGTTTACCGACAAGAAAAGCGGGGAGGTCGTGCGGCAGATCCCCAGCGACCAGGTTTTGAGCGTCGTCCGGTTCATCCGGCAGTTGCTGGAGGAAGATCAGACGGCGAACACCGCCAACAACCGAAGCCGCTAGCGAAGAGAGAACTCATGGTCAATCTGAATGTGAACCAGAGCACCGTCAATCAAGGAACCGGCATTGATGTCACCTCGGTCGTTGACCAGATCATCTATGCCGAACAGGCTCCGGAGCGTATCTGGCAGCAGCAGCAGTTGGTTCTGGCCGCGCAAGCTGCCTCCTTGAACGCGCTCAGCAGCGGCATCAACGCCCTCAAGGACAAGGTTCTCGCCCTTACCGATCTCAGCGGAGCCTTTTCGGCGCAGACTGTCACTTCTTCGCAACCCGGCCTCGTGACCGCCAGTGCCCAGTCCGGCACTCCTACTGGTGTGCATTCGCTGCTCATCGATCACCTGGCGACCGTTTCTTCCTACTACACCGACCCGGTGGCCAGCAGTTCCACCACTCTGGCACATGGCACGTTTAAGCTCGCGGTCGGCCAGGCGAGTAACGACATCACGATTGACTCCAGCAATGACACGCTCGACAAGCTCGCCGCCTATATCAACTCCAATCACTACGGTGTCCAGGCCAGCGTCCTTAGCGACGCCGGCGGCGCCCGCCTGGCGTTAGTCAGCAACACCAGCGGCCTCCCCGGCGATCTGAACGTTACCACCAACAACAGCGGCCTCGTGTTCCACAAGGCGGTGGCGGGAGTGAACGCCGGCTTCACCCTCGACGGCGTTCCGCTCAGCAGCACCACCAACACCGTCACTTCCGCTCTCCCCGGCGTCACTCTCAATCTTCTTGGGGCGGCGCCCGCCACGCCCGTGACGCTTACGGTTGCCCACGACACCACACGCATTACCCAGGCCATCAACGACTTCGTCTCCGCTTACAACTCCGTCATCGGCAGCATCAATTCGCAGTTCAAGGCGAGCGATCAGACGAGTGCCGGCCCGCTCGCTGGCAACAGTTCCCTGCGTTCCCTGCAGAACTCCCTGCTCTCGGATGTCAGTTATGCCGTCACCGGCAACAACGGGCTGGTCAACCTGGCTTCCCTTGGAATTGACATGCAGAACGACGGAACTCTCGTCGTCGACAGCACCAAGCTGAACTCCGCCTTGAGCAGCCAGTTCACCGACGTACAGAGTTTCTTTCAGGCAGTGAATGTCGGCGGATTCGGAGACCACTTCAGCAGCGATCTCAACGCCCTGACCAGCCCCACCTCCGGCTTGTTGAGCCTCAATCTCGCGGAGAACACTTCCAACCAGAAGGTACTCACCAATCAGATCAGCGATTTTGAGGACCGCCTGGTTTTCCGCCGCCAGTTCCTCATCAATCAGTACAGTCAGGTTGATGCCATGTTGCGCCAGTACCCGCTGCTGATTCAGCAGATCACCAGCCAACTGGGCACGACCTCGAGCAAGTAACCATGGACGCGATCCAGGCTTACCGCGAATCGGAGATCACCGGCGACAATCCCGTGCGCCTGGTCGTTCTGCTCTACGACCAGCTTCTGCGCGACCTGTACCGCGCGCTCGACGCCTTCGAGAAGCAGGACATCCCGCGCCGCTGCCAGGAACTGGACCACGCCCTGGTCGTGCTCGCCCAGTTGCAGGGAACCCTCAACCTCGAAAGCGGCGGTGAAGTGGCTCAGAATCTCGACCACTTCTACAACCTGGTGCGCGACAACCTGCTCCGGGCCGGGATCGAAGGATCGGCCGCCGTGCTCGAAAAACAGTGGCGCCAGATTCTCGCGGTCCGCGAGGCCTGGCTCGAAGTGGAACGCCAGCAGGCCCCGACTGCTCATAAGAATGGCACTCCGCCTGCCGAAGGTCATCCGGACACACAGGGAGGCTTGCGATGGAAAGCCTAGGCATCTCCCTGCACGCGCTCGAAGATGCGAATCGTAAGCTCGATTTGCTGCTGGATGTCCTGCGTCCTGCTCAGCAGTCGTTTTCCATCAGCGCCGAACACATGGCGGCGGTGCTGGCGGAGTTGTTGCGCGTGGGCGAATTGCTCCGCGCCGGCCTCGCCCAAAACGCCGAAGGGCCCCTTGCCCAGGAACTGGAACGCTACCGCCTGCATCTAGAGAACCTGCGCCAAGTATTGCCCAGCATCCACGCGCAACTCCTCACCGAACGCTCCCGCCTGCAAGCCGAACGCGCCCACCTCGAAGCCACCGCCGCCTGGGCCCGCTCTGCCCAGGGACACTCCACCTAGGATCCGCCGATCCAGTCGCGGCGCCCGCCCTTGGAAACTTTTCCTGCGGCCATGACGGTTTTTCTCGCCCGATTGCGCATTGCGAAATGAATCGGCAGGACTCGACCAGCCGAATCGGACGCGCCCCGTGGCGCTGTCACCCATCCCCACGGGATGGAAAACGTCTGCAAATGGAGTGCAAAAATGCTTCCTCGCGGCACAAAAACTGACAAACTTCAGGTTCTTTTTGCCATCCTCACCCTGGTATTCGTTTTCACGCTCGCCGGCCCACTCCACGCCCAGACGTTTCAAACGGTTCCCGCGCTGGCCTTCACCAAGGCGTTCGCCGGAGCCGAGCCCCTCCCGCAGATCCTGACGATTGCCTACACCGATCAAACGACGGTTCGCTTCAGCACCGCCGCATCGACGAACAGCGGAGGCAACTGGTTGTCAGTGTCTCCCGCGGGCGCCGGCTGCTGCTTCACGCCGCTCGCCGTTTCGGTGATCGTGACCGCCGGCAACCTGGCGGCCGGCACCTATACCGGGCAGGTCGTGATTACCAACTTCTCCAATGGCAACATCAACATGACCATCCCGGTAACGCTTACCGTGGCGGCCTCGGGCGCCACCTTCTTCGACGACCTTCCGGGAAAGCTGAGCTTCTCCTTCAAGACCGGTGGCACTCCAACCTCGCAGTCGATCCAGATCCGCAACGCCGGTGCTGGGACCTTGAACTGGACTCTGACCAAGAGCACCGCCGACGGCGGAAACTGGTTGAGCGCGTCTGCTTCGAGTGGAACGGCGCCGTCCACGATCACAATCAGCATTGCCAAGGCGAGCCTGCCCGGTGGAGGCGCATCCAACGGAACCTTTGTGGGCCAATTGTCGCTCCAGGGTTCCGGCGACACCGTCACCATTCCGATCGCGGTAACCGTCGGCCCCTCCGTGTTTACGCAGATCAACCCTCTCAACTTCACCATGGCATTCGGCGGAGCAAATCCCCTTCCTCAGGTCATCAACATCGCCATGACCGACAACGCCACCATCCGCTACAGTGCGTCGGTGGCGAACGCGAAGGGTGGCAACTGGTTAGCGATTGCTCCCAGCGGCTCGGGCTGCTGCTTCACACCGCTGGCCGATACCGTCAGCGTGAACGCCCCCTCGATCGCAGCGGGAACCTACACTGCCGAGATCATCATCACCGAATTCGCCAACCCCGGCAGGGCGATGGTTATACCGGTTACACTCACGGTCCTTTCGTCCGGCGCGTTCTTCGCCGACCTTCCCGGCCAGCTGAGCTTCTCGGTCAAGGCCAACGGAACGACGGCAACCTCCCAGACGGTTCAGGTCAACAACCGAGGTTCCGGCACCCTGAACTGGACTCTCGCCACCAGCACCGCCGATGGCGGCAACTGGCTGAGCGGGACTCCGGCCAGCGGGACGGCGCCCTCGGCAGTTTCGGTAAAAGTCGATGTCAGCCAACTGCCCGGAGGCGGGGCAGTGCCTGGCGAATATCTCGGTCAACTGGTCTTCCAAACCACCGGAGACACCACAACCGTCCCGGTGACCGTCACCGTGGGGCCAGCGGCGTTTACCCAGCTGAATCCCCTCAGCTTTACGATGCCGTTCGGGGGAGCCAATCCGCTGCCGCAGGTCCTGAACGTAGCGACCATCGATAACTCGACAATTCGATTCAGCGCGTCGGTCGCAGTGGCAACGGGTGGCAACTGGTTATCCATTTCGCCCTCGGGCTCCGGTTGCTGCTTTACACCGCTGGCTATTGCAGCCAGCATCAACGCCTCCACGCTCGCGGCGGGAGTCTACACCGGAGAAATCATCATCACCGAGTTCGCCAATCCTGGCCGCTCCATGGTCGTACCGGTCAGCCTGACGGTCCTCGCCGGCGGCCCATTCTTCGACAATCTCCCCGGCGCCATGAGCTTCTCGTTCAAGACGGGCGGGACCGCAACTCCGCAGATCGTGCAAATCAATAACGGCGGAACCGGCACCCTGAACTGGACCGTCTCCGCCAGCACCGCCGATGGCGGCGCCTGGCTCACGGCCACACCGGTAAGCGGAACAGCTCCGTCGATCGCCACCATTTCAGTCACTGCCGCCAACTTGCCTGGAGGCGGAGCGCTCGCCGGAACTTTCACCGGGCAGTTGGTTTTCCAGACCGCAGGGGACACGACCACCATCCCGGTTACGGTCACGGTGGGAAATGCCTTCCTGCAGATGAACCCAGTTGGCTTCACCATGCCGTTCGGCGGCGCGAATCCGCTGCCGCAAGTCCTCAACATCGCCATGACCGACAGCTCCACCATTCGCTTCAGTGCGAGCGCTGCCACTGCGAAAGGTGGTAGCTGGTTGAGCATCTCTCCGTCCGGCTCTGGCTGCTGTTTCACTCCTCTAGCAGTTACGGCGACGGTAAACGCCAGCACCCTCGCGGCTGGAGTCTATACCGGAGAAATCATCATCACCGAGTTCGCCAATCCTGGCCGCTCGATGACCGTTCCGGTGACTCTGATCGTGTCAGCCTCGGGCCCATTCTTCGACAGTCTCCCTGGCGGATTGACCTTCTCGGTTGCGGCGGGCAAGAAGGCGACGTCGCAGTCGCTCCTAGTCGGAAATGGTGGCAGTGGCAAGTTGAGATTTACCGTCACTCCAACTACCGCGGACGGCGGCCTCTGGCTGACTGCTTCTCCGGTACTCACGAATGCTCCCAAGGCAATTACGGTTGGCGTGAACGTCCTAAACTTGCCCGGAGGAGGAGTCCTGGCGGGGACTTTCGAAGGGCAACTGCTGCTCCAGGCTCCCGGGAGCATTGCTACCGTTCCGGTCACGGTCACGGTGGGTAAAGCCTTTACCCAGGAGAATCCCATCAGCTTCGTCATGCCGTTCGGCGGAGCCAATCCGTTGCCGCAGGTCATCACCATGGCGACCAACGACAACGTCAGCGCCCGCTTCAGTGCGAGCGTGGCGACCAGCAAGGGTGGCAGTTGGCTGAGCATTTCTCCCTCCGGAAGCGGTTGCTGCTTCACGTCGCTGCCGGTCCGGGTCTCGATCAACGGCGGTTCCCTTGCGGTCGGGAATTACACCGGCGAAATCAGCATCATCGAGTTCGCCAATCCGGGCAGATCCATGCTCGTGCCGGTCAATCTTGCGGTCGTTGCCTCGAGCAAGGCGTTCTTCGACAACCTTCCTGGCCAGACCAGCTTCGCGTTCACGCCCAGCACCGCCAATCCACCATCGCAAACCATACAAATCGGTAATGGGGGAACGGGAACTCTGGCCTGGTCCATCGCGCCCAGCACCGCCGATCCCGGCAAGTGGATCAAGGTGCTTCCGACCAAAGGCACAGGTGCCCTCACGTACACCGTGTCCGTCACGACCAGCAAGCTGCCTGGAAAGGGACTGCAAGCGGGCACCTTCCTTGGCCAACAAGTGCTCAAGACGAAGAGTGGCAACGTGACCATTCCGGTCGTGGTCACGGTCGGCGATCCAGTCTTCGTGCAGCTCCCGACGGTCACCTTCAACACCACGCAAGGAGTGAATCCGGCGAACCAGGTGATATCCATTGCGAGCACGAGCGCAGCGATCCGCTTTACGCCGATCGCGGCGTCGGGCAAGGGCGGGAACTGGCTGAGCGTCTCGCCCAGCGGCAGTGGCTGCTGCTTCACGCCGACCAATGTCACGGTCAGCGTGAATGCCAGCTCACTGGCTGCGGGAACTTACGTTGGAGAGATCAACGTCATCGAGTTCGCCAATCCTGGGAAGTCGATGACCATTCCGGTCGTACTCAACGTCTCTCCGTAGCGGAGAACGTCAGCCGTTTAGCCGTAAACGAAAGTCTGACGGCCGAGGGCATGCCTCGGCCGTCAGATTTTGTATAGGATTGGTTGCATTGGGCGACGGGATGTAAAGAGCGGCCTCCGCGCAGGCGTACGCGATCACCAGTGCTTCGTCTGCATCATCGTTGCTGCTGACCCGCAACGGCAGTTCGCGTATCGTGCCGAAACTTGCGCGCGGCCGCGCGGCACTCTTCCAAAGTGTAGCGGCGCGTGATCCGGTCGGACGCATCGACTTCCGTTACTTCGCCGCCTTGTCCAGCTTTTTCCAATGCTGCAGAAGCCTCTTCCAGGCTCGGATAGCTGTTGCCCTCGACGGCATTGCCATCTTTATGGATCTGGAAGAAGGTCGAGCGCGCGGGTTGGTTCCGTCTTTGTAACATGTCTCCCTTACCGGTGATGAAATAGAAGGTCAAAAGTACGGCTGGTCGCTTCCCTGACAATTCGGAAAGCAGCCTGCCCAAAATTCTCCGAGCAAGCCATTTTGACGGCGAGCAGGCGGCGCTCCAGATGCGTCTTCAGATACGGCTTCCCAGTGCTCAGTGTGCATTGCTCCCTCGGGCGAGCCAGGCAGACCGGGCAACGCACCGTCAAGATTTGCCGAGGAGTAAGTCTTTCAGGGACGGCCATCGTGTTGTCCAATCTCGCCGGTCAGGGCCGGCAACTTCGTCGCGTATGAGACGCGGATCTCAAAACCCTCCACGACCACCCGGGGTGGCTGGCGACGTCGTCCGCGAGGTGGGCAGATGAGCTTCGGCGGAATGTTCATTCATCGCCCGGGCCGCCTGGGTGCGCGGGTTGCCATTGGCGCTGCTGAAATCGAGCGTGCTGACGCTGTGCTCGCAGGACACACACTTGAACGTGATGCCCCCGTTCATCGGTTCCGTCGTGTAACATCGCACATCACCATTGTAGACGGCTATTCGGACGGGGCTTCCGGGCATTAGGTGTGCAACCTTCGGGTGGAGGCGCCTCGCTGACAAAACTTTACCGTGTTTTGACCGGCTCTTAACCGCTCCTTTCCGACACCCGGTGCTACATTCATGTACGCTGCTTTGGTTGGCCGGGCAGTTTCCGTTCTCAGGAGAGCGAAGTCGATGCGCGTACCCTGTCTGTTATCCCTGGTAATTTCGTTGGGCGCCGTGCTGTCAGCTTGCGGCGGCGGAGGCGCGGCCATGGGCCCGCCGGCTCCGGTGTTCACGAGCACACCGGGAACTGCCGCTTCGGAGGGGGTGTTGTATTCCTATCCAGTGACGGCAACGGACCCGGCCGGTGGGACGGTTACATTCATGCTGGCCTCGGCTCCGACGGGAGCAACGCTCAACGGCAGCACCCTTAGTTGGACGCCCGCAGCCGCGCAGTCGCGAATCTCGAACGGCTTCAGTGTCACCGCGACCACCAGTTCGGGTGGCACCGCGCGTCAATCCTGGACAGTAGCTCCGACCGGTACGGTCACCGTCAACATGATCAACACGAACTGGACGCCGACCGGTCTCCAGAACTCCTTTGGCGGATTTCCCGTACTGGCTGCGATCGTGCCCAACCCCGACGGCTCCGAAACCGTTCTCGATGCCATCCTCACGGGCCAAGGTGTCTTCAGCATTCCCACCGTTCCCGGAGGGTATTACTGGCTGGTCACCGGAATTGATGTACAGCACATTATTGATGCTTTCTGGACAAGCAGCAGCACGGTCGACTTAGGTCGCGACATACCGGGCCCCGTCATACCCGTTACCACCGAGCAGTCCACAACTTTCAATTTCAACATCGCTGGCCTTGATCCGACGTCCAATTCGAGCACAGTGGCGGTTTTCACAGACTTCGCGCCCAACGTGGCCCCGGGCTTCAGTTTGATTCCTGCGCCGGAATCGACCACCGCCTCCTGGTCCACCATCGCCGACACCATCGTCGATTGGTCACAGGTCGATACCGTCGTCCTGACGCAATACGAACCCGCGTCTCTGGGCTTACTCAACAGCCAGACGCTGGGACCCGCGCTCACGATTTCGAACCCGGGATTCATCGACGGCGGCGTCAACAACATCACCAAGACGCTCCAATCGAGCCCGCCCGCCTCGCTGAATGTCAGTGTGCCGGGTTCCCAATGGGCGCTCCTGTTTAACACGGTGGGTCCCGCAACACCCATGCCGGTGGGTTCGTGGCTGTCGGCGTCAGCCGAGCCGTTCATCAGCGGCCGGAACCAGAGCCCAAATCCCTTCGCGCTGAATTTCCCCCTGGTCACTGCTCCTCAGCCAATTTTTGGATCGCAATTGCTACCTGATTTCTGCCTGAATGGATCGACCGATCCCCTGGGCATACCTGGTCCCGAGCCCGCGATCCTTACCGACGAAAACTTCGGCACCTTGAATTACGGCGACCCGTTTCCCTCGTCCTGGACGCGCGCCGTCGCTTTCTGCCCGGTGGTGTTCATACCGATCCCGGTCGCGGGCTCTCCAGGAACCTCTTTCCCCTTCCCTTTCATTTACGGCGTAGCCGTTCCATCGTCCAGTTCTCCGTCGTTAGCTCCGCTCGCACAGCCAGTCCGGAATCCGACCGTCAACGGCATCAACCTATTTACGGAAAACACCATCAACACCACGGTAGTCACTCTGAGTTGGTCTGCACCGCAGGGCGCAACCCCATTCGGCTACCGAATCAACGTCTTCCTACAAACGCCGCTGCAGAGTGGAGTCAGCTTGTCGGGTGTCGGCGCGTTCGGCACCGCCAAGACCTCCGCAACCTTGCCCCCTCTGACCGCTGGCAAATCCTACGTCTTCACGATTACGACGTTGGTCGATGGTGCCGCGAACATGGAGACCACTCCGTGGCGCTCGGCCCTGCCCACCGGCTATGCGAACGTTGTTTCTGCCCCAGTGACCATCAACTCCGGCGCAATGACACCCGCCATCCACGGCGATGCTGAACTTTTCGCCAAGCTTTCTCAGCGTAAGGGGAAGACTGTCACCTTCCCTTCTCACCCGGCACTCGGTGCGCGATAGTCGTCGCCGCGGGGTGCACGCGCTGTATAGAATTGAGGGGTACAGGGGAGTGAATCCCATGCCCACACCGAGCGAACCGAAGACCGAGCAAAACTCAGCCCAGGCAGCAGCGCATATTGCCAGTGCTCACCAAATCCTGAAGGCTCTGCAGGAGAAAATCGGAGAGCATCCAGAAATCGGAGCGGCCATCACGAAACTGGAGATGGCGCTGAACGTTCTGGCCGTACAGACGGGTGGGATGCTGTAGGCCAAAATCCTGCCGAGCTTGCTCGGCCCGGACGGGTCGGAGCCCCGTCGTCACACGTTACGACGACGGCGGGCCCCCGATTTATGGCATCGTCTGTGACGGGTGAGGTGGGTTGGAGATCATCCGCAATCCATGGGCGGCCTCGGTCACCAGTAAGCGGCCAGTCTGGCGCATCATGGTCCAGTCGTACTCGTAAGCCGTTCCACACAGCAGACAGATCTGATAGTGGCGGCCATCGGCATCGATGCGAGGCCACGAGAAGCGATGCGAGCAACCTCTTCCCAGGAGACGTTTCCAGATGATCATGGCCGCACCGTCTGATTGCGGCCTCGCCAACTATCGAACCAGCGATGGAAGAATGGCTTGGGGCGGCTGGTCAGCATGTCCTGCAGAGCGGGTAAGAGGACCTTCGACTCCTGCGATTTCGTAAGGAAGGTGTCCACCGATTGCAGCTTGGTCTCGGGGAGCGGGCCGTAGGCGGATAAGAGCAGGATCGGAATGTGGGCCTTCATGCGTTTCATCCGGGCAGCGACTACGTCGCCATTCATGCCAGGCATCTGGTAGTCGAGAACCACGGCGTCCACGGCATTGGTGCGGAACAATTGCAGTCCCTCGTCGCCGCCGGTGGCTTCCAGAACTTCATAGCCGTTGCTTTCGAGAAGCATCTTGCGGCTGATGAGCCCTTTCCACTGATCGTCAATACAGAGAATGGTCTTCCGTAGCCGGGACATGGGGCCTCGTTTTGCTCGTTGGCAAGCTTTGCCGTCAGCGGCGAGTTGCGCCAGGACCGCTGAGAAGAAGTGGTGGGCAGGACGATTTGACTACAGCGCACGCATACCTTCAAATTACGAACGTCCAGTCGGGCGACAGTTACCGAGGGCGCTATCTCTTTACCAGCCGGAATTTCTTCCAGCGCGCCTTCTGAGCGTCGGCAATACGCTTGCGCCCGGCGGCGGAGATCTTGCTGGCGCGACGGCGGCCCCTGCGTCCAAGTCTCTCGAGGGCCTGGACGGCGTGGTGCAGGTGCTGAACGGTGGCCTTGGCTTCGCGGAGTTGGCGTTTGAGTATGGCGATTACATCGAGTCGTTTAGACATCTCGACAGTCTAATGGACCGGTCGCCAGAAACAAGGATCTGATTCACTTCCTGGACCGCGCGCAGCGCGACATCCGTCAACCTGCAGCAGGACTGATCAACACCACCCCGGCCTGCCACGCAGAGCTCCTGCTTACCGGAGATAACGGTTTTCCAGCCGGACCGCAGCATCGTGCAAGCGGAGGCACTTGGGGCAGGTGCAGAGATATCCGATTTCTCCGGGGCGCGCGGTGTGTCCACACTTCTCGCAGACAAATTGGCCGTCCCGGCGCGGAGTCAGCGGGTGGAAGTTCCATCCTAAGGCGCAGTACGGGCAGCGAATAACGAATTGGGTGTCTTGCGCACACATGGCTGGTCACGGGAGCGACCGCAGTACTTCCCCGCCAACATCTCTCGTTGCCTGGGCGCTATGCCGTGCGAAAACTGTAGGGTTGGGGCATCCGTGCGGTAAATGGCACATCCGAGGGAGAGCATGGCACCCAAAATGGCACACTTGGGCAATCTTCTCACCTACTTCAGATAATCAAACAGAGTCAGCTGTGAAATGCGGCCGACGGCTGCGAGCGTGGCGTTGGTCGCATTCTGGGAGTTCACGAGTCGGCTGGCGGCGGATTCGATGTCAGCGGCGCCGAGAGTGTTTTCCTGCTGGCTCAGTTGCAGCTTGGCGGTGCCGAGATAGGTGGATTGCGCCTGCGCCTGGTTCATGGTGTTGCCGTAGAAAACGCGCTGTCCGGAAACATAATCGAAAGCATCGCGCAGCGAGGCAACGGCCGGATCGAATCCGGAATTTGTCTGCATGGCCTGAATCAGGTTGGCCATGGCAAGAAACATATCGTGTCCGGGAGCGACAAAAAGTTCGGAGCCGGGCTTGTTGGCAGCGACGCGGTAGCCGTCGCCGATCTGGATGGTGTTGACCGCATCGTTGCCGTCGTAGCGCACGCCGGAAGCGACAGTGTTGTCTTTGACGAAAGCCGGGGCGCCGGTCAGTGTCCCCGCGAACAGGTAGCGGCCCTGGAAGGAAGTATTGGCCAGCGACAGTAATTGGTCCTGGATGCCTTGCAGTTCACCGGCAATCGCGGTGCGGTCCACGTCGGAAAGGGTGCCGTTGGCGCCTTCGATGCCGAGCGTGAGCGCGCGTTGCAGCGCCAAGACCACCGAACTCAGGGCCGAATCGGCCGTCTGGAACTGCCCCTGGATGGAGGCCAGGCTTTGGAGATAACGGGCCGTGAACGTGGTGCGGTCGTGGTTGTCGATCAGCAGGGCGGCGGCGGCGGGATCGTCGGACGGTTGATTCACACGGCGGCCCGTGGACATTTCGAGCAGGGCCTGCTGCGTATCCTGCCGCGTCCGGTTGAGCGCTGCCAGCAGATCCGGAATGGGATTGGGATTGACGCGCATGATCAGTACCTCCCCAGATTGACGGCGGCGTCGAGCATGTCGTTGACGGTGGTCACGACGCGGGCGGCGGCCTGGTACGCGGTCTGGTAGCGCATCATGTTGGCGGCTTCTTCGTCGAGCGAGACGCCGGAAATGGCAGAGCGCTGGTCTTCCAGTTGCTGCAGGATCAACTGCGAGGCATCCAGCTCGGCGGTGGTGTTGGCGGTGTCGCTGCCTACCTGGAACACGATGCGAGCATAGAAATCCAGCGGCTTCTGTCCGCCCGCGACCACCTGGTCGTGCACGGCAGAAAGCACTGCCAGATTTCCGTTGCTGCCGGGCGTGCCGTCGGAGCTGGCAGCCAGCAAAGAGGGGTCGGTAATGGCGATGCTGAGCGCGCCGGCGGCGCCCACGCCACCCACCGGGGGAGGCACGAACAAGTCGCCGCCGGCATTGCCGTTGAGGTCGAAACCCCCGCGGTGCGCGGTGTTCAAGGCGGTGGCCAGCCCGGCGGCGAGCTGGTCGAGATGGCCTTCGAGCACGGGGATGCCGCTGTCGCGCATGGCCAGCAGCCCGCCCAGTTTGCCGGCAGGGAGCGAACTGGTGATGTCGGTGCTTCCCGCGAAAATCTGATGCATGCCGCCGCTGCCCATGGGGGGCTTCGAGTTGAAAACTGCGCGCTTCGGCCACCAGCGGCGTCCCGTTGGAGGTGGTCAGTGTAATGCCGTGCTCGGTCTGAATGACCGAGACGTCCACGAGAGTGGAGAGTTGGCGGATCAGGGTGGCGCGCTTGTCCATGAAGGCGCTGGCATCCTGATGGACGTTCTCGAGGTTGGTGATCTGCTGATTCAGGGCGGCGATCTGAGCGGTGAGCGTGTTGATCTCACCCACGGTCTGCACCACGTCCAGATCGAGATTGCTGCGCTGAGTTTCCAGCGTGTGAGCGGTGGTGTTGAAAGTGGTGGCGAGGTTGCCCGCCGCCGTCAACACTCCCTGGCGCAACGAGGAATTGGAGGGATCGGTGGAAAGCTGCTGCAGGCTGTCGAAGAACTTGCTGATGGCATCTCCGATACCGGAATCGCTGCCACTGAACATCACCTGAATCTGCTGCAGGGCTCCCAGCGAAGAATCGAACTTTCCTTGCTGCTGCGATTCCTGGTTCAAGCGGAGTTCGAGAATCGGGTCGCGCAGGCTCTGGAGTTTTTCCAGAATCACTCCGGAGCCGAAACTCAGCCGGCCCAGAACCACCGGATCGCCGGGAACCAGCACCGGCCGCTGCCGGGAAAATCCGGGAGTGTTGGCATTGGCCACGTTGTTGGCGGAGGTTTCCAGCGCCTGCTGGTTGGCGAGCAGCGCGCTCAGAGCGACGGAAAGCGAACCGTATAGACCGGACATGGTTATTCTCCCTCCCGCGCGCGGAGGACTTCGGTCCGAAGCTCAGGCGTGTAGGTGGGCGCGCAACTTTCGACCACGCGCGCCAGTACCTCGAGACCGCGTTGCAGGTGCCGCAGCAGGGAGCAGTGCACCCGCGTCAGATGCCGAATGCGCGAGGCCAGTGCGGCAAACTCTTCTTCGAACTGCGCCGAGAGCGCCCCTTCCGCGGCGGGCGCGCGCGCGCCGGACGTGGCTCGGATGCGCTTCGAAGTTGATCTTCCAGGCGGCTCCACTGTCGGCAGAGTTCAGCCTGATGGGCAGCGCCGCGCGCGATCGCTTCAGCATCGTTGCAAAGCAAGGCAGAGCGGCTCACTTCGAGGCTGTCGGCCAGGTGGCGCAACAACAGAAGCCGCGTCTCGATCAGATCGCCGAGTTGGGGAAGGGCCGTATCCATGTCAGGCCAGGTCGTCAAGCTTGTGCTCGGTTGGTTCCGTTTCTTCCTGTTCTTCGGACGGCTTGGGGGGAGCCGGGCGCCGGCGTCGGGGAGGAGTCTCTTGCTCGCCGCTGCGTTTTTCGGTTACGCGCAGCAGCGCCGGGTCCAGCCGGTTGCTGATCAGCGGATCCACGGATTACCCCGCGAGTTGCCCGGCACTGCCAGCGGCCAGGTCGGCCAGCAGAGCCTCGGCGACTTGACCGTCACTGACGGCGTACTCGCCTTTGCCGAGCGCCTGCCGGAGCAACTCCACTTTCTGTTGCCGCACTTCGGGCTGGGCCAGAACCTGGCCCTCGAGCGCTCGCACGCGCGTCTGATCGAACGAGAAGCGCGCCTGGTCGGGCGCTGCCGAATCGGTTGCACGTTCCGCCGCCGGTGGCTGTCCAGCGCGGCCCGTCTTGTTTTCGTCCGGGGGACCCAGTCCGTACGTTTTTAGATCAACTCTCATAACCCTCTCCGATCCCTGCTAGCGCTTTCATCGGCATTTTTCTTAGCAAACCTTAATGCAGCAGCAGCTTGCGCACACATTCAGGTCTGAAGAAAAGATCGGCAAGGGGACAAAGGACTTTAGAGGGGGTGGGGAAACTCCCGTCAGCCCAGCCCAGGTACTTTGGTTTGCCGCCATTGCTGCAAGATGAGGCGGGCGATTCCGATCCCGCCGCGCTCGGCCAGGGCCGAGGCCAGGGCCTGCGTACCCATCACGGCGTAATTGCTGGTTCCGGAAGCATCGTCCTCCGGTGTGCCGGCAAAGGTCTTCTGCAAGGACTCGAGCAGCGAACCGAGCAGCACGGCCTCGAAATCGCGCGCGGCTTTTTCGGCTTTTGCTTTGCCGGCCGCAGGGGTGGCTGGAAAGCGTGCCCGATCGGCGGCGATGGAGAGGTTCATCAGATCACCTCCAGGTCGGCGTCGAGGGCGCCGGCAGCTTTGATGGCCTGCAGGATGGAGATGACGTCACGGGTGGTGGCGCCCATATTCTGCAGGCCGTTGACGAGTTGCTCGACGCTGGCGCCTTCGCCGATTTCGACGCGGCGAGCGGGGAGTTCTTTGGTCTGCACCTCCTGCTGGCCGACCACTGCGGTCTTGCCTTGGGAAAGGGGCTGGGGCTGAGAAACCTCGAACTGGGTGGAGATCTGGACGGAGAACCCGCCGTGCAAGATGGAGACGGCACCCAGGCGAACATCCTGGCCCATCACTACGGTGCCGGTGCGTTCGTTGACGACCACGCGGGCGCGGCGATGCACCGTGACGGCCAGGTTCTCGACCTTCGCCATGATGCTCGTGAGATTGGCAACGCCGGTCGCGGCGGCGTTGAGTTCGACGCGGCCGCCGTCGCGGGCGGTAGCGACTTCGTGTCCAAAGGCGCGGTTGATGGCGTCGGAAATTTCGCCAGCGGTGGAGAAGTCCGGCTCGCGCAGGAGAAGGTTGACCGGAGCCAGACGATCGAAGCTGAAGGGCAAAGTGCGCTCGACCCGGCCGCCGGCGGGAATTCTTCCCATGGTGGGATGATTGACCTGCTTGCTGTTGCCGCCGCCTCCGGCGGAATAACCACCGACAGCCACGGGACCCTGGGCGGCGGCGTAGATCTGCCCGTCGGCGCCATAGAGAGGAGTCAACAGTAACAGGCCGCCTTCGATACTTTTGGCGTCGCCGATGGAAGAGACGGTGATATCCAGCTGCGTGCCGGGGCGGGCGAAGGGCGGGAGGTTGGCGGTGACGAATACGGCAGCGACGTTGTTCACGCGGGCGGCCCCGGCAGGAATCTGCGCGCCCATGCGTTGCAGGATGCTGGCCAGGGTTTGGATGGTGAAGACAGTCTGGCGACGGTCGCCGGTGCCGGCCAGGCCGACGATCATGCCGTAGCCGATGAGCGCGTTCTCGCGGACGCCTTCGACCGTGGCGAGGTCGCGGATCTTGATCCGGACTGGTTCAGCCGCGAACGCGGCCAGCGAAGTGAGCCAAAATAAGACCGTGAAAGCGGCTTTCATAGCTCTCCTAAAAATTCAGGATGCGCAGGATCGCGCGCAGCAGGGGATGAGGGGGGCGAGTCCCATCGGAGACTACGCCCTTGCCCTTGATTTCGAGTTCCAGGTTACCGAGGGCGTTGGAAATGACGGTGTTGTCGGGGCCCACGTCGCCCGGGCGCACGACCCCTCGCAGCAGGATGTTCTGGCGCTCATTGTTCATCACCATGGAACGCTCGGCTTCGATGACGAGGTTGCCGCTGGGCAGGACGGCCACGACGCGTCCGGTAAGGCTGGTGCGCAGCTTCGACGTGGAAGTCGCCTGGCCTTTACCGCCCAACGTCTCGGCAGAGTGCAAACCGAGCAGGTTGGCCAGGCCGCCGGTCTTGAGTTTGCCGGGGAGTGAGTCCACGCCCGAGCTGGCTTTGAAGCTGCGGTCGGTGCTGACGTCGCCGGTATTGGAGGAACTCATGTCATGCACGACCAGGATGGTGATCAGGTCGCCGGCGTGGCGGGCTTTGTAGTCAGTGGTGAGGGAAGCCATCCGTCCGCTGTCGATCCAGGCGCTGCCCAGGGTGTGCTCGGGCGCAGGCGCCTCGGCCATCTGGACGCGCGCCACGTATTTGGCGAGATTGTCCGGGGAAGGGTGCTGGGAGGCACTCAACCAGGTCGTGCTCATGATCAGGAGCCAGCATAGGAGTTGTCTCATTTCCCCTCCTTGTAGTTACGGCGTCAGGGCTTCGAGCCGTGCGGGCGCGGAGACCCGCGCCCGGAAAATCTGGCCGTCCTGGTTGCGCACGCGAATGATCTCGCCTTTTTCGCCCCGCTCCAGACAGGTGACCAGCTCGGTCAGTTGAATGCGCGTTCCGCGGAAGACGACGGTGGCTCGGTCGCCGACGCGCACCAGAGCTTTGCGCGCCGGCGATGGAGTGGATCGGGGCGGGGAAACGTTGCGACAGGCACTGCCCGCGATGTTTGTGGAACCCATGGCGGTCGCGCGTCCGGCGTCGGCGTAGGCCAGGAAGGGGACGCACTGTCCGGGCTGGCGGCATTCGAGCTGAAATTGGGCGCGGCCGAGATCGGCGTCCCAGCAAACCATCGAGACACGCAAGCTGCGACCCACCACGCCCGGGATTTGAACGGGAAGTTGGATCTCGTCGACGCGCAGCAGTTGTTCTTCGCGGATGCCGCGCTGCCGGAGTTCGGCGTTGACGGTTTGCCAGACTTCGTCGCGGGTGATGGGGGTAAGGAGGGGACGGACGTCTTGGGCAAGGAGCAAGGTGGCGGAGAGGATGGCAATGGCGAGAAGCGGTTGCCAGAGTGTCGTCGCAGGTCGTGCGAGCCAAGCCCACAGTTCCAGACAGTCTGCGTGGCGCCCGGTCTTTCGCCCCTTCGGGGCTAACTGACTTACCGCCTGGAACCCACGGCTTGCGCCGTGGGCTGGATGCTTGCGCCGCTTCGCGGCTATCGGTGAGCTCATCATCACTCCTCTACCTTCCCAGGTTGTTGACTTGCTGGAACATTTGGTCGGCGGCCTGCACTACGCGCGAGTTGGCCTCGTAGGAGCGTTGGGCGACGATCATCTGGATAAATTCATCCACCACGCTGACGTTGGACTGCTCAAGATATCCCTGCTCGATCTGGCCCAGGCCGTCGGTTCCACCGGGCGTGCCGAGCACGGGATCGCCCGAGGCGGTGGTGGCGAGGAACAGGTTCTTGCCAATGCTGTTGAGTCCGCCGGGATTGGCGAAGAGGGCGAGTTGAATGTTGCCAACCTGTTGTGCTGCCTGCTGGCCGACGAGCGTGGCGGAGACGGTGCCATCGGAACCAATGGTGATCGAAGTCGCGCCCTGGGGGATGGTGATGGAAGGCTCCATCGGATTGCCGTCAGCGGTGACCACGTTGCCCTGGGCATCGAGATGGAACGCGCCGCTGCGAGTATAGGCGGTCTCGCCGCTCGGGAGCTGGACCTGGAAAAATCCCTGGCCTTCGATGGTGAGGTCGAGAGGATTGCCGGTAGCGCTGAAATCGCCCTGCAGCTGTATGATCTCAGACGCGGAAGAGCGCGAGCCCAGCCCGATCTGCAGGCCGGCGGCGACCGTGGTCTGCTGGGTGGAGGCCGAGCCGGGCATCACCATGTTCTGGTAAAGCAGGTCCTGGAACTGCAAGCGACGGCGACGGAAGCCGGCGGTGCTGGCGTTGGCGAGATTGTTGGCGATGGTGTCGAGATTAAACTGCTGCGCCTGCATTCCACTGGCGGCGGTGAACAGGGACCGTAGCATCACTCCTCCTCGATCGGCTAGACCCGTGGCAGGTCATTGGTTGCCACGCGGTTGAGTTCGCTGTGAAACAGGGACAAAGCCCGCTGCATCATTTCGGCTTCGCGCTGGACGCCGATGAGGGTCATCATGGCGGCGATCGCATTGACGTTGGACGATTCGAGCGCACCCTGGCGCAAAGACGTTTGACGCGCCGGACGCTCGCTGCCGTTGGGAGCCGAGAGCAGGGACTCGCCTTCGGAGACCAGTTGCGAGTCGGGAGAAAATTCCACCAGGCGGATCTTGCCGGCCACGGCGCTGTTGACAGAGAGCGTCCCATCGGAACTGATCGAGACCGCGCCGGCGGGAACGCGGATCGCGCCGCTTTCTCCGAGCACAGGATTGCCGGTGGCGGTGAGCAGTTCGCCACTGCGCGCCATCCGGAAGCTGCCGTTGCGGGTGTAGCGTGTGCCTTGCGGGGTTTGGATAACGAAGAAGCCGTCGCCTTCGATGGCGACATCAAGCGGGTTGCCGGTGTTCTCCTGATTGCCGGCAGAGCGGTCGAGATGCGTCCCTTCCAGCACTCCGAAATTGTTGATGGCCAGATTGAGTACATTGGGGACGACCGGGCGGGCAACGGCGAGCAGCGCTTGAAAGGAGGGCTGCTGGCCGCGAAAACCGATCGTGTTCAGATTGGCGAGGTTGTGGGCGGAGACCTCGAGCGCCTGGCTTTGCGCTCGCAATCCCGCGCAGGCTGCATAGAATCCGCTGTCCACGATTGCGCTCCTATTCGCTCGCTAAGGAGCACGCCAAGCACCACGGCAGGTCTGCTACGGTCTTCCGCTTATCTCCTCCCCCGGTTTCATCAGCGGGTTCAGCTTTGACACAGACTCCATCTGGACGTGCCGCGAGTAAAGAAGATTGGAGGCGTCTTAGACTTCTCAGTGGAAGGAAAAGTCTGCCGGGCAGACGAAGTCGCCGCGGCAAAGTCTTCCTGCTGGGGAGCCATCCGGTCCGGATTAGCTGTGGAGTTCAAGACGAACGACAAGGGGGGCGCCTTCAAACAGCAAGACTGCTTCCAGGGACTCGCCATCCGCCAGGCTATGGAAGCTGTACTCGCCGCCTGAGACGACGGTGGGCACACTCAGGATGCACTGTCCGTCCAAGCCGGCCAGCTTGTTCTTGAAATTCCCGGCGACCATGTTGCAGAGCTCGCCTAAAGCGTCGCAGACCTGATCCTTCGAGTTGGCGATTTCAGGGCCGAGCATGCGCGTGGCAATGCGGGTTGCTGCCTGGGAACCGCAACCGAGGGTCAGAATTCCGCAGAGTGAGCCGGCCAGGCCCACCATGGCGGTGAATTCTCCTCGCGCGGGACGCTCGGAGGTTGCCGCCGGTTGCACCGTGCAGTCGAGCATGATGTCGAACACCTCCTGCACGGAGAGTTCCAGGATAGGCAACCAGTTCTGCGAGCGGGCGCTGAGAGCGATCTTCGAGTCGGCGCTCATGGCTTCTTGTCCAGCAACGGCAAAACGTGCTCTTTCACTTGATCGGAAGTAAACGGCTTGCGGATGTACCCACGAGCACCATGGGAAAGCGCCTCCACCACGTGGGACTCGCTGCCCTCGGTGGTGATCATGACGATGGGCACCCCTTCCGCGAGTTCCAGAGTGCTGACCTGGCGGACGAACTCCAGGCCGCCCATGACGGGCATGTTGATGTCGCAGAGGACGAGGTCGACGGCGTGGTCGCGCAGGGCGCCGAGTGCTTCGGCCCCGTTGCTGGCCTCGACGACCTGTTCCAGATCGATGCCTGCCTGCCGGAGCGAACGCTCGACGATCTTGCGCATCACCGAGGAGTCGTCCACGATCAGCGCGCGTAGCTTTCCCATGTTTCCCGCCACTCTGCGACTTGCGTCTGGCCGGAGCCGCGCGTCGCCGCCTTCTGCCTCACGCTGGTTCCATCGGCAGGACGGCGGAGACGCTTTAGGTCTTAGCCGGGGCGGGAACATTTTCTGGCGCGGCGGTTTCCGTTATCCTTAAGACATGACCTTGCTCGACGCGCAGGCATACGATCCCGCCCGGGAGAAGCGGCGCAAGATTAAGATCGCCCTGGTTGTGTTGGCCGTGCTGGTCCTGGCGGGGCTCGGCTGGATGTATCGCAATTGGCCGCAGGAGCACGCAGTGGACCGGTTCTTCACGGCGCTCCAGAAACAGGATTACGAAGGGGCGTACGGGATTTACTTCCACGATCCCAACTGGCAACAACACATGCAGAAATATTCTCAGTACCCTTATGCCGATTTCTATCGCGATTGGGGGCCGGGCGGTGAGTGGGGATTGGTGAAGAGCCATCGGATCCATGGCTCGGCGGCAACCAGGGGCGGGGTCGTGGTCGAGGTGGTCGTGAATGAGCGCGCGGATCGGGCGCGCATGTTTGTCGAAAAATCAGATAAGACGCTGACGGTGTATCCGTATTAGCGGGCGGCGGCGTCAGGCGGGTGTCGCCGAGAAATGCGCCAGTGTTTTGTGCAGAGACGCTTCGTCGCCGACCGTCAGGCAGGTTTTTGAGCGGTCAATCTGTCGCATCAGCCCCCATAGAACTTTCCCCGGGCCCACTTCCACAAACTGGCTGACTCCCTTTTCGATCAGAAGACGTACCGACGGTTCCCACTTTACGGAGCCGGTGACCTGACGAATGAGGGCGGCGCGGGCGTGCTCGGCGTCGGTGACGGGCGCGGCGTCCACGTTGCAGACAACCGGGCAGGCGGGCTTGTGAAAGGTCAGCGCCTGGAGGTCTGCCGCGAGGCGGTCCTGCGCGGGCTGCATGAGAGCGCAGTGGAAGGGGGCGCTTACGGGGAGGCTGACGGCTTTCTTGGCGCCGCGTTCGCTGGCAAACTTGATCGCGCGTTCGACGGCGCCGGCGTGTCCGGAGATCACGATTTGCTCGGGCGAATTGATGTTGGCGGCCTGGCAGACTTCGTGGTGCGCGGCGTCGCGGCAGACTTCTGTGACATCGTCGATGCTCATGCCCAGGATGGCGGCCATGGCGCCCACTCCGACCGGCACGGCCTCCTGCATGTATTTGCCGCGATTGCGGACGGTGCGCACGGCGTCAGCAAACGACAGCGTGCCAGCGGCGACGTGGGCCGAGTACTCGCCCAGGCTGTGTCCGGCGACGTGGCCGGCACGGAGACCCTTGTCGTGCAGGACGCGCCAGGCGGCGACGGATACGGTGAGGATCGCGGGCTGTGTGTTCTCGGTAAGTCTCAGTTTTTCTTCCGGGCCCTCGAAGCAGAGTTGCGACAGTTTGTAGCCGAGCGCTTCGTCGGCTTCCTCGAAGGTCTGCAGCGCCAGCGCGTGCTTGTCGGCCAGTTCTTTGCCCATGCCGACGGCCTGGGAACCTTGGCCGGGGAAGAGGTACGCAATGGGGGACGGGTGGCTCATGGTTGTGAACGGAATCTTCAGGACGTTGGGACGGCACTGGTCGCGTGCAGCCCCGCCAACTCGCGCGCGATGGTTTGGTTGACCTGCCCTTCGGCGAACTCGGACGCGACGCGAATCGCGTTCTTGATGGCGTTGGTATTCGACGAGCCGTGCGTAATAAAACACACGCCTTTCACTCCGAGCAGAGGCGCGCCTCCGTATTCGGTGTGGTCGAGGCGCTTTTTGAAATCGGAAAAGGCGTTGCGCGAGAGCAGCGCGCCTACCTGGCGCGTGATCGTGGACTTCAGCGTTTCTTTCAGGACGGCGCGCACCAGCCGGGCAACGCCTTCGGAAGTCTTAAGCGCGACGTTGCCGACAAAACCGTCGGCGACGATCACATCCACCTGGCCGTTGTAGATGTCGCGGCCTTCCACATTGCCGATGAAGTTCAGTGGCAGTTGTTTTAGCAGCTTGAAAGCTTCGCGGGTGAGTTCGTTTCCCTTGGATTCTTCTTCGCCGATGGAGAGCAATCCGATGCGCGGCCGCTTCATCCCAAAAATGGCGCGGCAGTAAATGTCGCCCATGACCGCGAACTGCTGGAGATTGATCGGATCGCAGTCCACGTTGGCGCCGACGTCGAGCAGGACGGCGGCGGTGTTCAAGACGGTAGGAAAGGCGGCGGCGAGCGCGGGACGATCCACGCCGGGCAGTGCGCCCAGCACCATTTTGGCGGTGGCCATGGCGGCGCCGGTGTTGCCGGCGGTGACGAAGCCGTCGGCCTGGCCGTCGCGCACCAGGCGCAGCCCGACGCGAATGGAGGAATCGCGCTTGGCGCGGATGGCTTCGATTTTGTCGTCCATGGTGATGACATCGCCGGCATGGACGATTTCGATCGGGAGGCGCTGGGCGCCGGGATAACGTGCCAGCTCGGCCTTGAGGCGCGGCTCGGGTCCGACCAGCAGCACGCGCGCGCCGTGATGACGCGCCGCCTGCAGGGCGCCTTCGATTTCGGGCTTGGGCGCCTTGTCGGACCCCATCGCATCCAGAGCGATTACGCTAGGCATGGAGGGAGAAAACTAGGACTTCTCTTCGACCTCGAGAACTTCGCGGCCCTTGTAGTAGCCGCACTTGGGACAGGCCCGGTGCGGCATCTTCTGTTCGTGGCAGTTCGGACACTCGGAAAGCGAGTGCCTGGAGAGCGAGTCGTGAGCGCGGCGGCTTGCGGTGCGCGCTTTGGAGTGTCGGCGTTTTGGATTCGGCATTTTTGAGTTCTCAGTTCCCAGTTCTCAGTTCCCAGTTCTCAGTTCTCAGAAAAAACCAGCATTTACTGAGAACTGGGAACTGAGAACTGAGAACTTATTATTGTTCCAGTTTATCGCGTATCTCTTTCAGCCCCGCCCAGCGTGGATCCTGGACTGCGGCCGCGCAGGAACACACGCTTTCATTCAGGTTCTTGCCGCACTGCGGACACAGGCCCTTGCAGTCTTCGCGGCAAAGCAATTTCAGGGGCAGGGCCAGCAACACCTGCTCGCGCAAGGCATCTTCCAGCAGCAATCCTTCGCCCTGGTAGTAGCCGATTTCCGCCTCAGCGTCGGTGACGGAAAGCTCGTCGCGTCCGGCGTCGGTGCCCAGCGGCCGATACAGTAAATCGAAGTCCCGGCTGACCTGGTGTAAGACCGGTTCGAGGCACCGCGCGCAATCTACTTCCAGGCTCATGTCCAGCTTGCCTTTGAGCCGGATGTCCTGGATGACCTTGTGCTTGCCGTGATGCTCTTCGACCAGGTCGGCCCGTCCCTCGGCACGCAGCGGCGAAAGTTGCCGAAAGTCCGGACCAAGGTCAATCGCACCCGGGCTGATCGCTTCCCGGAACTCGACCGGGTGCGTTTCCAGATCCTGGATTTCGATGAACATCGGAACCTCCGCCGCCCCCAACTCGATACCGCGAAGGCCCGCGGAAGTGCGCACAGAGACGTAAGTCTCGCAGGGAGCAATAGTTAAGAATAAAGGCGGACAATGGGGGTGTCAAGGAACGGGGAGCTTGGCCGTGGTGCAGTTTGAAATCCACAGGCTGACAAAGTGTTACCAAATGTAACGATTACGTCGGATACTGTGAGGCCATGGCGAAACATCGACAAAGCGGCGACACAGCCCAAAGCGAAGAAACCACCGCAAAAAGCGGACTCCTCGCGAGCACTTCAGCCAACCCGCTGCCCGGATCGTAAAAGAAGCGACCGAGGATTAGCGTCCAAACAGCAATGCGGTTTGCGGTACGAAGGGGTCGGGAACGGATTTGATGTGCTCCGTTCTCAATTTGTCGAATAAGGCTTTCATCTGAGGGGAGCCCACGTAAACTCGCCCTCTCCGCTCGCCACTCGGTATTAATAAGCCAGCATCCACAGCGGCTTTAAGATCGCGACTCGCCATTATGTCATTTAGTTCAGCCAAATTCCGATAGCTGGCATTTCGGACGCGATAGCCAATCGCCCCATCTGCGATTGCGTAGACCAAACGCTCTGGTAGTCCATGACGAGAGACCACAAGTTCTAGTTCTTGCCAGAGGCTGTCCATGACTCTGGTTCGCATGACTAAGGTTGAGGCCTGCCGGAAATGAGCAGTCAAGTTGAACTGTATCCATGCCCTAGTGCTGTTCTTGGGATGCCACGATCCCTCTCCTGTTTGAGCAAGAACGTTGTAATAGTCCTGTGTGTTGCGTCCAAGATATTCTTCAATGGAAGAAAATTCCGGTTCAAGGATTCCATCACGACCTAGAACAAGCGTTTGCAGGCAGCGAGCCATGCGTCCATTTCCATCTGAGAAGGGATGGATCATTACCAGATTCAGGTGTGCCATTGCGCCTTTAACGAAAGCGTGAGGGCAATCATCATCGTTGTTGAGGTATTCAATTAACTCCTCAATCAAACCGGGCACCGTTTCAACATCAGGGCCTTCGTACACTATCTCGTTCTTCATTTCATCTCGGACGTAGATTGTGCCCGGTCTCCAGTTGCCAGGATTCTTGGAAAGATCATGCTGCATCATCATGAAATGCAGACTGCGAATGAATCCTTCGTTGTAGATGAAATTCGGGTCTTTGGTAAGCTGAAGAACAAATGTCATGGCCGTGCGATAGCCAGTCACTGCTAGCCAAGATTCACGATCAGCGTCTAATGGCTCCTCGCCTTCAACTGCTGCAATTGCATCCTCGGCAGTGACGTTGTAGCCCTCAATGCTGTTCGATCCTCGAACCGCTCGCGCAAGTGTGTTGCGGCGGAGCAATCCTTTCCATCTTCGGGGTGTCGCAAGGTTGTATTTGAGGGTTTTTCTGGCCTCTTCGATCTTGCCAATGACGTCCTTCTCTGCCTGTGTGAGTTTTTCCGCTTTGAATAGCATACAAAAGAATGTATATTATTTTTACACTTTTGTCAAATATTATCTTAGAGAACGCAATTAATATTGTACTATCTTCCCTGTCACTATCAGCAGACCCTTATGAATCGCTCAAGCATCTCTCGCCAAACACCAAGCAGTCTCCGCACTAGTGGAAGGAACAGCGATCAGCGCACCTGCCGCATGACCGGGGTTGCCAAGCACACTGGGTGCGCCGCTGTCGGCTACCCTGACACCCACGTCCGCAATCTGCCCGTGCGTCGTCTCCTCTGCGACGAAATTTGGGCCTTCGCCTGGGCGAAAATTAAATACACCATCTCGCTCAGGTTCGTCATTCAAACTGCATCACCACCCGCTCCCTGCGACGATGCTACGATTCAGACATCATTCGCAGCCGGGGAGAGGAATGGTCGTCGCAATTGCAATTAATGTTGGCATAGTCCTTCTCGGCCTGGGGATTGCGAGCCGGGTGGTGCCGACGAAGGTGGTCAGCGGGATGATCGGCGTGTTGCACAAGATCGTCGGAATCACTCTGCCGCCCCCGGAGAAGGAACGGACGGTGGCACTGGTCTGGATTGGGTCGGCGCTCGTCCTCGGGGACGGCATGCTGCTCCTGCTGGTTTTTATTACCCGCGCCGTCGTCAAAGGTTGACTGCCGCGTCAGCCGATTCCGCGCGGTGTTATCTTAAAGAAGTTGACGAGCTCGGGCTCGATCCCTTCATGTCTGACCCAAATACACCGGAATCCCAGCCCACTGCCGAATCGAACGAGTCGTTCGCCGACGCTCTTTCGCAGTTCGAGAAGAGCCACGCGCGTACGCCGGAGGAAGCTTCGAAAGGCCGCGAAGGCACCGTGATTTCCGTGACCGCGGACTCGGTGCTGTTCGATATCGGCTTCAAGAGCGAAGGCATTCTGCCGCTGACGGCGTTTCAGAATGATCGCCAGCCGCCCCAGCCCGGCGACAAGATGCTGGTATCGGTCAAGGGGCGCGATCCGGAAGGCTACTACGAACTCACGCGCGGAAAGGTCGAGCGGCCGACTGACTGGGACGCGCTGGAAAAAGCCTTCAACGACAAAACGACCATCGTGGGGACCGTGACGGGCGCAGTGAAAGGCGGCTTAAGCGTTGATGTGGGAGTGCGAGCATTCATGCCCGCTTCGCGGACAGGTACGCGCGACGCGGCCGAGATGGAAAAGCTGGTCGGCCAGGAAATCCGCTGCCGCATCACCAAGCTCGACGTGACCGAAGAAGACGTCGTTGTCGACCGCCGGATCATCGCCGAAGACGAAGAGCGCACCACGAAGGAGCGCCGCTTTTCGGAATTAAAAGAAGGCGACACGGTGCGGGGCACGGTCCGCAGCCTGGCCGACTACGGCGCGTTCGTCGATATCGGCGGCGTGGACGGTTTGATGCATGTGGGCGAAATCTCGTGGCAGCGGGTCAACAAGCCCTCGGACGTGCTGACCGTGGGAGATCAGATCGAGGCGCGGATTCTCAAGATCGATCCGGACAAGCGCCGTATTTCGCTCAGCATGAAGCAGCTGCAGGCGCATCCGTGGGATGTAGTGCCGGAAAAGTACAAAGTTGGCGAGCGGGTGCGGGGCACGGTCACGCGCGTTGCGGACTTTGGAGCGTTCGTGGAATTGGAGCCTGGGATCGAGGGGCTGATTCACATCTCGGAGATGTCGTGGGCAAAGCGAGTGCGGACTGCGGGCGATGTGGTGAAACCCGGAGAGACGGTCGAGGCCGTGATCCTGGGAATAAAACCGGATGAGCGCCGCATCTCGCTCGGCCTGAAGCAGGCACTGGGAGATCCTTGGGCGGAGGTCGCGCAGAAAATTGCCGCGGGCTCGGTGGTCGAAGGCCCGGTCACCAACCTTGCGAAGTTTGGCGCCTTCGTGCAGGTCGCGGAAGGCGTCGAGGGGATGATTCACATCAGCGAAATCAGCGCCGAGAAGCGGATCAATCACCCGCAAGAAGTGCTGAAAGTCGGTCAGGTGGTGAAGGCCCAAGTGCTCGCCGTGGATACCGAGAAGCGGCTCATGCGGTTGAGCATGAAACAGCTTGTCCCGAGCGGACTCGACGAGTACATCGCGGAACATAAAGAAGGCGATGTGGTGACGGGCCGTATGGTCGAAGTTTCCGGCGGACAGGCGCGGGTGGAACTGGGCGAAGGCGTTGCGGCGACCTGCCGCATGGATGCGCCGGGAGCGGGAGCGGTGAAGGCCACACCACCTCCGTCACCCGCAAAGGCTGACCTGTCTTCTCTGGGCTCGATGCTGCAGGCGCGCTGGAAGAGCGGCTCTCCCGCCAGCGAAACCAAGCCGGAGAGCGCTCGCAGCGGACAGATTCGCAAGTTCCGGATCGCGAAGCTCGACCAGGAAACGAAGAAAATCGAGTTGGAGCTGGCGTAGCTTCCTCAGCTCTGTTTCTCAGTCGTCCCGGTTGTCGGTTCCTCGTGCTCTTTCATCGCCGACTTGAAACCGCGAATTCCGTCTCCGATTCCTTTGCCGAGTTCCGGAAGCTTCTTCGGTCCAAACACGAGCAGAGCAATCCCGAAAATTACCAGAAGATGCATGGGTTGAAACAGTCCTTCGAGCATTGTGTTCTCCGTAGGTGTGAATTGGGCGCTGTGCCAGCGTGCCGGCAACAGCGCCCATGCTGAGAACAGCGAGCAAGCAGGTTCGCGAGCTCGCTGCTTCCGTCACTGGCGTACTGCCAAGTCTGCTTCGATCGCCAGGGTACGCATAAATTTGAAGAAGTCGTTCGACTGGCCGATGAAAAGTCCGTCGGCGGTCAGCGCTTTCAACGCGCCCATGGCCGCGCCTTTGGTCGCGGTCGGGCGGATGATCGAACATGCCGGGAGCTTCTTGCTGAGGAACGCGGTGGGCTCGGGCATGATCAGGTTGGTTTGGAAGTCCTCGCCGCCGAGCGGAGAAGAATTCAGGTCAGGGAAAGTCACGGGCAAGCCGGTCACGGGGTCCACCACGCTCAGCGGCGGGGCGTTGCCGGCTTTGTCGGACCAGGTCTGGAAATGGCAGATCTCGGTGCCGCCAATGCTGAGCAGGATTCGCAGAACTTCCGGACTGGTGACTCTTTGCGCCTGCATCGGATAAAGGCTGCTGCCGCCTTGCTCGATGGTTGCGAAGTGGAAGCCGGCGGTGTTGGCGATGGCCTGCGTGAGGTCGGAGATGTGATGTTTCTTCGAGGGATCGGGCTGCACGTCGTCGTCGGTCCGTGGAATCGCGGGATGCTGGCCGGTCGCGATACTCGGGATCGCTTGCGGGAACGTGTCGCCCAGATCGGGATTCCCGGTCCGGCTGCGGTAGCGCGTGAACCAGGTGGTGTCGACACTGAGCTGCATCAGATTGGTGAGGCGTCCGATCTGCTGGGCTCCGGTGGCCTGGCTGCTGGGCAGATTGCGGAACGCTTCGAGGCTGACCGGTTCCGCGCCTTTCGATTCCAGGTACGCGTTGATAAACACTTCGTGAGTCAACTCATCTTCGGTGTTGTCGTGAATGTACTGGGGCATATCCTCATCGAGAACTTCGAGGGCGCTGGTGTAGAGGCGGCTGCCGCTGCCGCCGGGAACCTCGCTGTCCTGAATGCCGCCGAATTCGTTGTACTGTTGCCAGAGATCGGTCTCGAGGATTTCAGCAGCGGCCAGGAAACGAAGGATCGCGACGTCCCCCACCGTGATCCCGCTGCCGGCCCCTTGTGCTTCCGCCACGACGGAGAGGAGCGAACCGGCGGAGACGGCGGCGCCGACAACGCCGAGACCCTTGAGGAATGAACGTCGCTTAACGACGCGCGCAGTTTGAGAGCTTTTCTCTTCGGTTGGTTGAGCGGTGGCCGCAGACGACACGGTGGCTGGGAGATTTTCGCTTGCCATAATGCACACTCCAATTCTGTTTCAGAAATAGCGATTTGTGGTCCAGCGGATCGGACCTGTGCAGTCAGCGTAATCGCGGGGAACGTGGCACATGTCAGGTGGGGGTCAAAGCTCTGTAAAATCCTTGCCTGCTCTATCACTCTCGTCCGTGCCGTGCCTCACTGACAGCCGGCAGAGATCCACGTAACCTGCTATCAGCGCATAGCCCACAGCTCGGCATCCGC
>Ga0326726_10000780_pt1 | contig 29133 bp, 26 predicted proteins | sample MHFenrmetagenome_2_FD_207603 | JGI IMG/M metagenome (GOLD analysis project Ga0326726, IMG submission 207603) | Lab enriched peat soil microbial communities from Michigan Hollow, Ithaca, NY, United States - MHF15MN | ecosystem: Environmental > Terrestrial > Soil > Wetlands > Peat | place: USA... | reverse complement strand
TCAGCCTGTCCGCCGCGGCATCCTGCACCAGCTCGTTGTTCGCGGCCACGTCGATCCCGCAAGCCAGTACGCTGGCGCCGCCCCCCGCAAACGCCAGGCGATCGCGCGCCCAATACCGGTGGTCCCGGTCACAATGGCGACTTTCCCCTCAAACTCTTTCATCTGAGCTTCTAGCTCCTGGCTCCTGGCTGCTAGCTCCTGACTTCTGGCTTCCAGTTATCCGACGAAAGTGAATAGCTAGAAGCCAGGAGCCAGGAGCTAGGAGCGTCCTTCTTCAATGACTCTCTCTCGGTATGCCCGCTCCGCGAGCGCCTACCAGAAAATCCAGATCCGCGCCGCGGTCTGCCTGCAAAACATGATCGATGTACAGCTTCTGATACCCACCGCTGGCCAGGGGTGGAGGAGCCTTCCATTCCGCGCGCCGGCGGCCCAGTTCCTCAGCCGCCACGCAAAGTTCTAACTTGCGCGCTTCCACGTCCAGTTCGATTTCATCGCCGTCACGAACCAGGGCCAGCGGTCCTCCGGCTGCCGATTCCGGAGTGACGTGCAGCACCACGGTTCCGTACGCAGTGCCACTCATGCGTGCATCGGAAACCCGCACCACGTCCGTAATTCCACGTTGCAGCAGCTTTTTCGGCAACGGCATGTTGCCCACTTCCGGCATCCCCGGATATCCCTTTGGCCCCGCGCCCTGCAGAACCATGACCGAATTTTCATCGACCTCGAGCGCAGGATCGTCCACCCGCTTCTTGAAATCTTCGATATCGGTGAAGACCACCGCCCGGCCGCGGTGCTTGAGCAAACGCGGCGTAGCCGCTGACGGCTTGACCAGCGCGCCACCCGGCGCCAGATTACCCCGCAGCACAGCAATACCGGCCCTCTCCCTGATCGGATTGTCCCGGCCATGAATTACTTCCGCATTCCAGCACGGAGCGTCGGCGGTGTTCTCACCCATCGTCTTGCCATTGACGGTCAGCGCGTCGCGGTCGATCAGCTCACCGAGAGCGCGCACCACAGCCGGCACACCTCCGGCGTAGTAGAAATCCTCCATCAGGAATTTGCCGGATGGCATCAGGTTTACCAAGAGGGGAAGCGCGTGGCCCAGGCGATCGAAATCGTCGAGCTCCAGCTTGACCCCCACCCGGCCCGCCAGCGCCAGCAGATGCAAGACTGCGTTGGTCGAGCCGCCAATGGCCGCATTCACGCGGATGGCATTCTCAAAAGCTTTCCGAGTCAGAATTTGCGACATCTTTACGTCGTCCCGAACCATCTCGACAATGCGCCTGCCCGCTTCCTGCGCCAGCACGTAGCGCCGCGAATCGACAGCGGGAATCGTCGCATTCTGCGGCATCCCCATGCCCAGGGCCTCCACCATGCACGCCATGGTCGAGGCCGTGCCCATAGTCATGCAGTGGCCAGCCGAGCGAGACATGCAGGATTCAGCATCCATGAAGTCGGCGCAGCTCATCTTTCCCGCGCGCACGTCTTCACTCATCGACCACACACTGGTGCCTGACCCGATAGTCACGCCGTGGAAGTGCCCGTTGAGCATGGCGCCACCCGAGACCACCAGCGCCGGCAAATCGCAACTTGCGGCGCCCATCATCAACGAAGGCGTGGTCTTGTCGCAGCCACACAGCAGGACCACTCCATCGATGGGATTGCCCCGGATCGATTCCTCCACGTCCATGCTCACCAGGTTGCGGAAGAGCATGGCGGTGGGCCGGATGTTGGTTTCCCCCAGCGACATCACGGGAAACTCCAGAGGAAATCCGCCGGCCTCGTACACGCCGCGCTTGACCCGGTCTGCAATCATCCGGAAGTGAGCGTTGCAGGGCGTCAGCTCGGACCAGGTGTTACAGATTCCGATTACCGGCCGGCCGTCAAACAGGTTGGAAGGAAACCCCTGGTTCTTCATCCACGAACGATGGATGAATCCATCTCTATCCTGAAGGCCGAACCAGTGGGTGGAGCGAAGAGGAGTCTTTTTGCCGTTGTTCATAATTTTGGAGGCCTTTAGCCCAACAATTTGTCATCCCGAGTGCCGCTCCGAGCCGCGCTTGCGCGGTGAGGACAAGTCGAGGGACCTGCTGTTTGCTGTCTCTCGGCAGATTCTGTCGAAGCCAGAATTCTATGCGCCTACACCGGATCCTTCGCAAGCTCAGGATGACGATCCTATAGTACTAGTGTTCCGGCACCGGCTCCGGTTCCGCTGAGCCGTCAGCCCGCGGGTCGGACGCCGCAAAGTTCACATTGCTTTTCGAATTGTGCAGTACAGCCTGTCCGCGACCCATGGCGGTCGAATACTCTTTCCTCACCTTGAACTTGTGGCCCTTTTGCTCCAGTTCGGTGAGCGTCTCCGCCGGAACTCGTGATTCGATGATGATGTCGCATCCAATTCCCTGCTCCGTGGGCCGCACGGTGAAGCGGGGCTCGGAGAGCGCGGCCTGGATGTTCATTCCGTAGTCCACGAAATTAGAAACAAACTGCGCGTGCGCCAGGGGTTGATTGGGTCCGCCCATGATGCCGAACCCAATGCGCACATCTCCTTGCTCCATGAAGGCGGGGATAATGGTGTGAAATGGCCGCTTGCGCGGCGCCAAGGCATTGGGATGACTGGGATCGAGCACGAACAAGCCGCCCCGATCCTGCAAAACAAATCCCCGGCCCTTCACCGCGACTCCTGAACCGAAGGCGTCGTAATTGCTCTGTATGAGCGAAGCAATATTGCCATCTTTGTCGACCGCCGCCAGGTAAGTCGTATCGCTCCTCGCCGGAGAGCCGCTGGCCGGAGTGCAATTCGCTTTCGCAGGATCGATCAGCGTCGCGCGCTGTTTTGCATAGTCAGTGGCGAGCAGCCCCTTGACCGGAACTTTCGCAAATCGCGGATCGGCGTTGTAGCGGTACAGGTCACTGTATGCGAGCTTCATCGCCTCGATGCGGTTGTGCAGTTCCATCGGCGCCAGCGGCCCAGCTTTGTCGGGTTGCAGGGTGCTCATGATATTGAGCATTTCGAGCGCGGCCATGCCTTGTCCGTTGGGAGGCAACTCGTAAACTTTCCAGCCGCGATAGTTGGTCGAAATCGGCTCCACCCACTCCGCTGAAAAATCCGCCAGGTCGTCGGCCTGCATGGTTCCGCCCAGCTCCGTGGATGTAGCCACAATCGATTGCGCAATTTCGCCGCGATAGAAAGCGTCCCGCCCGCCCTCTGCAATCAGCCGCAGGGTTTTGCCCAGATCCGGATTGGAAAACATTTCGCCTACCTCCGGAGCCTTACCACCGGGAAGATAAAGCCGCTCCGCTTCAGGCGTTTGCTTCAAGACCTGCTCATCGCCCTCCCAGAACTCATGAATCAGCTCGGGCACGGGATAGCCATGCTCGGCGTAATAAATTGCCGGCGTGAAAAGATCTTTCCAGGAAAGCTTTCCAAAGCGGGCATGAGCCTTGGCCCAGCCATCAACCGCGCCGGGGACAGTCACGCTATCGATGCCGGCCTGTGGCATCTGCAAGGTGCCCTTCTGCTTCAGATATTCAATCGAGAGTCCGCGCGGCGCCCAGCCGCTGGCGTTCAGGCCATAGAGCTTGCCGGTCTTGGCGTCCCAGTAGAGCAGGAAGAGATCGCCGCCAACTCCGTTCATCATGGGCTCGGTAACGCCGAGCACGGCGTTGGCTGCGATCGCGGCATCGATTGCCGAACCGCCATGCGCCAGAATCTGCGCCCCGGCCTGAGACGCCAGAGTGTGGCTGGTGGCCACGATGCCGCGGTCATTGATCACCATGGAGCGGCCGTAAGAACGATCTTGCGCGAGAAGGGGCGAGGCGGTGACGAGCAGCAGATTCGACAGAATGACCAGTAAGGATGTTCGCAGTTTCATGCTCGGGGGATTCATGGCTGGGAATTATAGATGAACCGTAAATTGGATCCGAACGCGCCTCTAGCCCCTTCAAACCACACGTTTAAGGTTGGCTTCAGAAAACAACTTTTCTTTCCCGCTGGGTTTAATCATGGTGAGGATTGGAGGCGCTCAATGTTGAAGAAAACCGCACTTTCACTGTTCGGACTGGTCGCGATGCTGATTTTTGTCAACCCTCCGCAGGCTCACGCCGGAGTGGTGATTGCGATCGGACCAGCATATCCGCGTCCGGTTTACGTTCGTCCGTACCGATACGTGGCGCCCGTGCCCTTTGTCGCTTACCGGCCGGCTCCGTTTTTCTATGGGCCGACCTATGTTCGCCCCGGCTGGGGTTATCGTCCGGGCTTTTACGCACGGCCGTATATCGCTCCGCGGTTCGAACATCGCGAGTTCGTGGTACGCCGTCCGTACTGGCGGCGGTAAGAGTTCCAAGTGATTAACGCGGCGCCAGCCGCGCTGTCCCGCCCTTTCGCCTCCACGGCGGAGGGCGGGCGACACAGAGAACGTTGTAACTAAGCCCTGGAGACTTCAACATCAGGCTGAGTGTGTAGGTCGGACACCCCTGTCCGACGCTTTTGACGTGGCGGACTGAAGTCATAGTCAAAGGAGTCGGACAGGAGTGTCCGACCCACACACGTAACGGTCCTCCCCCATTTGCCGGCGGTGGTATAGTTTTCCACCTGGCGCGGAGCCCTAATGTCATCGCCGCTTACCTTTCTCTGCATCACGACCTACGAAAAAGGGCAGGAATTCATGCGCGAGTGCAAACGCCAGGGCTGCCACGTGTTCCTGCTTACGGCCGAGAAACTCCGCGATGCCGATTGGCCGCGCGAGAGCCTGGACGACATCTTCTATATTCCCGCTGAGCTGCCCATCCCCGAGATCGTAAAAGCGGTCACTTACCTGGCGCGGGAAAAGAAGATTGACCGCATCGTCGCCCTCGACGAGTTCGACATGGAAACCGCCGCCACCCTGCGCGAGCACATGCGCATCCCCGGCATGGGCCTGACCACCATGCGCTACTTCCGTGACAAGCTGGCCATGCGCATGCAGGCGCTCGAACGCGGAATCCGTGTTCCCGATTTCATTCCCGTTCTCAATCACGACGACATTTGCTATTACCTGGACCAGGTGTCCGGCCCTTGGGTGTTGAAGCCTCGATCAGAAGCCTCGGCCATCGGAATCAAATTGATTGATTCTCCCGACGCATTGTGGCCGATCCTGGAATCACTCGGGGACAAACAGTCCTCTTTTCTGTTGGAGAAGTTCATCCCTGGCGACGTCTATCACGTGGATTCTGTGGTCTCAGAGAAGGAGGTGGTCTTCTCCAGTGTCAGCCGCTACGGCCAACCGCCGATGGCCGTGGCACAGAAGGGCGGCATCTTTACCACGTATCTGCTTGCGGGGGAGTCGGAAGAAGCTACCGCCTTGCGTGCTCTCAACAGCGAACTGATTCAGGCATTGGGACTGGTGCGCGGGGTGTCGCACGCCGAGTTCATCCGGGCCCGCGGCGATGGACACTTTTATTTTTTGGAATGCGCGGCCCGGGTAGGCGGCGCTTATATCAGTGAAATGGTCGAAATCGCCAGCGGCATCAACCTGTGGCGGGAGTGGGCACGTATCGAAATCGCCGGCGGCAAGGAACCTTATCGGCTCCCTGCCGTGCGCAGCGATTATGCCGGATTGATCCTGTCGTTGGCCCGGCAGGAAGATCCGGACACTTCGGCCTACAACGATCCCGAAATTGCTTTACGCCTCAAGAGACGCCATCACGCCGGCCTGGTTTTGCGCTCGTCCGATCCCGCCCGCATTCAGGGGCTGCTGGAAAATTACAGCCGGCGTTTTGCGGAAGAATTCCTCGCCATCGAACCGCCCGGCACCAAGCCGGCCGCCTAAGCCGCCAATTCGTAGATTTGAGATTTTAGATTGCAGATTGGGCTGATCCAGCGACTGAAATCTGAAATCTCCAATCTAGACCGCGACGCTCGCATGACTGACTCGAATGCGGCCGGGCGGCCCCTCAAGCGTCGACTCCACCAATCGAAACAGCAAAAAGATTGGCTTCACCGTCTTACAGCCTCTGCAAGCGTCCCTGACGCTGTTCATCTTCGGATGGTCTTTGTTCCATGCTCCATAAACATGCATTTGGTAGATGCGAAACCTCCCTGGCGGGTGGTCGGGGAGGCAGAATTTCGGGGCTGAAAGCCGTAAAATTCTGGCTGGCCGCCGGTGCCGGTAATCCATCCATGAAGATTCGCATTCGCCAGGCTGTTACAGAAGACATTCCCATCCTGCGCGGACTGATCGATGCCTCCGTGCGCGGATTGCAGACCCGGGATTACACTCCGTCCCAGATTGAAAGCGCGCTGGCAACGGTCTATGGAGTGGATACCCAGCTCATCGCCGACGGAACGTATCTCGTCGCCGAAGCTGAAGGCGACGCGGAGCCGGTCACAGTAGGTTGCGGGGGCTGGAGCAAGCGAAAGACTCTCTATGGCGGCGATCAATGGACCGGCCGCGAAGCCGCGTTGCTGGACCCGCAACATGACGCCGCCAAAATTCGGGCTTTCTTCATTCATCCGTCGTGGGCCCGGCAGGGCATCGGGACCATGATCCTCGAAGCCTGCGAAAACGCCGCCGTCGCGGCCGGTTTCATTCGCTTCGAAATGGGGGCCACGCTTACCGGAGTGCCGCTCTACCAGGCTCGCGGCTACGTCGCGCTGGAAAATCTCGAAGTCCCGCTAGCCAACGGAGAGTCGCTACCCATCGTCCGCATGGAAAAACGGATAACCAAGCCAGCCTGAGAACCGGGAACTAGAAACTGCTCACTGAGTTTGACCTCGCGGCCCGCAAGGTTAGTCGCCCGAAAGCGGTGATGTGAGATTCTGGTGCCGATGCAGCAGCTGTTTTCGTGGAAGAAACTTGAAAATACCCTGCGGAAAATTTGTCAGAGAAGAAAGAAACTGAATATGAGCGAGAGGACTTTGCACAGGAAATAGAAAAGGCCGTGACATTGGTTATGCTCTAGCCGCCAGCTCCTGCGAGGAAGCTAAACGGCGTGGACGCATGCACCATCACGGCCCCTGATGTGATCGCTGCTTTCGCAGTCCCTAACCCCAACTACCCCTCGCAGGGCGGTCGGTTTTTTCGGGTTCGGTCGCCTTCCAGGTCACCCCTTCCGGCGGATCACCCGGCCTACTTCGGACTGGCCAAGTTTTAATTTGGGCCAACCCTTTCGGCCGTCGACGTTGGCGAAGTTAAATGCTTCTCATACAAATGTCAACGCCGTTTTTCAGTGCATTCACAATTTTCAATCCTGTGCAAATTCAAAATTGTAGTTACTTGAATCAGCGATGCTTAGTCGGTTTCGCAATCCTGGATGACTGGTTTTCCACAAATTATTCCACAGGCATCGCCCGGTGTTGCAAGGGCTCGAAATAAACAACTTGACGCAAGATCGGTTCTGACGCATGTTGATGACAACGGACAACTCTGGATGTCGGACCTCATAGCCTACGTGGATGGCGGTTCTCTGGGAAACCCGGGGCCGTCAGGCATTGGGGTTGTGATCGAGGGCGGCGACGGCGGTACTATCCGGATTGCCCGCTGGATTGGGCGCCAGGACAACAATGTAGCCGAATATGTTGCCCTGCTCGAAGCCTTGCAATGCGCTCAGGTGCTCAAAGCAAGGACCCTGCATGTCTATTCCGATTCCCAGGTGGTGGTTCGCCAGATGCAAGGCGAGTACGCCTGCCGCAGCCCTCGCCTTTATTCGCTGCACTGGATCTGCCGCAAACTGGCTCGTTCCTTCAAGTTTTCCATCACCCACGTGCCGCGTGAGCATAACGCTGAGGCCAACAATTTAGCCACGTCCGCCGTCCGCCAGCGCATTGCTTCGAAGCTTCCCCCACGAACTACGTAGGGCGAGTGCCTCACCCGCCTGGCCGGGCGAAGCCCGGCTGGATTTTTAGCCCGTACCAAACCCCCTGGCGGTTTAAGCAATAAAAGAACTCAGGAAAGCTCCGCTCGCCCATCTGGACGAGGGCGTCCGGGCCTACGTGTTTTGTGTTAACTTTTCCTTCGCACCTGACCCGGAGAACGAATGCATTTCGCCCGCTGCGCTCAGTTTTTTCTTCTGCTCTCAGTCATCCCTACTGTCTCCTACGCTGCCGATGCCGCAGCCGCCCAGGGCCTGCACCAACTGTTCGATCAGGACTGGGAGTATCAGATGGCGCACGATCCGGTGGCTGCCTCCGAACTGGGCGACCGGCGCTGGAACGATCAGTGGAACAACCTCAGCCCGGACTCCCTGCGGGAGCGGTTCCGGCACGCCCGTGAGATGCTCATCCGGTTGCACGCCATCGACCGCGCCCAACTCTCCCCGCAAGACCAGGTGAGTTACGACGTCTTCGAATACAACACCAACGACTATCTCGAAGGTGAGCAGTACAAATGGTATCTAGTGCGCACCGATACGTTCGATGGAATCCAGACAGTCGAAGGTGTAGTCAATTCGCTGCGTTTCGAGACGGTCAAAGACTACGACGACTGGCTTGGTCGCTTGCACAACTTTTCCGCCTACATGGACCAGAACATCGGACTGATGCGCGAAGGCATTAAGCAACACATCCTGCTGCCCAAAGTGATCGGCGAAAGAGTCCTCACCCAGCTTAACGGTATGGATTGGCAGGACCCGACCACGCACGGCTTCTACAAGCCGTTTCTGAAAATGCCGCCGGCGTTCTCGGAATCGGACAAGCAGCGCCTGACAGCGGCCGCCCAACAGGCCACCAAAGCCGACGTCCTGCCCGCCTTTCAGCGCTTTCGGGATTTTGTGCAGAAGGAGTACGTCCCGGCCTCGTTTGAGCAAGTCGGCGCCTGGCAGGTCCCTAATGGAGACGCCACGTATGCATACCTCGCCCGCTCCCGCACGACAACCAATTTCACTCCTGAGCATATCCACGAGATCGGCTTGCAGGAAGTGAAACGCATCGCCGCGGAAATGGATAAAGTCCGCGAACAGTCAGGATTCAAAGGAAGCAGCCAGGAGTTCTTTCACTTCCTACGCACCGACCCGCGTTTCTATGCCAAGACCTCAGGGGAACTTTTGGAATACACCCGGGCCCGCGCCAAGGAAATCGATCCGCTGCTGGTGAAACTGTTCCGCACCTTTCCCCGTCTACCCTATGGCGTGGAACCCGTGCCGTCGGAGATCGCGCCCGGAATGCCGGCCGCCTACGCCGACGGGGCCGCGCCCGACGGTTCCAGACCCGGCTACTTCTACATCAACACCTACAAACCGGAGACTCGCCCGGAATATGAAATCACTTCACTGATCTTGCACGAGGCCGTCCCCGGCCACACTTTCCAGGGCGGCATTGCGGTCGAACTGAAAGACATTCCCAAGTTCCGGCGCTACGGAGGGTACAGCGCTTATGCCGAAGGCTGGGCGCTCTATTGCGAATCTCTGGGAGACGAACTCGGCCTCTACGGCGATCCCTACGTGCGCTTCGGAAGATTGAGCAACGAAATGTGGCGCGCCGTGCGCCTGGTGGTTGACACCGGAATGCACTACAAGCACTGGACTCGTCAGCAGGCCATCGATTATTTCCTCGCCCACGTCGCGACTACCGAATACAACGCCAGCAGCGAGGTTGATCGCTACATCTCATGGCCAGGCCAGGCGCTCGCCTATAAGTTGGGCGAACTCAAGATCAAGGAACTGAGGCAGCGCGCCGAAAAAGAATTGGGGCTGCGGTTTGACATCCGCGCCTTCCACGATGCCCTGCTGCTGGACGGTCCGCTGCCGCTGACGGTCCTGGAGAAGCAGGTGAACGCCTGGATAGCCGGCCAAAAAACAGGTAACGTAAGTGCGGGTGCCCTCAACCGCCCAGCCGAGCAAAGCTCGGCAATCGCGGGCGGCATCCAGACGCCGAACTAACCATGTCAGAAACTGCGACCTTACTAGTCTCCTGTCCCGACCAGAAAGGCTTGGTCTCAGGAATCTCCAGCTTCATTTCCAGAAACGGCGGAAACATACTGCAGTCGGATCAATATACCGACGTTGAGGCCGGCATCTTCCTGGCCCGCTTCGAATTTCACCTTGCCGGATTTCAGGTTCCCAGCGATCAGATAGCCGAGCGCTTTGGCCCCCTGGCCCAGGAATTCGCCATGAAGTTCGAAATTCACTTCAGCGACCACATTCCCAGGGTTGCCCTGTTTGCCTCGCGTCTGCCGCACTGCCTGGAAGATCTTCTTCAGCGCCAGCAGGCCGGCGAATTCAAGGCGGAAATCGCCGTGGTAGTAAGCAATCATCCCGACGCCGGCGCGATTGCCAGCCGCTACGGTGTGCCCTTCCTGCATTTTCCTATCAGTCCGGAGAACAAGAAGCAGCAGGAAGCTGAAGAACTCAGCGAACTCCGCTCACGCGGCGTCGAGCTGATCGTGCTGGCCCGCTACATGCAGGTCCTGAGCGAAGATTTCATTGCCAACTATCCCAATCGCATTATCAATATCCATCACTCGTTCCTGCCTGCTTTCGTGGGCGCCAAGCCCTACCATCAGGCCTCTCTGCGGGGAGTGAAACTGATTGGCGCCACGGGACACTACGTCACCATGAGTCTGGATGAAGGCCCCATCATCGAACAGGAAGTGGCCCGAGTCTCGCACCGCGATTCCATCGAAGACATGATCCGCAAGGGACGCGATCTGGAACGCACTGTCCTCGGCCGTGCGGTGCGCCTGCACCTCTGCCACCGCATCCTGACCTACGGAAACAAGACAGTCGTCTTCGATTAAAGCTGGCTGGCGCGGAGAACATGAGGGGAAGTCGCTCGCGAAAAAGATGATGTTTTTGGTTGCCCCCCAGGGATTCGAACCCCGATAAGCAGATCCAGAATCTGCTGTCCTACCATTGAACGAGGGGGCAACTCACGGCGAGAAACGCTAGCTGTGATTCTATTGGCGTGCGGCGTTGTGGTCAATATCGACGGGGATCTGCACGAACCAGCCTGTTACTCCTTACGCTTCACCCTCACCACAGTAATCTTGGAGAACCCCTCTTCAAACGTCGGCGGCTTCAGCTTTGCGCTCATGCGCCGCATCACGTCGTCGGCCACCGTGCGCGCGCGCTTGTGATTGCGCTCCAGGCAAACTTCCAGGGGAACGTCGAAGAACACGGCCTGCACTTCGTAGCCATAATCCTGCGCCAGTTTAATCCAGCTCTGCCGTTCGTGTGGGGTCAGGTTGGTCGCGTCCACATAATTCAGCGGACGCCGCGCAATCAGGCGCGCCTTCAACATGGAACGCAAGTTGGAGAAAATCAAGTCCTGAAAGCGTTGCTCGGTGGGATCGTCAAACAGAAGCGCGCGCAACATGTCGCTCGAAAGCGGCGTGATGTTGTGCCGCTTGAACCAGGAACTCTTGCCTGAGCCTGGCAATCCGATGGCGAGAACTACGGTGCCTTTGGAGGCCCGCGGCGCGGCCGCTGGCGTCGCTTTCGCGGCGCCCGCTGTTTCGATTGCCGGCGCAACGCCCGGCTGCCCACTTTCGGTCGCCTCGGCGCGGGGAACGTCGGTGACTGGCACCGTCCTTGCCCCCTGCGCTCCGCCGCGGCCTCGTCCGCCTCTTCCCCGCCGCCGTCGGCGGCGCGGGTCACCGTTTCCGGCTGGGCGCTGCGGTTGAGACGGGCGCGCATCCGGAACCTCTTCCCGAATTGACGGGGTTTCCGGCGCGGGCTGTGCTTCTATTTCTGCTTCGGCTACAGGGGCTGGAGCCGCCGGCGCAGCGGCATCCGGAGCATCGTAGTAGGCGGGCTGAAGAGGCGCCTGTGCAGGCTCGTTCTTACTGCCTTCCGCATTCTTTTTGGGGCGCTTGAGACGATCGCGCATCCACTTGCGCATGTCTGGTTTGTAACACAGCTACATTTCTCAGGCAATGCAGGTTGGTGGAAGCGTACCAAAGCTGCCAGCCGTTGCGAGTCTGGTGTGTGTATGTCTGTGGGGCCGCGGGCGACCCGCCCGCGTCTGAGGCAGACGTTCTCTTGAACTATGAGGCGGTGGCGCAGCATACGGTCACGCGGGCGAGGGCGCCCGCGCCACACATCCGCCGCGTTACGCTTGCAGCACCCGCACGCCGTACGCGCTCACGTCGATTGTTCCCGTGTGCCTTTCGCCGCTGAGCAGATCGACAAAAGCTCTGGGCAGAGTCACGCTCTGCGAAGCCGCAGTATGGTTCAGTACAAATATCCATTGCTTGTCGCCCGATTTGCGCACTGTCAGTTCAACGCCCGCCGGCACTTCCAGTGGCTGCGTTACTCCAGCCATCCCGGAAAGGCTTCGCAGCACTCGGGCCAGGCTCACTTCATCCAAGTCGGCGCCGATGTACACGGCCTTGCCTTTGCCGAAGCTGTTGATGGTGATCGCTGCCTGTCCCGTATGTGCACCTGCTGTGTACGAGGCCAGCACCTCGGCTCCCGCGGGTTGAAGGATGTCCGTCCACAAAACGCACTGTCCGTCGGGACCGGCCAGAGCAGGAGAGAACCTCATTCCATTCTTCGCCGAGTAAATAGGAACGTAGTCCTCGACGGTCACGCCCATCACATCCCGAAGCAGCCCGGGCAGTGGCGTGCGGACCATCTGGCTGCTGTCGGTTTTCACACCCAGCCGGAAGTTGGTGACAAACATTCCGCCGCCCTGCACAAAACTCCTGATCCGGGCGGCCTGCTTTTCGGACATCACATAGGCGACGGGCGCGAACACAATCTTGTATGCGGAGAGGTCAATCTCCGGCGCGATCACATCGATTCCTGAATGGCTCGCCGAGATGGCGCCATACCATGACGTGATCTGGTCCAGGTATGTCAGCCGGAAGTGACCCGGCTGGATCTTGAGCGCCCAACTGCAATCGTAGTCAAACACCAGGGCTGCGTCCGCCACGTAGTTGGAATACAAAACCTCCCGCCCCAGCGCCTTGAGCTCTTTTACTCCCTGCTTGATCTCGTCATAACCCGGACTCTTCGAGCGATCGTGGTTGAGGACGCCGTGCCAATATTCTTCCGCCCCGAAAGTTGCCGTGTCCCAACGGAAGTAGTTGACTCCCATGGCGCCGTGCGCGATGGCCTGATACGTCCACAGACGCACTTGCCCTTTCTCCGGCTGCGGGGAAAAAGTGCTCTGCCCGGCCTTTCCCGATTGCTCTTCCATGATCATGAATGGCTTGCCACCCTTCACGCTGCGCGCGAAGTCATGTCCCAGGGCGATGCCAGTCGAAACGAAGGCGGCAGATCCCATCTTGCCCTGCTGCGCCATCAGCATGTCGAAGAAGCCGGGATAGTTATCGAACGCTGTGAAATCCAGCTTCTCGTAAAGATCGCGCATGTTGATCGTGTCCACCAGTCCGACATTGTTCGTCGTGACGAAATGCCGCGGACACGTCTTGCGCAGCATGTCTAATTGTTCTTGCTGGAAGGAAACGTTGGCGTAGGACTGGTAGCGATCGTAATCCAGCGCCAATCCCGGGTTTGGATCTCCACCCGACGGCAGCGGCACCGGGACCTGATTAAAATCGGTGTAAGTCTGGCTCCAGAAAACTGTTCCCCAACTCTGATTCAGGTTGTCCAGCGTGCCGTACTTGGAGCGGAGCCAGGTCTGAAATCCCGCCTGACAGTAGTTACAGTAGCAACGCTGCGATGAGCCGAGGGTGAATTCGTTGTCGATTTGCCAGCCGATCACACCCCGCGTCTCGGCAAATGTTCGGGCCATCTCGCTGGCAATGATCAGTGACAGCCGCCGATAGACCTGATTGGTGGGACAGGTAAATCGCCGTCCTCCGGGATGCAGCCGTTCCCCCTTCTCGTTGACTTCGACAATGTCGGGATACTTGGCACTCAACCAGGGCGGAGGCGCCGCCGATGGAGTACCCAGAATGACGGCGATGTTGTGCTTTTGCAATATCTCGATAGAGCGGCGCAGCCAGGCAAAATCGAACTTGCCCTCCGCCGGTTCCATCAGCGCCCAGGCAAACTCGGCGATGCGCACGTTGGTAAAACCCACTTCCGCCATCATGCGCGCGTCTTCTTCCCAAAGAGCTTCCGGCGTCTGGTCGGGATAGTAGTCAACCCCCAACAGGAGCGGCCCCGCTGCGGGACTGCCGGCAAGACTCGCGACCGTCTGGGCCCAGATAGGAAGCCGGATGCTGGCCGCGCTCATCAAGGCAAAAGCGCCGCCAAGAAATTCACGCCTGGTCGGAGATGTCAAAGGAGATCCTCATTTCTGTTTGTCAACGGGCACATTCTCGACTCAACCCAAGAGGCTGTCAAGAAAGAGCCTGGTGTGTTGGTGTGTTGTGTGGCGCGGACCTCCGCGCCGTACAATATCCCTATGCCAGTTCCGCCGGAAATCAAAGGTCAGAAATACACAGCTCTTGCCACCTTCCGTAAAAACGGCACTCCCGTCCGCACCCCGGTCTGGTTCGGCGAAAAAGATGACAAGCTTTACGTGATGACTCGCAGCGACTCGGGCAAATACAAGCGGATCAAGAACAATCCCCAGGTTCGTATTGCCCCGTGCACCATGCGGGGGAAAATTATTGGCCCCGAGTGCGGGGCGACCGCCCGGATTCTTCCGCCGGAACACTGGACGTGGGCCCGCAAAACCGTCGAGCGCAAATACTGGCTGGCACGCATTCCCTTCCTCTGGAGCAAGCAAAACGTCTATCTGGAAATCGAAGTCGCGCTGTAGCGCTTTGTCCCTTTGTGGGTAACTTTGCGAGCTTTGTGGTCAAAGTCTTTAGAGACGCGAACGCCGTCCAAGCTGCTCCCAATTTGCCGCATTCTCCGTTTCCCTGTTAACATTTTCATTCCACAGAGAGTAGACGACTTTCCACCAGTCTTGTAAGTCAACTTATCGGAGGCGAGATGGCAATCAAAGTTGGAATCAACGGATTCGGACGCATCGGGCGAAATGTGCTTCGAGCTTCGCTCAATGACAGCAATATCGAATTCGTGGCGGTCAACGATCTCACCGACCCCAAAACTCTGGCCCACTTGCTGAAATATGATTCCATCCTGGGCAATCTGGAGCACAAGATCACCGCCGGCGCGGACAGCATCACAATCGGCAACAAGACCATCAAGGTGTTCAAGGAAAAGGACCCGGCCAAGTTGCCCTGGGAGTCGGTCGGCGCCCAGGTTGTGCTCGAGTCCACCGGCCACTTCACCGACGCCAACGAGGCCAAGAAGCACATGCGCGGGCCGGTGAAGAAAGTGATCATTTCAGCGCCCGCCAAGAACGAAGATGTCACCGTTGTCCTCGGCGTGAATGAAGGGGTTTACGATCCCGCCAAGCACCACATTATTTCGAACGCTTCCTGCACCACCAACTGCCTGGCGCCGATCGCCAAAGTGGTCAATGACAACTTCAAAATCATCTGCGGGACCATGACCACGATCCACTCTTACACCAACGACCAGGTCATCCTGGATTTTCCCCACAAGGACCTGCGCCGGGCCCGCGCCGCCGCGATCAACATGATCCCTACTTCGACCGGAGCGGCCAAGGCTCTGAAGCTCGTGATTCCCGACCTAGCCGGCAAGCTCGACGGTTTCGCCATGCGCGTGCCCACACCCAACGTCTCGGTCGTCGACCTGGTGGCGCTGGTGGAAAAGAAGACGACGAAGGAAGAAGTGAACGCTGCACTCAAGAAAGCGTCTGAGAGCGGCCCGTTGAAGGGCTACCTGGGCTACGAGGAACAGGAACTGGTCTCGGCCGACTTCAAGGGTGACGGCCGTTCTTCCATCGTGGACGCGCCTATGACCCTGGTGGTAGCCGGCAATTGCGTGAAGGTAATCTCGTGGTACGACAACGAATGGGGATATTCGTGCCGCGTCCACGACCTGATCAACTACATCGCAAGCAAGGGCCTGTAAGCTCGTGTGGCGCGGGCGCCCTCGCCCGCGTGGGGCGGCCAATAGCCGCCCCGGGCAGCCGCCGGAGCGGCTGCGCCATCCCTAAAGGACGCCCGCTATGTCAAAACTCTCCATCCGCGATCTGTCCCTCAACAATCACCGCGTCCTCATGCGGGTGGATTTCAATGTCCCGCTCGAGGATGGGCGCGTGGTCGACGACACCCGCATCCGCGAAACGCTGCCCACTATTGAGTACGCCCTTCGTCACGGGGCGCGGCTGGTGCTGGTCTCCCACCTCGGCCGGCCCAAGGGAAAACCCAATCCCGCGATGAGCCTCAAACCCGTAGCGGAGCGCCTGCGTATGGTCCTGGACAAGGAATTGGCGCGCGGTGAAAACGTAGGCTTCTGCCCTGAATGCATTGGCCCTGAAGCTGAAGAGATGGCCGGAAAGCTGGAACAAGGGCAGACTCTGCTGCTGGAGAATCTGCGCTTTCATGCCGAAGAAGAAGCCAACGATCCCAAATTCGCCAAGCAGCTTGCCGGCCTGGCTGACTACTACGTAAACGATGCTTTTGGAACGGCGCATCGAGCCCACGCCTCCACGGTCGGCGTCACCCGCTTCGTGCAGAAGTCCGCGGCGGGTCTGCTCATGGAGAAAGAACTTCAGTACCTCGGCAAAGTGCTGCGCCATCCTGAGCGGCCATTCATCGCGATCCTGGGCGGCGCCAAGGTGAGCGACAAGATCGGCGTCATCCGCAATCTCCTGGATAAAATTGACGTCCTCATCATCGGTGGCGGCATGGCCTACACCTTCCTCAAGGCCCAGGGGGAGCCGGTTGGCAAATCTCTGGTGGAGGAGGACAAGGTCGAACTGGCGCGCCAGCTTTTGAAAGAGGCGAAGAGCCACAAGCTGAAATTCCTGTTGCCGACAGACCACGTGGTGGCGGAAAAAATCGATGCCAATGCCCTTGTGCAGACAGTAGGCAGTGGCCATATTCCACCCAACATGATGGCCCTGGATATCGGACCGAAGACCATCGAGGCCTTCACGGAAGAGATCGCCCGCGCCCTGACCATCGTCTGGAACGGACCCATGGGCGTCTTCGAGGTAGCGCCTTTCGCCAAGGGCACGTTCAAGGTTGCCCACGCCATAGCTGAGAATGTCGGCGCTACTTCAATCGTAGGCGGAGGAGATTCTGTGTCCGCGGTCAACGCCGCCGGCGTTGCCGACAAGATCACACACATCTCCACCGGCGGCGGAGCTTCGCTGGAATTTCTGGAAGGCAAAAAGCTTCCCGGCGTAGAGGCGCTCACCGACAAGAAATGAATGAACACCTGCCTGTGGAACATCTTGAAATGGATCTGCCAGGAGACAGGAGCTACACGGTGAGTGTGCGAGTTGGTGATCCAGGCGAGGTTCGCGTGGAGCTTGGCGATATCACTGAATCCCGGTACGACGCGATCGTGAACGCTGCTAACTCTGACTTGCTCCCCGGAGGCGGGGTGTGCGGAGCTATCCATCGTGCTGGAGGTCCTGCTGTCACAGAGGAGTGCCGCCGCATTCGTAGCGAGCGAGGACCGCTTCTGCCCGGTCAAGCGGTCGCAACCACGGCGGGCATGCTAAGTGCGAAATACGTGATCCACACGGTTGGCCCGATTTGGCGCGGGGGAAACCATGGAGAAGCCGAAGTACTTTCCTCGTGCTACAGGGAATCGATTCGCGTCGCCGACGATTTGGGATTGCATAATATGGCGTTCCCAGCAATTTCCACCGGCATTTTTGGGTATCCCGCGGAAAAGGCAGCTTGGGTAGCAATCCCCTGCGCAATTGAACAGCTCAGGACTGCCAAGTGGGTGGTGTACATATCAATGATGATGTTCGACAAATCAACTTTAGACGCCTTCGCTGCTGCGGCGATGGCCCAACGTAATCCTTTGCCGGGTACTCCATACGAGATCGGAATCTGGGAAATCAAATGACGAGAAGAAAACTGATGGCCGCCAACTGGAAGATGTACAAGAACCCCGATCAGACCCGGGCTTTCTTCCGCGATTTCCTCCCGCTAGTGGCCGGTCATACCCGGGACGAAATCGTCGTCTGCCCACCCTACATTGATCTCTATGTCGCGATCGAAGACGCCAAGGGCTCGAACGTGGCCATCGGCGCGCAAGACCTGTACTGGGAAAAAGAAGGCGCCTACACCGGCGAAATCTGCCCCAGCATGCTGCTCGATATTGGGTGCACTCATGTGATCATCGGACACTCCGAGCGCCGCCAGTACTTCGGAGAGACCGATGACCTGGTGAACTTCAAGCTGAAAGGTGCGCTCGAAGCCGGACTCACTCCCATCGTCTGCGTGGGAGAAGTCCTCGAAGAACGCGAGGCCAACCTCACCGAAGACGTGTTGCGCCGCCAGTGTCTCCGCGCCTTCCACGCCATCTCGGCGAAGAAGGCCGCCAAGCTGGCGGTGGCTTACGAACCCGTGTGGGCTATCGGGACCGGAAAAACTGCCACACCGCAACTCGCCTCCGCCGCTCATCTTCTGATTCGCGGCGAGGCCGCCAAGGCCTTCGGTCAAGACTTCGCCGGCAATCTCCGCATCCTGTACGGCGGTTCGGTCAAACCGGAAAACGTAAAGGCCTTGATGTCCGAAGAAGAAATCGACGGGGCCCTGGTAGGCGGCGCCAGCCTGGACCCGAAATCCTTCGCGGCCATCGTAAAGTACTGAAAGACCCTTTGCTATAATCGACCCTGCTGCGGAAGTGGTGGAACTGGCAGACACACCATCTTGAGGGGGTGGCGCCGAAAGGCGTGGGGGTTCAAATCCCCCCTTCCGCACCATAGTTTTTGCCGGCCGTGATATTTTGCCGATGCGAATTATTTACTCCGATAGGGGATAGTTGGGAACCGCATGATTTATCTGATTACCACGATTCACGTTATTGTTTGTTTCTTTCTGATCATCGTAGTGCTGCTGCAAAGCGGTAAGAGCGGTGATATTGCGGCTGCCTTTGGCGGGATGGGAAGCCAGACTGCCTTCGGACCACGGGGCGCTGCCACTGCCCTGTCCAAGGCGACCACATGGTCAACCATCATCTTTATGATCACCTCGATCACGCTCTCGATCATGGCCTCGCGCGGAGGCAGCGGAACGAACTCGGTCCTGCAGGGGATAACTCCGTCACAGACCAAGACGCAGCCGGCTGCGCCTGCACCAGTCCCGGCTCCGCCGGCGCAGAAGTAGTCTCTGGTCCTTGGCCCTTGGTCGTTGGCCAAGGCGAGCTGCTGCGGTAAGCCGACGACTGGCGACCGACGACTGACGACTGTCACCCTGCCATGATTCACGAAATCCTTCCCGTTGGACCGCTGCAGTGCAACTGCTCTGTGATCGGGGATGAGATTACCCGTGACGCCATGGTGATCGATCCCGGTGACGACATCGAAGATGTTCTCGCCCTTATTAAAAAGCACAATCTACGAGTAAAGCAGATTGTGATCACTCATGCTCACATCGATCATGTGGGTGGGGCGATGAAGTTGCGGGCGGCCACCGGCGCCCCCATCCTGCTCAATCAGAACGACTATGCCCTGCTGAAGATGCTCGATGTACAAGCGGCGTGGATCGGAGTGGAAAACCCGGGTAAGGTTGAGATCGATCAGAGCATCGGACAATCGGATACAGTCCAGGCGGGCCCGCTCACCGCGAATGTGATTCATACTCCGGGGCACACCGAGGGCAGCGTTTGCCTGTACTTTCCGTTAGAAAAGAAACTGATTGCCGGCGACACCTTGTTTGCGGGAGGCATTGGCCGCACCGATCTGCCGGGAGGCTCGATGCGGAAGATCATCCAATCGCTGCACGAGAAAGTGCTGACCCTGCCCGATGAGACTGTGGTCGTTCCCGGCCATGGTCCCTTGACCACAATTGGAGAAGAGCGCGAGAGCAATCCGTTTCTGGTGAAGAGCTAGAAGAGGTCCGCCCCATTTCTTGCTCAAAGCACGAGAAATGGGGCGAGCGCTGATGGTGCAGGCTACTTCTTTTCCGGAGTCTTGTCCTCGCTCTTGTTTTGGATGGAGAGCAGCTCCACTTCAAAAATCAGAGTGGAATCGGGAGTGATCTCCGGGCCGGGAGAGCGTTCGCCATAGGCCAGGTCCGAGGGAACGAAGAGTTGCCACTTCGATCCCACGGGCATGAGTTGCAGGGCCTCGGTCCACCCCTTGATGACGCCGTTTACCGGAAACGTCGCGGGTTCGCCTCGCTTGTAGGAGCTGTCAAATTCCGTGCCATTGATGAGCGTGCCGCGGTAGTTGCAGACAACCGAATCGGTCGCCGTCGGCTTCGGTCCGGTGCCTTGGGTGAGAATCTTGTACTGCAGCCCGCTGGGCAGGGTGACGACGCCGTCTTTGGCCTTGTTGGCAGCCAGAAATGCCTCGCCTTCTTTCTTGTTTGCCTCACCGGCCGCCTGCATCTGCTCTTGTTGCTTCTTGCGCATTTCGCTCTGCACTTCCATGAGAGCGGCCCGCGCCTGATCTTCGGTCAGCGCAGTCTTGCCGCCGGCCAGGGCATCTTTCAAGCCGCGCAAAAGGATGTTGGGATCCACGGGCACGGATTGCTTGTGCAGGCTCGTTCCCAGATTCATCCCAAGGGCATAGCTGAATTTGTCTTTTTGAGTGGTGAGCGCGGGGGCAGCCTGAGTCTTTGCCGCGGGCGCTCGCCGAGCCCTGGTTGTGGGAGTGGTTGGAGTTTTTGCTGCTGGCGTCTGCTGGCCCAGGGAATAGTGATTCCCCAGCAGCATGATCCCAGCCGCCAAAAGATTTACCGCCGAAGTGAAAGATTTCCGCATGTGTCTATTGTCACATTCGTCTGAACCACTCGGCAAACCGGGAGCACGTGTAAGGACCATCTTTCGGGGATGGATTGATCTCCTGAAGACTGATCTCCTGAAGACTGATCTCGGATCTCCGTTCTCCGTTCTCAGTTGCGGCGACGACACTTACTGTCCATAGTTCAGCAGCTCAAGTATTCGGCTTGCGCCTTCGCGAAAACCAGTGGGTGGAGTGAGCAAGCTGACGATCAGGTACCCATCGCTGGGGAAATCGTAGAAATGGCCGGGATGGACCAGCACCGAAGCCTTGTGGAGCAGAGCAATCGCCAGCTCTTCGTCGGATTGGGTTACCGGTACGCGTAACACGGCATACCATCCTCCTTCAACCTGCAAGCGCTGCACTGCTTTCTGCTGCGTCAGTTGACGATCGAGCTCGGAGAGGTTTACGCGCAACCGGTCGAGGAGCAGGGGCTGGAGGTTTTTTCGCTGTTCCAGCAGCACTGGCGCGGCCAACTGGATAGGAGCATTCATCGACAGGTAGGTATCGGCAATCACCTCCATGCGGTCCATGGCCGCGACGACTGCGGGGGCCGCGCCGCTGGTCGCTACCCACGCCAGTTTCATCTGCGGCAGTCCGGAGATTTTCGAGAGACCGCTGAGGGTGAAGGTCAGGACATCCGGGTTGAGAACGAAGCTTGGCCTCGGGGCACCGTCGTGGGGATAGTCCAGAAATACTTCGTCCACGATCAGCGCAATCCCATGCTCCCGGCAGAACGAATTCAACTGCGCCCGCTCGCCGGAGCTGACATACGAGCCGGTGGGATTGTTGGGATGCACCACTACCAGCGCGCGCGTGCGCAGGGTCACCGCCCGGGCGAGCGAAGGGAAATCGATCTGCCAGCCGTGATCGTAGAGCAGCGGGTAGGGCGCCAGCTTCACATCCTGCAGGTCAGCGAGGAACTCAAAGAGCGGATAACTGGGCTTGGGCACCAGTACTTCATCGTCGGGGTTGGAGAGCAGCCGAAAAACGTAGGAGTAGCCCTCGCTGGTGCTGGTGGTAAGCACCAGAGACTCGGGATCAATAAGGAATTCGCCGTGCTGCTCACGGTAGTACGCCGCGACCGCTTCGCGCGCGCTGCGCAAGCCCTTGGGCTGAGGATCGTAATCCATCGCCTTCGGATTCTTCAGAGAGTTGAGGATGGCTTCCGCGTCATAGTGCAGACCGGCGCGGGCCGGGTTGGAGGCGGTCAGGTCGAACACTTTCCGGCCCGCGGCTGAAACTTCTCGCTGGGCCTCGGTGAAGGGGTTGGGAGTGAGTTTCCAATCGGTGCGGCGCGAAAACATAAGCGGTCATGTTAGCGCTTTGCCGGGCCGCGTGTCCTGCTAGAATCGGGCCATGGCGACACAGGAATCACGACTGATCACACCGCTGGTTCGGGAGAACGGCAGGCTACGTCCTGCCACCTGGGACGAAGCTCTGGAGCGCGCCGCTCAGGGCTTCCGCGGCGCGGTAAGGAACAAGGGTCCGCAGACCTTTGGGCTTTTCAGTTGCTCAAAGGCGACCAACGAGATGAACTTTCTGGCCCAGAAGTTCGCGCGGGTGGTGATTGGCAGTAACAATATCGACAGTTGCAACCGGACTTGACACGCCCCCAGCGTCGTCGGTCTGGCGACGGTATTCGGGATGGGCGGCGGTACCAGCTCGTATCGCGAGATGGAAGAGACGCACTTGATTGTCCTCTGGGGATCGAATGCCCGGGAGACTCATCCCATCTTTTTCCATCACCTGCTCAAGGGAGTGCACAAGGGGGCCAAGCTTTTCGTTGTGGACCCGCGCCGGACGAGTTCAGCGCAATGGGCGGAGAAGTGGCTGGGACTGCATGTGGGGACGGACATCGCTTTGGCCAACGCAGTGGCGCGGGAGATTTTGGCCGCGGGTCTGGAAAACCGCGTCTTTATCGAGAACGCCACCAGTGGCTTTGAGGAATTTCGCCAGCACGTGCAGAAGTACACACTCGAGTATGCCGAAAACACATGCGGAGTTCCAGCAGGCTTGATTCGGGAACTGGCGCACGCTTATGCGCGGGCCGGGCGCGCCCAGATTTGCTGGACTCTGGGCATCACCGAGCACCATAACGCGGTGGACAACGTGCTGGCTCTGATCAACCTTGGTCTGCTGACGGGTCATGTGGGGCGTTACGGTTCCGGTTTGAATCCGCTGCGCGGACAGAACAATGTCCAGGGCGGCGGTGACATGGGCGCTCTGCCCGACCGCTTGCCGGGGTTCCAGCACGTGGAAAACGATGAGCTGCGCGCCAAATTCGAGCAAGCCTGGGGAGCGCTGATCCCGGCCAAACGGGGTTGGCATCTGAGCGGAATGTTTGATGCCATGGAACGCGGCGAGCTTAAAGCGCTGTATGTGATCGGCGAAAACCCGGCCAACTCGGAAGCTGACGCCCACCGCACCATGAAGCTGCTGCAGAGTCTCGACATCCTGGTGGTGCAGGACATGTTGATGACGAAGACGGCGGAGATGGCGGACGTGGTTTTCCCGGCGGCGGCGGGATGGTGTGAATCCGAAGGCACGGTGACTAATAGCGAACGCCGGGTGCAGCGTGTGCGCCGCGCCCTGCCGCCTCCCCCCGGCGTGCGTGATGATATCGAAATTCTTTGCGATCTGGCGCGGCGAATGGGTCGCGACTTGGGCCAACCCACTTCCCAAGAAATCTGGGATGAGTTGCGCAGCCTCAGCCCCGTACATGCCGGCATGAGTTATGCGCGTCTGGAAGCCATGCATGGCCTGCAGTGGCCATGCTACGACGGGAGTCATCCCGGCGAGCAATACCTGCACGGACGCTTGTGGGCGCGGCCGGTGATCGGTCCTCTGGCGCCATTTAGCTGCGTGGAACAAGAGCCACCGGTGGACGCGCTGGACAGTGAGTTCCCCATACGACTGACGACCGGACGGCGGCTTGATTCATACAACACCGGTGTGCAGACTTCACGTTACGCATCACCTTTGCGCCACGGTGAGACGCTCGATCTCTCTCCGAAAGACGGCAAGAAATACGGCTTCGAAGAAGGTGAGATGGTGCGGGTGGTGTCGCGGCGCGGGTCAGTGGTGGCCCCGGTACGATTCGATCCAGGTTTGCGTGCCGGGCTCGCGTTCATGACATTGCACTTCCCCGACCAGGTTGCAACCAACGAGTTGACCATCGATGCCGTGGACCCGAAATCGGGAACCTCGGAGTTCAAAGCTACCGCAGTTCGCATTGAGAAGGCTGGGCAAGCGAAGCCGGTCCCGGCAACAGTTTAGGAATTCAGCGCGAATCATGGACCTGCACTTCACCGAAGCTGCGCCTACGGCGGAAGAAGTCGCCGCCGTTGACCGCGTAGTGTCAGTGGCTGCCAACGGCTTGAAACGCACTTACCTGCTGCCGGTTCTCCACGCCATCCAGGATCGCGTCGGCTGGATCAGCCCGGGCGCCTTGAACTACGCCAGCCGGATACTCGAGGTGCCGCCGGCAGAAGCTTTCGGTGTCGCCGACTTCTACGCACTCCTTTCCACTCACGTGCAACCCCCGGCTGTAGCTCACGTCTGCGATGACATCGCTTGCAAGATCAAGGGTGCGGACCAACTCTGCTCCGAGTTGGAGAAGGCGCATGGGCCCGAGGGATCGAGCCCGGACGGGAAGCTTACCTGGCGCCGGAGCCCCTGCCTTGGAACGTGTGAGCGAGCGCCTGCCGCCCTTGTGCTGGTCGCTGGAGAACGGCATACCGAGCAGGCGTTGGCATCGGCGAACAGTGAAGAGATCACGGCCACATTGCAGGGCAGGCAGATTTCGCAGCCTGCGTTGAGTGCTTCCGTTCCCCAGATGGGTCAGCCCGGGCTGACATTGTTACGCCGCGTGGGACAGATCAACCCGGAAAGTCTCGACGAATATCGTGCTGCTGATGGTTTTCTGGCTCTGCGGCGGGCCTTTGAAATGGGGCCAGCTGCGGTTGTGCGCGAAATGACCGAGTCGAAGCTGGTCGGGCGGGGTGGGGCCGCTTTCCCCTGCGGCCAGAAATGGCAATCGATCCTCAGCGCTGCCTCGCCGCGATACTTGGTCTGCAATGCGGATGAGTCCGAGCCGGGCACCTTCAAGGACCGCGTACTGATGGAAGGCGATCCGTATGCCCTGATCGAGTCCATGATCATCGCCGCCTTCGCTACCGGATGCGAGCAGGGCTACCTGTACATTCGCGGCGAATGTCCGCTGGCCCGGCGCCGCCTCGAGCATGCGATCCGCGATTGCCGGGCGCAGTCTCTCCTGGGCACCAATATTCTGGGCGCTGGAGTGTGCTTTGACATTGAGCTGCGGGTTGGGGCCGGGGCCTACATCTGCGGCGAAGAGACGGCGCTCCTGAACTCCATCGAGGGCAAACGGGGGGAGCCGCGGAACAAGCCTCCGTTCCCTACGCAGGTCGGGTTGTTCGGCAAGCCCACGATAATCCAGAATGTGGAGACGTTATTGAATGTCCTGCCGATCATCATGCAGGGTGGAAAGGCCTTTGCCGCGATCGGGACTGAGCGTTCTACCGGAACCAAACTCTTCTGCCTCTCGGGCCATGTGGCGAAGCCTGGCGTGTATGAAGTCCCCTTCGGAGCCACTCTGCGAGAGCTGCTCGACTTGGCCGGAGGTATCTCTGGCAGCGGAAAGTTGCAGGCCATCCTGGTTGGCGGAGCGGCGGGCTCATTTCTGGGCCCGACCGACCTCGACACTCAGATGACTTTTGAGGGCACCCGCGCTGCCGGCACGGCGCTGGGCTCGGCGGTGGTCATGCCTTTCGACGATACCGTCGATCTGCGAGAGATCCTGCTTTGCATTGCTTCGTTTTTTCGCGACGAATCGTGCGGGCAATGCGTTCCCTGCCGCGTCGGCACCGTTCGCCAGGAGGAAATCCTCTGGCGGCTGGCCGCGGGTAGGCCCTTGGCCTCACGTGCTACTGAACTTGTGATGTTGAAGGAAGTCGGCCAGGCGATGCGCGATGCCTCCATCTGCGGGCTTGGCCAGACGGCGTCGAGTGCGATTGAATCGGCTCTGTCCCGGTTCCCGCTTTTCCGCGACCGAGAAATTCAGGCTGAACCGGGAGGCGTCGAGCGATGAGCACGCAAAGCGCGCCCGACCCGAAGATTCCCGTCCCCCGTGGCCCACTGCCCATACTTCCACAGTCGCGTCCGGCGCGCATGGTCGAGATCACGATCGACGCTAAGCCCGTCTCCGTCCCGGAAGGTTCCACGCTTCTGGATGCGGCACGCAGCATCGGCATCGACACTCCCACGCTCTGTTTTTTGGAAAGCCTTACGCCGGTGAACGTTTGCCGCATCTGCGTGGTCGAAGTCGAGGGGATGCGTGCGCTGGTTCCGGCGTGCTCGCGGCAGGCTGAACCGGGCATGGTGGTCAAGACAGATTCTGAACGGGTGCAGCTGAGCCGGCGCCTGGTGCTGGAGCTGCTGGCTTCTTCGGTGGACGTCTCCACCGCGCCTCAGCTTCAGGAGTACATGCGGCGATACAGCGCCAGGCCGGAGCGCTTCGGAGAACCGGCAACGCCGGCAGCGGAGGGTGAGCGAGACGCCGCGCAGCCGGGCCATCATCAGCCGCCGGAAACCGGCGCCGCCACCGTCGCCCAGCCGGTCAAGATCGACAACAAGCTCTACGTGCGGGACTATGGCAAGTGCATCCTGTGCTACAAGTGCGTGGAAGCCTGCGGCGTGGATGCCCAAAACACCTTCGCCATCGCTGTCGCAGGACGCGGTTTCGAGGTTCGCATCTCGACCGAATACAACACACCGTTGACCAATTCGGCGTGCGTTTACTGCGGCAACTGCATCGGCGTGTGCCCTACCGGCGCCCTCATGTTCCGGAGCGAGTACGAAATGCGTCAGTCGGGTACATGGGATGAGTCCAAACAGACGCACACCGATACCATCTGTCCCTATTGCGGCGTCGGCTGCACTCTTACCGTGCATGTACAGGATGAGAAGATCGTCAAGGTAACTTCACCTCTCGATCAGGAAATCACGGAAGGACACCTCTGCATCAAGGGCCGCTTCGGCTGGGAGTGGGTCAATCAGAAAAAGTGACGGTAATTGAGCTTTTCCTCGCGTCCTTTGCGGTCTTTCTTTCCGTCCTTTGCGGTAAAGGGTTTAACTTCACCTTAATCGTTCAAGAATCTTAAACTGCAAAGGACACAAAGAAGGGCCCGCAGAGTTCGCAAAGCACTGCCGTTTCGACCATCGCGCCAATATCCTGTTGCGCCACGCAATTCCGGCATGAGAGGAATATAATTACCTGTTCGCCTCGCTATGGAAAAAGCTACGCTGCACCAACTTCGATTGGCTGAGCGCATGTCGCGGCTGGGCACTGAGACTGCCTTTGAAGTCTTGAACAAGGCGCGTGCGCTGGAGCGTCTGGGCAAGAAGATTATCCATCTGGAAATTGGCGAGCCCGACTTCAGCACGCCGGCCAATGTGGTCGAAGCTGGAATCGGCGCGTTACGCCAGGGCTGGACCCACTATGGTCCTTCGGCCGGCCTCCCGGAGTTGCGCCAGGCTATTGCGGAGGAAGTGGGCCGCTCCCGTGGAGTGCAGGTCTCGAGCGACCAAGTCGTGGTCGTTCCCGGCGGCAAGCCGATTATTTTTTTTACTCTGCTGGCTTTGGCCGAGGCGGGTGATGAAGTCATATTCCCTAATCCCGGCTTCCCGATTTACGAGTCGATGATTCATTACGCCGGGGCACGGCCGGTCCCCATCCGTCTGCGAGAGGAGAAGGATTTCGGTTTCGATGTGGACGAACTGGCATCACTGATCAGTGATCGCACCCGGCTCATCATCCTGAATTCGCCGCAGAATCCCACCGGCGGAGTCCTGAGTAAACAGGATGTCCATGATATTGCCGAGGTCATTGGCGATCGCAATATCATGGTGCTTTCGGATGAGATCTACAGCCGGCTGCTGTTCGAAGGTGAGCATTACTCGATCATGTCGGAGCCTGGCTTTCAGGAGCGCACAATTTTGCTCGACGGGTTTTCGAAAACCTACGCCATGACAGGATGGCGCCTGGGTTACGGAGTCATGCGGGCGGACCTGGCGATCCACATCGCCCGGCTCATGACCAATTCGACCTCTTGTACCGCCAGCTTTACCCAGATAGCCGGAGTCGAGGCTGTCCGCGGCGATCAGTCTTCGGTGGAGCGAATGAGAGCTGAGTTTCAGCGGCGGCGAGACGTTTTTGTGGCCGGCTTGAACCGGATCAAGGGCTTCTCATGCCGTCTGCCGAAGGGCGCGTTTTACGCCTTCCCTAATATCACGAAGACGGGCTGGAGTTCGAAGAAGCTGGCCGATGCCCTGCTGGAACAGGCCGGCGTGGCCTGCCTGTCGGGAACGTCTTTCGGAGATTTCGGGGAAGGCTATTTGCGTTTCAGTGTGGCCAATTCGCTGGAAAATCTCAACCAGGCGCTCGTGCAGATTGACCAGTGGACGAAGCACAATCTCTAGCAGGCTGCGCTTCCGCTATCAACACTCACTTCTTGAATAGATTCTCGAATGCCTGACGAGCGTCGTTGGGACGCTGGGCAGCGGGTGTGGAAGTCTCCTTCTCCACCATCACCCGCATGGAGTAGAACGTGCAATCGTTGCGCTGGTCCTTGCGCGGGATGCGTTCCGGAATGGGCTGAGTGCACTCGAAGCGGCTCGAGGGATCGAAGTACGTGCATTGCTTGCAGGAGTGCAGTTCGAAGCCGCACTTGGGGCACTGGCCCACGGGATCGCTGAGCGACTGCAACAGCGAGCCGCACTGCGAACAACGGGACACGGCGCGCGTGCCCGGCATCTGGATCGGCCGCGGACCAAACGTGTCTTTCTTGACCGGCCGCTCCGTTGACTCTTTCTTGCGGGTTTGCTCGCCGCGGTCCTGGTAGCCGTGTTGCCGGTACTTCAAGGCGCTCCCTCCTTGCTGGTGCGGGAACATTGTCTCGCTTCAGCGCAGTGTCGACAAGTGGGTGGGATGGCTAATTGTATTTCCCCACAGCGGGTGCTACGATCTGTTGAGCATGCAACTGGTTGCATGGAGGTTTTGATCATGGCAGACGATAGCAATAGCATACTGTGGTTTCTCGCGGGGCTCGGTGTAGGGGCGGCGGTTGGAGTGCTGTATGCGCCGCGTTCCGGTAGCGAGATGCGCGAGACCCTGCGTGCCAAGGCGGATGAGGGCCGGGAGTTCGTCTCCCAGCGCGCCCGCAAGGCGCGGGAGCAGGCCTCCGACCTCGTGGACAAGGGACGCGAAGTCGCGAAACAGCAAAAAGAGCAATTCAAGTCGGCTTATGAAGCGGGACGTCAGGCCTATCATGAGGCCACCGCAGCCGATGGCGGCGCATCGAAGAACCTGTAATTTGCGCCGCTCCGCAGCGCTGGGTCGAGCGGCGCAGTAACGCGGAAGGCCCCTA
>Ga0326726_10000779_pt1 | contig 29139 bp, 30 predicted proteins | sample MHFenrmetagenome_2_FD_207603 | JGI IMG/M metagenome (GOLD analysis project Ga0326726, IMG submission 207603) | Lab enriched peat soil microbial communities from Michigan Hollow, Ithaca, NY, United States - MHF15MN | ecosystem: Environmental > Terrestrial > Soil > Wetlands > Peat | place: USA... | reverse complement strand
TATCGCGTGCTCGACTCGCTCGCGACGCTCGCGTTCGCTTATCCGCCGCGCGCTAAGTTCTTCAGCGGCGAGCTCGAGCAATTCCTGCTGCTCACGCGCGAGGAGGGCCTCGACCCGAAGGCTCCGCTCGGCTCGTACGCGGGCGCGATGGGCGCGGGCCAATTCATTCCGTCGAGCTTCAGGACCTACGCGGTCGATGCGGACGGCGACGGCAAGCGCGACATCTGGAACGACTGGGCCGACGTGCTCGCCAGTATCGCGAACTACTTCAAGAAGAACGGCTGGCAGACGGGCGAGCCCGTGGCCGATCCCGCGATGCGCTCGGCCGAGTGGAGCGGGCCGGAGCCGAGCAACACGCTCGACCTCGCGGAGACCGTGGGGTCGCTCGCGAAGCAGGGCTATGTGTTCACGACGAGCGAGTCGAATGACGCGCCGGCGGCCGCGTTTGCGCTCGAGGCGCAAGGCGGCAGCTCGGAGTTTTGGATCGGATATCACAACTTCCGCGTGATCACGCGCTATAACCGCAGCCCCAAGTACGCGCTAGCCGCGCATCAGCTCGGCCAAGCGATTCGCTCGAGCTACGCGGCGACCGCGAGCCCGAATGCGCGCGACACGGCTGTCGTTGCCGCCGACGCTGTGCACGACGCGCTCGCGGCCCGGAGCGCTCGCCCGTGACGCGCGCGAAGCGCGGCTCGGCCCTACTCGTCGTCTTGGCCGCCATGGCGGTCCAGTGGGGATGCGCGTCGAACGCGCCGGCCGTGCGGACGCGCGGCGACGGAGCAGTCGACGCCGGCGGCGCGAGCCCGCGCAACGATCGCGGCAATCCGCCGTTCTACGACGTGCTCGGCAGACGCTACTACGTGTTGCCGTCGAGCGATGGCTATCGCGCGCGCGGCGTCGCGTCCTGGTACGGGCGCGACTTTCACGGGCTCTCGACGTCGAGCGGCGAGACTTACAACATGAACGCGATGACGGCCGCGCATACGACGCTGCCGATTCCGACCTGGGTCGAGGTCATGAATCTCGAGAACGGCAAGCACGTCGTCGTGAAGGTCAACGACCGCGGCCCGTTCGTCGACAAGCGGCTCATCGATCTTTCCTATGCGGCCGCGTTGCAGCTCGACATGGTGCGCAACGGCACCGCGCGCGTCGAGGTCCGTGCGCTTAGCTCCCCGCCCGGCGCGCCGCCGCTGCCGACGCCGAGCCCGGCGGTGCCGCAGGTCACGACCGCGCAGGTCGCATCGCCGCCGGCCGACTCGAGCCTCGGTACCGTGGCCGGGATCGCGTTGATCTCGTCGGCCGACGCGGCGCCGGCGTCGGGTTCCGCCGCGAGCGGCCAGACCGCACTGTTCGCGCAAGTCGGCGCATTCGGCGACAGGGCTAATGCCGCGCGGCTCGTCGAGCGGCTGCGCGCGAACGGCTTCGTGAACGCGTTCGTCGTGAGCGAGCCCGACGGACGACGGACGCTGCACCGCGTGCGGCTCGGCCCGCTGCGCGACGACCAGGAGTTCGATCAGGTCCGTGTCCGGGTGCGTTCGCTCGGTTTCGGCGAGTCGCAGCTCGTGACCGCGCGCTGACGTTTCGGGAGGAAGCAGTGACTCGAGTCTGGCTCGTCTTCGCTCTGATCTCGCTTGCGGCCGGCATCGGGGACGCCGCCGCGCAGGACGCGTCGCATGCAGTCGCGCCGCGCGTCGTGGCCACCGAGCACTATCTCGTCGACTACGCGAGCAACACGGTGCTCTCCGCGAGCGATGCCGACGAGCCAGTCCCGCCCGCGAGCCTCACGAAGCTGATGACCGCCTACGTCGTGTTCGAGGCGCTCGATGCCGGCAAGATCCACCTCGACGACGAGGCGCTCGTGAGCAAGAAGGCGTGGCGGACCGGCGGGTCGCGGATGTTCATCGACGTGAACTCGCACGTGCGCGTCGACGACCTCGTGCACGGAATGCTGATCCAATCCGGCAACGATGCGAGCATCGCGCTCGCGGAGCACATCGCGGGCTCCGTCGAGGCGTTCGTCGCGCTGATGAACGACAGAGCGGCCGCGCTCGGCATGAAGAGCAGCATGTTCAAGAATCCGACCGGCTTGCCCGCGCGTGGTCACGTGAGCAGCGCGCACGACTTGGGCGTTCTCGCGAGGGCCATTATTTCGACATTCCCCAAGTACTATGGGCTCTATGCCGAGCGCGAGTTCAGCTACAACGGGATCACACAGCAGAACCGCAACGCTCTGCTCTCGCGCGACCTCGGCGTCGACGGAATGAAGACCGGCTTCACCGACGCGGCGGGCTACTGCATCGTGAGCTCGGCGCAGCGTGGCGGCATGCGTCTGATCGCGGTAGTGCTCGGCGCCAAGTCGCCGAAGATCCGCAACAGCGCGGCGCAGGCGCTGCTTCAGTACGGCTTCGCGAACTTCGAGACGCATCGGCTGTACGCGGCCGGCGAGCCGGTCAGTGCCGCCCGCGTCCCCGGCGGCTCGCCCGAGACGGCCGCGCTCGGCCTCGAGCACGATCTGTTCGTGACGATTCCGCGCGGTACCTACGCGGCGCTCGCCGCGACGACGGACCTCACGGCGCAGCTCGCGGCGCCGCTGCGCGCAGGGACGCGCGTCGGCGAGATGAGGGTCTCGTTCGAGGGCAACCCGCTCGCGAGCCTGCCGCTCGTCGTGCTCAAGCCCGTGCTCGAGGGCGGCGTCTGGACCAAGGTCGTGAGCGGGTTGGGCCAGCTGCTCGAGTGAGCCGCGACTCGTCCCTGCTCGTGTTCCCGTGCGAGCTGCCGATCAAGGTGCTCGGCAGGAACGAAGTCGCGTTCCGCGATGCCGCGATGGCGATCGTGCGTGCGCACTACGGCGAAGAGCACCGCGTCGCGGAGCAGCTGAGCCGCGAAGGCGCTTATCTCAGTCTCACGATCACCGTGCGTGCCGAGAGCCGCGAGCAGATCGACGCCGTCTACAACGACCTCGTCGCGGCACCGCAAATCATGATCGTGCTGTGAGCGACGCTACGCCGCGAGTGCGGATCCGCGATCTCGGTTTCAAGCCTCTGCCCGACGTCTTCGCGGACATGCAGACCTTCACGTCGGAGCGGGCAGCGGATACGCCGGACGAAGTCTGGTTCGTCGAGCATCCGCCGGTCTACACGCTCGGCATGCGGGGCGATCGCAAGCACGTGCTCGCGAGCGGCGGCATCCCCGTCGTGCAGATCGATCGCGGCGGTCAGGTCACGTATCACGGACCGGGACAGCAGGTCGTCTACGTCTTGCTCGATCTGCGCCGCTTAGGTCTAAACCCGCGCACGCTCGTGCAGGCGCTCGAGAGCGCGGTGATCGACACGGTCGCCGGCTACGGCGTCGCGGCGACGGCGCGCCGCGACGCGCCCGGGATCTATGTCGACGGCAGGAAGCTCGGCGCGATCGGGCTGCGCGTGCGGCGCCACTGCTCGTACCACGGGCTCGCGGTGAACGTCGCGATGGATCTCGAGCCGTTCGCCGGGATCAATCCGTGCGGCTACGAGGGCCTCGAGGTGACGGATCTACGCACGCTCTGCGGTGTCGCCGAGCTCGCGCGCTTCCGCGCGGATCTCACGCCGCACCTCTTAGCAAGGCTCAGGCTTTCGCGAGGCTCGTGAGGTAGTTGCCGTACGTGAACGCGAATCCGACGACGATCCAAGCGAGCCACGCGAAGCGGGTGAGCTCCGGCATCCACGCCTTGCGCGCGATCCAATAGCTCGTCGCGGGGACCGCGCAGACCAGCGCGGTGATGAGCATCAGCACAGCGGACTCGATCGCGACGTCGACCGCCGGGATCTGCTCGAGCCCACGGCCGCGCAGCAGCGAGTTCGCGACTGCGAGCGCGACGCTCGCCGCGACGAGCGCCGCGCAATTCGGCACTCCGAGCCACGGCTTCTGCGGCTTAAGCGTAGCGTCGAGGTTCTCCTTCGAGCGCACGTAGATCGAGGCGGCCGCCACGAACGCGCGCTTCGTCGAGATTGCCCCGTACCACAGGAACGCGAGGAGCCCCGCGATCACGAGCAGCGCGGCGCCGTGCGCGACGTGGAACGAGTCCGTCGCGGCCGCGGCCGCGGCGGCCACCAGGGCGGAGCCGACGAGCGACGATGCCCCGAGCTGGATGAGCCAGGGCTCGGTCCGGCAGGCGATCCAGACGTGCAACGCGAGCAGGAACAGGATTTGGGGGTAAGCCACGTAGCGCAGCGTCGGCACGGCCGCCGCCGACAGCTCGTTCTCGAGCGCCGTCGCGATCAGCAGCGTGAGGAGCACCGCAATCACGTACAGCGCGTAATTGTGCGACTCGCGGTTCGGCGCGACCACGAGGTGCTTGCGCGCGGCGGAGAACAGCGCCGCCGTCGCGATGCAGCTCGCTATGAAAACAAGGTACGCGGCGCCGAGGCTCGCAAACGAGATGCCGCGGCTGTGCAGGGCAGCGGTGAAGTCGAACGCGCGGAGTAGCGTTTCCATCCCGGGTACGCGCGCCACTACTTCGTTTCGGGCGAGGTCTTGTAGGCGTCGGGGCTATCTGACGAGAGAAATCGATACTTCCGCTTCCACGACTCGGCCGATTCCGTGAGCTTCTTGATCGTGGCCTCGTGCTCCTTGATCGTCCCCATGAGCCGCGTCAGGGTTTGCTCCCGGTCGCGGAGCTTCGACTCGAGCTCGGCGGAGGCGGCGCCCGCGCCGCTGCCGGAGCTCTGTCGCGCCAGCGTGTCGCGCAGCTGCGCAACCTCGCGCTCGAGCGCGTCGATCTCCGTGCGATCCTTTTCGGTCGCCGCCTTGAGCCGCATCGTCTCGCCCTCGCTGCCGCGCAGCTTCGCGAGCTTGCGCTGCAGGTCGTCGACGTCGGTTTGCAGCTGGTTGCAGACTTTCGACTTCGTCTCGAGCTCTCGTTGGAGGCGCTCGATCTCGTGATTCTTCTCGTCGCCCGACTTCGCCTGCCCACGCGCGGCCTTGAGGTCGCTCTCGAGCGTCTGGATCACCTCCGCCTGCGCGTTGAGGCGTTGCTCGAGCGAGCTGACCTTCGTCTCGGAGGTCGCGAGCTGATCCTTCGCGTTGGTGGTGCCGTGGTGACGCGAGATCGACTCCTCGGCTTCCTTGATCTCCACTTTCAGAGCGTCGATGCGTTGGAGGAGCTTCTGCTGATTCATCTCCGCGCCGGCCTTGTACGTGCGCAGGCCGTCGAGGCCCGCCTTCAGCGCGGTGTTCGCCTTCTGCTTCTGACGCAGCGCGTTCAAGAGCTTGGTGACGAGCCCCTTGCGGCGCTTCACGAGCCGCTCGAAGTGCGCGGCCTTCGTTAGCCGGTACTTGGCTTCCTCGTATCGCTCCTCGGCTTCCTCGACCTTCTCCTGGAGCTTGGTGAGCAGCTCGCGGCGCTCGTTCGCGATCTCGCCGAGATTCTCGGCGTTCTCTTTCTCGTCCTTGAGCTCGGCCTCGAGTCCCGCGACTTGCGTTCCGATCTCGTCGCGCTGGCGCTCGATCTCCGCAGTGCGCTCTTGGAACGAGCGAAGGTCGTCGTGAGCGAGCGAGAGCCGTGCCGCTGCATCGTCGGCCCGTGCGAGCGAGCTCGCGAGCGAGCCATCGAGCTGATGGATTTGATTGCGGAGCTGCTCGATCTCGCGGTTCGCGCCGAGCAGGGTGTCGCGCATGCTCGTGAGCTCGCGATCGTTGGCCTCGAGCATCGCGCGAGCTTGCTCGAGCTCAGCGCCCACTGCGGCTTGGCGTCCCTCGCGTTCGTCCAGCTGCTGGCTTTGCCCTGCGAGCTGGCGCTCGAGCTCTTGTGCGCGCCGCTCGGTTTCCTCGCGCCGCCGATCGTAATCGTTCGCGCGCTGCTCGCTGTCCGCCCGCTCGACCCCGAGGCGACTGATCTCGCTGTCCGCCCGCTCGATCTCGCTGCGGACTTCCGCGAGCGACTGCTCGAGGTCCGCGATCCGCCGGTCCCGCGCATCGAGCTCGCGGCCGCTCGCCTCGACTTGCGCGCGCTGCGCGAGCAGCCGGGCCTCGAGATCCGAGAGCGCGCCTTGCGCGGCGTGACCCGCCGCGGTGGCCTCGTGGGCGAATCGGGATTGCTCGGCAAGCGCCTCGCGAGCGCTCTCAAGCTCGGCGTCGAGCTGCTCGGCGCGTTGCCGCGACTGCGCGGCGGCGGTGCGGAGCTGCTCGAGGTCCCCGCGCGCTTCCGCCACGGCGTCGCGCTCGGCAGCGGAGCGTTGGCGCGCGGATTCGACCTCCGTCGACAGCTCGACGATCCGCTGCTCGCGCTCGCTGAGCATCACGCGCATCCGTTCCGCCGCGGCGAGCGCCTCGCGAGCGGAGCGCTGCGCGGGCTCGAGCTCGGCACGCGCAGCCGCGAGCTCGGACTTCGCTTCTGCCCGAGCGGTGTGCGCCTCGTTGAGCGCCTGGTCGAACGAAGCGACTTGGCGCGACAGCGTCTCGATCCGCGCCTGGATCTCGAGCGACTGCTCGGGCGCGGCGTTGTACTCGGTGTCGTGCGCGGCCGCGAGCTCGGCCTGGAGCTCGTCGACCTTGAGCTCGCGCTCCGCGAGCAGCGCTCGCAACTTCTCGATCTCCGCCTGTGCTTCGGCAGACTGCTCGGCCGGTGCCGCGGGGCTGCCGTCCGGCGTGGGCATCGCCGCGACACCGCCTTGCGTCTGCGCATCGCGCAGCTTCTCGATCAGCGCGTCGCGCTCGATGATCTCGCGGCGCAACGCGGCGAGCCGGTCGCGGTACTCTTGTGTTTCGCCTGTGAACTCCTCGGCCTTCGCGCGCCAGAAGTTCACCTCTTTCTTCGTGAGCTTCTCGGGGCCGGACTCGGCGACCTCGAGCTTCTTGCGCAGCTGAGCGACCTTCGTGCGCTCGGCCTCGGCGACTTCCTCGAGGTGGCTCGCCTGCTGCTGCCAACGCGTGCGCTCGGCTTCGACGGCCTCGAGACGGTGAGTCAGGACATCGAGCTGCTCTTCGAGCTTCGTCTTCGGCGCGCGTTTGCGCTTCAACTGCTCGTCGAGGTCCGAAGCACGCGCCTCCGAATCGCGTAGCGCGTCTTGGAGAAGCGAGAAGGCCTGTTCCGCTAATTCCCGGGGGTTAGCCATCGCTCGATGTAGTGAACAGAATTGCTCGACAGACTACCCCGCTTCAGTTGTGTGAAGGCGGTACCCAGTCACGTTTTGACATAAACGCGGCATGGCATACTGCTGCGAATCTCAAGGGAAACCCAGTGCCGACGAGCGATACCGAGGCCGATATTCTGCTGCGCGATAACGGCGCAGCGGCTCCTCGGCTCGCTTCGGCATTAGTTGTACCGCTCAATGATAACTTCGTCGAGCGGCCGTGGGGCGGATTCCGGTTGCGCGAGCTCAAGCGCGCGCCGTCGGATGGGACTGATTCGCGACGGCGGATCGGCGAATGCTTCGAGATCGCGGCGGACGACCGCGACGTCGAGGCGCGGCGCTACCCGAGCCGGATTCGGCTTCGCGACGGCTCCGTCGTTACGCTACCCGCATTGCTCGACGCGCACGCGGACACGCTGCTAGGCGCGCGCTTCGTCGCACGGCATGGACGGCGTTGGCCGCTCCTGCCGAAGACGCTCGACGTCGTCGAGCTCCTGTCCGTGCAAGCGCATCCGCCCGGCAACACCGAGGTCTATGTGATCCTCGCGGCCGAGCCCGGTGCGACGCTGCGGCTCGGCTTCAAGACGGATGTCGACGCGAAATCCTTCGGGACGCGCGTCGCGGCGGGTCGTCGCGACCAACAGCGGCTCAAGGACCTCTGCGGCGCCGCGCTGGACGACGATGCGCTGCAGAGCGATCTCAAGCCGTGGCTCGCCGATCGCGTCGCGACGCCGGCCGCGCTCGAGCCGCGCTGGCGCCTCGTGCTCGACAAGCGCTGGCGCGATGTCGCGAACGTGCTCCGCGCGTTGCACGCCGCGTACTGGGACGTGCTCGACCTCATGAACGAGATTCCGGTCGCGCCGGGCCAGGTCATCTACAACGCGACACCGGAGCGTATCGCCGCCGCGCGCGGAATACCGCGCTCGGCCGAGATCCACGCGCTCGGCAACACGCAGGCGCTCGAGATCGTCGCGCTCGAGATCCGCAAGCCCGGCACGACGTACCGTGCGTGGGACAACGTGCGTTTTCCGCTGCGCGACGTCGACGCGGCGGCCGCGATCGCGGCGCTGAATCTCGAGCGGACGGAGCCCGAGGAGTTCGTCGTCGCACGCGCGCCCGTTCCTGGGCGGCCCGGTGTGGCCGTCTCGGTCGACTCGGCCGAGTACCGGCTCGAGCACCTCACGCCGACCGCGACGACGGCGATCGACGTCCCCGCGGCCGAGCCGCACAACCTGCACGCGCTCGCGGGCGCCGTGTCGGTCTATGCGAGCGACGGCGCGCTCGTCGGCCGGCTCGCGAGCGGTGACTCGGCGCTCGTGCCGATCGGCGTCGGCGCGTATCGCGTCGTCGCGGATGCCGAGCCCGCCGAAGTGCTCAAGGTGAGCGTGCCGGATGTCGCTTGAGCCGACGCGCAGCGCGACGCTTCTGATCGATCTCGACGCGCTCGCGCGCAACTATGCGCGCCTGCGCGCGGCGGCGGCGCCGGCCGAGTGTGCAGCCGTCGTGAAGGCGGACGCGTACGGGCTTGGCGTCGCGCCGGTTGCGCGGCGCCTGCTCCGCGAAGGCTGCACGCGATTCTTCGTCGCAACGGCCGCCGAAGCCGCCGAGCTGCGCGCGCTCGCGCCCGACGTCGAGATCTACGTGCTCGAGGGCGCGCGCGCGGGCGAGCTCGACACGCTCGCGGCCGCAGGTGCGACGCCTCTGCTCTGCTCGCTCGAGCAAGTCGAGCGCTGGGCTGGCCGCGGCCGCGCGCTGCTCCAGATCGACACGGGTATGGCGAGGCTGGGCTTGAGCTCGCGCGAGGTCGAGGAGCTCGCTCGCCGTCCCGAGCTGCTCGCGGGCATCGAAGTCGAGCTTGTCGTCACGCACCTCGCGTGCGCGGACGAGCCCGACCATCCGCTGAATCGTCGGCAGCTCGAGGCGTTCGAGAGACTGCGCCGAAGGCTGCCGCCCGTGCGCGTGTCGATAGGCAACTCGGCCGGCACGTTGACCGGCGGCGCGCAGCGCGGCGACGTGGTGCGTCCAGGCATCGGCCTCTATGGCGGCAACCCGTTCACGGAGCGCCCGAATCCGTTCGAGCCGGTCGTGACGCTCGAGGCGCCGATCGTGCAGATCCGCGACGTCGACGCGGTTCAGACCGTGGGCTACGGCGCGACGTTCGGAGTTGCGCCGCCCGCGCGGCTCGCGATCGTCGCGCTCGGCTATGCCGATGGCTATCCTCGCGCGCTCGGCAATCGGGGTGTCGTCGCGATCGCCGGACAACGCGCACCCGTGGTGGGCCGCGTTTCGATGGACCTGCTCTGCTGCGACGTGACGGCGTTGCCGCGCGACCTCGTGCGCGTCGGCGCGCCGGTCGAGGCGCTCGGCCCGAACGTGCCGCTCGATGAGGTCGCGGCCGCCGCGGGCACGATCGGCTACGAGATCCTCACGCGGCTCAGCCCGCGCCTGAAGCGCAAGTACCGCGGCGAATAAGCCGGCCCGCGCTTCGTGCGCTACGATACTGCCTCGACGAGCGAGGCACCGATGACCGCATTCGAAAGCATGACCAGCGTCGACGGCACGATCACGCGCACGGCCGACGCGCGCGTGCCCGTGCTCGACCGCGGATTTCTCTACGGCGATTCGATCTACGAGGTATTTCGCACCTACCGCGGCGTCCCGCTGTTCTACGCGGAGCATTGGCGGCGTTTCGAGAACTCGGCCGCGCTGATCCGGATGCGTATCGGGCTCACGCTCGACGAGCTCACGGCCGCGATCCGCGCGACGATCGCCGCGACCGGCGCCCCGCGGCTCGGCGCCGACGTCTACGTGCGCTACGTCGTGACGCGCGGCGATGGGCCGGTCGATCTGTTCCCGGCGCCGGAGCTCAAGACGCGCTACGCGATCATCGTGCGGAGCGTCCCGTCCTGGGCCCCCGAGCTGTATTCGCGCGGCGTGCGCGCGGCGGTGGCCGGCACGCGCCGCAATCCGTCGACCGCGCTCGATCCGAACATCAAGGGCGGCAACTATCTGAACAACGTGCTCGGTGTGATGGACGCGCGCGCGCTCGGCGCCGACGATTGCGTGATGCTGAACGACGCCGGATTCGTGACGGAGGCGTCGAACAGCAACGTGTGGTTCGTGCTCGACGGCGAGCTCGTGACGCCGGCGCAGAGCGCCGGGAACTTGCGCGGGCTCACGAAGGCCGCGCTGCACGAGGCGTGTGCCGCGCGCGGGCTCGCGACACGCGAGCGCGACGTGCCCGCCGACGAGTTGTCGCACGCGACGGAGTGCTTCATCACGAGCGCGACGCGCGAGGTGATGCCGGTCGTCTCGTTGCGTCTCCTCGACGGCGAGGTGCTGCGCTTCCCAGAGGGCGGTGGCCCGCTCACGCGGCGAGCGGCCGCTTATTACAAGGAGCACGTCGCGCAGTATCTGCGCGAGCACGCCGATCTATCGCTTTTCTGACGCCGGCCTTCAGCGCCGCTTGCGCGGCGCCTTCGGGGCGTCTGTCTCGTAGGGGTTGTAGCCGCCCTTCGGAGGCTTCTTCGGCTCCTTGGGAGCCTCGTCGTCGATCTCGAGTCTTTCGTTCGTGAGCGCGCGCAGCTCGTCGAACGTCGCGTCCACATCGGTCGCGGCCTCGTTCTTCGGGGTCAAGACCCAACGCGCTTGCCCGCGGTCGTCATGCTCGATGACGCCGGTCGTGCCGTGACTTGCCGACACGAAGTCGAGATCGATCTCGTCCGTGCGAGTGGGATCGAAGTCGAGAGCTTCTTCTTCGAGAGTCGGATCGTCGTCGGTGAGCGGGTTTTTTTCGCGCGGAGTGGTCATCGCCGAAAATGCTACGACGCGATGCAGTGCGCCGTATGTGATTCTGGTCGCGGTTCCGGTTCGGGCAACGGACGATACCAGGCGTTCCAAACGGCCCATCCTTCAGGGGCTTAGCCGACGCCGGGTTTCGGCACACCTTAGTTAATGATGTAGAATGCCGCTCCGGGCCGAGAATCAATGATCTCAACGAGGCCCTCGCGGAACGGTCACACGGCGAAGCGCCCGTAGTTCAGCTGGATAGAACGTCGGCCTACGAAGCCGAAAGTCGGGAGTTCGAATCTCTCCGGGCGCGCCAACTCCTTCTCGTGCGGGCGGCCGAGCCTTGCCGCCGCGGGCCGGTCGAGGGTAGAAGGTCTCTATGCGCTACCTCGTCCGCGCCAAAGTGAAGCCGAACCACGGCCGCGCGCTCCTCGACGCGATCGAGCGGCGCATGCTCGGCCGGGGGTCGGTCGCGGAAGGCGAATACCTGCGCAACATGGCTGCCGCACGAGTCGGCGCCGACGGCACGGTGAAATGGGTCGAGGTTTGCTTCTGCGCGACGCCGCTCGACGAGGAGAGGCCGTACTGGGAGCGGTACTTCGAGCTCACGAAGGTGCAGGACGCCCACGGCAACCCGTGTCGCGACCGCGACGGCTCCGAACCTTGGGCGTGCGAGCGCTGCGATTGCACCGAGCGGCTCGAGCGCAAGTTGGCGGGTAAGGGCGAGGCGTTCGTCGAGCATCTGCGACGCGAGTCGCGAACGCGCTGAGCGCGTGGCGGCCGCGCGCGGCCAGCGGGGGAGAAGAACAATGACGAGTCGGCGACTGTTCCTGGCGCAAGCCGGCGCAGCGGCGTGCCTCACGGCGCTGCGCGCAAGCGCGCAACCTAAGCGCAAGGAGATCCGCGTCGGCGGCAAGCGCGTGAAGGTCGTCGACGTGCACGCGCACTGCATGTTCCCCGAGGTCGCGCAGCGCTTGCCGAGCGCGAACCCGCCTCGAGTCGCGCCGCCGACGGTCGTGCTCGGCCCCGAGCGGTTCGCCGCGATGGACGAGCGCGGCATCGACGTTCAGGCGCTCAGCGTGAACTTCTTCTGGTGGTATGCGAGGGACCGCGCGGTCGCGAGCGACGTGGTCGCGTTGCACGACGAATTGCTCGCGGCCTGGTGCAAGCAGCATTCGGACCGATTCGTCGCGCTGTCGTCCGTGGCGCTCCAGTTCCCGGATCTCGCCGCCCAGCAGCTCGAGCACGCCGTGAAGAATCTTGGCGCGCGCGGTGCGTCGATCGGCGGCCACGTCGAGGGCGAGCCGCCGACCGGGCCGAAATACGATCCGTTCTGGGCCAAGGCGCAAGAGCTCGACGTGCCCGTGTTCATGCACCCGAACAACGCGGTGAACATCGCGCGCGACGGCTCGTTCGGCGGGCGCGGCTCGCTGCCGAACATCGTCGGCAATCCGCTCGAGACGACGGTGTTCCTGAGTCACTTGATCTACGAGGGCGTGCTCGATCGGTTCCCGAAGCTCAAGGTCTGCGCGGCGCACGGCGGCGGCTATTTGCCGTCGTACCTCGGCCGCAGCGACGCGTCGTGCGTCGTGCGCGACGACGCGAACTGCGCGAACGCGCGGAAGCCGAGCGAGTACTTCAAGGACCGGATCCTCGTCGACTCGATGGTGTTCTCGTCCGAAGGGCTCCGGCATCTCGTCGCCGAGACGGCCGTGAGCCAAGTCGTCTATGGCTCAGACATGCCGTATCTCTGGCCCGATACGATCGACGTGATCGTCGACGCGCCGTTCCTGCGCGACGCCGAAAAGGAGGCGATCCTCGGCGGCAACCTGCTCCGGCTATTGCGGATCGCCGCGTGAGCTCTAGCGCATGATCGTGATGCGCGGCGAGGGCCGACGCAGATGAGCGCCTGGCGCTACCTGATCTTCGCGGTCGTCGGCGTGGTGATCGCCGCCGTGCTGTTCTTCGCGCTGAACGTCGCGATCACCGTGACCAACGACGCGCGCACCGGCGCGATCGAACGCTGGATCGTGCGCGCGACTTGCGACCGCTACGTGCTGTCGGGGTCGGTGAGGGACGCGCGCGGCGGGCCGATCGCGTTCGCAACGATCGAGGCCGTTTTGCTCGATCAGCGGCTCACGACGCGCAGCCGCGAGGACGGCCGCTTCCAGCTCGCGGGCCGACGCAAGAATTGCGAGGAGCAGCCCGACGTGGTGTCGGTCTACGTGACCGCGGACGATTTCCACTCGAAGCGCCGCGTGCTGCGCTTCGACGACGTCAACCTCGACATCGTGCTCGATCGCGCCGACTTTTGAGTCGACGCGACCGAGCCGAGCTTGGCCGCGGCGACGCGGACGCGCGTGTCCGCGCCGATACGGCGGTCAGCCAGCGCCGTCGTTACGACAATCGGCGTCTAATCAGCGTAAGGGCCGTGCCGAGCGCGAGCAGCGCGACGGACAGCACCCCGACGAGCGGCACCGAGCTCGCGGTCTTCGGCAACGTCGGCGACGCGACGGTGATCGTCGTTACGCGCACGACCTCCGCGGGCGCGGCTGCCACGAAGTTCTCCGACTCCGGCAGATCGAACTCCCAACGGTCGGGCGGTATGTAGACGTCGAGCTCCTGGCCGCGCGACAGCTCGTTGAAGCGATACTTCGTCCCGTTGATATTGATGCGGGCGCCCGATTGCGGCGTGAACGCGTAGGTTTTCGAGTACTGTCCGTTCGGCAGCTTGAAGCGCGCGCGGACCTGCGACCCCGAGACGCCTTCGATCTCGCCTTTGAAGTGCGCGAACTGCTGGCCGCTGCGAGTCACCATTTCGAGGCACGCGTTCTTAGCCTCCGGAAATTGCGACGCCACCGCGCCCGTGAACGTGATGTCGCCGCACCCCCCTTGCGCCAGCGCGGACTGCGTCGCGGCCAAGCCGCCGAACAGGGTCAACGACGCGAGCAAACCCAGGGTCTTTTTCATTGCTCTCTCCATTCGTTTGGGTTGTCGAGATCGATGAGATACAGCATTCGAACGGATACGCGATATCCGTACTACTACTACCAATGCCGCGCCTCTCGCTGCCGCGCGTGCCGTCGGTCAAGTGCGCGATGGATCGAGTGTGCCTCTCACGATGTAGCGCTGCGGGGCATTGCCGACGTAGTAAAACGGGTAGCACGTCACGAGCGTGACGGACGACTCGTCGGTCGGATCGAGCACCGACACGTCCGTCGGCTCGACGATCTTGAGCTCCGTCACGCGGTAACGCAGCGTGCGGCCGACGGACTGGACCTCGATCGTGTCGCCGAGCTTCAGGTTTTTCAGGCCGCGGAAGTAGCCGTCGCGGTGGCCCGCGAGGCCGACGTTGCCGTCCTCTCCGGGCATCGCCGTCCCCTCGATCCAGCCGACGCCGCGGTTCAGGTCGAGCTCGCTCGTGCCGGCGAAAATCGGGACCGTGAGCTTCAGCGACGGAATCTCGAGCACGCCGGGCGGGGCTTCGAACGTTTCGGCGAGCGACTCGCGGTAGCTGGCCTGGCGCTGCGCCGACCACGTGCTCTGGTCGGGTGTGTGCGCGAGCGCGGTGCGCTGCACCTCGCGAAACGCGTCGAGGGCCGAGGCGCTCGCGACGGTCCGATCCGTCTGCGCCAGCACGAAGAGCGCCGCGCAGAGCGCCGCGAGACCGAACGACAGCTTGGCGGCGACAGCTAGACCGACTCGCAACGCCCGTCGCGCGCGCGCGCGCTTCGGACGGTCGGCCAGTGTCGCGAACATCGACGGATGTTAGCACCTTGGGAATAGTGCAGCGAGCGGTAAGGCTGCGCCGCGCCGACCGCTCAGGCACACTAGCGCGAACGACGCGCTCGTCCCGGGGCGCGGACAAGAAGAAGGGGGCGCGATGCTCTACCGAGGCAGCTGTCATTGCGGCGAGACCGCATACGAGGTCGAGGGCGAGATCGGGCAGGTCGTCGAGTGCAACTGCTCGTATTGCAGCCGCAAGGGTTATCTTCTGTGGTTCGTGCCCCGCAACCAGCTGCGGCTCACGACGCCCGAGATGCGGCTCGCGACCTACACGTTCAACAAGCACCTGATCAAGCATCACTTCTGTCCCGAGTGCGGCTGCTCGCCGTTCGGGCTCGGCGTCGCGCCGAACGGCCTCGAGACCGCCGCGATCAACGTGCGCTGCCTCGAGGACGTCGATATCACAGGGCTGCGCCGAGTGCCGTTCGACGGCCGCAGCGTTTGACGCCGTTGAGGCGCGTGGTTCCGTGACGCTCCAAGTCTGGATCGCATTCGTCGTGCTCGAGACGGTGCTGTGCCTAACGCCGGGACCCGCCGTGCTGTTCGTGGTCTCGACTTCGCTGGCGCGCGGCGCGCGCGCAGGTTTGGGCGGCGCGCTCGGGATCGTCGCGTGCAACACGTTCTATTTCCTGCTCTCGGCGCTCGGCGTCGCGGCCGTGATCCTCGCGTCGAACCGGCTGTTCACGGCGCTCAGGTGGCTCGGCGCCGCATACCTCGTTTGGCTCGGCCTGCGAATGTTCGTCGCGCGGGTGGCGCCGCCGGCGCCGAGCGACCAATCGAAGCCCGGCGCCGCGTTATCGGCGCTCGTGCGCGGCTTCGCCGTGCAGGCTTCGAACCCTAAGGCGCTCGCCTTCTTCGTCGCGCTGCTGCCGCAGTTCATCGACGCGCATGCGTCGGTGCCGGAGCAAGTCGCGATCCTCGCGGTCACGTCGGTCGTGATCGAGTACGCGGTGCAGGCCGGCTACGTTTGGGTCGCGACGCGCGCGGGCGTGTTGGCGGGCTCAAATTGGACGGCGTGGCTCACGCGTGTCGCGGGCGGGTTGCTCGTCGCGGCCGGGGCGCGCCTCGCGATCGCGCGAACGGTGTAGCGGGCTCGATGAGCGACTCGCTGACTCGCAGAGATTTCGTCGCCGCGGCGCTCGCTTCCGGCGCCGCGGTGTCCACGCTCGGTTCCGGCAGCGCGAGCGCGCAGGAAACTTCGAGCGCGGCCGCTCGCGCCGCCGGCGTGCCGGGCCACGAGCGCCCGAACGTGCTGTTCATACTCGCGGACGACCTCGGCTACGGGGATCTCAGCTGCTATGGCCGGCCCGACTACAAGACGCCCGTGCTCGACCGGCTCGCGACGCAGGGGCTGAAGTTCACGAGCAACTATGCGGCCGCGCCCGTCTGCACCCCGACGCGCTGCGGGTTCATCACGGGACGCTATCCGCAGCGCCTCGCCGTCGGGCTCGAGGAGCCGCTCACGAGCCGCTCGCCGGAAGTCGGCTTGCCGCCAGGGCACGCGACGATCGGGACACAGCTGCGCGCCGCGGGCTACGCGACGGCGCTGATCGGCAAGTGGCACCTGGGCTGGCGGCCCGAGTTCAATCCGGTGCGCCACGGCTTCGACGAGTTCTTCGGCGTGCTGAGCGGCGCCGTCGACTATTTCACGCACGCGGCGGCCGACAGGGCCACCACGGCGAACGGCGCGCCCGGGCCGGATCTCTGGGAGAACGAGACGCGCATCGAGCGCAACGGCTACCTCACCGACGTGCTGACCGACCGCGCGATCGACTACCTCTCGCGCAAGCACGACAAGCCGTTCTTCCTGAGCTTGCAATACACCGCGCCGCACTCGCCGTGGGAAGGGCCCGCCGATGCGGGGCTCGATCACACCGATCACGGCCCTGGGCCGATGTCGGCTGGCGGGTCGCCCGCGGCGTACGCCGCGATCATGCAGAGCCTCGACTCCAACATCGGCCGCGTGCTCGCGGCGCTCAAGCGCGCGGGGCTCGAGCGGAACACGCTCGTGGTGTTTACGAGCGACAACGGCGGGGAACGCTACTCCTACAACTGGCCGTTCTCGGGCGAGAAGTTCGGTTTGCGCGAGGGCGGCACGCGCGTCCCCGCGATCGCGCGTTGGCCCGGCGTGACGCCCGCGAACACGGTGACCGATCAGCCCGCGATCACGATGGACTGGACCGCGACGATCCTCGCGGTCGCGGGCGCCACCCAAGATCCCGCTTATCCGCTCGACGGCGTGACGTTGGTGCCGACGCTGCGCGGCGATCGCGCCGTGCACGAGCGCGCGCTGTTTTGGCGCACGCGCACGAGCGGGGCGGCGCGAATCGGCCAATGGAAGTACCTGCGCGACGCCGCAGGGGAGCACTTGTTCGATCTCGGCGTGGATCCCGGCGAAAAGGCGGAGGCGAAGGCGAAGCATGCGGACGAGCTCGCGCGCGTGAAGGGCCGCTACGACGAGTGGGCCGCCGAGATGCTGCCCGTCCCGAGCTAGGCAGCGCGCGCGATCTGGATTCGACGAAGGACGACAAGCTCGACGTCTGAGGCCACGCGCGGCCCGGCGCCGAGATACCCCCACGTTCTTGAGCCCGCGGCTTGGCGTCGGGACCGCGATAGCTCTGATCGTCACCGGCCAGATATTTGCCGCGCTGACGATCGATCATTTCGGGGCTCATGCGCTCGATGGTCGTGTCGCTGACACCGGCGCGGCTCGCGGGCGCGGCGCTGATGATCGCGGGCGCGTTCCTCGCGCTGCGCCGCTAGATCGGCGGGTGTCGCGAGCCTACGGCGGGTGTATAACGGCGTTTGTTGGGCTTGGGAGTCGACGATGAGGTTTAGATCAGCACTGGCCGCGTGCGCGGCGCTAGCGATTGCGGCCGCGGCGTCCGCGCAGCAGCCGTCCGCGTCGCCGACACCTGCACCGCAAGGGGCGTCGCAGTTCGTCACGTTCAAGGCCGCGATCGTCGCGCTCACCGGGAACCCGATGGTGCGACAGGAGTTCGAGAGCGGGTTGCTCGCGAAAGCCATCGCTCATCGCTACGACGCGATTACGAGCTACGACCTGGTGCCGAAGGTCACCGACGTGCGCGACCGCAACTTCATCAAGACGCTGACCGCGAAGGGCGTGCAGGCCGTGCTGATGGTGCGCCCCGCGGCGGTCGGGCCTAAGTCGTCGCTCGATGCCGTGAAGAACGAAGTGACCCCGGTCGTGCTCGCGGACATGCGCGCCTTCGCGAGGGAAGTGAGCCCCTCGAGCGGCAGCAACGATCTGATCGCAGTCGTGCACCTCGCGATCTACATGATCGATACCGGCAAACCGGAGCTCGTGTCTTCGGGCGCCGTGTGGCTCGACGAGCCCGTCAAGGATCGCGCCGAGGGCATCGCGCGGCTGCAAGACTTGATCGTCGCGAACGTCGACGCGGCGCGACCCGCGATCCGCAAGCACTACGGTTTGCCGCCGCTCACCCAATAGCCGATGAAGAATTTCGGCACGATCGCGTCCCGCGCGCTCGCATGCTGCGCGCTCGCCGCGGTCGGCGGCTGCGGCTCCGGCCGTGACGGCGGTGGTGCGGCCGCAGAGCCGCAAGCCGTTCTGACCGGAACCGTGACTTACCGCGAGCGGATCGCGCTGCCGCCGAACGCGCGCGTCGAGGTTCGCCTCGAGGACGTCTCGCAGGCTGACGCGCCCGCCGACGAGATCGCGGCTCAGACGATCGCGGCCAACGGCAAGCAAGTGCCGATTCCGTTCGAGCTGCGCTACTCGCCGCGAAATATCGACTCGAGCCATCGCTACGCCGTGCGCGCATCGATCACGAGCGCGGACGGCGACCTGATGTTCACGACTGCGATGCATTACGCGGTGCTCACCGGCGGCGCGGCGGACAAGAACGTCGAGATCGTCATGCAGCGCGCCGGCGGCGGCGCGCGTGCGGGGGCTCCGGGCGCGCCGGGCGATGGTGCGGGGCAGGGCGGCGCGGCGGCGTCGCTGCCGGGCGGCACTTGGCGACTCGCCGCGATTCAGCGGCCCGGCGCGGCCGAGCAGGCGGTCGGCGCCGACCCTCGCTACACGGTCGCCTTCGCGGACGGGAGACTCTCGGGGCTCGCTCATTGCAACCGCTACACGGGCGGCTACGAGCAACCGACGCCGGGCGAGATCAAAGTCTCGCCGATGGCCGCGACGCTGATGGCGTGCCCCGGCGAGTCGATCGACTCCGAGTTCCTGCGCGCGCTCGGCGGGGCCACGCGTTACGAGCTGCGCGGCGACCGGCTGCTCCTGTCGTATGGAGACGGCGGCGTGCTCTCGTTCGTGCGTGACGAGCCGGCCGCCGCGGCGGAGCGGCCGCCTGACGCGGTTGCGGCGGCCGCCGGAGATTCGCGGCCCGCCGCTGCGGGTGCAGCCGAGTCGCGCACATTCGTGTTCGACTGCGACAGGGACTTGAGCTTCGTCGTGCGCGTCGGGCCCGGCGAGATGGGTTTCTGGGCGCCGAAGTCGCTCGGCGGAAAGTACCTCGTGTTGTCGCTCACGCGCTCGGCGTCCGGCGCGCGCTACCAAGAAGGCGACACGGTGTTCTGGAACAAGGGCAACCTCGCGACGATCGAGTACGCGGGCCAGCGCTACGTCGACTGCAAGTCGAACCCAAGCAAGGCGCCATGGGCCGACGCCGCGCGTCGCGGCGCGACATTCCGCGCGTTCGGGAACGAACCGGCGTGGAGCCTCGAGGTGTTTGCCGACCGGCTCGCGGTGATCACGGATCTCGGCGCGCGGCGCAGCGAGCTTCGCTACTCGGTGCCGGCGGTCGACGGAGCGAAGATCACTTATCGGGCGAACGGCGACGGCCACGACGTCGTCGCGGTCGTCGAGCGCACTGTGTGCGCCGACAGCATGAGCGGAGAATCGTTCGAGGCGGCCGCGACGCTCATGCTCGACCGCAAGACGCTGCGCGGCTGCGGGCGTTTTCTCTAGCGCACCAGCGCGAGCCCCCCGGTTTGACGCGCACGACGGCGCTACCCGAAGTCCGCATCCGGCGCGTCGCGGCGGCGGACCGCGACGCGTGGCTACGGATGCGCTATGCGCTCTGGCCCGCCGAACGCGGTGAGCATGGGCACGAGCGCGACGTCGACGAGTTCTTCGCCGGCCGGTCGCGGTCGCTCGACGCCGTGCTCGTCGCGGCCGCGAGCGGCCTGGGTGCGATCGGCTTCCTCGAGCTCCGCGTGCGCAATTACGCCGAGGGCAGCCACGGCCACGCGGTGCCGCACGTCGAAGGCTGGTACGTCGAGGCCGAGCACCGCCGCCAGCGGATCGGCGCGCGTCTGCTCGCGGCGGCGGAGCGCTGGGCTCGGGCCGCAGGCTATGCGGAGCTCGCGAGCGATGCGGCGATCGATAACGCCGCGAGTAACGCGGCGCACCGAGCGCTCGGCTTCGAGATCACGGATCGGATCGTCTGCTTCTTGAAGAAGCTCTGATCGCTCGCAGTGTCACTGCTTGACGGCGCCTGCGCGCCGCAGCTCATCTTCGGACACGTCGCGCACGTGCTGCGCGAAGAACCACTGATGTCCCTCCGGATCCACGAGCCCGCAGCGGCGGTCGCCGTAGAACGTATCCTTCGGCTCCTCGATCACGGCCGCACCCATCGCGCGCGCGCGTGCGAACAGCGCGTCGACGTCTTCGGTCAACACGTATAGGTGCTGCGTCGCGTGGCCGAGCCGTTTCGGATTCTTGTACGTTGGACCGGGGCAGCCGAGCATGATTTGCCCGTTGCCGAGCTTCATCGCGGCGTGGCTGATCTTGCCGTCCGGCCCCGTGAATCGGTCGCCGAACTCTTGGAGCCCGAACGCCTTCGCGAGCCAGTCGAGCGCCTTGCCGACGTCCTCGTAGAGCAGATAGGGCGTGATGCGCGGACCTTCCGAGATCGGATCGTTTGCCATCGTCGGTTTCCTCGAATGGATTCGTGCGCGCACGTTACCGCGGCCGGCGCGGCGGGTCTTGTAAAAAATTGACTAGTCCGGCACGCGGACGTGATTGCGCTGCCCGGCGATCCGCAGGCCCAGGTAGTCGCTCGGCCGCAGGCCCGTGAACTCGCGAAAGTCGTGGATGAAATGCGACTGGTCGAAGTAGCCGCACGAGCTTGCGACGTCCGCCCAGTCGACGTCGTCGAGGAGCTCGATCCGCCGCAGCACCGCTTGCAGCCGTTCGATGCGGGTATAGAGCTTCGGCGTGAGCCCGACCTCGTCGCGGAAGATCTGGATGAAGCGGCGCTGGCTCATCTGCAGCTCGCGCGCGACCTCGGCCGACGAACAGACCGAGGAGTCACGCTTGAGCTCGGCAAGCGCGAACGTCGCGGCCGGATGTCGCGCGAGCGGCCGGAACGCAACGTCTAGCAGCGTGCGCTCGAGCAGCGCGAACTTCGCGCGCGAAGTCGGTGCTTCGTAGAGACGCGCGACGATTCGCGCGGCCTCGCGCTCGCCCCAGAGATCGTCGAGCGTGACGGAGCGATTGTGCAGGGCGCCTGCCGGCAAGCCGAGAAACGGCAGCGCGCCGCCCGGCTTGAAATGCACTCCGACGAGCTCGTCGTCGGCCGTGCGCTCGAGGAAAAAGACTTCCGAATGCGGACCCGAGACGCCGCCGCCGGGCTTGCCGCCGCCGAGCCGGACGACGAGCTCCATGGTCGCCATCGGCAGCAGACGTTCCTTGGAGTGCGGCGCCGTGTGGCCGCGCCAATGCCAGAACAGCGCCACGAATTCCGACAACGGGCCCCGCGGCGCGTAGTGGGCAAAGACCGGTTGCGGCTCGAGCTCGGGCTCCGCAATCCGGTGCGGCATCGTCAGCCGCCCGCGGGCTTCTTCTTGAGCCCGTCGTCGACCGCGACGTTCTCGGGCTTCAGCTTGAGCTTCGACTTCTTCGCCTGCTGCTCGAGCAAGATAGCGAAGTCGCAGTCCGTGTGACCGGCTTCCACGGCCTCGTCGACGATGTCGCGCGTGAGCTGCGTGACCGGCAGCGGCACGCCGAGCGCCTTCGCAGCCTTGAGACCGAGGTCGAGATCCTTGCGCAGCAGCACGGGCGTGAAGGTCGGCGTCCAGTCGAGGTTCACGAACGACGGCGTCTTGTAGCGCGAGAACATCGAGCCGACGACGCTGTTGTTGATGAACTCGAGGAACGAGTGCCGCGGAACGCCGCCTTTCTCGGCGAGCACCGTGACCTCGGCGAGTGACTGAGCGATCACGCCGAGCAAAAGGTTGTGGCAGATCTTCACCATGCGCGCGAGCTCGCCCTCGCCGACGTAGGTGACGCCTTGCCCAAGCGCCGCGAGATACGGTTGCGCGAGGTCGAACGCCTTGCGCGGCCCCGACGCGACGATCGTGAGCTTGCCCGCGGTAACCACCTTCGCGTTGCCGCTCACGGGCGCCGCGAGCATCTGCGTGCCGAGCTTCTCGGCCTCCGTGCGAACCTTCGCAGACGCTTCCTCCGAGACGCTCGAGCAGTCGATGACGAGCTTCGGGCTACGCGCTTTGCTCAGCAGACCGTCGGGGCCGAGGCAGACCGCGATCAGGTCGTCGGACGTGGACACCGTCGTGAACACGATGTCGCAGGCTCGCAGCTCCTCGACGGAGTTGGCGATGTGGGCGCCGAATTCCGTGAGCGGCTCGACCTTGCTGCGAGTGCGGTTGTAGACGGCGACTTTGTGCCCCGCCGAGAGCAGGCGCTTCGCCATCGCGAAGCCCATCCGGCCACCGGCGCCGATCCAGCCGAGCGAGTGTTTGGCGCTCATCGTTGCGTTGCTCACGTCTCGACGAGCCAGTGGCCGTTCTCGATGAGCTTGCGTACGCGGTCGAGGAACGCGGCCGAGTACGCGCCATCGACGGCGCGGTGGTCGAACGACTGCGCGAGGATGCCGACCGGGCGAATCGCGATCGCGTCGCCTTCCGACGTCTCGATCACCACGGGCTTCTTGCGCACGCCGTCGGTCGACAGGATCGCGACCTGCGGCTGATTGATGATCGGTGCGGTGATCAGCGTGCCGAACGTGCCCGAGTTCGACAGCGTGTACGTGCCGTTCGCGAAGTCGTCGGGCTTGAGCCGGCCGCTGCGCGCGCGTGTCGACGCGTCGTTGATCGCGGCCGCGAGCTGCGCGACCGAGAGCTTCTCGGCCTGCCTGATCACGGGCGCGACGAGGCCCTCGCCGCCGAGGTCGACCGCTACACCCAAATTCACGTGCTCGTGCAGCACGAGGCCGTCGCCGTGCACGCTCGAGTTCAAGTTCGGGAAGTCGTGCAGCGCTTCGCACACGGCGTGCGCGATGAACGGCAAGTACGTGAGCGAGTGGCCGTGCTTCGCCTTGAACGCGTCGCGCACCGACTTCCGCACTTGATCCACGCGGAAGAAGTCGACCTCGACGGCTTGCAGCACGTGCGGGCTCGTGGCCCTCGAGCGAACCATGTGCTCGGCCGTGAGCCTGCGGATCCGCGTGAACGGCAGCGCTCCGCCGGCCGGAGCCGCGGGTGCGCGCGCCGTAGCGGCCGACGGGGCGCGTGCGGCCGGCGCTGCTGCGGCCGCGGCGGCGGGCGCCGGAGCCGGTGCGCGCTGAGCGGGCGGCGCGGCGGCGGCCGGCGCAGGGCGCGATTTCATCGCCTCGATGAAGTCGACGACGTTGCGGCGCGTGATCCGGCCGTTACGGCCCGAGCCGCTCACCGCCGCGAGATCGAGCCGATATTCGGCGGCGAGCCGGCGCACGGCCGGCGACAAGCGCAGCTCGCCGCGCGGCGCGGCGTGCGTGCTCGCGACCGCGGGCGTCGACGGGTCGTTCGCCGAGCGCGGCGTGTATTGCTCGGCGGCGCCGCTCATCGACGGCGGCATCGCGGCGTACCAACCCGGCGGCGGAGCCTCGGCGGTCGAGGCCGGCGGGGGCGTCGAAGCTGCCTGACGCGCGGGAGCTGGCGCGGGTGCGGGCGCCGCGGCCTTGGCCGGCGGCGGCTGCGCGCTCGCAGCCGCGCCGCTCTCGATCACCGCGAGAACCGTGCCGACCTCGACGGTCGTTCCGGCCGGCACGAGGATCTTCGTGATGACGCCCGCCGCGAGCGACGGCACCTCCATCGAGACCTTGTCCGTCTCGACGTCGAACAGAATCTCATCGACGGCGACGGTGTCGCCGACCTTCTTGTGCCAGTTCGCAACAGTGCCCTCGGCGACGGTCTCGCCGAGCTGTGGCATCAATACATCCATCGGCGCCTCTTCAGTGCTGTGCAGTTAGTCGACGAGCTGACGCACGCCGGCGACGATCCTGTCGGCGTTCGGAATCTGCTCGTCCTCGAGGTTGTTCGCGGCCGCGAGCGGCACGTGCGGCGTGGTGATCCGCACGATCGGCCCGTCGAGATCCCAGAACAGCTCCTCGGCCACGATCGACGAGATCTCGGCGCCCCAACCGCAGAGCCGCGGGTTCTCCTCCACGGTCACGAGCCGGCCGGTCTTCGCGACCTCACGCAGGATCGTCTGCGTATCGAGCGGCACGAGCGAGCGCAAGTCGATCACGGTCGCGTCGATGCCGTGCTGCTCCTTCAAGATATCCGCGGCTTTGAGCGCGCGCGGCACCATCAGCGCGAGCGCGACGATCGTGACGTCGGAGCCTTGGCGAACGACGTTCGCCTGACCGAGCGGCACGACGTGCTCGCCGTCGGGCACCTCGCCCTTGGTCGCGTAGAGCGACTTCTGCTCGAAGAACAGCACCGGGTCGTCGCTGCGGACCGCGGAAGCCATCAGGCCTTTCACGTCGGCGGGAAACGCCGGCGCGACGATCTTGAGACCCGGCACCGCCATCGCCCAGTTCTCGACGCTTTGGGAGTGCTGCGCGCCGAAGCGGGCGCCGCCGCCGTTGCCGGACTTGATCACGAGCGGCATCGTGACCTGACCGTCGGTCATGTAGCGCGCCTTCGCGATCTCGTTCACGACGATGTCCCAGCAGACTGCGAAGAAGTCCGAGAACATGATCTCGGCGATGGGGCGTAGCCCCGTCATTGCGGCGCCCATCGCGGCGCCCAGGATCGCTTGCTCGGAGATCGGCGTGTCGCGTACGCGGTTCGGGCCGAACTCGTCGAGCAGGCCGACGGTGGTCTTGAAGACTCCACCGGCCGCGGCGACGTCCTCGCCGAGGAACACGACGTTCTTGTCGCGGCGCATCTCCTGCGCCATGCCGGCCGCGACCGCGTCGCGATAAGTTAGTTGCGCCATGCCGAGCCTCCGTCAGCCCAAACGTCCTTGTTCGCGAGCTCGAGCGGCGGCGGCGGCGCGTTCTTCGCGGTCTCCGTCGCCTGGTCGACCGCGGCCTTCGTCTCGTCGTCGATCCGTTGCAGCTCGCTCTCGCCGATGCCCATTTGCAGCAGGCGGTTGCGATAGCGCGGCAGCGGGTCCTTCGCGAGCCATTCCTTCACCTCTTCGTCGGGCCGGTACTTGCCGGGGTCCGCGCGCGAGTGGCCGCCGTGGCGGTACGTCTCGGCCTCGATCAGGCTCGGGCCGCCGCCTTTGCGCGCGAGATCGAGCGCGCGCAGGGCGGTGCGGTACACGACGTCGACGTCGTTGCCGTCGATCAGCACCGGCTCCAAGCCATACGCGCTCGCGCGGTCGGCGGCCGGATGCTCGACGGCCGTCACGTCGTGGATCGACGTGTACTCCATGTAGAGGTTGTTCTCGCAGACGAACACGATCGGCAGCTTCCAGATCACCGCAAAGTTCAGCGCCTCGTGGAACGCGCCGATGTTCGTCGTGCCGTCGCCGAAGAAGCAGACCGCGACTTGATCCGTGCCACGGTACTGAGCGGACCAGGCCGCGCCGTTCGCGATCGTGAGGTGCGCGCCGATGATCGCGTACGAGCCGAGCATGTTGTGCTTCACGCTGGTCAAGTGCATCGAGCCGCCCTTGCCGCGCATGAGGCCAGACGAGTTGCCCATGAGCTCGCCCAGAATCTGCGTCATCGTGACGCCGCGCACGAGCGTGTGGTTGTGGCCGCGGTACGTGCAGAACGTGTAATCGCCGGGCTGCATCGCGTTGCCGAAGCCCGCGGCAATCGCCTCCTGTCCGAGCGCCAGGTGGCTCGTGCCCTTGATCAGGTTCTGCATGAATAGGTCGTAAGCACGCTTCTCGAGCATGCGGCACTCTTGCATCGTGCGGTAAAGCTTCAGCCGCGTCTCGGGATTGATGGAGCTTTGCGGGCTCCGGGCCGCGGCCACGGGGGTCATCGTTGGTGCATCCACTGCTGTCGCCTTCTTACGGTTGGCTTCAATTACGGGTTCGGAACGGGCGAGGTGCAGCCGCCGAATCCTGACCGCGAATATTAACCCAGCCAGTGGGCGTGGCGGCGAATCCCCTAGGGATTTCGAATCGGGTCCGCGACTGGAGCCGCGTCCGACCCAATCAGGCGGCCGCGCCGTGGCCGAGCGGTTTTAACCGAATTCCAAGGTGGCCGGGGGGACGGCGGCGCCACCGCCCTGCGCGCGCGAACGAGCGGCTTCTCCCCGACGTTCAAGAATGGCTATACGCGCGCCGGGTCAGGCGAATGGAATGGACCGACGTGAGCGGTAGCGTCACCATCGTGCGCCGACAATTCCGCTAAGCGAGCAAAGTCGACTCGCGGTTCGAGGCTACTTTGGGGGAGCGCGCGTAGCCGTCAGAGGGGTCGTCGTCGTGCGCTGGTCGGTGATGCGCTGGTAGAGCTTGCCGTCGCCCGACTCGGTAAAAGTCAAAGTGCCCTCGCGGTCCATCATCAGGTAGAGGATCTCTTCGTTGCGCCCGGAGCAGTTGTACCGCCCGAAACGCGGCGCGGCGTCGGCACTGGCTCGGGCCTCGACCCGCTCATCGGCGAGGAATGTCAGCAGCTCGCCACTGGACAGCTGCCAGGTGCCGACGTAGGAGGCACAGCGAGCCGGATGCAGGGCCGACCCAAGCGTCGGCGTGGCTTGGGGCGCGCTCTTGCTGCCGGCCGGCGTTGGCCGCGTCGGCGTGATTTCCACTGACGGCACGGCACCGACTTGCTCGGGGTTGACCTCGGGCTCCGTGATCGGAATCGTCTCCTGTTCCTTCGTGCGGGCAACGTCTCGGTTGTGAAGGTAGGTGAGCACGGCGACAGTCGCTGTCGCGACCGCAGCGAGCCCTGCGAGATAGCTCGGAAGGGAGTCGAAGAAAGACTTACGCGTGTCTTTGTCTTGTTGTTCTGCCATTTGGAGGCCGCGCCCCGAGCGATGCAAATCACCCGAGCGGCCGACACTATAAGACGATTCAGGCGCTAAATCGAACGCCGGAATGCCTGTCTGGTCGACTGCCGATGGGATTGTGCCGTAGTCCGAACCACGCGGTTCGTCTGTCGATCGCAATCGGCAGGATGACCCGCAGTGCGGTTTGACAATACGCCTGACGCGTCGAAACATGCGCGGGAAACGTCGCGAGAGAGCCCTGTAGATGCATCACTTCGTTCGCGCCGACGACATCAAGCCCACGACCGCGTTCGCGAGCCACTCCGCCGGCTACCGACGTTTCGCGCTTTCGACGCGCGCCGTCGGCGCGGTGCACTCGGGTTGGGGCCTCTGCGAGCTCGACGCGGGCGGACACCTCGACCTGCACATGCAGTCGTTCGAGAAGAGCTTCTACGTGCTCGCGGGCCATCCGTGCCTGATCCTCGACGGCCGCGGCTACCGGCTCTCGCCCGGCGCATGCGGGTTGATTCCGGTCGGCATGCAGCACGCGTGGCTTGGGCCGACGACGGGCGCCGCGCGCTGGATAGACATGAACGCGCCGTGCCCGAAGGGCGAGAACTTCGCAGACGACACTTACTTCCTCGGCCCGCCGCCCAAGGTCGCCATCGAGGACTACGACATCCGCGACGTCTCGTCGCGGCACCTGTTCCGCATGGGCGAGGACGACATCAAGGTCGACGCGGTCCGCACGGGTTTGAAGAAAGACGCGGCGAAGGTGTCTGCGAGCATGGCTACCGCGTTGCTCGTCTATAGCGGCATCTCACTCAAGATGCTCGTCGATCAGCGCCTCGATGCGGCACTGCACACGATGTTCATGGTCGAGTACGAGCCGAACGCGAACGCGCACCCGCACGATCATCCGCTCGAGGAGGCGTACTACCTCCTGCACGGCGAAGTCGAAGCCTGGGCCGACGGCGACAAGTACCTCATGAAGGCCGGCGATTTCCTCTGGGCCGGCGTCGGCTGCACGCACGCGTTCTACAACCGCAGCAACACGACCGTGCGCTGGCTCGAGACGCAATCGCCGCAGCCGCCCGCGCGCAATTCCTATCGCTGGACGCGCGATTGGGAATACGTCGCCGAGCAGATCCAACGCAAAGGAGCATCGCGATGACCGGCAGCGCTTCGTCCCTCGCCTCGCAAACCGTCGTCGTGATCGGCGGCACAGGCGGCCTTGGGCTAGCGATCGCGAAGTTTCACGCCGACCGCGGCTGCAAGGTCGTGATCACGGGCCGCGACGCCGAGCGCACCGCCGGCATCGCGAAGGGAATCGGCGCGAACGCGCGCGGCATTGGCCTCGACGTTGCGAATCCCGAGACGATCGAGGCTGCGCTCGCGGACGTCCAGCACGTCGATCGCCTCGCGCTCGTCGCGGTCGAACGCGACTACAACAGCGCGCGCGACTACGACATCGCGCGTGCGCGCCGCATCGTGACGTTGAAGCTGATCGGCTACACCGAGGTCGCGCATACGTTGTACCCGCGGATGGGCGCGGGCGCGTCGGCCGTGCTGTTCGGCGGCCTCGCGAGCGAGAGGCCGTACCCGGGCTCGACTTCCATTACGACCGTGAACGGCGCCGTCAGCAGCTTGATCCGCACGCTCGCGGTCGAGCTCGCGCCGGTGCGCTTCAATGCGATCCACCCCGGCATCATCTCGGACAGCCCCGCGTGGTCGGACAAGAAGGAAGCGATCGCGAACATCGAGAAGCGCACGCCGGGCGGCCGCCTCGCGACGACCGACGACGTGGTCGGGGCGGTCGATTTTCTATTCGCGAACCGCGGCGTGAACGGCATCAACCTCGTGATCGACGGCGGCTGGCTGCTGACCTAGCCCACCGACGACCACTGGCGCATTCGCCGCGGCGGTAACGAACGCGGCCTCGAGCACGAATGGGGGGCAAATGAGCGACGACGAACCTCTGTCGCGACGTGGGCTCTTGAAGAGCACCGTCGCCGCGGCCGCGAGCGGCGCGCTGCTCGCGCAGACTGGCGCGTTCGGCCAGGCGCCCGTGCCGAAGACCCGCAAGCGCTTCAAGGCTTGGATCTCGCGCGGCGACGGTCCCGGGCGCACGACGCTGCAAGACGCGACGCTGCGGCCAATCGGCGGCCGCCAAGTCGTCGTGCGCACCGAGGCGACGAATCTCTGCTATTCGAACGTGCCCGCGGTGCTCGGCATCCAGCCGCCGGCCAACGCGCGGCAGAGCGCGCTCGCCGCACCGCTT
>Ga0326726_10000778_pt1 | contig 29168 bp, 31 predicted proteins | sample MHFenrmetagenome_2_FD_207603 | JGI IMG/M metagenome (GOLD analysis project Ga0326726, IMG submission 207603) | Lab enriched peat soil microbial communities from Michigan Hollow, Ithaca, NY, United States - MHF15MN | ecosystem: Environmental > Terrestrial > Soil > Wetlands > Peat | place: USA... | reverse complement strand
GCTCCTGGCCGGGCTCGCCATCCTGCTGGCGCTGCTCTGGCATCCGCTTCCCTGACCCCGGGCGCCCCTGGTTGGAACTGAGGCTTCAGCAATTAATGACCGGTTGAATATTGTATCCGGGGGGTATTTGCCTTATACTCTTTAAGAGTAAGTGAAGATCGTTTCATCCGCGGGCGGACAGGTGCGGTATTCCTGGGCCTGTCATTAACGGATAAGGAGAGGGCACATGCGTGTTATCGGTCGCCTTTTAAGCTGGTTGCTGCTGCTGGGCCTGTTGGCTTTGATCGCCTATGCGGGATACCAGGCGTTTACGTTCAACCCGGGGGTTAATCCCGCCGAAGTCGACGAAGGGTTTGGCGACCCTGCCCTTCCCAACTGGAGTTTAAAGCTGGTGGACGGCGTGGGTGTCGCCAAAGCTCCGCCCTACCATGGCGGCGACATCCGGGTGGAAAATGAGACCTTGAGGCTGCAGGTGAGCCCCGACCCGGATTTTTCGAACGAAAGCTCCGTATGGCAGCCCGGACAGGCCGCTGCGCCGCAGTACAACAACGCCTTTGCGATCGGGATGCCCGACTTTGCGCCCACCCGGGAACAAAAAGTGGTTGCCGAATTCCAGATGAAGATCGATGTGGGTTATCAGGGCACCTCCGGGCTTTGGATCGAAGCCCGGGACACGTTTGATCAGCAGGGCGTCATGGTCCCCGGCGGTTTTCCGGGAGCGATCGGGGTCAGCATCACCAGTTCTGACTCCACCCAGCTCCTGGCGGGAGTGAAATTTGAATATGTAAAGGGCCTTATTCCCCTTTGCCTGGCGGATGTCAGGGATGTTAATCCGACCAACTGGAATTCGTACCGCATCGAATGGAAGAAAGTGCTGGGTTTTGCCGACCAGTTTGATTTGTTCGTCAACGGACAGCACAAGGCGTTTTGTTTCATCCCCTTGATCGCTTTCAGGCATTCGGAGATCCAGGTCTGGAGCGATAATTACAAGATTGGGGACCTGTTCCAGATTGGATATCTGAATCCATTAAAAGTCCAGGGGACTTCATATAAGGAATTAAAAATCTGGGCTGAGAACAAGTAAGCGCAGCGGCTGTTATTTGGCCCTGATCAAATTCCCCACCCGGTTCCGCTCGTTGATGATGAAATCCGCCACCATCTTGGCAGCCAGCGGCTTGACCCTGCCGTCGTCGCCGGGTATCCCCATTAATTTCATGCTGATGTGGTCCCCCCATACGAACTTGTAGGCTTCCTTCCGGCCCTTTTCGTAAATGTCGATCGCGTTCTCGTAGGGCTGCACCCGGGTGATGCTGGTCAGGGGGAAGGCGATCGTATTTGCCTTCCCCGCGAACGACAGGCTTTTGTTTGAAATGGTCAGATTTCCCTCGTCGAGTTTGGTGGGCGGTTCATGTTTGGCCTTCGAAACTTCATAAAGCTCCACCCCCGGCAGGACCATCACGTTATCGGGTACCACCTTGAAATCCCCGATCCGTCCGGCTTGGACAATGGTGATCAGTTGATTGTTTTGAGTCATGGCAATTCTCACCTTTTCTCTTATCGAAGGTTTTCGGCATATTACCCCCATTGGCTTGGCTTTGTCAAGTTTGGCGTTGCATTACCTGAAATAAACTAGTGCATCACCTATTTTATAGTTCTTAGTCTTGCCCGGCGGGTAGGTGGCTACGTCTAGTTCTATAAGGTTTTAAGAAAATCATTGTTTTGATAAGAGGTATTCGAACTAAATCCTGTTCCACGAAGGTCTAAGTGATGTACGAAGTTGTGATTCAATACCCTTGTTGTTTGAAGTGGGAAGGAACCATAAGGAAATAGTAGATCCCTCAGACTTTGCCAGGAGAATGAGATTATTAATCCTACAGTTGGTGGGTTGTCCTCCTTCGAAACAGTTGCGAGGGGATATATTCCCATAACCCATGTTATACCGGGAACTCAGATCGATGCATTCACCTATATAAAGCAAGCGTTCGGTATCCATTAACGCATATACACCCGGGTAGTTCAGAGAATTTTGAATTTTGAACCTGCAGAATGGACCATTCCCATATTTGTGTAGAGGAATGCTTCCAGGGTTGTCAAACCTGTCTTGTGGCATAAATGTCAAAATTTGTCCATCAGATCCTTTGTCTGGCTCTATTTCATCAATAAAGAAAAAATCATAATTCTCAATCTTATGAATGGGAGCATTAGATAATCGATCTAGAAGTTTTTTTGCAAGAGTTAAATGCGCTATATGTTGCTCCTCGATCCTCGGATTTTGGGCATATGAATCGCTTGTCACTTGCTTTCTAATTTCAGTATTTTCTCCAACAAGCACAAAAAGTCCTCTCCCTACACTGTGTAGTATATTTTTCCCGACTGCACCTTGAGCACCACCCTTTAGATTGTCTGTGAGTCCTTGGATAATGGGGTTAATAGAATCTGGTCTATATGAAGGATTTTTCTGCTGGACGCATTTAATGATATCTACACGCGTGAATGGTGAAATACCATTCGCCATTAATTCTTTGGCGCATTGTTCAACGATCTTCCAAATGGACATTAAGTTCTTCCCTTCTGTCGTTGGGGCAGGTGATACTCTATTTTATTGTAGTACGAAATCTAGTGTGTAACAATTGGGATCTAGTATTATTTCAAAGGAACATCCCCGCATTCTTCGAGTTCCTGTAGCTGAGTTCAGGTGGGGTGGCTGTTATTGGCGATCCATACCACCAATACAAATAGGTATTTTCAGAAGACATATAATATAACTCATAATTAATTTAAGGTTGAATTCCGGATATTGAGAGTAGCTCTCGAATCAATCTTCGTAGACGGGGCTTAAAATCATCAATATCAAGTTGGGGAGTGATATAGACTCGATCGTGTGCAGCCGTATCCCCAAGTATTTTAAGTTCACGCATTGTTTTAGGAGAATTTCTAGAAAGATGAACACTTGGGTCGCCGCAAATGTGTGTTATTAGGTCATCCAGTTGAAGAAAAGTCCTTTGGTTCTTAATTTCCTGGGTCCGCCCTTGAGTAATGTATATTTCAATAATTAGTGATTCCATCAATCGTCGAGATAGAATTGCGCACCCATCGTGAAAGCCAAATTGGTAGCAACCGTTTATCTGAAACACCATCTGCTCAAGGTATGCACGAGTACCCGTGACCCAAGAGGCAGGGATAACTGTATCCCGTATCGCGGGTAGTTGTTCTGAAAGGAAATCGGAGAATCTCTGAGTTAACTCTTGGAGATACCTAATATTTATTCGAAACGAGTTACCCCGACGGCCACGTACGACGTAGCGAGTTCTGAGAAGACTATCTCGAAGACGAGAGGGATGGGCACGAGGAAAACCTTCCTCACTCATATCTTCAGCAAGTTCACCGGCAGTTCTTTCTTCATACTCTTGGCTTTGGCGATAGTACCACAAGAATGCAACAGCTCTTTCACAATGAGTAAGGTTTTCGCTAGCTAGCCTCCTTGCAAAGTCATTCCTTGTTGTCATCCTCTACCCCAGCGATTACGGATTTTATATATTGAACACCTCTCCGGGAAAGTTTGTATCTGACTGGCTGTCCTTTTATTCTTACTTGATCCCCCATAACGTAACGAGAAGCTGTTCCCGATAGAGTATGAGAAACATTTGGGGTTGCGATTGGAATACCGAGTTCGGAAGTGATTTTATTAATGTCACCGGAAGTTAAACCTACCGAATTATCCATATATTCATAAACTATATATATGGGAAGTAATGTGCGGTTCACTTGGCTCGCCTTATCGAGAATTTGGCGCTCTATTGCATCTGCTTCATCGCAGTCTTTAACTTTATTGACTATCATTGAGATGTCGATCTGCTCTTTTGATGATTGCGGTCGAGAAGGTTTCCCTTTAGATGTATCCTTCTTCTGAGCGAGTGAGATGGGTGAACTCGACGAAGAATAATGGTCGAGTAGCGCTTGAATTTCTTCTGACTCGCCCTCAATTATGACAATTGTACCGTTTGTTAGAGTGAAAGTAGCTTTTGGCATGATAATCTCCTTCTTGCGTTGCCATAACTTTGGTGTTCTATCTTGGTATTCTATATCTAAGGGATAGCTCAATAGATTATAGGTAAAGGAGTTCTAATTATCAAAGTAGGAATTTTGAAAAGACTACTAATTATTTTGTCATACACTCCTGGCCGCGGATTTGAGCCGATAACTTAAGGGTTTTTTTGAGAATTGTAGAATAATTCTTGATATTCTGGTTTTTCGTCCCATCCTAGCCACTCTCTCCACCCGGGCTGTTTCCCTTTCTTTCATTATCGCGCTATTTCTTGAAAATCACACGGTTTTTTTGTGGCGATATAACACAATCAGCGTAAAAGGGGAATTTTCCCACTCACCCCTCTGCACAGGGTTCTTCCCATTCCTCTCCTCTAGGCCACCGCTCTCAGCCACTCCTGCGGCAACTTCCAGGCCCTCGTCCCCATGCTCAGGCGTGTGCCCGCCTGTCCCCGTTGGTTGGGGGCTTGGTTGGAGCCCGAAGCTTCCCCGCCTCCTCAAGGGTCGGAAGGAACAAAAATAAATGAAAAGGTGAGCAATGGAATGGCATCACCTTTTTTTATAATCCCAAGTCAATTTTCCTGGTTGCCAAAACAATGATATGATTGCTCTTCATCAAGGATGTTCCTGGGGGATCTTTATGAACTTATGAGTATAAACACTGTTGTCAGGAAATAAAATGGAAAACCGCTTATTGCTAGAGGTTGAAGAAGAATATTCCCCCATTGCCCGGTTGATCGAGCTGGGGCGGCAGAAGAAATACGTCACCATTGACGATATCCTGCACGTCTTCCCTGAAGCCGAAAAGGACATCGAGCAATTGGAAGAGGCTTTTTCGGCGCTCTTGAGCGCGGGGGTTGCTTTCGTTGAAGACGCCCCTGCCGGTGATTCTCCCAGGAATGAATCAGGTGCTGGGGAAGAAACCGGGGCCGGGCTTGAACCGGAACTGGTGCCGGATGATTATCTCGCCAATATTGATACCTCCGATGCCATCGGGATGTATTTCAAAGAAGTCAGCCGCGTCCCGCTGCTGTCCGCGACAGAGGAAGGCGAACTCGTCCGGTCTATTGAGAACGGACGAATGGCTCGTGTGGAACTGGCAGGCGGTAAGGTCAGCGCCCCCCGCCGGATCGAATTGCGTAAATTGATCGAAGACGGTTGGTCTGCCCGCGAGCACCTGATTACAGCCAACTCCCGCCTGGTGATCAGTATCGCTAAAAAACATATGGGGCGCGGTGTACCTTTCCTGGACCTGATCCAGGAAGGCAATATCGGCCTCATCCGTGCCACCAAGAAGTTCGACTACCAGCGCGGCTTCAAATTCAGCACCTATGCCACCTGGTGGATCCGCCAGGCCGTGACACGCGCCAATTCTGACCAGGGACGTACCATCCGTATCCCGGTTCACATGGGCGACCTGATTAATAAGCTCTTTCGCCTCCAGTACAAGTTGACTCAGTCCCTGGGCCGCGAACCGACCGTCGAGGAGCTGGCCGAAGGGCTGGAAATGTCTCCCCAAAAGGTCGAGCACATCCTCCATATTTCGCGCTGGCCGCTCTCGTTGGAATTGCCGTCCAATGCTGAAGAAGACTCGGTGCTTGGCGACTTTATCGAAGATGACGAGATCGACCCGCCCGATGAAACTGCGACGTATCATCTGCTGCGCGAGCATTTGCTCGAAGTCTTGAACGGATTGCCTGTTCGCGAAAGGCGCATCCTGGCGCTTCGCTACGGGTTGTTCGATGGTCAGGCTTACACGCTGGAACAGGTGGGGCGCAAGATGGGCGTGACCCGCGAGCGCGTCCGCCAGATCGAAGCCCAGGCCATGAATCGCCTGCGTCACCCGTCCATCCGCCGCGCTCTCCACGATTATCTGGGCGAATAACTCCTTTTGTAGCCCAAATGGTTAAAATAGTACCGGGCACGGGAAGGCTCAACCCTGCCCGTTTTCCTTTTTAAGGACGCCTTCCCGTGCTTGTTCCCGGGCGGCGTTCGCGGAGCACCCCCCTTTGGGGGCAACCCGCCCTAAGCCACTCCTCATGGGTGGCATGCTGGCAGCAGGCGGGACACTCGCCGTTTTTATCCATAACTCCGGTCCCATCGGCAGAAAGTGCACCCCCACTGCCAGGTACTCGCCGACCGGTTTATCCAATAAAATTCCTTCGCCGGGTGCCAGGTTGAAATTGTACTCTGCAAATTTTATGCCAATGGGTACATTTGACTGGTTGATAAGTTTGATTCGCTGGGTTGTATTTAATACAATGCAGCGCCCGGCTAATGGCAGTCCGCTTGGATCTTTTCCCAGGATGATGTTTACAGGGTTTTCCTGTGGCTCTCCGCAGATTCCAGCTGCTGGGGTGTCGCTGTCGGGAGGTTTCAGCCCTCCTGATAGAACTGCCTCCACGGTATCGAGAATCACCTTTGCCAGGTCATAATTTCCTTCGATAATGATTTCATAAGAGCGTCCATTCAGGATGGTCAGGACCTGCTGGATGATGCCTCCGGAACCGGAGACAAGGGTCAATCGCTCTGCAGGTTGATTGGCGATCAGGAATTGCTCCTCTGCAAAAACCTCTAAATGGTTGCTCACTGCGGCTTGTTTGGTACCGCTCACCCAATCGTCAAGAGAGGCGGGTTGCATTGCCAGGGGCAGGACCCGAAATTGCATGCTTGCAGTCTGGTCTGTCCATTCCAATTTGTGGGGGGGATTGGCTGGGTCGAATGAAGTTAACGAAATAGCCCGGATCTGCGTTGGTTTTCCCCCCGCATCCGTGCTTGATGGCAGCTCTTGAAGATGCCATGTCTCGGGATAACTGAACTGGATCCCCAGGTTGGGGTCCAGGTACATGATTTGTGTGGCGGAAAGTACTACCGGAACGGATGATGGTTCGGGAAGAGGGGTATATGTAGCAAGCGCTGCAGGCTGTGTGCCTGGCGAGCAGGACGCCAGGAAAAGGCATAAAAACAACTTTGGAATAATGATCCTTTTCTTCAAGATCTACCTCCTGAAAGTTGGTTTGCATCGCATTATTTCAGAAACTTGATATTCATCAGACGAATAATGAAGAAAAAAGTTCACATTCATCCTCTGCACCCCCTTTTCCCGCTCATTGTACAGCATTCTTACCGGGCAAAGGGGGTTGAAAATGTTGTCCCGCTTTCCCGCTCCTCAGCAGTTCTATACTCCCCTCACCGAGCCGATATCATCCCCAAAGCTTCTTCTTTTCGCATCCAGGAAAATGAAAAGAATGAAAAAACAAGGATTAGCGAGCGAAGCTCGCTAATCCTTGTTTTTTCTCTTTCTCCCCGCCCCAAGCGTGGGGCGGGGGCAGGGGGTGGGGTTGGAAAACTAATCCCCGGCTTCACTCCGGAAAATCCTTGAAGAGCTGGCGCATTTTCCTGGCATAGTCCCGGAATGCCTTCCGTCCATTCGGCGTCAGCCGCAGCATGGTGTTCGGGCGCTTCCCCTTGAAGCTCTTCTCCACTGCCAGGTACCCGGCCTCTTCCAGCTTGCTCATGTGAGCCGAGAGGTTGCCCCAGGTCAGGCCGCTTTGGTTCATCAGGAAGATGAAATCGGCGCGCTCCACCACGTACAGCAGGGCCATCACCGCCAGCCGGGCCGGCTCGTGGATCAGCCGGTCGATCTCTGCCAGGGCGGTCAGGTCGGCATTTTCCTCGGCTTTACTCATGGGGAGCTTCTTCCCGGTGCAGCGGGTACTTCTGCAGGAAGCGCACCAGCAGCACCACGCCGGGCAGGGCGATCAGGGCGCCGATGATGATCGCGTAGATTGGTTGGTTCAGGTAGATCATCAGGAAGACAGCCAGGGCGAACAGGATGGCGATGAAGTAGCCGCGTGTGAAATCAATGAAGTAGGCTATCAGGATCATGCTTGGACCGACCATCAGCGCGCCGATCGAAGCTACCAGCAGGTCCATTGCATCCCTCTCTGCAAGGAATTCATTGAGCTTTGCGCCCAGCTCGGGGTTGGCCCGGGCTGCCAGCTGGAAAACCAGGAAGGCCGCCTGGAACAGGACCACGGCGCTAAGCACGATGATCATCGTCTGGTGGCGTTTTTTCCGTATGGCCCCGAACTCCACCTGCCCCATGCGCGGCAGGGTGATGAACTTCTTCCCTGCCCATAAAAGCAGGTTGGCTGCACCCATGCTACACACCATCATGACAATGTTGAGCGGGCTGTACCCGCTTGGCGGGCGGTAGACGAAGACCGCCATGCAGATCACGATCAGGCCGAAGCACAGGTCCCACAGGCCGTCCTGGTAGGTCGACCGGAACGCTTTGCGCTCCAATTCTTTGAGGTCGAGTTGTGCGTTCATATCCTTCTCCTTTGCGTTACTATTTACTTTGCAATACAAAGTTATTTATATTATATAATAAGAATCGTGTTTGTCAAGAGGTCTTTTAAAAACAACCGGGGTGTTCACAGGTTCCTGGAGCAGGGGCACAAATATCAGGGGTTTACCGCAGGGATCGCGGTGTCCGCATGGATTCTTTCTCTTTTCCCCGCTTGACATAACAGAATATTTGTTCTATAATACTTGTAGACAAGTGACGGGAAGGTGCCAACCGTCGCTTGTTGCGCTTAATTCGACCTCAAGTCGAATTAAGCCACATCGGGCGCATTGGCGCCCGATGCAAAGCCAACATCAATTCATTCATTTCCTTCGAAGCTTTCGGTGATCTTCGTGTTTAACCCTCTCCCCCTGTCCCCGTTCTTTGAGGATATCATCCCCGAGGCTTGCCGGGGGGATCCCCCCAGGGGATGAGTCGTCGATACCGGGTCGTATTCGTTTTGGGATTGTTCCGCGGAACAATCTCTCTAGAAAGGTATATGTATATGAAAGGACAATGAGATGTTTTCGTTCCTCGATTGTTCCTCAGGAACAATGAGCCGAGGCGGCCTCAAGCCGCCCTCGGCCATGCCGCTGACAAGAGTCAGCGGCACTGAGCCGACATGCGCGCAATGCGGCGTCCTGCTGCATTGCGCCACATCGAACGCACGAGCGTTCGATGCTCCGACTTCGCGACATTGTCCCGGTGCCCTTCCGGGAAGCGCCCCCTTTGGGGCCAGCGCCCAGCCGCCATGCGCGCAATGCGGCGTCCTGCTGCACACTGTCCCGGTGCCCTGCTGGGATTGCGCCACATCGACGGCACCGCGGAGCGTCCCCTTGGAGGACGAGCGTTCGATGCTCCGACTTCGCGACATTGTCCCGGTGCCCTTCCGGGAGCGCCCCCTTTTGGGGGTCGAAAGGGAAAATATTGTGCCCTGTCTTGCCATGACCGCATTTGCCCTTGTAGGGGCGAGATATATCTCGCCCTCATATATTTCTTCTTCCCTATCTTTAAAGGCGAGACACATTGTACCCGTAGGGTGCCTCTCGCCCTTTTTGGTCCTGAAACATCGTTCCTCAGGATTGAACCGAAATCGAATAATTTTATCGATTTTTGTGTCCCATATAATGAAGGAGCACTCGATGAGAATCAAGGTTTTTGGTAAAAATATTCGTTTCTTTTTTCCCACCCCACCGATCGCGTGCGCGCTGAGCCGAGACGGCTTCCAGCCGTCGTCGGCCATGCCGCTGACAAGAGTCAGCAGCGCTATGCGGCGTCAAGCCGCACATTGTCCCGGTGCCCTTCCGGGAAGCGCATTGTCCCCGAGGGTTACCGAGGGGATCCCCTTGGGGGACGAGTCGTCGATACGAGGCGTCTTTTGCTCTTGTAGGGACGCAATATATTGCGCCCTGTCTCCCTCTTCCCCCCTCGAATTCCCTCTTTTCGCTGTAAAATAAAATATCTCCTTTCGGAAAAAGAACAAGAAAAGGATTTCTCCCATGCCCCTCCTCCAGGCCACCGCTCTCAGCCACTCCTACGGAAACTTCCAGGCCCTCGCCCCCTGTGACCTCTCCCTCGACGCCGGCGGGATCTCCGTCCTCGAAGGTCCCAACGGCTCCGGCAAGTCAACCCTGCTGCTCTGCCTGAGCGGGCTGCTGCATCCCACTACCGGCGATATCAAGGTCGGCGGTTTTGACCTGTACTCCGACGAGCCCGAGGCCAAAGCCCTGCTGGCCTTCATGCCCGATGTGCCCCGCTTCTACGCCGAGCTGACCGCCTGGGAGCACCTGCGCTTCCTGGCCCTGGCGCACAACGCCGCCGACGGCTTCGAGGCCCGCGCCGAATCCCTCCTGCGCGAGTTCGACCTGTGGGAGGCGCGTGACCTGCTGCCCCACCATTACTCCCGCGGCATGTCTCTCAAGCTGGGTCTGCTCTTCGCCCTCATCCGCCCGTTCAAGGTGCTCCTGCTCGACGAACCCACCTCCGCCCTCGACACCGACAGCAGCGCCTTGTTCCTGCGCCGCCTGTCCGATCTCAGGGCACAGGGCGCCGCCATCCTGCTCTCCACCCACGACCCCCACCTGAAGACCGGCCTGGCCGACCGGGTTTATTTCATCAAGAATGGATTGCTGAATGCCGCCTAGCCCCCGCCCGGTCTGGATCCTCTTCCGCCGCCGCTCCTTCTCCCGCCTGGCTTACTGGTGCCTGGTGTTGGGCTACGACTTCCGCGACCGCTCCCTGAACAACCGTTTCTATTTCGTTTACTTTGTCCTCTTCTGGCTGGTATGGATTATTGCCGTGTTCGCCCTGCTCGGCTCCACCCTGGCGGGATTTTTCGTGACCTTGTCCCTCGCCTCCCCGGCTGCCGCCATCGTCCTGCTGGGGGCTTATGCGTTCGCCGTCTGGGGGCTGGTCCTCTTTTTCCAGGTGACCGGGCGCAGCCCGTTCGTCTTTAGCGAGCCGGACGCCTTCCTGCTCTGCCAGGCTCCGGTCAGCCGCCGCAGCGTGGGCGCCGCCTGGTTCCTGATGGACTGGTTCGGCTCGCTCCTGGCCTTCGCTGCTGCCGCGGTCATGTTCTCCTTCGCTCTCACGGAAGCCGCCCTGCCGCACGTGCTTACCATCCTGGACCTGCTGGCTTATTTCGCCGACGCCCTGCGCGCCCTGGCGCTGGTTATTCCGCTGCAGATGGGGCTGCAGGCTGCCCTGTGGGGGCTGGGCGCCTGGCGCCTGCGCCGGGACCGTCCGCCCGCCTCGCGCACCTGGCTCCGCCTGGTTGCCTTGCTCCCCGCTCTGGCTCTGCTGGCTTCCATCTTCATACCCGCTATTGGAAACATGGTCCTCTCCCCGCTGACCTTCTTCCTGCAGGCCGCTTTTGTTTCTTCCCTTTCCCCCTCCGCCTGGCTTTTTCGGGCCGGGTTCGGCCTGCTGGTTCTGGTGCTCGGCATGACCTGCCTGTTATTCTGGTCCGGGCGGATGCACCTGGGCCGTGCCGCAGAGGAAACCCGCCTGCAATCGAGAATCCGCCAATCCCGCAGCGCCTTGGACTTCGGGGGAGCCGAGGCCCTCCGCCAGCAGGGTCGCATGAAGACCACCCGTCTCCCCAGTCGGCTGCCCGTGCGGGTCGGACCCTGGATGCTGGTCTGGAAAGACCTGGTCCAGTCGGGCCGTTCCCTGCGCTTCAGCCAGGTGCTGCGCTGGGGCTGGGTCTTCATCTTGAGCTTGGGGATCTTTCTCGCACCCGGCTGGCTCGTGAAGGTCGTCATCGGCGGGGTATGGGCCGTGTCGCTGGGTACCCTCACCACCGACCGGCTGCGCGGTGACCTGGCCCGCTGGTGGCTGCTGCGCTCGCTGCCCCTGCGCACCTCTGACCTCGTACTCGCCCTGCTGGGTCCGGCCTGCGTGTTGGGGACCCTGCTGGGCTGGCTGGCGCTGGCCCTGGTCAACCCGCCCGCCTCGTTCGGCTGGCTGGCGGCTGCGCTGCTGCCGTTGATGGTGGCCGCCGCCGCCCTCGGCTCCGCCCGCGACATCCTGGATCACGCCCGGGCGCGCCTGCTGCTGACCCCTGCCCAGGGCGAGGAGAACGTCCCCCGCCAGGATATCCAGGGTGCGCTGACCGTGCTGGTCGCCGTCGGCATTCCCCTCGCGCTGCTGGTCTGGGGCAGCGCTCTTGCGAATGGATGGTTCTGGGCGCTGCTCTCCCTGCCGGTTGCCGCCCTGGTCGCGGTCGTCCTGTTCCGCTCCGTCTGTCTGACCTATCGCGAGATCAAGTAATTTTATTCACCCGTCATCTACTGGATCTCTTCCGCGACCTACTCGTGGGTGGGGGCTGGGGTTGAAATAGCGGACAAATGGAGTCACTTGTCAGTTCCTTTTTTCTCTTTCTCCCCGCCCCAAGCGTGGGGCGGGGGCAGGGGGTGGGGTTGAAAATGTTGTCCCGCTTTCCCGCTCCTCAGCAGAATCGCGAAAAAAGGAGTGCGAAAGCGGAGCTTTCGCACTCCTTTTTTCGCATCTTACTCCCCTCACCGATTTCGGGGAGGGGCAGGGGGTGGGGCATTGATAATGCTCTGGAGGTGTGGTCGGAATAACCGTTCTCCATGTCACGACGCGCAGTGTCGTGACCCAAATGACTCACCCCACCATCTTCCTGGTCTCTCCCCAACCCGGTTCGGAAACCCGCCCAGCGCAGTTCCAGAAAAGGGATAAAATCGGGAAATCTTCCCGTGGAGGTTCCATATGCCCAACGCACCCGAATTTGACCTAGCCGCCGCTCACAAATTCTTCTCAGCCGACTGCTTCAACCGCGCCTGGGACCTGATGGACAAACAGGTCCGCTCCGCCGAGGACGACCGCATGCTGGTCCTCCTGAACCAGGCCTCGCTGTATCACTGGTCCCAGCGCCCCGACAACGATAACAAGAGCCGGTCCATCGGTTACTGGCAGGCCTCTCGCATTCAATCCCTGCTGGGAAATGCCGCCGAAGCCATGCGCTATGCCAGCATCTGCCTCGAATACAGCCGAGAACTGGAACCCTTCTACCTTGGGTATGCCTATGAAGCCCTCGCCCGCGCCGCCATGGTCGGTGCTGACACGGCTCGGTTTGAAGAGTACAAATCTGAGGCCTTGAAGCAAGCCCAACTGGTCCCGGGTCAGGAAGATCGTGAAGCGCTTTTAAAAGACATTGCCGGGATAAATTAGCGGTCGACGTAATCGCTGCTCATGAGGTAACGCGAAAAAGGGGGTGCGAAAGCGAAGCTCCCGCACCCCCTTTTTCACATCTTTGGAAGCCGCGTTCTATCCCACTTCCCGCAGGCTCCCATCGTAACAGACGAACTCGATCAGGTTCCCCTCCGGATCCGGGAAGTACAGCGAGCGGACATGGATCCAGGCGTGGTCGGTCGCTACCACCTTCAGCCCCAGGCCTTCCAGGCGCTTTTTCTCGGAATTGTAATCTTCCAGGGCGATATTGAGCGCAACGTGATGGAGCGTCGATTTTTTCTGGTCCAGTTTCAAAGACATTGTCTCGATGAACATGCGGTTGTCGGCTCTAAAAAGGGCCAGGTTCTGGGTATGACCGCCGTAACCTTCGGCGATTTTAAAGAAAACATAACTCTCATCCCGGCTGAGCACTTCAAGGCTGACCACCTCTTCGTAGAACTTTTGCATGGCGTCAAGGTCTTTGACACGGATGGACACCTCACCCAATCCCTTGATACGGTTCGACTTGTTCATGGCTCCTCCTCTGAGGCTGGTTCGTTCAGGTTGGGAGATATTCCCTTCAAGGGCAACGCCTGATATCCGGTCAAGATGCTCAACATTGTGACCAAATGCTTCAACCCGCCATCGTCCTGATCTCCCCTGCGATCTCCTCGAAATACGTCGTCGCCCGCCTGATCAGCCCGATCAGGCTGAGAAAACCGTGCACCATCCCGTTGCAGCGCATCAGCTTGACCTTCACTCCCGCCTCCTGCATCCTGCGGGCATACGCTTCCCCCTCGTCCCGCAGGACGTCGAATTCCGCCGTCACCACCAGCGCCGGCGGCAGCCCGTGCAGGTCCTTCGCCAGCAGCGGCGAGACGCGCGGGTCGAGCCGGTCCCTGGGGTCGGGCGTGTACTGTGCCAGGAACCATTCCACGTCCCGCTTGGGCAGGGCGTAGGTTGCCCCATCGAACTCTTTGAAAGAGGGCGTGTCCAGGTGGGCGCAGTCCAGGGCCGCGTAGAGCAGCACCTGCCCCGCTATTTTTGGGGTCCCTTTCTCGCCTGCCATTTGCGCAATGGCTGCCGCCAGGTTTCCTCCTGCCGAGTCGCCGCCCACCAGCAGCCGGTTGGGATCGATCCCCAGTTCGGCTGCGTGCGCGGCAGCCCATGCCACCGCTGCATAGGCATCCTCCACGGCAGCCGGGCAGGCGTGCTCGGGTGCCAGGCAGTAATCCACCGAAAGAACTGCGCAGCCGGCGTGCCTGCATATGAAGCGCGCCATGTTATCTGCGCTGTCCAGGTTGCCGATCACCCAGCCTCCGCCGTGCAGGAGAACGAACAGCGGGTGGGAGGCCTCTTTCCCTGGTTTATATAGCCTGGCGGGGATCTCGCAGGTGGGGCCTGGGATGACCAGGTCCTGCACCGAGTCCACCTTTTCGAAGATCCCGCCCACGCTTTTAAGCAGTGAAAAACCCTGGTTGAAGTTGCTCCTCGCCTCGCCGGGGGTCACCTGGTCGAGTGGCACTTCCCCCAGCACCACCTGCGCGCGGCGGAACAGGACGGTCTGCTCATCCAGCACGCCGCCAGTCAGGGGCGGGAAGCGCGAGGTGAGGTTGAGCAGTTTACCTTGCAGGAGCAGTCCGATAAACCGGGAAAAAGTTAAAAAGTTGATTTTCATAAAACCATTGTAGCACGCCCCATAGTAACATCAAGTTACTTTGGGGCACTTCGGGCTCACGACCTGAGGCGGCGTCAAGCCGCCATCAGCCATACACTCGCCCTGAGGTGTCGATTAGAGTCGTCGATGCACATGTACGCGATAGCATCCCCGTACTTTGGGGATATCATCCCCGTTCTTGAGGGATTGGAATTATTAACCGCGAAGGTATCATTTACAGATTTGTTAAATATTTTGATGGAAACCTAAGTATGATTGAATTGAGATCCATAGGACATAGGCATGCGCCTTAAAATTACCCTTGCTGCGTTGATCTTTTTTGGTTTGCTGGCTGGTTGCACGTTCCCATTTGCCGCGCGCTCCATCCTGGATTCCACGAGTATGGTCACTTTCACACCCTCCGGCACGTTCTCGCTCACGCCGGTGGCAACCTCCACTGAGACGCCGACTTTCACCACCACCTTTACCGGCACGGCAACGTTCACGCTGACGACAACTTTCACCGGGACGCCGACGTTCACCCCCACGTCCACCTCCACCGACACTTCCACCCCCACCGACACGTCCACTTCCACTTACACTCCTACGCCAACCTTTACGGGTACGGCTACCCGTACGCGCACGCGTACGCCCTCCCGTACGCCAACCCCCTCACGGACTCCGACTGCCAGTCTCACCGGCACGTCGACCTCGACCGCCAGCCTGACAGTACCTGCGCTGACGTCAAGCTCGACTCCCTTCCCTACCTCCACGCAGCCCACTGACACAATGACTTCCTCACCAACGCCAACCTCAACGGCCACGGGCGACACCCTGACACCCAGCCAGACATTCACTGCTTCCCCTTCGCCGACTCAAACATTTACGCCTGTCGCAACTCTTACCCCGTCCGTTACAAACACACCAACTGTCACACGGACATTGACCCCCGTCCCATCGGGATGCACTCTGACTTATAATGGCGCTTTTGAGTCGCAATTATATATTCTCATTAATAATGAACGCGCGAATGCAGGCCTGGGGCCGCTTACCCCCAACGGACCCCTGGAAATTTCATCGGGGCTGCACAGCGAAGACATGGCCATTAATAATTTTATGTCCCACACCGGTTCGGACGGGTCCACTTTTTGGGAGCGGGCGGTTCGGGCCGGCTATACCGGGCGTTGGGGTGGGGAGATCATCTACGGCGGTTCCGGCAACGCTTCTCCCGAGACGGCTGTGACATGGTGGATGAACGATGCGCCTCATCGCGACATGATCCTGGGCGATCTGAATGATTTCGGTGCGGGGTATGCCCACTGCTACGGCGGTTACTTCACGGTTGACTTTGGTCACCGCTGACCGCCCTGCATGATAACTACATCAAGCTGCTGTGTCCCCGCGGTGGACCATATCCCCTTTCTGGGTAATACCTCTTTTTTTCCTTGCCTGGAAAATTAGGTAGAATTAAAACAAAGATTGGCAGGGTTTTCATGCCAATCTTTGTTTTTTCTTCTTCTTGAAGAAATTCGAATTTTAGGACTCCCCCGGTTCATCTCGCTGCCGGGAAAGATACGCACACCTGCAAGCCGCCCTCGAGCAGGCTGCGGGCAGAGATCTTCCCCTCCATCCCTTCCACCAGCAGCTTGGCGATCGCCAGTCCCAACCCGGCTCCGCCCAGAACGCGCGAGCGGCTTTTCTCTCCTCTCCAGAACCGGTTGAATATAAACGGCAGGTCCGCTTCCGGAACCCCGGGACCGTTGTCGCTGATACTGATCTCGACCTCATTTTCTTTGCGGGAAATGTCCACCCAAACACGTCCGCCCTCGGGGACGTACCGTAGTGCGTTCGAGATCAAGTTGCTGATCACCTGCTCGGTGCGCAGAGGATCGGCGTTGACCTGGGCTTTTTCCGGCCATGTCACCAGTTCCAGGCGGATCTTCTTCTCTTCAGCTTCGGCCTGGAACATGCTCAACGAACGCCGGGCGATCTCGGTCAGGTCCAGCTCGTGTTTCTCAAAGACCAGTTGATGGCTCTCAGCCATGGTCAGCAGGCGCAGGTCCTCCACCAGCCGCTCGAGCAGGTAGGTCTCTTCCAGGGCTGGTCCGATGGAATTTTCGTCCGCCGGGTAGATCCCATCCATGATCCCTTCCAGGCGGCCGCGCACCACCGTCAGCGGGGTGCGCAGTTCGTGGGCAATGTTGGCTAGCATATCGCGCCGCTCACGGTCATTGGTTTCCAGGGCATCCGCCATTTTGTTGAAGCTTTTGCCCAGTTCCCCCAGGTCGTCTGACCCCTTCGTGTGGGCGCGCATCTTTAAATTTCCGCCGGCGATTTCCTCCGCTGCGGCGATCACCTCTGCCAGAGGAGTGACCACCCTGCGGGTCAACACCAACCCGATCAGTGTGGCAAAGGCCGCCAGCACTAGGGATGCCAGCAACACCGGCTGGAGAAAGCGGAAAGTGAACAACCTCTGCGACGGCTGGATATTTTGCCCTCCAACGAGGGTTCCGACCAGCTGGCCGTTCACAAAAATGGGTGTGACAGGATCTCCGCTGGGCGGCTGGAATGCGGGTGAATTGGCGGGGTCCAGCGGTCGTCCGTATTCCACGACAACGTGGTTTTGTGAATCCAGCAGGATTGAAGACCGCCACTGTGCCGCTTCGATATCGAGGGAATTGGCAAAGATACTGCTTACGCCATTCCAATTGCCGCGGGCAATGTAATAAGATTCGAGCCGCGCAACGGTCGGCAGGCGGAAGAGCGGGTTGGATTGCGAAGGATTGGCCAGCACCAGGCCCGTGGTCAGCAGGGTGAACAGAACAAGAAAGGCCACTACGATAAGAAACGATCGCAGGAGCACGAAAAACAACCGGTTGCGGATGGAGCGGACGCTGTCAGAATGCAGCATGTTCAGCCCTCGAATTTATAGCCGATCCCGTGGACGGTGATGATATATTCCCCCGGTTCGAGTTTGCGGCGCAGGTTGCGGATGTGGGAGTCGATGGCGCGCTCGTAGCTTTCGAACGATACCCCCCGCACCGCGTTAAGCAATTGCGCCCGTGTGAAGATGCGCCCCGGCTGGCTCATCATGGTCGCCAGGAGTTCGAACTCGGTCATGGTCAGCACCACGGTCCGGTCCGGAAGCTCCACTTGGTAACGGCTGCGGTCCAGGGTCAGGTCGCCTGCCCGGATCACCTCGCTGGATGAGTCGCCGCTGGCGCGCTTCAACACCGTGCGCACGCGTGCCACCAGCTCGCGCGGGCTGAAAGGTTTGGTGATGTAATCGTCCGCTCCCAGGGCCAGCCCGATAAGCTTGTCGGTTTCTTCAATCCGGGCTGTGAGCATGATGATGGGAACATTGCTTTCATGCTGCAGGGAGCGGCATAGGTCCAGCCCGTCCATGCCCGGCAGCATCAGGTCGAGTACGATCAAATCGGGCTTCTGTGCACGTGCCATGGCGAGCCCCTGGAGACCATCCCCGGCAGTGATGATATCGAAGCCGGCGGCGTGTAAATAGTCGCTGCAAATCTCGACAATCTTGGGTTCGTCATCTATGACAAGTATTTTCTTTGCCATCACTTTTCCAGGGTGCTGCAAATTAATTGTGAAATATATCCTGGTTCCTGTCGAGCACTACGATGCAGACCAACTTGTACAAGGGCGTCAATAATATTATGGCGCAGATGCATGATTCATGCAAGAAAAATAAAGCCCGCCCTCCCGTGGGCGGGCTGTCTCAAGTTATGCATTCGCAGCCGGAGGCGTTGCCGGTTTGTCCAGTGTGGACGGAGTCAGCATTTTTTTTGCCGGGATCAAGGCGAGCACAATGACCCCTATCGCCAGTACAACGTGGAGAACGGTCAAGCTCAGGCTTAAGAAATTCAGATCTCTCAAAAATCCAGCCAGGAGAATCGGGAGGAAACTGATGAGAGCCAGGATAAGATAGACTACTCCCATGATGATGCCAAGCACCTGTCCCCAGCGCTTGGTGAGGAACATACCCACCGCAGCCACCAGCGAGACCAGTAATGCGATGCCATAGAAGATGGTCCCGGTGATCCCACTCAAGAGCCCGAGACCGAACAAGCTGCGTGCCCCCCCGTTGAACGTTCTGCCAGTGGGGTTGGTTGGGGTGGTCGGGTTGGTTGAGTTGCCATTTCCCTGTGAGCCGTTCCCGAAGCCGGGGAAACTGTTGGGTGCGCCCGGTGTAGTCTGACCGTTAAACCGCCCGGCGAAACCTGTGCGGTTTGCGCCCGAGATCCCTGTCACTCGCAATAGGGGTGTGGCCATGAACAGCAGGGCCAGCACCAAGAGGACGGCAGCTGCAATGGTTAATGTTTTTGAATTAAGTTTAGACATAAGTACCTCCAGTAAGTAGTCCCGGGATTAGCACGGGGCTATCAAAATTACTCGTCACGCCTTACTTTCACTGGCTCGAGTCTGGCAGCCCGGGTGGTCGAATGAATGAAGTAGATCAAACCAAGGGCGATCGAGGCGACATCCAGGATTGGCATGATGATGAACGACAATGCCAGCCCCCGGAGAACACCAGCAGCAATTTTTATTGAATGAGAATTTGGTTTTGACATAGATGCCTCCAATAAATTATTCGTAGCGCAATGCTTCCACCGGTTCGAGCCTGGCAGCCCGGCGGGCCGGATATATGCCAAAGAACAACCCGACGGCAATCGAAAAGAGGGTTGCCAACAGGACAGCATTAACGCTGACAGCCGGATTCAAAGCAGTACCGGCAGCCGAAGCGATCTGCCCGATGATCAGGGAAATCAGCCAACCCAGCAGGATTCCAATCAACCCGCCCAGCAGGCTCAGGAACGAGGACTCAGCCAGGAACTGGTTCAAAATGTCCCGGTTGCGGGCGCCAAGGGCTTTGCGCAGCCCAATTTCGCGGGTCCGTTCCACCACCGAGACCAGCATGATGTTCATGATGCCGATCCCGCCCACCAGCAGGCTGATTCCAGCTATACCGCCCAGGAAGATTGTGAGAACACCCGTGATCGAAGTGGCGGTCGTCAGCAAACTCGCCTGGCTTTGAACGCTGAAATCTTCCTTCCCGACCGCCACGTGGTGGCGCAGGCGCATGATATCGGAAACCTGCGTATTGGCCTGCGTAACGGCAGTTGCACTGGTTGCCTGGACGTAAATCTCGTCCACGGAGGTGCCAGGTCGGCTGATGACGCGGTCACGAGCGGTTGTCAAAGGTATGATGACCTGGTTGTCGGAACTCCCCGCCAGGGAACCACCTTTCGATTTCAGGACGCCAATAATAGTGAACGTCTGGCTGTTGATATGAATTGTCTGCCCGGTCAGGTTGGTTGTCGTGCCGAAGAGAGTCGTTGCAAGGTCTGCACCTATAATGGCCACGCGTGCATGGGTGTTAACCTGCTGGTCATTAAAAAATGACCCTTCGGTAACCGCTTCATTGCGGATGGAAAAATAACCGGTGGTCACGCCTAAGACCGAGGTGGTAGTCGTTTGCCCGTTGGCCGCCGCGGTGATGTTACCTCCCGAAATGATGGGAGCCACTGCGTTCACTGATGGGGCTTGAATCGGATTCGCGATTGCCAATGCGTCTGTCATTGTTAATGTACGAATATTCCGAATAACGTTCACTCCGCCCGCGGCGAAACGAGCCCGCGATCCTGGTGAGACCAGCAGGACATTTGTGCCGATGCTGTTGATCTGGGATGTGATGGAGTTCTGGGCGCCCTGCCCGACCGAAAGCATGGCAATCACTGCCGCCACGCCGATTACGATGCCCAGCACCGTCAGCCCGGTACGCAGTTTATTAGCGTTCAAACTGGTGAAGGTTTCACGTATTACCCGTGTGATTTTCATTGAAGAGTCTCCTCAACCAACCCGTCCCGGATCTTGATCGTGCGCTGTGTCTGGCCGGCAATTCTCTGGTCATGGGTGATGATCACCAGGGTGGTGTTGCGCTCGCGATTCAGTGTGAGCAGCAGGTCCATGATCTCCTGGCCCACCTTGGAGTCCAGGTTGCCGGTCGGTTCGTCGGCCATCAGGATGGCCGGTTCGTTGACCAGAGCCCGGGCAATTGCCACACGCTGCTGTTCTCCGCCCGATAGTTCAGTCGGCCGGTGCTTCATGCGGCTTTCCAGGCCAACTGCCCGCAGCGCTGCCACCGCCCGGTTCCTGCCGTCGTTCGCCGAGCTGGAATAACTCATTGGAAGCTCGACATTGGCGAGGGCGGAGGTGCGCTGCAGCAGGTTAAAGGATTGGAAAACAAAACCGATCTTTCGGTTCCGAATGCCGGCCAGTTTATCATCGGTCAGGCCCGAGACCTTTTCACCATCCAGGATGTAATCGCCTCCGGTTGGCCTGTCAAGGCAGCCCAGAATGTTCATCAAGGTTGTTTTCCCGGAACCGGAAGGTCCCATGATGGCAACGGCTTCGCCGCGGTTTATCAGAATGGACACCCCTCGCAAGGCTTGCACTTCCACTTCACCCATGCGATAGTATTTGGTCAGGCTTTCGGTCCGCATCACTGTTTCTTCCATATCTTCCTCCTGATCTAGGGGGTCCCGCCATTCTGGATCCGGGTATCGCCGCCGCCAACGATCCCGCCCAACCCCAACCCGAATCCGCCGCCACCGGTGGTGGAGGTGCTGGCGAAGCTGAGGACGATTGTGTCACCCTCTTGCAGGGTATTACCGGTGATCTGGGTGGTGGTATCCGAGACGGCGCCAACTGTGACATTCACTGTGGTAGGCGTCCCATTTTGGATCAGGTAAATATATTGCTGCCCGGCGGAATCGGTAAAGATGGATGTGCTGGGTACCAGCAGGGCATTGGCAACCTCGTTGGTGGTAATGGTGACATTGGCAGCCATACCCGGCTTGATCAGGGCGTCTGCATTGGTAATCTGGACGGTGCTTGAAAAAGTCGTACTGTTATTGCCCACTGTCCCAGCCAGGTCGGTCTTCATGACGGTGCCGGTATAGGTTTTATTGGGAATGGCGTTAAAGGTGAGCGTGGCTGACTGCCCGACCTTGATGCTGTTGATGTCAATCTCGGTGACATTAACAGCCACCACCAGGCTCGAAAGGTTGTCAATTCGGAAGACCTGCTCACCCGATGAGACAATATCCCCGGTGATGGCATTTGCCTGGGTGACGGTTCCATCAAATGGGGCAGTGAGCGAATTTTCGGCCAGGTTCTCCTGTGCGGTTTGGACAGCCAACTTGGCTTGTTCAAGCTTAAGTAATTCAGCCCCGGTGGCATCTGGAGGCACAGTCCCACCGGTCAGGCCAGTCAAATAATTCTGGTCTTGCGCCAGATTCGCTTTTGCCAGAGCCAGGGCGGCATTGGCTGCGTCAATCGATGCCTGAGTGGCATGCCCGGAAAGGGCATTAAAGGTGTAAAGGGCACTGTTGTACTTTAGTTGAGCCCCATACATGGCTTGGTACGCCTGAGCCTTACGATTGTCACTTTCCGGAAGCGCCAAATTGTTGTAATTATTTTGGGCGGTCGTCAATGCATTCTGTGCCACGGTCAGGGCAGCCTGGGCATTCGCGATCGCGGCCGCGTCGTGATAGTTTAAATTACTCACGTTGATCTGTGCCTTATAGAGAGCTTGTTCATCTGCTGCGACAGCTGCCTGGGCGGAGGCAATGGCGGCTGGTGAGGTCAGTTGGGACAGATTCTCCTGTGCAGTAACCAGGGCTGACTCCAGGTTATTCTGGGATAGAGAATCTCGGACCAAGGTGGCTAAAACGTCCCCCGCTTTGACCTGGGTGCCTATTTGGGCATCCACGTTTCCCACCTGCCCGCTGGCTGACCAGGACAGATTGGCCGATTGGGTGGATGCCACAGTCCCGGCGCCCTCCACCGTGGAAGTGAGTGTCCCGAGCTGGACAGTGGTAGTCTGGTAAGTGGCTGTGTTACCACTGGTTTGACCGCGTACGCTCATCACGACGAGCACCAGTGCGATAACCACTACAACCGAAACCCCCGCAATGATCCATGTTTTTTGATTTTTACGCATTTCAGGTCTCCTTGTTTGACGCTTTTTAAGCTGGGTCCAAAGATAACGTAAATTTGTGGAGAAATTGTGGAGAAAAGATGGCAAAGTGTCGAGGTTTTCACCAGTGCTGGTAATGCAAATGTGTATGGGCGGCATCTACAGGGCGGGATGCTGGCGGGAGACTGACCAAACCAATTTTTTCGTGGATTCCGGATTCCTCGTCAAATCTTTGGTATGATGGGTGCATGGAGCCGAATGTCAAATTACCTCAAATAACGGTGAACTGCCGCGTGCTGGTGGAATTAGTGGATTCATCGGGGGCGGCAGAGCGGCGGGAATTCACGATTGTCACTTCGAAACAGGCTGATTTTAAAAGTGGTTTATTGGACGAGAATACCCCCCTGGGCCACGCCCTGCAGGGTCACACCGCCGGGGAGACGATCCCCTACCAGGCAGGCGACCTGACCGAGGTGCGCATCCTTGCCGTTGCAGTCGGGGACGGGTCATTCTCTTCGGAGGCTGCCGAAGAACGCCGGGCCGATGTCCAAAAGGCTGCTGCGCAATCGGAGATTACCAACCAGATGATTTTTTCTACTGCCAGCGGTAGCAAATGGGGGGATTACGATGTGGATATGGACAAACTGCTGAAAGACAAGCAGTAGGTCACACCGATTATAAAACCCCCCATATGAACTTTCCCCGCAAATTTGGGTAGATGACGAATGCGTTGTGGGGAATAGACCCGGGCAGGGCGTTCCCAAAGCCCGAGCTAGACACAGTATTCCTTTATCTTGCCGTATTGCCCCCATCCACTACCAGCGCCTGACCGGTCATGTACGAAGAATCCGAGCTTGCCAGGAACAGAACGGCGCGCGCAATCTCTTCCGGTTGTGCAAATCGTTTCATCGGCAGGCTGGAGGATGCCTCGGCCTTGGCTTGTTCCAGTGTGACGGGGTCGGAGGCTTCGAAATATCCATTCTCGAGCCACCGTTGCACGAATGTATCACCCGGGCAGACTGCATTGACGCGGATGTTCTCCGCAGCAACATCCAGGGCCATGCAGCGGGTCAGCTGGACCACTGCCGCCTTGCTGACCGCGTAAGCCAGTGCATTTTCAGCTCCCACTACACCCCAGTCAGAGGCATTATTGACGATTACCCCACCCCCTGTTGCCCGCATGTGTGGAAGCACCAGCCGGCTCATCCGCCAGACTGCAGTCAGGTTCATATTCATCAAATAAGCCCAGTCTTCTTCGCTGGTACTCTCAGCTGTGCCGCTCATCACCACCCCGGCATTGTTGAATAGAATGTCAATTCGCCCAAATTGATGGATCGATTCATCTACCACCCGTTGGCAATCTTCCAGTTTGGTATGATCTGCCTCCACGTACGCACCCCGGACACCACAATTGCAAAGCACTTTGACTATTTCTTTTCCGAGTCTGGCGCGGCGACCGGTGATTATCACATCTGCTCCTTCTTCAGCAAACAGGGTCGCAGTAGCCTCGCCGATCCCCGAAGTCCCACCGGTGATGAGTGCCACCTTCCCGGAGAGTGTGCGAGGAAGTCCCGGTTTTTGGACGCGGCCGGTCATCCTGCCTCCAGCTGCTTCCGATAGAAGCGATAACGCTTGTAAATTTTGGCGCCCATGCGGTGGGCCAATGGGAAGGTGTCGGGATTTTCCTCGCCGGTCAGGGACATATCGGCCCACTGGTAGCCCTTGGCGAAGGCGCGGCGTGCCATCTCGTCGAAAAGGAGAACCCCCGCACCGGTGTCCCAGTGTTCGGGCACCACCGCGATACTTTTAATCGCCAGGCATTTTGGCTTGCGGCGTGCATATTTCACCAGCCTTAGATAGTCCCACGGATGGCGCAAGCCGTTTAGATGGATGAGGACCTCATTCATGTTGGGCACTCCCGGGAACCAGCCTATCGCCTTTCCATCCAATTCGGCGAAGAGGATAAGATCGGGATCGACGATATCCACCATCGGTCGGATCATGGCCTCGATATCGTTGCGCGTGTAGGGCGTGTAGTCGGCGAAATGTGCCAGGCCGCGGTTTTGCAGTTCCAGAATGTTGTCAATTTCCCTGTCAATATCCTTTAGGTTGCCGCTGCGCACGGTGATTTTCTTGCGCTGGCGGATTTTATCGGCCAGGCGCATCATATGCTGGATTTCGGGAGTGTTCAGGTTGACGTTAATCGAATAAGCCAAACCATCTTCACCGAATTTCTGGAAACCAAATCGTTCAAAAAACGCCTGGTAATACTGGGGGTTGTGGCCACAGTAAGAGGTTGGCGGGCGGTCACGGCCCTCGATGAGGATGCCGCGTGAATCTTCCCGGTCCAAATTGTAGGTGCCATAGAGGCTGACAAGCCCATGTTCGCCCGCCCAGACCGTTGCCCGGTCGAACAACGCTTCCGCCACGGCGTAATCGTCCACGCATTCGAAGAAACCGACCATGCATTCCCCAAAGCCTCTGGCGCGGGTGTTGTTCTTGTCCTCGGCGCAGACAATGGTGCCGACCGGTTTGCCATTCTGCCAGGCGATGAACAACTCGGCATAGCCATCCTTGAAAAACAGACCGCGTTGCGGGTCGATTGTTTTGGCACGCTCGGAAAGGAGAGGCGGTACCCACAACGGATCACCCTTATAGATGCGCCAGGGAAAAGTCAAAAAGGTACGCCGCTCGCGCGCAGTTCGAACAGGTAAGACCAGGATGTTTTTCACGGACGGTTCTCCTCGTGAAGAATAACCCCATTAAAGCATCATCAGCACGATGGCTGTCAGGGCAGCCAGGATGCCGGCTAGTTGCAGTCGGCTTAGTCGTTCATGTAGAAATAACGCTGCCAGTAGGACGGTGGATCCTGGGTAAAGCGATCCCAGGACTGCAGACACATCCAGCCGACCTATTTGACTGCCAAGCACGAAAAAGGCGTTGCCGCTCGCATCCAGGGTGCCGCTCAATGCAATCAGCGGCCAGTTTTTACTCTCCGGTTTCCAGGGCTGGCGGGTGACCAGTGCAAAGCCCAGGATGCCTGCCGTGGAAGCGAGCCGGGCAGCCACAATCGGCCAGAAGATGGCTTCCCGGCTGGCTTGATGCATGAAAACAAAATACATGCCGAAGACCACGCCAGCGATAAGTGGCAGGGTGATTTCATTTAAACGGATGGTTGCGTTTTCACTTCCGCCTTCACTATGTGCGATCAACCAGACCGACCCAAGTGCCAGAAGGATGCCTGCAAATGTCCAAACTCCCGGCAGCCCGTCTAAAAACGCGCCGAAGACTACCGGGATGATGGCCGCGATGACCGCGGAAACCGGGGCAGCCACGCTCATCCGTCCGCTAGATAAAGCCCTGTATAAGAGCAGCAAGCCGAACCCACCACTCAGCCCGGCAGCGCTTCCCCACAGCCACGTTTGCAAGGGAGGCAGGGATTCCCGGAAGGCAAGCGCCAGGGCAATAGACAAAACCATCCCGAATCCCTCTGCGCCAATGACAACGCCATAAACATTCGTACGTTTTGATGCGATCCCGCCGGTGAAATCTGCCGCCCCCCAGGTCAGGGCGGATGTAAGGCCGTAGAGAATGGGAAGCAAGGATGCTCCTGATATTCAAGGGTTACGAATTTTTGGAAAACACCCGGAGGATCAACCAGCCTGCATTCATTGCTCACCAGAGTGCTCGTCCATTATGATTTTACCATCTACCCTCAAGGGCATCCGCCATTTTCCACTGGTTACCCGGCAACCTCGGATTTCCCATTTTTATGAACCTGCCTGTCGAAGCGATTTGGTTGCATCGAATCCTTGAATAAACAGTGCCCCATTTATTGTCCTAAAGAGGTTCTTCTTGAATGATTCCATTTAAATAATTTTTTACCAAATGCTTGACTTTTTTGTAAGAAGGAGTACACTTATTAATAACCTAACAAATATGTTAGGTTGGTTTCCGGTTGTTATTAAATTAGTAAAAGTTGATTCCTTAAACAGGTCACTAAATTCAGGTGGATAAATATGTACGGATTGGGTCGGAAATTGATTTGGTTTTTCCATAGATGGAAAGGATATAGATTATGGCTGTGAATAACTTCCCGATCCCCCTCGAGGGTCCATCCCTGCAGGTGATAGGCAGCGACCTGGATTTTTCAAAAAACCGGGAGCGCCCCAAAATCCTGATCGTTGATGACGATGTGGATTTTGTCGAAATGCTAAAAATAGTCCTGCGCAAGGCAGGCTTTGATGTGGCCGGCGCACAAAACTATCTGACTGCGGCTCAAAAGTGCCGTGAAATTGATCCCAACGTGATCTTGTTGGACTTGTTGATGCCGGATGTGGACGGATGGGAAACTTATGAGAGATTGAGCCAGGTGTCAAATTCACCGGTCATATTTGTATCGGCTGCCCCTTTCCAGGAAAATATTGTCAGGGGGTTTGAAATTGGCGCAGAGGATTTTGTTGCAAAACCCTTCAATAATCCCGAACTGATCGCCAGGATTAAAAGGGTACTGAGGAATCCCGCATATGCAAAACGTCCCAACATCCGCAGCTACCCCGATAGTGGTATCGAGATAGATTTCGATGCCCATGAAGTTAGAAGGAATAACCGGCAAATCCGGCTGATCCCGCGCGAATTTACCCTCCTGGAGATCCTGGCAGAGAATGCCCCCCGTAACGTATCTTATGAGAAAATCACCATGCAAATGTGGGGGGAGGATTCCACTAAAAATCGCGCCCATCTTAAGACGATTATATTTTCTCTGAAACGCAAATTACAGGAAAACGAGACCGAAAAGTCGTTAATTGTCAATAATCGCGGCATCGGGTACCAATTGGTATCCCATCCCGAAGTCGGTAAAGTCCTTTAAGAGCATAAAAAGCGATGGATAAAATATTAATCATTGATGATGACCTGGATTTCATCCAGATGCTGACGATTAAGTTCCGCCTGGATGGATATGAAGTGTTTTCGGCCACCTCCGGATGGGAGGGGATCAGGATGGCCTACGAGTGTCATCCGGATGTCATTCTTTTGGACATCATGATGCCGGAAACGGATGGTTTTGATACCTGCCACAACCTGCGCCGGATGACCAACACCCCCATCCTGATTTTGACCGCCCGCTCAGCTGAAAGTGACGTCATTCGTGGTCTGTACCAGGGGGCGGACGATTTTCTTTCCAAACCATTCCGGCACGACGTCCTGGACGCTCGCATCCGGGCATTACTCAGGCGGGCACGTGATCCCCAACAGCAGCCAGCCAAGGCCAATCAATATTCCGATGACATCATGTCCATTGACCTGGATTCGCAATACATTGTGTCGCTGGGTAAAAGACAAAAACTAACTCCCACCGAACGGGATATTTTGAGTATCCTGCTCAACAGCGTTGACAGGTCTGCCACTTATCAGGAGCTTGCCATGAGGTTTTGGGGGCGTTATGATCAGAATGCCAAGGAAAGCCTGGCAGTCCATATAACGAGCTTGCGCAAGAAAATGCGGACATTGTGCGATGCCTTGTACGATCATGAGTATATCCAGAATCAATGGGGTGTTGGATATTTATTTGTGCCTCGTAAATTGGGGCAACCACAATAAGGTGGTTCAGGGTAGCGGGGCAGTAAAAATTGATGTGCTTTATTTATCATTTAATTGTTTTAATTTTGTTATCCCCCAATACCCAAAAGGCGAACAATAAAATAATTCATTAAGAATCTTAAAGGATTCTTAATAGCTGGATTGATATACTAAATAAAGTGTATTTTCGGCGCGAGATCTAGTGCGCGTCTGTATCATCTTATTTATTTATTAGGAGAGAGGATATGTCTAAAAGTTCCAGGAAATATATGTTGCTGGGGAAAGTATCTTATATCATCAGTGCCGCTCTGATGATCGCTGCAATGGTCACGAATCTCTTGCCACCCCCCGTGGCTCAGGCAGCCCAAGGTGCGATCTGGTCCACGACTAATGCTTGTGGGACAATTGACCAAGACGTGAATCAGTTTTCCACCGGTGATCATGTGTATATCAATGGTAGTAATTTTGATCCGGGCTCATATGACTGGACTATCACAGGAAAACCTGGTGGAGCAAGCGGCGACCCAAATACTATTGTTGCTCCTAATCCTCGTGCGCAATTTACTGTGGACAGTAGTGGAGCATTTTGTTTTGACGCCTATACTGTTGCACTTGACGACTGGGGCGAATATCAAATCAAGTTTGATAACAAAGGCGACAACTATAGTGTGAATCAGGTAACTCCACCCAATCCATCCCTCTCGCTGACCAAGACCGATAATCTCAACCCGGCCAAGTACGACCATGTCGGACAGGTTGTTGCCTACACCCTGACGGCAACCAATAATGGAAATGTCACTCTGCACAATGTGACTGTAACCGACAACCCTGCGCTGGCC
>Ga0326726_10000777_pt1 | contig 29187 bp, 27 predicted proteins | sample MHFenrmetagenome_2_FD_207603 | JGI IMG/M metagenome (GOLD analysis project Ga0326726, IMG submission 207603) | Lab enriched peat soil microbial communities from Michigan Hollow, Ithaca, NY, United States - MHF15MN | ecosystem: Environmental > Terrestrial > Soil > Wetlands > Peat | place: USA... | reverse complement strand
GGTATCCTTCTCCAGCGGGAACCACCGGGACTCCAACAAAATGATGCTACAAATTACTCAGACGGACACCTAGTGGCAGAGGAGTCCTCGGATGGGGATTTGAGACAGTCCTGATAGAGAGGACCGTCCTTGTGCAACAGGGACTACACCAAACGCATCCTTATGGGTGTGGACGTTGGCTCAGTCGTAGTCCAGAGTTGGACATAGTACACATTCCTGCACGAAGGCTTCTTGCCGTCTGTGCCAGGCCGCCGAGCGTTTCTGCGATACCGTTCTACACGACGGCCCGTCAACGCCTGCACGGAGCCGATTGCCCAGATTCAGCTGCAGTTGGCCCGACAGCATGCTCCCGAACCTGCATGTCCCGCTTTGCCGCGCTCCCACTGCAGAAAGCTGCTGGCTCAACGCAACAGAAGGCACCTATGCTCCACTGCAGGGAACGACAGGCGAGGTGACAACTATGGAAACCGACTCTGCCATCGAACGTGAGACGTTTCGAACGGTGACCTCGACGATTGCGTTGGCATTGCTTCTTGTTCATGCCGACGGCACATATTCGCAAACACGGATCATGCCTCTCGGCGATTCAATCACGGAAGGTGTATTGGGAAGCAGCGACGATACCGGGTTTCGTCGCGCGCTCTACCTGTCATTGGCCGGTGCAGGCTATTCCGTCCATTTCGTCGGCAGTCGGGTGAATGGGTCTCCCACCGACTTTGACCGTAACCACGAAGGCCACAGCGGGTGGAGAGCAGATCAGATCCGGGACAGCACCAGTAGTTGGCTGACAGCGAATCCGGCAGACATCATCCTGCTGCACATCGGCACAAATGATATTTCACAAGGCCAGACTGTCAGCAGTACTATTAACGAGGTTAACCAGATCCTTGAGAGGATCGATGCCAAGAGCACCGCCACCGTGGTGTTTCTCGCCCGTATCATCAATCGCAATGACGGTTACAGTGCTACAACCTCAAACTATAACGTCCAATTGAAGGCTCTCGCTGACACACGGATTGCGAACGGAGACCTCATTATCATCGTTGACCAGGAAGCCGCGCTCAATTATCCTTCGGACCTGGCAGACGCGGTCCATCCGAATGACGCCGGATATGCGAAGATGGCTCAGTGCTGGTTCACGACGCTATCAGACTACTTGGGTATGCTTCCTATCCAGTTGAGCAGGTTCACTGCCACGTACCTGAATCACGGTGAGGTCCGGCTTGAGTGGACAACGTCGACAGAAACGAACAACTATGGGTTCGAAGTTCAGAGGTCGATGAGCCAAGGCGATGGCTACGAGGTGCTGCTGAACAGCTTCGTCCCAGGTGGCGGAACAACCCTTGCTCCCCACAGTTATAGTTACACCGATGCCACGGCGGATGCCGGGACCATATATTACCGTCTGAAACAGCTTGACCTTGATGGGACGGTTCATCTCACGGAGGCCGTGAAGGCAGATCCGTCCACCATAGGGAACTCACCGCCAAAATCATTTGCGTTATTGCAGAATTACCCCAATCCCTTTAACCCATCGACGACCATCCGCTACGGCCTGCGTCGCAAGTCGACGGTTCAGCTTTCAGTCTACAACACTTTCGGGCAGCAGGTAGCTCTTCTTGCGCAGGGAGAACGGGAGGCAGGATACCATGAGTTGAAGTTTGACGGGTCAGGTCTCTCAAGCGGCGTCTATTTCTGCCGGCTGCAGGCAGGGGAGTATGCAGCCGCCGGGAAGCTCCTTCTCGTGAAGTGACCCCGGTGGCGCCATTGGAAGGGCATTAGTCACCGAAAGCCTGTAGGTAAACCATTAGCCGTCTTCAGGACGAGACAGACAACTGAAAGCCCGGACATCACTGCCCGGGCCTTTTCAAAAGGGAGGGAAGTACCTGATATTGCCTCGGCTACAAATTGACTCTTGCCCCTACAACAATCCCGATGGAGCTAAAAGGTCTCCGAACAGCCAATCCGACATCTGACGTGCTATTGTTATAACTGTCTTCGTATTTGTACACAGTACGTACTAATGATGGCTTTTGGTCGACACCGTTGACGGCATACTTGGTTATTTCTTCCTGACTGGGTGAATAGGTGACTGAATAAAGAGCAACCTCGGCGAAAAAGTCCACAGCGCCGCCTGCTGGAACAACTATCCCAAGTGCGCCAGCATATCCAAATGCCAGGTTTCCGGTTTCCTCTAGAGTCCGTTCGATGGTTTGACCGGAAAAAGCATCCCTAGACTCTCTCTTCACTTTCAGAATGGCAAGCACTAAACCAAACCGTGCGTAGGGACTAATCGTCTTCGTGTTTGCTGAGACTACGATTGAAGGGACAGCCACAAAACCCGAGCCGGACCATTTATATCCCGCCGGCATGGCTGCAATGAGTGAGGCTTCAAACGCCTTCCCAAGCCAATATGAGAGACCAAGTTCTGCACCGAGGTTCTTGTCGAACATATACCCGGCCGAGACTCCAAACTTGAATCCTTCACCCAATGACCCATAAATACCCTCATATGAACTTGTTGTTCCTGTGAATGTCGCATTGAAATCAATTTCTTGCGTTCCAGCTCCCAGGCCGTACCCGGCGATTGCAGTGACGTATACCCCTTGTGCCAATCCGATATTTGCCCCGAGTATCAAGCAGAGAATTACCACCATGAGAACATTCGTGGGAGACATTGGCCCCTCCGTACGCGGTGACTAGTGTGGTGGCATAGTAGAGAACGCAATGGATGATGTCAAGAACTTGCATAACCAGTTTGTCCCGTCCCCGTTAATGAACGGGGGTGGAGCTCAGAGACAGGTCCACCCCCTTGTGCAAATCCGTTGAGAGCGGGGTTTGGAACATGCGCTGGTCGCAAAACGTGCGTCTCACGCAGGGCGAGTGCATGCAAAGGAGGCGGTCGCGGGTGTACCCTTGTCTGTAGCCATGCGTGTGCGATTGCTGCGCGTTCATGCGATTGGTGGACGGCGAACCGTCCGCGGTTCGCGGGAAATGGCGGTCTCGCAGTAGTTCAAGACAAGGCGGCTCACCGGCAAGACTGAGGGCCAGTCAATGATCGTGGAAGAGTCACCAACAAAGCCGACGCCCCCCCTGGTTTTCTGCGAGTATTTGACTTTGCAGAAAATGAGAGATACCTTTCTGCCACACACGTGGGCGCCCTGATTCGAAGTGGGAGTCGATGCGCCGGCGAGCCTGCCCGAAACACCCGTGCCAATCTGTTGACCGCTCCTTGACATTCACCTCGCACCAGCCAGCATATTGAACTCGAAAAAACGCGGGTCAATGGAATTCCTCGATCACGAGGCCAAGCGGGCGAAAACGACGACAATCCAGATCAGGATCTGAAGACAATGACTCGAAGGAGGAATCAATGAAGACAACAATGCCGGCTCTCTTCCTTATCGTGGGGATGGCGAGTGGGTGCTCGACGATGCGTCAGGTGGAGATGGATCATCCGGACCGATGGATGGCCGATGCACAGCATGACCTGCTGAAGAAGAATGTCACACTGACGATGGTGGACGGCAGTGTTGCCGAGGGAAAGCTCATCAAGTTGAACGCCGATTCTCTCTCCCTCCAAGGGGAGAATGACCAGATATCCCGCACCGAATCCCTGAACCGCGTCCAGTCAATACGTCCATCACGGAAGGTATTGCCGGTAATCGGAGGGTTCTTCGGAGGAGCCTTGGTCGGGGGGGTTATCGGCAGCCAGATTGGCGCGAGTAGTGAGAAGCCCACGATCGAAACGCTCGGGTTTAATACGTTCGCCGCGACTGCCGGTGGCATGGTGGTCGGATGGGTGTTGGGGGCTGCCGCAGGGAGTGTGGGAATCGCTCTCTTAACTTCGGTGACAGATTACGACATCCTCCAATCCCAGCCCCGCAAGCCCCTGACCGGGGCGGGTGCGGCAATTCCCGATTCGGTTCAAAAGGCGAAATGAAGAGGGGCCGCACCCCGACGACCGTCTGGCTGCGAGCCACTGACCAAACCGAGTGCTGGTTCATACAACGCTCTGAATCGGTCAACGAGTGCGTTCGGTACCGTACATTTCTGCTCTCCACGCGACATCATCGAACATTTCAAGGAAGGAGTGAGGAGATGAAAAAGATCATTGTCCTGATTGCTGTTCTTCTTTCTTGTCTCAACCTGCCGTCGGTATCTCAGCCGCTCGATCAGGAGTATACGCACCACGCCGTGTACCTCGAAGTGGGCGGCCAGGGTATACTCTATACTGTAAACTACGATTACCGATTTACGAAGTTCTTCGCTGGTCGCGTCGGGTTCACGCACTTCACGATTCCAGCGTTCTTTATCTCAGATCTGACGATAACCGGATTTCCGCTCATGGGAGAGTTTCTTATAGGTGGAGTGGATCATTTCTTCGAAATCGGCCTGGGCGTCATGCCTACAATCGGGGAGACTTCATTCGGCTTTTTTTCTTCGACCAAGAGTGGACTGATCGGAACCGCGAATATCGGATATCGCTATCAACCAGCTGACGGCGGATTTTTGTTCAGGGCGAGCATTCCTGTCTTCGTCACAGGTAAGGGTGCAAGAGTCTGGGGAGGGGTGAGCTTCGGGTACGCATTCTAGCGGGAGGCAGTCACCTAGCTGCATTCAATGTATTGTTGAGACTCGTGGAGACACCCACATCCGGACTGGTTCCTCCTGAGCGCCCACGGATATTTCAGAGGGGTATTCCCGGATTTTCCCCAGCTGCCGGGTCCGTTTGAGGGGAGATGTTCTTTACCTTTCGGCGATGAAGCGCGGGTTCTTGTCCAACCATTCTGGATGCTGGCCTGTGCTGTGAAAATCATGAACCTGGACTTCTCCCGAATGAGCCTGCGCACGGCACTCCCTTGTGAGCTCTCACGATCGAGACTCCCCGGGTTGTTCTGGAAATACGCAATATTCCTCGCCCTGCACTGCGCCCTTCTTTGTAAGTGTTCTGTTGCCCAGCCGCGGCCGGACACCCCCCCGGACACCGCGTCGGCATCACGTTTTGGTATTCTCCCTTTTCCACTCCTCTACTACACTCCCGAGACGGGGGTTGCCGGCGGGGCAGCCCTTGTGTGTTTGTATCGCGCGGAGGTAAACGACACGTCAGTCAGGCCATCATCTATCGTGGTGGATCTGATCTATACTCAGAAGAAGCAGATCGTTGCAGAGGTGTCTCCCGATATCTTCCTGGACAGAGACACGTATCGCATCATGGGATCCGTTCACGGCAGCAGATACCCGCTGAGATTCTACGGAATCGGGAACACCACACCGGATGCCCTTGAAGAATCCTATACTTCCCGCACCATCCGGCTTACGCTGGATGCCCTTCGCAGAATTGCCGGTGACTTCAGCGGAGGAATTTCGTTGCTGTATGAGACCCAGGCCCTCTCAGATCTCCGTTCGGACGGAGTGCTGGGACCGGGCACAATCAGCGGGAGCCGCGGGGGCAGGACAGTCGGCGCGGGCGTTGTCTTCCACTGGGACACGCGTGACAACATTTTCACGCCTTCCTCAGGTCACTACTACCTGCTCACACTGCGAACATCAAAACCGGGGATCGGAAGCGATTTCAATTTCACCTCCTTCACTCTGGATCTCCGGAAGTTTCTGGGGATTACGGAGGGATCGGTTCTCGGAATTCAGGCGCTGGCAACGATGACTGCAGGCGATGTCCCGTTCTACTTCCTTGCCCAGCTCGGGGGGAGTGACGCGATGAGAGGATACTTCGAAGGAAGATACCGAGACAAAGATCTCCTCGCCGTGCAACTTGAGTACCGGATTCCGATTTTCTGGAGATTCGGAGGAGCCGTTTTCGCCGGCGCCGGCGATGTTGCTCCGGACCTCGCACGCTTCAGCCTTAATCAGGTCAAGCCAGCCTTGGGGTTCGGTCTTCGGTATATGTACGATCTTGCCGAGAAGCTTAATGTTCGGGTCGACGTTGGGTTCGCAAGAAACAGCTCCGGTGTATACATCACTGCGAATGAGGCGTTTTAGCGGGGCACTCACGTGTGTCGTACTCCGCGTACTCTCCTCTGTGCCTCGAAAAGAGAAGGAGGGATCTGGAAAGCGGGGCGACGAGGCAAGGGCCGTGCGAGGGCCTGATGTTCCCTTCGTTCGTTTTCTAACAGGATGAACGGGATAAACAGGTTACGCAAGTGGTTGCCACCATCCGTTGCGTTCCCTGCCATGCCACCACACTACTCACTACCTATGAAGAAGTAGTAGAGTTCGGGACCAAGAGGCCGAGGGTTCATCCCGCCGGGAGAAGGCGGGATTCTGGAGACGGAAATCCCTCCACCCCGACAGATGTTTCGTGTATAAATCCTCCGCAAACTCACCCGGCCGCGAGCCTTCTGTCAAATGTCCTCTCCAGATCCGGCCCCTTTTTCCATTTCGAAAAGGAAGGTGCTATATTGACCCATCACAGACTCAGAATTGGTGCACATTCCGGAGCCCCCGATGGACCGCTGGGAGTACTGCTTTGTGGACATGCTCAGCCACGATATCCACTACATCACCACTGAGGGATTGAAGCGCCAGAGGATCAAGCGCGACAAGTCTCTTGACGAAGATTCCAGAGACGACGCGACGGCGCGGCTCGTGGCTCATCTCGGCCTCGCGGGATGGGAACTTGTGACTGCGAGCGGGGGGATTCGTCCGATCCTCTACCTCAAACGCCCTCTCGCCGAAGACAAGAATTCCGGGTGAAAATCATTTCAGGGACCCATCGCGTCTGTATCCTGGGTGTCGGCTACACGGGGGTGGTACTGCTTCGATTGCTGCACGCCGAAGGGTGGCAGTGTGTGGCCACCGGCCGATCTCCGCGTGCGTTACCCGAGGGAGACGTCATGGTGTTTGACCTCGGGAAGCGGGCCACCTGGCACTCTCTCCCCGAAGCCGAGGCGTACGTCTGGCTCTTTCCGCCTGCCCCTCCTGGAATGGTCGAGGAATTTCTCCCGTTGCTCCAGGCCCGCGCCCCGAAACTGGTTGTCGTGGGAACGACGTCGTCGTATCTCGCCCCGGCGGGTGAGGAGATCGTGGATGAGGAAACGCCCATTGACCATGCTTCGCCGCGCGTGCAGGGAGAGGAACTGTTGCGTGCGCGGGGTGCCGTAGTACTGCGCAGTGCTGGAATCTACGGGCCGGAGCGGAACCCGCTTGACTGGCTAAGGGCGGGCCGGATTGCACGGGCGGACCACTGGGTAAACCTCATCCATGTCGAAGACCTGGCACTCGCGATCGGCGCTGCGCTCAGGGTTGAGTGCTCAGGAGAGCAGTTTGTCGTGAGCGACGGCACCCCCCGTCGGTGGAGGGACATTGCGCTCTGGGGACAACAACGGGGACTGCTGGGAAACATAACGTTCCGTGGGGACGAGCGGGGCTCGTCGCGACAATTGGCCAACGCCAAACTCGTCCGCGTCCTGCGTCCTCCGCTGGCGCATACCGACCTCTACCGTGAGCTGGAAGCACTGGAAGGACGCTAACGTTCAAGGAAGGATGCATCGCCCGCGCCCTGCCGTACAATCCTCGGTTCATCATCGGTGAGGTCCAGGACGGTGGAGGGGGCCGACACAAGAATACCAGCATCCAGAATCACGTCGACAATGTTGCGGTAGGCATCCGCAATCAGCTCCGGATCGTTCAGAATCCTCCCTCTCCCGTCCGTCACGCTTGTGCTCAAAATGGGATGACCAAGTTCCCTCACCAGGGCCAGTGTCGCGGGGCTGTCGGGGACGCGAATACCCACCGTTTTGCGTTTGGAGACGAGGATTTTTGGCAGCTGTTTCATTTTCGCTGCCGGGAGGATAAACGTGTAGGGGCCGGGGATCAGCCGCTTCATGATCTTAAAGGCGGAATTGCTGACATGGGCGTACGTGCTGATATGCGTGAGATCGGAACAGACGAAGCTGAAGGGCTTGTCGGTGCGCTGTCCCTTGATGAGGTAGATCTTTTCAATCGCCTCACGATTCTCGACGCTGCAGCCGAGGCCATAGACCGTATCCGTCGGATAGATTACCAGTGCCCCCGTTGCCAATAATTCCGCGGCTTTCCTGATTGCGCGGGGCTCGGGGTTGTAGGGATGGATGGTGAAGCGCATTGTATTCCCGGCAGTGAATGGGACAAAATACTGATCGGCGGGGGAAGAGGCAATATTGTTATTCAGACGGAAAATCCCTACTCTTCGTGGGTCATGTCCGAACGTCTCAAAATTCTGCTGGTGGAAGACAACTACGAGCACCTGCGGCTCACCAAGTACATTCTGAAACAGAATGGAGTTGAGGGAGATCTCTTTGTCGTCAGGGACGGTCAGGAGGCGATGGATTTCCTGTACCGCCGGAACAAATTCTCGAATGTCGAAAAAAATCCCCGTCCGTCGCTTGTGCTTCTCGATCTCAACATTCCCCGCGTAAACGGGAAGGAGCTTCTGAGAATCATCAAGGGGGATGGGACGCTGAAGGACATTCCCGTCGTCGTGGTTAGTTCTTCTGACAGGCCGGAAGACGTTGCCTTTGCCGAGGAGCACGGGGCCACCGCGTACATCTCCAAGGCCTCCGGCTTCGATGCCCTCAAAGCCGCCCTCTCGAATCTGAGCCAGTATACGACGGGGGGCCAGACTCCCCGCTGAACGTCCTCCTGCGCACGTCGTTCCCTTTCGCCTCGTCCCTTTTCTTCGTACCTTTCAGCAATAACTGCGTAGTCCCTTCATGTCCCAGATTCTCATCGCGCTCGTCGGCAGACCCAACGTCGGGAAATCGACGCTTTTCAACCGTTTCATCGGGCAACGGACTGCCATTGTGCACGATTTGCCCGGGGTAACGCGGGACCGGCACTATGCCGATGCGGAATGGAGTGGGAAGCGGTTCACCCTTATCGATACCGGCGGCTTTGTCCCTGAATCGGACGACATCATCGAAGCGGCAGTGCGCGAGCAGGCGCAGATCGCGATCGAGGAAGCGGACGTGGTCCTGTTCGTTGTGGACGCTGTTGAGGGATTGCAGCCGGGGGACGAAGAGATCGCCGACATTCTCCGGCGCTCCCGGAAGAAGGTTTTCCTGGTCGTCAACAAGATCGACGGCGACAGCAGGGAATCGCACGCGGCCGAGTTTTTCCGTCTGGGCCTGGGCGAGCCGCTCTCGACCTCCGCCCTGGCGGGGAGGAAGATCGGCGATCTGCTGGACATCATCACCGGCGGCGCGGGAGCTCCCGCGGATGATTCGCCGGATGCCCGCCTCAAACTCGCAATTGTTGGCAAGCCCAATGTCGGCAAGTCGTCATTGGTTAATGCCATGCTCGGTGAGAACCGGCACATCGTTACGGAGATACCGGGGACAACGCGTGACCCCATCGACACGGTGATCCGCTATCACGGCGAGGACATTCTTCTGGTCGACACCGCGGGCCTCCGGAAAAAGGGGAAGATCAAGGAAAGCGTCGAATTCTACAGCGCCGTACGCACCCTGAAGAGCATTGATCGGTGCGACGTTGCGGTCGTGGTGCTGGATGCGACGGCCGGACTGGAGCATCAGGACCTTCGCATAATCGAAACCGTGATGGAGCGGCGGCGGGGGGGTCTGATTGTGGTGAACAAGTGGGATCTCATCGAAAAGGAATCCCGTACGGCGGCTGCCTATGAACGCTCGCTGCATGACAGACTCCGTATCTATGATTTTCTCCCTGTCATGTTCATTTCGGCGCTCGCGCGACAGAGGATCTTCAAGGTGATCGACGTTGCCCGGGGGATCGACGTGGAACAGAACAGACGGGTGGCGACGAGCGAGTTGAACGAGATCCTCGGCCCGGACATCGAGCGCTTTCCGCCCCGCAGCAAATCGGGAAAGGAGCTGAAGATAAAATTCATGACGCAGGTGAAAACCAAGCCTCCCGTTTTCGCGTTTTTCTGCAACGACCCGCGTCATATCGAGGACTCGTATCGGCGGTATCTCGAGAACAAGATCCGCGAACACTTCGCGTTCCGCGGTGTTCCCATCGTCCTTTCCTTCAAGGAAAAATAGACGCGGGCACCCCTCTTCGGAGACATGTCCATGCAGACGCTTCGCCTCATCACTCATCCCCTCATCCAGCGCGACCTGACGATCCTGCGCGATCGCCTCACCCCGACGGCGCGGTTCCGCGACGTGCTGCGGCGCGTCTCCCATGTTCTGGCATTCGAGGTAACGCGGGATTTGCGTCTCCGGAAGAAACGGGTACGCACGCCGCTGGAAAGTACAATCGGGTTCCGGCTTGCCGACGACATCGTGATTGTCCCCGTTCTCCGGGCCGGCCTGGGCCTCGTGGATGGGTTCCTGGCGTTGCTCCCCGAGGCGCGTGTGGGGCACGTCGGGCTCTACCGGAACGAAGACACGCTGGAGCCAGTGGACTACTATTCGAAATTTCCCCGGGGCCTCAGGAAGAGCGTCGTTTTTCTTGTGGATCCGATGCTCGCGACGGGCGGGAGCGGGAGTGCGGCGATCTCCTTCCTCAAGAAAAAGGGGGCCAGGGATATCCGGTTCGTCTCCCTCCTCGCGGCGCCGGAGGGCATTCGGCGGATCGCCCGCGACCATCCGGACGTTCCGATCTTCTCGGCATCGCTCGACCGTCAGCTGAATCGTCGCGGGTACATTCTCCCGGGGCTCGGTGATGCGGGCGACCGGGTGTTTGGTACCGAATGATCCCCCCGGGCTTCGGCTCCAGAAACGTCTCCTTCGTGTTTTGCAATACTTCTGCACATTGTTTCACGTGTCGCTTGACAATCCCCCCCTAAGCATCTATATTTTTCGTGAGGTTACGTCTGACGACCCTTGTCGCGAAGTGAACCGTTGGCGGTCGTTAGCTGTTCAGAAGAGAAGAGGGGGAAGAAGGTCTGACAGCGTATGACCAACCAGAAGTTCAAGAAAAAGCTTGACGACCTCCTTCTGATCTGTCAGAAGAACCTGCCGAAGCTCGATGAGAACCTGATCCGCCGCGCATTCGAATTCGGCTTCAACGCCCACCGTCACGACATTCGCGCTTCCGGCGAACCTTTTTTCGACCATCCGTACGAAGTTGCCAAGATCGTTGCGAAGGAAATTCCTCTCGACGACGTATCCGTTGCCGCGGCGCTGATGCACGACGTCGCGGAGGACACCGAGTACACCATCGACGACATCCGGGCGGAGTTCGGGGATACGATTGCCGAAATCGTCGACGGCGCGACGAAGATTTCGGACATTTTCAAGAGTCACGATGTCACGCAGGCGGAGAGTTATCGCAAGATGCTCCTCTCCATGATGAACGACATCCGTGTTATGCTCGTGAAGTTTGCCGATCGTCTGCACAATATGCGCACGCTCGAGTTCCTTGATCCGGACCGGCAGAAGCGGATGGCGAAAGAAACGCTCGACATTTACGCCCCCTTTGCGCACCGGTTCGGGCTTGCCAGTCTGAAGTGGGAGCTGGAGGACCTTGCGTTCAAGTACCTTCACCGGGAAGCATACGACACCATCGCGCGGGAGCTGAATTCCCGCCGGCGCGAGCGGGAGCACTACATCCGAAAATTCTCCCAGCCCATTGAGAAGCGCCTGCGCGAAGGGGGATTCAAATTCGAGATCAGCGGCCGTCCCAAGCACTTTTTCAGCATTTACAACAAGATGATACGGCGGAACAAGCCGCTGGAGGAGATTTACGATTTGTTTGCCGTGCGCATCATCCTGGACACCGGAGACAACAACGATTGTTTTGCGGTGTACGGGATGGTGTCGGACATCTACATCCCGAATCCGGAACGGTTCAAGAACTACATCTCGGTGCCGAAGAAGAACGGCTACCAGTCGATCCACACGACAGTGGTCGGACCGGACGGCAAGATGGTGGAAGTGCAGATCCGCACCCGTGGCATGCATGAAGTGGCGGAGCGCGGCGTCGCCGCCCACTGGATGTACAAGGAGCATGGGCAGGCCATCGATGAAGAGTTGCACAACTGGGTCACCTGGGTCCGCGAGATCTTCGAGAACGCGGCGGAGGGACAGGTCCCGACCCAGCAGCTTCTCGAGAGTTTCAAGCTCAACCTCTACCAGGACGAAATCTACGTCTTCACTCCGAAGGGGGATCTGAAGATCCTTCCCCGCGGTTCCACTCCGGTTGATTTTGCGTATGAGATTCACTCCAAAGTCGGGGATCACTGCATTGCCGCCAAGGTGAACGGGCGCATCGTGACACTCGATTCCACGCTCCGGAGCGGGGATCAGGTCGAGATCCTGACATCCAAGAGCCAGACGCCAAATCCGGACTGGGAAAAGTTTGCGATCACCCACAAGGCGAAGCAGCACATCCGCCGCTGGATCCGGGAGGAACAGCGGAAAGCGACGGAGGAGGGGAAGGAACTCTGGGAGAAGCGGGTGAAGAAGGCCAAGCTCTCGCTCAGCGAGGAAGACCTGAACAATTTTCTCACAGAGCGTAAGATCGAAAACACGGGAGCGTTTTTTCTCGGCATTCGCCAGGGGAAGATCGATCCGGACGAGATCATCGGCATGATCACTGAGGAGCAGAAGCATCCGCAGCCGGTGGTCACGGAAGAGGGAAAGATCGACGGTCTCTTCAATCGTTTCATCACCACCGCGCGGGACCAGACGGGCGGGAGTATCGAACTCGAGGGTTCCCGCGACTATTTCATGCACCAGTACGCCAAATGTTGCCAGCCGATTCCCGGGGATGATGTCGTGGGATTCGTGACGACCGGCGAAGGGATCAAGATCCACCGGTCGAATTGCAAGAACATCCGTCTGATGATGCAGGTGGAAAGCAGCAGGATCGTGAAAGTGCGATGGCCGGCGGACAACGAGGTTCTCTTCGTCGCCGGCGTGAAGGTCTCCGGCGATGACCGGCCGGCGATGCTGAACGACATCACCCACGCGATCTCGACCTATCTCAACACGAATATCCGGAGTGTGAACATCGACTCCGAGGCCGGGATCTTCGACGGGACGTTCATCCTGAACGTCCAGAACACCGACCACCTGCAGAAAATCCTCGAACGGGTGCGCCGGATCCGCGGAATTCGCCGGGTGGAGCGGTTCGAGGAATGAACATGGGGGACCAGGGGAGAGTACTTGGCATAGACTACGGAAGCGTGCGCATCGGCATGGCCCTGACGGACCCGTTGCGGATTCTGGCTTCGGGAGCGGGGACGCTGGACAACGATGTGCAAGCGCTCAGGAAGATCGCGGACCTCATCGTTGCGCAGGGTGTCCGCCTGATCGTTGTCGGCATGCCGTATGCGCCGGACGGCGGCAAGGGAGAGAAGGCGAGAGAGGTTGACCGGTTCATCGAAGGCCTCCGCCCCCTCGTACAGGTCCCGATCGAAACGTGGGACGAGAGCTTCACGTCCGTCAACGCACGGGAGGTGTTGCGGGAGGGGGGGCTGAGGAAAAAGCAACGGAGGGAGCGACATCGGATTGACGAGATGGCTGCGCGGCTTCTCCTGCAGGAATATCTGGACAGCAGGAAACCATGAAACGCATCCTGCGGTGGGTCCGGGCCCACAAGGTAAAATCGCTCCTCCTGTTTCTCCTCGTCCTCGTGGTGATCGAGCTGGCCACAATCCCCTGGATCAGCATTGGCGCACTGCGCACGGTGAACCCGATCGAGACGGCCCTCATGCGCCAGCGGAAAGCGGAGGCAGCCGCGGAGGCGAAGCCCTACCGTATCACGCAGCGGTGGATCGCCCTCACCCGGATTCCCAGGCATGTTGTCGAGGCGATCGTCGTGGCGGAGGACGGAACTTTCTACAGTCACGGAGGGTTCGATTGGTACGAAGTGCAGGAATCGATCGAAAAGAACATTCAGCAGCACCGCGCTGCCCGGGGGGGAAGCACCATCACCCAGCAGCTGGCGAAAAATCTTTACCTCTCCACTTCCAAGGATCCGATACGCAAGGCGAAGGAGGCGGTCATCACGCTCCTGCTGGAGCAGTCTCTAACGAAATCCAGGATCCTCGAGATCTACGTCAACTGCATTGAATGGGGGAGGGGGATCTTCGGGATCGAAGCGGCGTCCCAGGCGTACTTCGGAAAATCCGCCGGTTCGCTGAGCCTTGAAGAGGGAGCGCGCCTCGCCGCCGTCATTCCGAGCCCGCTCCGCCACCGTCCGGACGCGGATACGCGCTATGTGCTTCGCCGGAAGCAGATTGTCCTGAATAGAATGGCCGCGCGCACCGCGGCCTCCCAATCACAATCCAGGGAGATGTCATCAAGACCGCCAGACCAGGAAGTCTTCCCCGCCACAGATGCCACGGATTCCTCAGACATCGACGAGGGTGACGACAATGGACTATAAAGACGTGCTGCGCCTGATCGAAGAGGGCGAGGGCTTTGAAGTGGAGTTCAAGCGGAAGGTATCCACACCCGAGAAGATCGCACGGACGATGATTGCGCTCGCCAACACGAAAGGAGGACATATTCTCTTCGGCGTCGATGACGACGGGTCGATCATCGGTGTGGAGAGCGAGAAAAGCGAGGCGGATTTGATCCTTGAAGCGGGCACATCCTTCTGCGATCCGGAGATTCGTCCGGAAATCGATATCGTGCCATTCGACGGAAAGGATGTAATTGTCGCCTATGTTGCCCAGAGTGACAACAAGCCGCATTCGCACACCGGAGAGAATGGAAGTGGGAACGGGAACGGCCAGGGCCACACGGAAGATCAAACCCGCGTGTTCATACGTGTGAACGACAAGACGGTCATGGCCAGCAAAGAGGTGGTGAAAATACTTCGTGCCGAGAGGGCGGATGCTCCACCGGTGCGGCTCGAGTTCGGCGACAATGAAAAGCGATTATTCCGCTATCTGGATGAATACGAAAGGATCACGACGCGGGAATTCTCCAGACTGGCAAACATCTCCGAGCAGCGAGCCACGAGGATCCTCGTTTCCCTTGTGCGTACGGGTGTGATGAGGATTCACACCCTGGAGCGGCGCGACTACTTCACCCTCGCGTACGATGTACTGAAGGGATAGCGGGTTGCGCCGGGATGCTCTCTCATGCCCCGACAGCGAGCCGATCACATACATGCGGGGCAGAGTGCTTGTTCCCACTATGAAAAACAGCAGATAGTGTTCACGCATTGAGTTGGAACGGCACTACGTTCGAGAGCCCTGCCTCCAGATCCTCGCAAGTTCAAATACTGCGATGCCGTAGGCAACGGCGGCGTTGAGGGATTGCTTCGTTCCGTGCATGGGGATCTCGATGGCGAGGTCGGCGGCCCTGACAACGGCGGCGGAGATGCCGGAGAGTTCGTTTCCGACGACGAGGCAGATTGGGAAGGCGTCGGGTGTCAGTGTATGATACAGGCGGCTCTTCGTGGTGTGTTCCAGCACGCAAATGACGGCCCCCGTTTCCCGTGCAGCGCTCACGGCGGCAAGCGGATCACGAAAGAAGCGCCATGGTATCGTCTCCGTTGCCCCGAGCGCGGTTTTTTCTATCTCCGGACGGGGAGGCTGGGGAGTATATCCCGCCAAATAGAGCGCCTGGATGAATGCGCCGTCGGATGTGCGGAAAATTGAGCCGACGTTATAGAGGCTCCGGACGTTTTCAAGGAGCCCGATGATCGGCGTGCGGGTTGCAGCCGGGATCTGCTCTTTGGGAAGTCGGTGGGCTGAGATTTCTTCGTGTGTCAGTTTTCGCACGATGCGGCCCCTTTTCCCGAAAAATATAGGGAAAAGGGGCTTTTTGTCCAAGGGTTGATATTTTTTTGTCATTTCCATATATTTGAAAGCTCCAGAGGCTACCACCTTTGCGGTTTACCATCCCGTTTCGGCAAGATCTTGACTGAGTCAGGTAGAAAAACGTCCGAAGCGGGACGGAGGCTGGTTATTGCGATTGATGGCCCGGCTGCTTCGGGGAAGAGCACGACGGCGAAGCTCGTGGCCGAACGCCTTGGCTATATGCACGTCGACACAGGCGCCATGTACCGTGCCATCACGCTGAAGGTGCTGCGGTCCGGCCTGGCGCCGGATGATCGCAACAGCATCACCCGTCTTCTGGAGACGACGCGCGTCCAGTTGCGAAACGAGGGGGGGGGGTTGCACGTCCTTCTGGATGGCAGGGATGTCTCGGAGGAGATTCGAAGTCCCGAAATCACGCGCGCGGTCAGCGCGGTGAGCGGTCTGCCGGAGGTCCGGCAGGTCATGGTTCGCGAGCAGCGTGCGCTGGGCGAGAGGGGGGGCATTGTGCTGGAGGGGAGAGATATCGGCACGGTGGTGTTTCCCCAGGCAGAGTGCAAGTTCTTTCTCATCGCGGGGATCGGCGCGAGGGCGGAACGCCGTCTGAAGGAACTCCGTGCGAAAGGCGTCGCTGCCGATCTGGAGGAACTCCAGAAGGAAATCGCCGATCGCGACCGGTGCGACTCGACCCGGGCCGTGAGCCCGTTGCGGAAAGCGGCGGATGCCGTTGAGATCGACACATCGGACATGACCATCGAGCAGCAGGTCGACGCCGTTGTGCGAACGGTGAGGGAGCGATTGGAACACGTGAGAGGATCATGAAGGTCACCGTCGATCAGTTTTCCGGATTTTGCTGGGGAGTGGTGCGAACGATTGAGATCGCCGAAGAGGAACTTGCCGGTGCGCCCGCGCTTTCCTCGCTCGGACCGATCATTCACAATCCGATGGAGATCGAGCGGCTCCGGGCCCGCGGCCTGAAGACTGTGACGCTCGACGACTTCAAGAACCTCCGCGGCAAGAAGGTGTTGATCCGGGCGCATGGCGAACCTCCCGCCACGTACGCGTGGGCGGAGCAACATGGCGTGACCCTGGTGGATGCAACCTGTCCCGTCGTGACGAAGGTACAGGAGCGGATCCGGAAATTCTACGACAAGGGGTATCAGATCGTGATCTTCGGCAAGAAGGATCATGCCGAAGTGGTCGGGCTGGTCGGGCAGACGGGCGGGACGGCGGTCGTCATTACATCGGTGGAGGAGATCAGCAAGGTCGATCCGGGCCGGAAGACCGTCCTCTTCTCCCAGACGACAATGGACAAAGCGACCTTCCACGAGATCGCCCGCGTGCTGCGCGAGAAGATCCAGCAGTTCGAAGTGGGGAGTTTCGAAGAATCCGCGATCGAATTCCACACGAAAGACACTATCTGCGGGCAGGTGTCCGGGCGTGACAAGAAGTTGCGCGAGTTCGCGGCCTCAAACGACGTGATGGTCTTTGTGGCGGGACGGAGCTCGTCGAACGGGAAGGTGTTGTACGATATTTGCCGCGATGCAAATTCGCGGACCCATTTTCTGGAGGAAGAGTCGGAGTTGCGTCGTGAGTGGTTCGACGGCGCGCAGACCGTCGGTGTCAGCGGTGCCACATCGACTCCCCAGTGGCTGATGGCACGGGTGAAAGAGGCCATCGAACGAATGTTCCTGTCATCCATAGCTCAATCATAATCCAACCAGAGCGGTTCCCAGCAACGGGGCAGGGCACGGCGCATCGATGACGGGCGCCGGCTGCACGGTGCGGGGATGTCCCGGGAGAAGATCGGGACGGTATGTCACACAGCGGAGGGCGAATGGCTGTCGATACGAAAACGGCGAGCGATCTCAAATCCGGCAGGGCGCGCGCTACGGCGATCGAGGACCGGGAATACAACGAGACCGAATACAACGACCTTAGAAAATTGTACGAGGGCACTCTCGGAAAGATCAGCGAAGGTGAAATCGTCAGAGGGAGAATTGTCGCAATCGGCGAGAATGAAGTCTCGGTGGATATCGGCTTCAAGTCGGAAGGCACGGTCGCGATCGCGGAATTCCCGAACAGAGACGATCTGAAGATCGGCGGGGAAATCGAAGTCTTCCTCGAGAGCGTGGAAAACAAAGACGGGCAGCTGGTGCTGTCCCGCAAACGGGCCGACTTCATGCGCGTCTGGGAACGCGTGACCAAGGCATTCGAGACCGGCGAAGTGCTCCAGGGGCGCTGTGTCCGGCGCATCAAAGGCGGCATTGTGGTCGACCTCATGACCATCGATGCCTTCCTCCCCGGCTCGCAGATCGACGTCCGCCCGGTGCGCGACTTCGACCAGTATATCGGGAAGGTGATGGATTTCCGGGTGGTGAAGATCAACCACCCCTCCGAGAACGTCGTGGTCAGCCACAAAATCCTGGTCGAAGAAGAAATGGCCGGGCAGCGGAAAGTCATCCTCGACAGCCTGGAAAAGGGCCAGATTCTTGAAGGATCGGTGAAAGCGATTACCGACTTTGGCGTCTTTGTGGATCTCGGAGGCGTGGACGGTCTCGTGCACATCACGGACCTGTCGTGGGGCCGCATCAACCACCCGTCGGAAATCGTCAAGCTCGATCAGACTATCAACGTGGTGGTGCTCGACTTCGATCAGGAGAAGAAGCGTATCTCCCTCGGCTACAAGCAACTGCAGCCGCATCCCTGGGAGAACATCGAGAACAAGTACCCTGTCGGCACCAAGATCACCGGCAAGGTCGTCTCCCTTGCAGATTACGGTGCCTTTGTGGAAATCGAGAAGGGGATCGAAGGCCTGATCCACATCTCCGAAATGAGCTGGACCCAGCACATCAAACACCCCTCCCAGGTGGTGTCCATGGGTCAGATGATCGATGCGGTGATCCTGAGCCTCGACAAGGACGCCAAAAAGCTCTCGCTGGGCATAAAGCAGCTTGAACCGGATCCCTGGCTTACGCTGATGCAGAAATATCCTGTTGGTTCCCGGCACAAAGGGACGGTCCGCAACCTGACGAACTTCGGTGTCTTCGTTGAACTGGAGCAGGGCGTGGACGGTCTGGTGCATATTTCCGACCTGTCCTGGACCAAGAAGATTCGCCACCCCGGTGAAGTGGTCAAGAAGGGTGACGAACTCGAAGTCCTCATTCTTGGCGTCGATGTCGACCAGCGCCGGATCTCCCTCGGGCACAAGCAGATCGATGACAATCCCTGGGACAAGTTTGGCGACCAGTACCGGGTCGGCACGGAGGTGGAAGGGAAGATCGTCCGGATCATCGAGAAGGGCGTTATCGTCGAGCTGCCTCTCGGCGTCGACGGCTTCGTTCCGGTGTCTCAGCTTGCCTCGACGCAGGTCAAGAACATCGCGGAGAAGTTCAAGGTCGCGGATCCTCTTCCGCTGAAGGTGGTGGAGTTCGACAAGGACGCGAAGAAGATCGTCCTCTCGGCGGTCGAATACCTCAAGGGCAAGGAGTCAAAGGTCCTGGAGGAGTACATGGCATCCCACCGGCTGCCGAGCAATACGATCGGCGATGCTGCTACGATCACCGGTAGCGCTCCGGCGGGAGACACTTCGATCCCGACGGAGAACTAGAGCCGTTTGGCGGTCCCTGCAAAGAGCTGCCTGGTACCCAGGCAGCTCTTTCAATTTCCGGCGGGGAGACCGGCTTCGCCCCCGGCAACAACGATGCGCGCATGACCAAGGTCGCCTTACATACGCTCGGGTGCAAACTCAACTACGCGGAGACTTCCACACTCGGAAAGCAATTTCTTGAGCGTGGGTTTCAGATTGTGGCATGGGGAGAGCCCGCGGACGTCGTGGTTCTCAATACTTGCACGGTGACAGAACGTGCGGACCGCGAGTGCCGACAACTGATCCGCCGCGCACTACGCGGAGGCGGGGAGCCCTATGTCATTGTCACGGGATGTTACGCGCAGCTCGAGCCGGAGCAGATTGCCTCGATCCACGGCGTGGACCTGGTCCTGGGCACGTCAGAAAAGTCGGATCTCTTCAGGTACGTGGAATCGGGATTCCGCAAGCCGGGGGTGCCGAGGATTCACATCTCCGACCCCGGGACCCTCGATCGCTTCGGCCCCGCGTTCACGACGGGGGCCGGAGGCCGTACCCGGGCCTACCTGAAAGTTCAGGACGGGTGTGACTACGCCTGCAGTTTCTGCACGATCCCTCTTGCGCGAGGTGCGAGCAGGAGTCAGGCGTTGGAACGATGCGTGTCTCAGGCGGAAGAGCTCGTCCGGCAGGGATACAGAGAAATCGTTCTGACGGGCGTCAACGTCGGCGATTTCGGGAGGAAGTCCGGAAGCTCCCTCCTTGCGTTGCTGACGGAGCTTGTCCGTCTCGACGGACTGACCCGGCTCCGGATCAGCTCTATTGAACCGAATCTCCTGACCCGCGCAATGGTCGAGTTCGTTGCCGCCGAGCCGGTTATGTGCAAGCATTTTCACATCCCACTGCAGAGCGGGACGGATGCGATACTGCGTGCTATGCGGCGGCGATACACCGTGTCGGCCTACCGTGCCCTTCTCCAGCAGATTCGTTCCGTCGTTCCTGACGCGGGCGTCGGCGCAGATGTCATTGTCGGCTTTCCGGGCGAGACCGATGCAGACTTTGACGCCACCGCCGCCTTCCTTCAGGAGCTCCCCCTGTCGTACCTTCATGTCTTCACGTATTCGGAGCGGCCGCGCACTCCCGCGGCTTCGATGGGAGCCCCGGTTGCTCCTCACACCCGCCACCTGCGGAATGCAATTCTTCGCAGCCTGAGCCAGAAGAAGCGGAGGGCGTTTTACGAATCCATGATCGGACGCACGGTGCCGGTCCTGCTGGAGGGCGATTGTGAGAACGGGCTCCGGTTCGGCTTCACGGACAACTACGTCCGTGTCGGCGTACCCGTGGGCACCGCGGAGCAGAACACGCTCGTCCCCGTGAAGCTCGAAGCCATCGAAGACGGCATCTGCCGCGGAACACCGGTGGCAGCGGGAGAGATGCGATGAAGATCACCGCCGTCGAACCCGCCAGCATCGCGCAGGATCTCGGCATCCGTCCCGGCGATGAACTCCTGGAGATCAACAGCCGGCGGGTCAACGACAGCATTGATCTCCGCTACCACGAAGGCGATCAGGCGATCTCGATCAAGATCGCCCGTGACGGCGCCGTGACGATCTATGACATCGCAAAAGACGAGGGAGAGCGCATCGGCATCGAGCTCGAGGAGATGAAGATCCTCTCCTGCGGGAACGACTGCATTTTCTGTTTTGTCGACCAGAATCCGAAGGGACTCCGGAACCAGCTCTATTTCCGCGACGGTGATTACCGCCTCTCGTTCATGTACGGAAACTATACAACGATGACGAATGCGGGACCGGCCATTCTGCAGCGCATCGCGGATCAGCGGCTCTCTCCGCAGTACGTATCCGTTCATGTGACGGACTACGAGGTCAGGCGGGCCCTGATGGGCCTGAAAAAGGACGACCGGATTCTGGAGAAGATCGCGTTCCTGCATGATCACGGCATCGACATGCACACCCAGATCGTCCTCTGTCCGGGGATCAACGACGGGGGCGTTCTGGAGAAAACCGTCCGCGACCTGTATCGCTTCCGTTCCCGGATCGTCTCTCTCGCGGTTGTACCGGTTGGTTTGACGGATCATCGCTTCGGCCTTGCGCAGCTTCAGAAGATCGACCGCCCGTACGCGGAGCAACTCGTCGCAACCGTGGAAGGATGGCAGGAGGAATTTCGGAGGGAGATCGGGCGTGGCTTCGTGTACCCTTCTGACGAGTTTTATATCGTCGCCGGTCGGCCGATTCCGCCTGCGAAGCGCTACGACGGGTTCTGGCAGATCGAGAACGGTGTGGGACTCGTACGGCAGTTCCTACGTGATTTTCAGAAGCAGGCGCGGAACTTTCCGAAGCGGCTTGCAACGCGGCGCCGGATCACCCTTGCCACCGCAGAACTTCCGGCGGAAACCCTGAATGCGTTCGTTGTCCCGCGCCTGCGCGCCGTCCCCGGGCTGACCGTCGATCTCGAAGTGGTTCCGAACACGCTCTTCGGAAGAAGCGTGACCGTGGCTGGACTTCTTTCCGGCAAATGCGTATATTCGGCGCTGAGGGGAAGGGACTGCGGCAACCTCCTGGTGTTGCCTCCTGATATCCTGAATGCAGACGGTCTCTTTCTTGATGATTCTACGGTGGACGATCTGTCTGCCCGGCTCGGCGTCCCGGTCCATGTCTACGCTGGACGCTGGGCTGATGTGTTCGCGCACCTCACCAAACCACGGAGACACTGAACGGTCTGCTTGATACCACGCAACGCGTGAGGAACAAATGATCGTACTTCTCCGTCGGCTCTTCGTTCTGATCCTGATTCCGGCTTGTTCGCTCCTGGCCCAACACGCTGCGCGTCTGCCAATGACGCGTGCGGAAGTGCGGGCCGACCTCATCAGCCTGCCGCGCCCCTCCGGGCAGAGTGTTTTGCAGCAGGAAGCATTGCAGCCGTCAGGGGGGAGGAAGTCCGTTGGCCTGGCGGCTCTCTACTCGCTCATGCTTCCGGGAATGGGGGAGCTCTATGCGGGATCGTTTTCCAGCGGGAGATATTTCCTCGGAGCGGAGGGGGCACTCTGGCTCACGTATGTCATCTTCCAGGTTCGCGCCGATGCCCTGCGGGATGATGCGCGCTCCTTTGCCGTAGCGCGTGCAGAGGTTTCCCTGCAGGGGAAGAACGACCAGTATTTCGTCGACATCGGAAATTTCCTCAGCATCGATGACTACAATCAGAAGAAGCTCCGGGATCGTGACGTGGCAAAGGTCTATGATCCGGCCCTGGGGTACGGGTGGCGATGGGATTCTGACGCATCCCGCGCCGCCTTTCGCGATCAGCGGGTGGCGAGCGACAACATGTACAACAACCGGAAGTTCGTCGTCGCCGTCGTTCTGATCAATCACGTGGCAAGTGCCATCAATGCAGCCAGGAGTGCGGTGGCCCGGAACAGGGAACTCGACGGAGCGCGGTCCGACCTGCAGATCGGGGCGGAGGTGCTGGGGGGACCTTTTCAGGTGCACGGCTTGATGGTGACGGTGAGGAAGAATTTTTGATACTCTGATCGGCCATTTTTCGGGTGACGCCAATGCGGGAAATCAAGCTGGTCATCGAATACGACGGGACGAACTTCGTCGGCTGGCAGACACAGCAGAACGGGCGCAGTGTCCAGGAGGAGATTACCAAAGTCCTGGACCAGGTTCTGCAGGAGCCCATTTCCCTTATCGGGGCCGGGCGTACGGACTCGGGTGTTCATGCCCGGGGCCAGGTTGCCGGCTTCAGGACGAAATCCTCACTCGGGGTGGGCTCGATGCACAGTGCGTTGAACGGGATCCTTCCCGACGACATCTACGTCAGGAGCGTGGAGGAGGCACCGGCCGGTTTTCACGCGCGGTACGATGCCAGGGAGCGCTTTTACCGCTATTTCGTCGTCCTCACGCCTTCGGCGATCGGGCGGATGTACCACTGGTATGTCAAGTACGACCTCAATGTGCAGGCGATGAACACGATTGCCCGGCAGATTCTTGGCGATCAGGATTTTGAGTCGTTCTGCAAGTACGAGGCTGAGGTGAACCACTATCGCTGCACCGTCACTCACTCGGAGTGGGTACACCGCGGGGATGAGCTCATCTACGAGATCCGGGCGAACCGGTTTCTGCACGGGATGGTACGAGCGCTTGTAGGCACCATGGTAGACGTCGGGCGGGGGTACACCCCCGTCGAAGATTTTGCCGGTATTCTCGGAGCCAAGGACCGGCGCAAGGCCGGGATGGCGGCACCGCCCCTTGGCCTGTTTCTCGAAGAAGTAACGTACTGAATGAGCGCGCACTGGAATCCCTTCAACCGCCTTTTTCGCAAGCCTTCGCAGGAGGGTCAGCAACATGGCCCCCAGACAAAGAGGGCCATTGCGCGGCTCATCATTCCCGCGAAGACGGAAACCCACCCCGGGGCGGTGTACAAGAAGGGGGAGACCATCGGGAAGCAATACGAAGTCCTGGGGGTTCTGGGTATCGGCGGATTCAGCGTCGTGTATCTTGTGTATTCCCACGAAAACCAGCAGGCCTATGCCCTCAAAACGCTTCGGGATACGTTTCTTCGTGACGAAGAGACCCGCGCGCAATTCCGTAAAGAGGCCAGACTCTGGATTCATCTCGAGCGCCATCCCTACATTGTCACGGCCACATTCATCGAGGAACTGGGGGGGCGAATCTATATCGGGATGGAGTATATCGCCCCCAATGAAGCGGGCCTGAATTCCCTTGAAGGTTATCTCACGCGGAGGTCTCCGGATCTCGCCCAGTCACTCCGCTGGGGCGTCCAGTTCTGTCAGGGAATGGAATACGCGCACGAACGGGGCATTCGCTGCCACCGGGACGTCAAGCCCGCGAATATCATGATTACACAGGAAGGGATCGTCAAGATCACCGATTTCGGCTTTGCAGACGTTCTTGACGTGTCGCGCGCGCGAGGCAGGTTCGAGGCGCTGGGACGGCGACGGCGCATGTCGGATGACGACCAATCCGGGTTTGGAACACCGGCCTACATGCCACCCGAACAGTTCCGGAATGCTGCGCGGTGCGACGAGCGGAGTGATATCTACAGTTTCGGAGTGGTTCTCTACCAGATGGCCTCACGCGGACGGCTCCCCTTCCCTGAGGCGCTGAGTGCTGCCCGGGCGCAATCAGCGGGGAGAATGTGGAAGGATATGCATCGGCTTCATACCGAGGCCTCCATTCCCACGCTTGCTTCACCGCTCTTTCCCATCATCAAGAAGTGCATGCAGAAGGAGCCGAGCAAGCGCTACCAGACTTTCCACGAGCTCCGGACGGAACTGGATGAGCTTATGTTGCGTGTGACGGGCGAGACCATCGCTCCACACCATACGGAGGAACTGGAGGCTTGGGAGCTGTACAACAAGGCGTTCAGCCTGGCGAGCCTGGGCCACCTGGAGGAAGCGATTGTCACGTACGATCGGGTTCTCGCTCTGGAGCCGCAGAACACGAATGCATGGAACAGCAAAGGCGTCTGTCTGAAGAAGCAGGGGAAGATCCAGGACGCCCTCGGGTGTTATGAGAAAGCGATCGAGTGTGACCGGCACAACGCCTCCGCGTGGAATAACAAGGGGAGCCTCCTTGCCACGATGGGCAAGCATACCGAAGCGATCGTCCAGTTCAACAAGGCGATCGAAGTCGACCCCGCGAACGAATCTGCCTGGTTGAGCAGGGCGATGGCCGAGGATCGTCTTGGTCTCCGTCATGAAGCGGCGCAATCGTATCAGAAATTCATTGATCTGAAGCCGTCACAGCTTGAGGCACATCTCACGCATGCGAGGAAACGGGTGGAGGAGCTCAAGAGAAGAAAGTGAAAAAGGGGGAGGGTCGCACATGAAACCGCCCCGCCGAAAGGCGGGGCGGTTTCATTGGAGGAACGATTCAGGAGGAATGCCGGCTCAATGCCGGATGGCTCCGATCTTCTTTCGTATTGATGCCTTGAGGGCTTCCACCTTCTTGGCGGATACCTTCCTGGTCTTCCTTGGTCGCTGGAAGCTGTCATCGCCGGAAATCCAGAGCCGGGCGCAGAAGTGACCCTGGAATCGACCCTCGGCCTTGCACCGGGCCATTCGCTGAATGATCGCCTTCGCGTCGCCCGCCCCGTTTTCCAGCCAGAAATCCTGCAGCGACTCGCCGCATTCGGTGCAAAAGACGCGGGGCTGTCTGGTACTCGTGCGCTTCATCGGGCCTTCCTGCGATAGGTCATAATACAAAGAACGACAGAGAAAAGGAAATCGTTCCCCGTCCGTGGACCGACCCCACCGTTAAAACGGTGCTCTCACTTCATCGATACGTTAGAGGAACAGACATGCATAATCGATACCCCACACCTCTTCTTTGGGGAGGAATCGCCCTTCTCTTCTTCGTCGGTGCCGCCGTCTTCCAGACGCAGACGGATATCACGCAGCTTACGCGTGAGACCGTGCGGCAGGCCGAAGTCCTTGCCGACCTTCGCTTTACCGACGCAAAGCGCGACAGTATGCTGGAAGGATTGGAGGAGCAGCGCATCAACTATCGCCGCCTCCGGAGCGTCCCCCTTCCGAATGACGTCCCTCCGGCGCTGGTCTTCAACCCTATTCCTCCCCGCTTCACGTTTCCAGCCGGACCAGGGGGGGTGCAAATCACTCCCCGGCCGTCTCCCGTCCTCCCTCCGAACGTTGAGGATCTCGCCTATGCTTCGGTCGGCGAGCTTTCCGCGCTCATCCGATCGAGAAAAGTGACATCCGTCCGGCTTACGGAACTCTTTCTCCGACGCCTGAAGAAATACAGTTCAACGCTCCAGTGCGTGATCACGCTGACGGAGGAGCGCGCGCTCCGCGAAGCGGAGCGGGCGGACCGGGAGATTGCACGAGGGATATATCGCGGACCCCTTCACGGGATTCCGTACGGAGCAAAGGATCTTCTCGCCACCCGAGGCATCGCGACCACCTGGGGTTCCGTTCCCTTCCGGAACCAGGTCTTCGATTATGACGCAACGGTCATCCGGAAGCTGGAAGAAGCGGGAGCAGTTCTGGTCGCCAAGCTCACCATGGGTGAGCTGGCGTGGGGGGATGTCTGGTTCGGGGGAATGACGCGAACTCCGTGGGACCTCGATCAGGGTTCCAGCGGGTCGTCGGCGGGGCCGGCGGCTGCGACTGCAGCCGGACTCGTCCCGTTTTCGATCGGCACCGAAACCTGGGGCTCCATTGTCTCTCCTTCCGTGCGCTGCGGGGTGACCGGCCTTCGGCCGACCTATGGGCGTGTCAGCCGGTTCGGCGCAATGGCCCTCAGCTGGTCGATGGACAAGATCGGACCCATCTGCCGCTCTGTCGAGGACTGCGCGGTGGTGCTCAATGCCATCAACGGAGCGGACGGACTGGACCAGACGGTCCTCGATGTTCCATTTTCATACACACCGTCCGTCGATCTCTCCCGGCTCAGGATCGGATATGTGCGCGCTTCGTTTGACAGCGCCGGGGCGAACGACCGGGCCGTTCTGGACGTTTACCGCAGGCTCGGAGCCGAGGTTGTCCCCATCGAGCTTCCGCGCCTTCCCATTAATGACTGTTCGCTGATCCTGAGTGCGGAGGCAGCCGCAGCATTTGATGATCTCACCAGGAGTGGGAAAGACGACCTTCTCGTTCGCCAGATCAAACACGCGTGGCCGAACGCGTTCCGCACGGCGCGCATGATTCCGGCGGTGGAATACATTCAGGCCAACCGTCTGCGTACCCTGCTGATTCGGGAGATGCAGGAGGTGATGCGCAGGGTAGACTGTTACCTCGCGCCAGCCGACGACGACAATCTTCTTCTCACGAACCTTACCGGGCACCCGAGCGTGGTCATGCCGGACGGCTTTTCGGAAAAGGGGACACCGACGGGGATTACGCTGACCGGCCGACTCTTTGACGAAGGCCTGCTGCTCGCCGTGGCGAAGAAGTACCAGGATGCCACTGCCTACCAGATGAAGCACCCGCCTCTTTTCCCCTGACCCCGTCCTGGTGATGTGCGCCTCGCCCCATCGGAAAAAACGCTCGCACGGTGTAGGAAGAGAGAGGGCCGATGTGAGCGAAGAACCCACGATTCCTGAGGTGAGCGGGTCCCCGGGGCACGCCCTCTCCCGTGTTCTTACGGCCTCGACGTACGGCGTCAACGCGTTCGTCGTCGAGGTCGAAACGCATGTGGAGAAAGGACTTCCGGGGATCTCCATCGTCGGGTTGCCGGACAATACCGTCCGCGAGAGCAGCGTACGGATCAGCGCAGCTGTCAAGAATAGTGCGTTCCGCTATCCTATGCGGAAGATCACGGTGAATCTGGCTCCCGCCGACATCAAGAAAGAGGGAGCGTCCTTCGATCTTCCCATGGCCGTCGGGATTCTCGTCAGCAGCGGGCAGATCCGCGCGGAAGTTCTGGGAGATCACGTCCTCTTGGGGGAGCTTGCGCTCAGTGGAAGTGTGCGGCCGGTGCATGGCGTCCTCCCCATTGCCCTGGAAATGCGCAAGAGAGGTATCAGGGGGATCGTGTTGCCGCGGGAGAACGGCAGGGAGGCTGCGATGGTGGAAGGAGTGAACGTCTACCCGGTCTCCTCGCTGAAGGAGGCGGTCGAATTTCTGGCCCGACGTTCACTTGCTCCGCTACGCATAAACGTTGCGGAGATTTTTTCGCAGGACCAACGGTATCTCGTCGATTTTGCCGACGTCAAGGGTCAGGAGGACGTGAAGCGGGCACTCGAAGTGGCCGCAGCCGGTGGGCACAATATCATCATGATCGGACCTCCTGGTTCTGGGAAGACCATGCTGGCGAAGCGGCTTCCAACGATTCTCCCGCCGATGAGTTTCGAGGAGGCACTGGAGACCACGAAGATTCATTCGGTCGCCGGTCTCCTCGCTTCGGAATCGGCGCTGGTTGGCACCCGCCCATTCCGGTCGCCGCACCACACGATTTCCGATGCCGCGCTGGTCGGGGGAGGGAGTATCCCGCGCCCCGGGGAAATCTCCCTTGCCCATCACGGTGTTCTCTTTCTGGACGAGCTTCCGGAGTTCGCGCGCAATGTTCTCGAAGTGCTTCGCCAGCCGCTGGAGGAGGGTCATGTCACCATCAGCCGGAGCCGTCTCTCCGTCGACTATCCGGCCAATTTCATGCTCGTCTGCGCGATGAACCCGTGTCCCTGCGGCTATCTTACTGATCCGGCCAGGCAATGTGACTGCCAGTCCTTTGCCATCCAGCGTTACCTTTCAAAGATTTCCGGTCCGCTTCTCGACCGGATCGACCTGCACATCGATGTTCCTGCCGTGCGCTACAGGGATCTGTCGAGCAGGCAGACAGGGGAAACCTCCGCCGCAATTCGTGTTCGGGTGAAGAAGGCGCGCGCGATCCAGGACCGGCGGTTTCGGTTCCAGCGCGGGCTGTTCGCAAACGCCGACATGCAGCCGGCGAATTTGCGGGAATACTGCCGCATCGATGCGGAGGGCGAAGCGCTGATGCGCAACGCCATCACGAAGATCGGACTTTCCGCTCGGGCCTATGATCGCATCCTGAAAGTCGCCAGGACCATTGCCGATCTCGCGTCGTCGGAGTCGATCCGGCCGGAACACATCGGCGAGGCAATCCAGTATCGAAGCCTGGACCGCAATCTCCTACCCCTGAGCTGAGTTGAATATACTTCTCGATCTCCGTACCTTTTTTTGTTCGACCATCCGACAGTTGCCCAAAGGCCCTCCATGCACAAGGTTACCCTTATCCCCGGCGATGGCATCGGTCCGAGCATTGCCGAAGTGGCGGTCAACGTGATCAAAGCCGCTGGTGTGAATATTGAGTGGGAGCCCGTGGAAGCGGGCCTCCCCGCCATCGACAAGTACAAGGATCCACTTCCGGAGCATGTCCTGGCGTCA
>Ga0326726_10000776_pt1 | contig 29218 bp, 28 predicted proteins | sample MHFenrmetagenome_2_FD_207603 | JGI IMG/M metagenome (GOLD analysis project Ga0326726, IMG submission 207603) | Lab enriched peat soil microbial communities from Michigan Hollow, Ithaca, NY, United States - MHF15MN | ecosystem: Environmental > Terrestrial > Soil > Wetlands > Peat | place: USA... | reverse complement strand
AAGATGCGACAACCTGTCCTCTACCCGTCGCGGGTTGAGACAGGTTGTCGCATCTCCATTGCTCCCTCCCAAAGCCTCATCTGTAACCCATAGAAGACAATAGACATAATTTTCCTCAGAACGAGACTGACTGGTACTCGGAATGCACTTACTAGCGCCGAGCGGATAGTCTTATGAACTTCAAGGTCAAAAGCTTCGTTGCCGCGACGGCCGCCGTGGGAATGGTGGTAATTGCCTACGGCGTCCTGCACTGGCAGTCGGACGATCCGGTTCGGTTCGTCTGCTACCTGCTGGTCGCGGTGCTGGCCTCCAGCCTGAAGGTCTCGCTTCCCGGCATTGACGGCACCATGTCGGTGAATTTCCTTTTTATCCTGATCGGCATCCTCGAATTATCTTTCCCCGAAACCCTGGCGCTGGGTTGCGCGGCGACCTTGATGCAGTGCTACTGGCGCGTGCAAAACCGGGTGCAGCCCATCCACGTGGTGTTCAACGTGGCCGGCATGATGGCGCCCGCCATCGGGGCTTCATTCTTTGCCTTTCACCTGGTGGAGCGGTTGCTGCACGGCAATACCGCACTGATGCTGCTGGTGGCGGCCTGCGCCTACTTTGTGACCAATACGGTTCCGGTCGGCGTGGTGATATCTCTGGCGGAGAAGAAGTCGTTTCGCAAGGTCTGGTCCGAGTGCTACTTCTGGTCGTTCCCGTATTACCTGGTGGGGGCGGGAATCGCCGGCCTGGTCAGCTACGTGAACCGGTATGTGAGCTGGCAGACTTCCCTGCTGGTACTGCCGGTGGTGTACTGGATCTACCGTTCGTACCGCCTCTACCTGGGCCGGCTGGAAGATGAGAAGCGGCACGTGGAAAACATGGCGGCCCTCCACCTGCGGACCATCGAGGCGCTGGCGCTGGCCATTGATGCCAAGGATCACACCACGCACGACCACCTGCAGCGCGTGCGGGTCTACGCGGTGGAAATCGGCAAGGAATTGGGACTGGCCGAGGCCGACCTGGAGGGACTGAAGGCGGCCGCGCTGTTGCACGACATTGGCAAGTTGGCTGTCCCCGAACACATCATCAACAAGCCAGGCCGGCTGACGGCGGAAGAATTCGAAAAGATGAAGATCCACCCGGTGGTCGGGGCGGAAATCCTGGAACGAGTGAACTTCCCGTATCCGGTGGCGCCGATCGTACGCGCGCACCATGAAAAATGGGATGGCTCAGGATATCCGGATGGACTGCACGGCGAGCAGATCCCGCTGGCGGCGCGCATTTTGACCGTGGTGGATTGCCTGGACGCGATGGCGTCGGATCGCCAGTACCGGCGTGCGCTGCCATTGGAGAAGGCGCTGGAACACGTGATCAGCCTGGGGGGACGCGACTTTGATCCCAAGGTGATTGCCATCCTGAAGCGCCGCCACGTCGAACTGGAGCAGATGGCGCACGTGCAGCCGTCGCTGGAAACCCTGTCGCTCACGCAGGGCATCACCGTGGAGCGCGGAGCGGCGCCGGATGCCGGATTCGAGCAGGAAGCGCAGACGCGAGCCACCCACGAGGGCGATTTCCTGGCTTCCATCGCATCGGCACGCCAGGAAGCGCAGATGCTGTTCGAGCTGTCGCATGACCTGGGCAAGTCGCTGAGCATTGATGACACGCTGTCGGTGGTTTCGACGCGACTGCGCAAATTGGTCCCCTACGACGCGATCGCCATCTGGATTCGGCAGGATGATGTAGTGTTGCCCAAGCATGTGAGCGGGGAAAATTTCCGCTTGTTCTCTTCCCTGGAAATTCCGATTGGACAGGGCCTCTCCGGGTGGGTGGTGCAGAACGGCAAGCCCATTCTGAACGGCAATCCATCGGTTGAACCCGGCTACCTGAACGATCCCACCAAGTTCAGCACCATGCGGTCGGCGCTGTCGGTGCCGCTGGATGCCCTCGGCGGGGTGATCGGCGCGCTGACGATATACCGCTCGGAGTCGGACGCGTTCAGCAAGGATCACCTGCGGGTGCTGATGGCGATCAGTTCCAAGGTCGCGCTCTCGATCGAGAACGCGATGAAGTACCAGCAGGCGCAATCCTCGGCGACCACCGATTACCTGACCGGGCTGCCCAATGCCCGCTCGCTGTTCCTCCACCTGGACAGCGAAGTGGCGCGCTGCAAGCGCATGGGAACAGCGCTGGGCGTGATGGTTTGCGATCTGAACGGCTTCAAAGGCATCAACGACCGGCATGGGCACCTGGAAGGCAACAAAGTCTTGCGTCTCTTTGCCCAGGGCCTGCGCGAGGCATGCCGCGAATACGACTACGTGGCGCGCATGGGCGGAGATGAATTCGTAATCGTGGCGCCCGGTCTAGAGCCCGAAGCCGCCAGCGACAAGGCCGGGCGTATCAATGAAATCGCCCGCGCGGCCGGATTGGCGGTCTCCCGCAATGCCGAGCTGTCCGTCAGCGTGGGCTGCGCGTTCTACATGAAGGACGGCACCGACGCTGAACAGTTACTGGCTGAATCCGATCGCCGTATGTACAGTGTCAAGCGCGATCACCACGAACGCGGGAGCAAGATCGTGAGCTTTCCGGCATCGTCCGACAACGTCGCGACCGTGAACTGATCGGAGCGTTGCCATGTCGGCATCTCGAATCGGGCGGCACCTGGCAACCATGCTCGTCACCGCACTGCTGGGAGCGTTTCTTGCCGCCACGCTGATCCGATTAGCACCCGGCTTCGATGCGGACGTGCAGCAACTCGACAGCCGCCTCAGCCATGAAAGCGTCGAAGCGTTGCGGGCGGAGCGGTCGCAAAACCGCAACATCGTGCGCTTCTACCTCAGCTACCTCCACGCTGCCCTGCATGGCGACCTGGGACGATCGCAGACTTTGAGCCGTCCGGTTCGCGAGCTTGTCGCCGAGCGACTGCCGGTGACGGCGCGGCTGGTGGTTTGGGGAGTGCTGTTGGGATGGATGCTGGCGATCGTTCTCGCTTTCTCCGCTGCGCTGCTTCGCCACGCCGGAGTCCATCTGGTGGGTGCGCTCTGTGCCGGAGTGCTGCTGTGCATTCCGTCGGCGGTGCTGGCCCTGGCGCTGGTAATCTGGCGCGCGCCGGCGTTTTTGGCGATCGCGCTGGTCGTTTTTCCCAAGATTTTCAGCATTACGCGCAACCTGCTGGAACGAAGCTATGAGCTGCCGCACATCATCACCGCGCGCGCGAAAGGCATCAGCGAACTGCGCGTGCTGTTGTGGCATGTGCTGCCGGTCAACGGCGGACAACTGATCGCGCTGGGGGGCGTGTCGGTGAGCCTCGGCCTGGGAGCAAGCATTCCGGTCGAAGCGTTGTGCGGGATTCCGGGCATCGGCCAGCTTGCTTGGCAGGCGGCTCTGGGCCGCGACCTGCCGCTGCTGGTGACGTTGACGGTCGTGGTCACGCTGGTGACGCTGACCGCAAATATGACCTCCGACATCGTGAACGAGTCGCTGAAACCGCGGGCCGCATGAAGAGAATCCGCCAGTTTTCGTTTGTCCTGCTGGTCGCCATTGTGATGGCGAGCCTGGGAGCGGACTTTCTGGCGCCGGCCGACTATGCCACTCAATTTCGCGAGGCGCCGAACTCGCCGCCAACTCGGGCCCACCTTCTGGGAACGGATGCTCTGGGGCGCGATCGCCTCTCGCGAACGCTCTACGGCACGCGGGTATCGCTGCTGCTGGCGCCCGCCGCGGCTTTGCTGTCAACCCTATTGGCCGGATTGATCGGCGGGTTTGCCGGATACCTGGGCGGCGCATGGCAGAAGCTGGCGATGGCGTTTACCGATCTTTTTCTGTCGCTACCCTGGCTTTTCCTGTTGATCACGGTGCGGGCGCTATTGCCGCTGAACGTGGCGCCCTCCACTTCGGTGATGGTGACGTTTGGTTTGCTGGGGGTGCTCGGATGGGCGGCGGCGGCGCGCGTGGTCTGCGCGGGCGCGGCCAGCATGCGCGACTCCGACTTCGTGCTGCTGGCGCGCGCGTCGGGCGTCAGCCGAAGGCGGCTGCTTCTGGTGCACATGTTGCCGAACCTGAAGCCCGTGCTGCTGGCGCAGTTCTGGCTCTCGATCCCGGTTTTTATTCTCAGCGAAGCCAACCTGGGCATTCTGGGGCTCGGAGTCGCCGAGCCGCTGCCTTCGTGGGGAAGCCTGCTGCGCGAGCTGGAGGATTTCGCAACCTTCTCGGGTGGAATGTGGAAGCTGGTCCCGCTGTTCCTGCTGGTTGCGGTGGTCATGAGTTTTCAGACGTTGATCTCTCATAAGAATGAGGTGAGCGCATGAATCGCCGTCCTCCCCTGGTCAAGTTTGCGGTTTTCCTGCTGATCGCGGTGAGCGCGCTGGCCCAGGCGCCGGGCGGCGAGTTGCGTTTCTGCCTGCGCTCGGAACCGAAAACGTTCAATCCGCTGCTGGTGGCAGACGATGCGTCGGAAACGGTTCGCTACTTGACGGGCGGAGTCCTGATCCGGGTAAACCGGCTGACACAGGCGCCGGAAGCGGAGCTGGCGACGGCGTGGAAGATCAGCAAGGACGGGCGCAGCATCACCTTCACGTTACGAGACAAGGTGTTCTTTTCCGACGGCACACCATTCACCGCCGAGGATGTCGCCAGCACCGTACGGCAGATGATGGATCCCAAGCTGCATTCCCCGACCGGCGATGCCTTCCGCTCCGGTCCCGGTGACGTCGCCGTGCAAGTGCTGGCCCCGAATCGTGTGACGGTGACGTTTCCCGCGGCGGTGGCCGGCCTGGATCGCCAGTTTGACCAGGTGGCAATCATGTCGGCCAAATCTCCCAAGAAGGAGATGGCGGTCCTGGGGCCTTTTTACCTGGCGGACTACAAGGCGGGTTCCTTTGTTCTGCTGAAGCGCAATCCGAACTACTGGAAGAAGGACGCCAACGGCCGCCAGCTTCCCTACCTGGATGGCGTGCGTCTGGACATACAGTCCAACCGCGACATCGAGACGCTGCGATTCCGCCGCGGCGAGATCGATCTGATCAATTCCATTGACGCGGAATATTACGACCGCATCGCCGAGAGCTCGCCGGCGCTGGTGCGGGACGCCGGGCCGTCGCTGGATTCCGAGCAGATGTGGTTCAACCAGGTGCAGAAGTCCCCGATTCCGGCGTACAAGATCGCCTGGTTCCGCTCGCAGAATTTCCGGCGCGCGGTTTCGGAGGCGGTGAATCGCGATGATTTGGCGCGCGTGGCCTTCAGTTCGCATGCCCGGCCGGCGATGGGGCCGGTCTCGCCGGCAAACAGATTGTGGTTTAACACCAGGCTCCGGGCGATCGCCTACAACACCAGCAGCGCCCTGCTACGGTTGCAGAAAGACGGGTTCCGCCTTGATAAGGGCGTTCTCCACGACAAAGATGGACACGAGGTGGAGTTCTCCATCGTCACCAATTCCGGCAACAAGTACCGCGAGCGCATGGCGACCATGATTCAGCAGGACCTGGGCAAGATCGGGATGAAGGTGAACGTGGTCACGCTGGACTTCCCGTCGCTGATCGATCGCATGACGCAATCGTTCAACTACGAGGCCGCCATCCTGGGTCTGACCAACGTAGAGGTCGATCCCAACGCGCAGATGACGGTTTGGCTCAGCTCCGGCGACAACCATCAGTGGAGTCCGGCGCAGAAGTCCCCGGAAACACCGTGGGAGGCCGAGATTGACCGCTTGATGCGGCAGCAGGCTTCGGCGGTTGACTTCGCGGTCCGCAAAGCGGCCTTTGATCGGGTGCAGGAAATCGTCGCCGATCAGGCGCCATTCATCTACCTGGTCAACAAGAATGCCTTGTCGGGCGTCTCCACCGCTTTGCAGGGCGAGGTGCCGGTGGTGCTCCGGCCTCAGACCTACTGGAACATCGACCGGATCACGCTGAAAGCGGAGATTGCGAAAGCTCGGCAATGAACACCAGCGACCCATTCCTGTCGCTTTGCCTGTCGGTGGATTACGCCACCAAGCGCGGCGTGCTGCGCAACGTGTGTCTGGAGATGCGCGAAGGCGAAGTGATGGGGTTGATCGGGCACAGCGGGTCGGGAAAGAGCACCATCGCGCTCTCCATCCTGCGGCTGCTGGCATTGAAAGGCGGCAAAGCCAGCGGCAGCGCCTACCTGCGCGGTCGCGACCTGATGCTGGCCAGCGAGCGCGAGATGCGGTCGGTGCGCGGGCGCGAAGTCGGGCTGGTGCTGCAAAGCCCGCTGTCGTCGCTGAATCCGGCGCTGCGCATCGGCACGCAACTCGGTGAAGCCTGGCGGGCGCACGCCAACGGCGCCGGCGAGCATTGCCGCGAGGCGCTGCGCGAGGCGCTGCGCAGCGTCAGCTTGCCCGAGGAAGACGAGTTCCTGAAACGCTATCCAGCACAGCTCAGCGTAGGCCAGGCGCAACGGGTGCTGATCGCGATGGCGACCTTGCACCGCCCGGCGCTGCTGATCGCAGACGAGCCGACCAGCGCGCTGGACCCCATCACGCAATCGGAAATCCTGGCGCTGTTCGCACAATTGAACCGCGAGCGCAACATGGCGATCCTTTATATCTCGCATGATCTGCTCTCGGTCGCATCGATTTGCCACCGGATCGCCATTCTGCATGACGGGAAGATTGTGGAGTGCGCGTCTCCGGAGGAGGTCTTCAACCGCCCCTCGCATCCTTATACGCAGCGCCTGGTGGCGGCGCTGCCGGTCATTGCACTGGAACACGCGCGCACGCACCGGACGGCGGCCGTCGGCCAAGGTCGGTAACAGCACTGCAGGTGATTGGCCGGCGCCGTCAGCTCAATTCAATTCTCTTTGTGGTTTCCCCAGCTTGGCCGTCGACACCGTAGAACACTCCTCCAACCGCATCGCGATTCCTACCACCTGCCCCAGCACCTCGGCTTCCTGCTGATCCTTCAGGATGCGCGGTTGTACGGGTGACAACGGGTGCGGCTGCAACACCAACTGGCTCTGCCGCAGCGCGCACCAGCAACACGTGTAGCCCTCGCGGGTCTCGACGAAATACATGGGACGCTCGTACTCGGAGCGCCACATACCTTCGGCAATCTTGGTTCGCGACTCATCTATTTGCACAAAGGAACCCGGTAGCAACAGCGGGTACATGGTGAAATCTTCCGTACCAATGTAGCCATAGGTATAGCAGGATGCCGAGAGATGCTGCAGAAAGCTGCAAGGAATGGCGCCCCATTTTTCGATCATCCTTCCCACATTGGTAGTACGCCTGAAATCGAACGCCGGGTCCATCTTGATCGGGAGCTGTACTTCGGCGGCGCCGAAGCTGCCGCGTAGCAGATGGGACCTGGGCGGCTCAAGCACGCCGAGGTCCTTGGCGGTTTGCGTCAGGTCAACTCCGTACCAGGACAGCAGTTCTTCATAGCTGACGCGGTAAATCACCGCTAAGGCATAGAGCCGAAAGATACTGGGAAGGATTCCCTTGGTCTCAATGTCGGACAGGCGGCTGAGAGGGATGTTGTAGTCCTCACTGGCGTACTTCTGTGCCAGGCGCGAGCTGGCGGTTTCCACGTCTCGTATGGTGAGTCCGAGTTTCTCTCGGGCAATTCGCAGCTTCTGACCGGCGCTCATGCTACATCTCCGCGGCGGCATCATACACGCCAAGTAAGTCGGGAATACAAGGGGACGGCAAAAACTCAGGCTTCACAAATCTTTGCTAGGAGGGTAAGCTCTCCTGTTGCTAGCAGTCAAGCAGAAGGAGATATCTTGGACCTCAGCCAGATCATCGAAGAATTGAAGCGCGAGCGTGCTCGCATTGACGAAGCGATTGACGCATTGGAACAAGTCGGCGGCAAGGGTACGCGCCGCGGCCGTGGCGGCCGGCAGTCCGGCCCCAAACGCAAGAGAAGACTCACGCCGGAAGGAAGAAAGCGGCTCTCTGACATGATGAAGAAGCGCTGGGCGGAACGCAAGCGGCGGGCTAGAGCCGCCTAGCCTTGTTCCATAATCAGAACACGGCGCGCTTTTCTGAAAATTAGGTTCGCACTTGTGACGATAATCCCTTGCTGGGCCCGCAAGGGATTGTCGTGGACGCGCACCCTGGCTGGATACATCTCGATGAGCGGCGAGCCTGCCTCTGTCGGGCTGCTCAGGCTCTCGCGGAACTCGTACGTCCACTTGTCTTGGAACCGGGGACGCGCCGGTTCGTACTTCCACAAGTTTCGAAGACAGTGCTTCTTGGCAGCTTGAGCTGCATTCCAGCGCATTGCGCGACTCTGCTCGAAGCCGGGCTGGGGAGCAAACGTTAAGTGTGCGCTGTGACTCATCACGCTGGCCCTCCGGAAACCATCCGAATGCGGCCGGCGCAATTCAGGGATTTCCCGGCTTTCTTTGGCTACACCATTGCTCACCTGGCTCGGATAGCAGTCTTTTCCGTCTACCGTCGCAACCCTCTGTTCGCGGAGCAACTATACTGGGCCGCCGAAACCCTTGATGTCGCTCTGGGAATCCTGGTTATCAATGAAATTTATGCCCATGTGTTTCGGAACTACGCAGCCTTGCGCCGCTTCAGCCGGGTGCTGGCGCTGTGGTGTGCTGCGATTCTAGTTCTGGCGGCCAGCGCGACAGCGGCGGGAGCCGTGGGTGCAAATTGGAACCGTTTGACGGCGACCCTGTTCGTCATCGACTGGTGTGTGGCGCTGTTGAAGGCGGCGCTTATGCTCTTGTTGTTTCACTTCGCGCGACTTGCCGGCCTGACCTGGCGGCATTATGCGCTGGGAATCGCGGTTGGCGTGGGCGTGTACACCAGCGTGGATTTCGCTGGCATTGCCGTGCGGATGCACCTCGGGCTGCTAACTACGGCGACTTATGCGCTGCTCAAGTCGGCCGCCTATAACGGTTCGGTCCTGGTGTGGATGATCTATTTCTTCAGTCAGCCAGCCATATCGCCACTCATCGGTCCGGTTTCGAACCATGAAATGGACACATGGAATTCCATTCTCGATGTCCTTCTTCGGCGACCGTGAGCTAGCACTGGGTGGAAGCCCTAAGAACTCTTAGGTACCGGCTGAGCTAAGAACCGCACTTGTGTTCCAATACTGGAACAGGGCACTCCACATGTTGCGGCACTTGCGCAATGCCCGGGGCGTCCGAATTGTTCATCTCCCAATTGCGGCGCGGAATTTCCGATACAATACTCCGCTACCCTAATCTTGCTATCTGCGTGAGGAATCATGGCTGCCAGAATCCTGGACGGCGAAAAAATCGCCGCCGCCATCAAGGCCGAAGTCGCTGAGGAAGCAAAAGCAATGGCCGCCGCCGGCGTCCGGCCCGGCCTGGCCGTCATCCTCGTGGGCAACAACCCGGCGTCGGAAATTTACGTGCGCGGCAAGGTAAAGTCCTGCGAGGCGCTGGGCATCTACAGCGAGAAGCACACTCCAGCCGACACCTCCTCCACCGACGAATTGCTCGCGCTGGTGCACGACCTCAATTCGCGCGACGAAATTGACGGCATCCTCGTGCAACTGCCGCTTCCCAAGCAGGTGGATTCCAAGCGCGTGCTGATGGCCGTGGACCCGGCCAAGGACGTGGACGGCTTCCATCCCGTCAATGTCGGATTCCTCTCGACCCAGCGTCCGGGCCTGACGCCGTGCACGCCCGCCGGCATTATCGAGATCTTGCGCCGCAGCGAGATCGCCATCGTTGGCGCCGACGCCGTGGTGGTCGGTCGCAGCGATATCGTCGGCAAGCCCACGGCGATGCTGCTCACCAACAACCACGCCACGGTCACCATCTGCCATTCCAAAACGCGCGACCTGCCGGGCGTGTGCCGCCGCGCCGACATCCTGGTCTGCGCCATGGGCCGCACCGGCATGATCAACCAGGACTACGTGCGGCCCGGCGCCACCGTGATTGACGTGGGCATGAACAAGATCACCGACCGCGCCGAGTTCGAGAGATTTTTCAAGGGCAACGAAAAGCGCGAGAAATCCTTCGCCGAACGAGGCTCCACGCTGATCGGCGACGTGGATCCGCACGTGGCCGAAATCGCCGGCGCCATCACGCCCGTGCCCGGCGGAGTCGGCCCGCTCACCATCGCCATGCTGATGGTGAACACGCTCCGAGCCTGCAAGATGCGCCGCGCCTCGAAAGTCCCGGTACTGGCGGAAGCGCGGTGAGGTCCGGTTGCTGAAAGTCGGCCTCACTGGCGGCGTGGCGTGCGGCAAGTCCACCGTCGGCGAGATGTTGGTGGCGCGCGGCGCGCGGCTCATCAAGGCCGATGAACTGGCGCACCAGCTCATGCGGCCGGGGCAGCCGGTCTACGAACAAATCCTGCGACATTTCGGGCGCGAAGTCGTCCATCAGGACGGGACCATCCATCGCCAGAAGCTGGCCGAGGCGGCTTTTGGCGGCGGGCGTGTCGAGGAACTGAATCGGCTGGTGCATCCCGCGGTCATCGCCCACCAGGAACGCTGGATGCGGGAGGAAGGCTCGCGTCATCCCGGTGCGGTGGTTATTGTCGAGGCCGCGTTGATTCTGGAAGCCGCCGTGCAGCGGCGATTCGACAAGCTGATCGTGGTCACTTGCCGCCCGGATCAGAAAATTGCGCGCTTTGCCGCGCGCCAGGGCATCTCAGAGGAAGCCGCTCGCAAGGAAGTCGAGCGCCGGCAGTCGGCGCAGCGGTCGGATGAAGAAAAAGCTCGCGCCGCCGACTACGTGATCGATAATTCCGGATCGCTGGCGGAAACGGAACGGCAGGTGGACGCGGTCTTTCGTGAACTGAATCAGCTAGCCATTGGCCATTAGCCGTTGGCCATTGGTGGTCACATCGGCGATCGCGGAGATGGCTGGCACTGAACAACCAAGGGCTAAGTGCTAATGGCTAAGAGCTAACGGCTGGTGTTCGATGAGAGGACTTCGAGTAATTCTGCTCGCCGTGATCATCGTGGCGGCGTTTTATTTCTATACCACCTCGCACCAGCGGCCGCTGTCGCCGCGCACGCACTGGTTCGGCGGCGGCAGCAATTCCGGCAAGCTGGAACTTACCCAAGCGGCCGGCCCGGAGACGCTCGATCCCGAGGAGCAAGTCAACGTCAATGTTTACAAGAAGGGCGTGCCCTCGGTGGTGAACATCAAGTCGCGCTCGGTGTCGTTCAACTTCTTCTACGGCGTCGTGCCCGAGGAAGGCCAGGGATCGGGATTCATTCTCGACAAGGACGGCCACGTGCTCACCAACTACCACGTCATCGCCAACGCCCGCCAGATCGAGGCCACGCTCTACAACCGCAAGACCTACAAGGCTGACCTGATCGGCGTGGACCGCGCGCACGACCTCGCCGTCATCCAGATTCACGGCGGCGGATTCAGCCCGGCGACGCTGGGCGACTCGCGCGGGCTCCAGGTCGGGCAGAAGGTTTTCGCCATCGGCAATCCTTTTGGACTCTCGGGCACCATGACGCGGGGCATTGTCAGCTCCATCCGTTCGGTGCAGGAGCCGGGCGGCGCCGGGTTTATTGACGAAGCCATCCAGACCGACGCCGCCATCAACCCCGGCAACTCCGGGGGCCCGCTGCTGAATTCCAAGGGCGAGGTGATCGGCATCAACACACTGATCGCCTCCAGCGTTGGCCAGAGCGCCGGCATCGGCTTCGCCATCCCGATCAACACGGCAAAAGCGGTGCTCAACGACCTGGTGTCCATTGGCCGCGTGCGCCGCCCTGCGCTGGGCGTGCGCACCCTGCCCATCGGCCCAGAACTGGCTCAGCAACTCAACTTGCCCGCCGATTATGGCTTGTTGATCATCGACGTTATCTCCGGAGGCGCCGGCGAACGCGCCGGCCTGCGCGCCGGCACCGAGCGCGCCTTCCTCGGCAATACTCCCATCAAGATCGGCGGCGACCTGATCGTCGCTATCGACGGCCAGCAGGTGGAAGATCAGCAGGATTTGTCGCACATCATGAACAACCACCGCGCCGGTGACACTGTCACCGTCACCGTGTTTCGCGGACAGAAAAAGATGGATGTGAAGGTGACGTTGGGCGAAGCGCGAGAGCAAGCGTGAAACAGTTGTTAGTTGTTAGTTGCTAGTTGTTGGTTCTGTGAGAGCGGTGACGCGTTCGTAAGAACTGAGGGATGAATGCCATATTCATATCGAGAGCTCATTGCGTGGCAGCAGGGCGTGGAATTCGTGGTTGCGATCTACCGGGCGACGGCGGCATTTCCAAAGGAAGAAATCTATGGCCTCACGTCTCAGCTGAGACGAGCAGCGGTGTCCATTCCCAGCAACATCGCAGAAGGGCAAGGACGGCTCACCGAGGGAGAATTCAGGCATTTTTTGGGGCAGGCAAGAGGCTCGCTGTGGGAGCTGAATACACAACTCGAAATAGCGCGCCGGTTGAATTTTCTTGCGCCACACCAACACACATCCGTTCAGAACCAGGCGGATGAGTTAGGCAAAATCTTAAACGGTCTGATCAGCTCTGATCTGACCAGGCAAAAACGTCCGTCGGCTAACAACTAGCATCTAACAACTGTCGTGGACTTGGGCTCAATTCGTGCATATTGCAAGGCCTTTCCCGGCGCCACTGAAGGGCTGCAATGGGGCGACGATCTACTGTTCCGGATCGGCAACAAGATCTTCGTGACGGTGTCGCTCAGCAGTGTGCCGCAGTGCATGTCAGTGAAGTCCACGCCGGAGCGATGCGCGGAGCTGCTGGAAATCGAGGGCATCACGCGTGCGCCGTATGTCGGCCGGTACGACTGGGTCATGCTGCAGCGTTTGGACCTGCTGCCCGATGCCGAGATGCGCGAGCTGATTGCCGCGTCGTATCACAACATCCGCAGTAAGCTGCCGCGCAGTATCCAGGCAAAGCTCGAGGGAAAGAAGCAGCCAGCTTCCCGCCGGGCGAAGATCTCCGGTAGCCGGTAGTAGCTTGAACCTATCCATCTAACTCATTATTGGGTAGGACACTTCAGCCGTGCCGCCAAGAGCCGCAAAAAATGCGGGTTCTTAGCCCCTGAGGGAAGATGTGTACCTTGGGTTCGTTGTCCGCCTAGTCGATCGTCCGCCCGGACTACCGGCTGCCGGACTACGAGCTACGAACGACCATTTGACCCGCTCTGTTTGGGTCCTGTATCGTGACCTCCTGCCGATGACTGCCGTCCTCTAATTCGAACTTCCCTGCGAAATTTGCGCTGTGCATGCCTGTGTTCTGGTCTATCGGTCGCTCGGTCTATCGGTCGAATTGACACTGAACGACTGAGAGACCGATAGACTGAAAGACCTTCCCGCGAGGACGGAAATGAAATTCGTAGATACCACGCTGGCCCGGCGGATGGAAGCCGCCGAGGATACACCGCAGATTGAAATCGCTCGCGTGCTGCAACGCAAGCACCCGGAGATTGGCGCCGACATTCTGGAAATTGCTGGTGGTCACGCTGTATTCGCCGGACTGAACTCGCCCGTGGGCCGCGCCATCGGGCTCGGTCTCGATGGCTCGGTCGCCGCGGCGCAACTCGACGAGGTCGAGATGTTTTACAAGCAGCACAACGCGCCTTCCCAGGTGGACATCACGCCCATCACGCATGGCTCTTTGCTGGAACTGCTGAAGACGCGCGGCTACGTGATGACCGAACTTAACAACGTGATGGCGCGCCGCCTCGGTCCCCACGAGCGCTTCGAGGAGAACGCGCCCGGCTGCGATTTCCGAGCCTGCGGACCTGAAGACATCGACCTCTGGACGCACACCATGCTGTGCGGATTCTTCGCGGAAGACCAGATTCCCGCAGGCTGGGACAAGCTGGTGGCGCCCATGGCGCAGGTGCCGAACGGCCTGCCCATGATTGTCTGGGCGGATGGCAAGCCAGTCGCTTGCTGTGGCGGCATCATCGCCCACGAGCATCGCATGGTGATGCTCGGCGGAACCAGCACGCTCCCCGCATATCGTGGACGGCGCATTCAGACTGCCGCCATCGGCCGTCGTTTGAACCGTGCAATTGCGGAAGGTTGCGATCTCGCGGTTGTGGTAACGCTGGGTAACACAACCTCGCAGCGCAACGCGGAGCGGATGGGATTCTCGGTTGCATACTCCAAGGCAACGGTGGTGAAACACACCTAATTTGACTCTGCCACGACCCCTAAGCTAGCCTCAAGCTTCTGCTTCGGGTGTGGGATTCCGCATGAGACTCCATCTCAAATCGCTGCCGATGCTGGTTTTCCTAACGCTGGCAGCGGTGTGCGCGGCCGCGCCCATGCGTCCCACGCACGCGCCGCACGCCATGGTCACTAGCGTGCACGAACTGGCGTCGCAGGCGGGCGTGGACATCCTCAAGCAGGGCGGCAATGCGGTGGACGCCGCCGTCGCCACCGGTTTTGCGCTCGCCGTAGTACATCCGCAGGCGGGCAACATCGGCGGTGGCGGGTTCATGCTCATCCGCATGAACACCGGCAAATTCCATTTCATTGACTACCGCGAGAAGGCGCCCGCCGCGGCCACGCGCGACATGTATCTCGACCAGCAGGGCAACATCATTCCCGATGCCAGCTTGGTCGGATACAAAGCCATTGGTGTGCCCGGCTCGGTCGCGGGCCTGGCCTATGCGGAGAAAAAGTACGGGAAACTCAAACTCGAACAGGTGATGGCCCCGGCGATTCGTCTGGCTCGCGACGGTTTCGCCCTCTCCTATGAAGACGCGCAGGACTTCCGCAAGCCCTCGCATCGGCTGCAGGACTTCGCCGAGTCGCGCCGCATCTTCCAGCGCGACGGCCACTACTACGAGCCAGGTGAGATTTTCAAGCAGCCGGAACTGTCGCGCACCCTCGAGCGCATCGCAAAGAACCCTGACGACTTCTATCACGGCGACCTGGCGCGCGAACTGGCCACGGCCATACAAAAAGGCGGCGGCCTCATCACCGCCAAGGACCTTGCCGCCTACGAAGTCAAAGAACGCGTGCCGGTTCACGGCTCGTATCGCGGCATGGACATCTACAGCGCGCCGCCGCCATCATCGGGTGGGGTGGCGCTGCTGGAGATCCTCAACATCCTGGAGGGCTACGACCTCAAAAAGCTCGGCTCCGGTTCGGCCGAGGCCATCCATCTCACGGTCGAGGCCTTCCGCCGGGCCTTCTACGATCGCGCCGAATTCATGGGCGACCCCGATTTCGCACGCATCCCCGTCGCCCAACTGATTGACAAGAAGTACGCCGCCGCCTGGCGCGAGTCCATGAATCCCGACAAGGCCAGCGCCAGCGCCGGCCTGAAGCGTCCCGCCATCTTCAACGAACTGGAACGCTACGCCTCGTCGCATCCGAGGGCGCTCGCGGCGGAGAGCTCGAACACCACTCACTACTCTGTTGTGGATGCCGACGGCAACGCGGTCGCGGTCACCACCACGTTGAACGACGCCTTCGGTTCGGCCGTCACCGCCGAGGGTCTCGGATTCCTGCTCAACAATGAGATGGACGACTTCTCTTCCAAGCCCGGCGCACCGAATCTTTACGGCCTCATCCAGGGCGAAGCGAACGCCATCGGCCCCGGCAAGCGTCCGCTTTCGGCAATGACGCCCACCATCGTAGTCAACAACGGCAAGCTGCTGCTGGTGCTCGGGTCGCCGGGCGGGCCGCGCATCATCAGCACCGTGGTCAGCGTGCTGCTCGGGGTGGTGGATTACGGGCTCAACGTCCAGCAGGCGGTGGACGCGCCCCGTTTTCACCAGCAATGGCAGCCCGACTGGATTTACACCGAGCGCATCGGATTTTCTCCCGACACTCTCAACCTGCTGCGCAACATGGGACATAAGTTCGCCGCCGAGGATCGCGTCTGGAGTTCCGGCTACTGGGGCGACGCCGAAGTAATCGAGGTGAATCCAAGAACCAGCGAGCGCCTCGGCGGCACTGATGGAAGAAATAACGGGAAGGCAGTGGGGTACTAAACAGGCTCCGGGCTTCAGGCTTCAGGCGCAATGCTTGGAGCGTAATGCCTGAAGCCGGAAGCCTGGAGCCTGAAGCCTATGATCAAAGCGATGTCCACCTTCGCCTACGTTCGCGAGCGCCTGCATCCGGGCTTGCTGGAGGGCCTTGTGCGCGCCGGCGCCGAGGCGTTTGAAATCTTCGCCTTCCGCGGCCATTTCGACTACGCGCAGCGCCGCCAGCACGTGCTCGAAATCGCGCAGTGGTTCAAGAGCACGGGCACGAAGCTCAACTCCGTGCACTCGCCTATTTACAGCAGCTACGAGTGGGGCCGTCGCGACATGGAGCCGCTCAACATTGCGGTAATCGATCGCAAGACCCGCATCGCAGCGATGGATGAAATCAAGCGCGCGCTCGAGGTTGCCGAGCACATCCCCTATCGTTTCCTGGTGCAGCACATCGGGGTCGGTCGCGAGGAGTTCGACGAGCGCAAGTTCGAGGCTGCCATGACCTCGATCGAGCACCTGCGCGCCTTCGCCAAGCCGCTGGGCGTGAATGTCCTTCTGGAGAATATTCCCAACGAGCTCTCCACGCCGGACCGCCTCGTCGAGATGTTACACACCTCGCATTTTGACGACGTCGGCGTCTGCTTTGACACTGGGCACGCCCACGTCATGACCGACGTGCCGGGCGCGTTCGCCATTTTGAAGCAGCACATCCGCTCCACCCACGTGCACGACAATAACAAGGACAAAGACGCGCACCTCTGGCCCGGCGACGGCTCCATTGACTGGGCCGACACCATGAAGCTGCTGCGCTCGGCCCCGCATACGCCGCCCGTGCTGCTGGAAATCGAAGGCGAAGGCAAAGCCCAGGCGCAGGTCGAGAGCGGAATGGCCGAGGCCTTCCGCAAACTGGAACCGTCGGTCACCGCCACGAGTTAAGCCAAAGTACGCAAAGTCCATTTCCGCTGCGTCCTTTGCGTCCTTGGCGGTTGAAGGTTTTGATTTTCTATGCCCACTGAAGAACTGAAAACCGAAGCACCCCGCGCTCGCATCCAGGAGATCGGCAAATACGAAGGCCAGACCATCGAGCTCCGCGGTTGGCTCTACAACCTGCGCGAGAGCGGCAAGCTGCTCTTCCCGCAATTTCGCGACGGCTCCGGCGTCATTCAGGGCGTGGTGCCCAAGAACCAGGCGCCGCAGGCGTTTGAAGCGCTCAAGGGCCTGACGCAGGAGTCCAGCGTCATCGTGCACGGAAGAGTCCGTGCTGACAAGCGCGCTCCCGGCGGCTACGAGCTCGACGTCACCGATGTTCAAGTTATACAAAAAGTTCCGGAGGACGATCCTTACCCCATCTCGCTCAAGGAGCACGGCGTTGATTTCCTGTTGGAGCACCGCCATCTCTGGCTGCGCACCCCGCGCCAGGCGGCCATCCTGCGCATTCGCGCCGCCATCATCAAGGCTGTCCGCGATTTCTTCGACGAGCAGGGCTTCATCCTGACCGATCCGCCCATCCTCACGCCCGCCGCGTGCGAAGGCACGACCACGCTTTTCCCGGTGGCCTATTTCGAGGAGCAGGCGTTCCTCACCCAGTCCGGCCAGCTCTACATCGAGGCCACGGCCATGGCGCTGGGCAAGGTGTATTCTTTCGGCCCCACCTTCCGCGCGGAAAAATCCAAGACGCGACGCCACCTCACCGAGTTCTGGATGGTCGAGCCTGAAATGGCCTTTGCCGAACTTGACGACATCATGAACCTGGCTGAGGGACTGATCGTTTTCATCGTCAAGCGCGTGCTGGAAACCCGCCGCCGCGACCTGGAGTTCATCGGCCGCGACCTCAGCCAACTGGAGAAAATTGCGGCGCCATTTCCGCGCATCAACTACGACCAGGCGGTCGAAATCCTGCAGAAGGGCCAGGCCGAAGGCAAGCTGGAGGCGAACTTCGAGTGGGGCGGCGACTTCGGCGCGCCCGACGAAACCTACATTTCGGCCCAGTTCGACCGGCCGGTCATGGTGCATCGTTATCCGGCCGAAGTGAAGGCGTTTTACATGGAGCCCGACCCGACGAACCCCAAGCTCGCGCTCTGCGTGGACGTGCTCGCGCCCGAAGGCTATGGCGAGATCATCGGCGGTTCACAGCGCATCGCGTCTTACGATTTGTTGAAGCAGCGCATCCAGGAACACAATTTGCCGGAAGAAGCGTTCAAGTGGTATCTCGATCTGCGTAAGTACGGCAGCAATCCCCACGGCGGCTTCGGCATGGGAATCGAACGTGCGGTCGCCTGGATCTGCGGCCTCGAGCACGTCCGCGAAACGATTCCGTTCCCGAGGATGCTGTATCGGCTCTATCCATGACCAGTACCTCAGTACCAGTACCTCAGTACCTAAGTACCAAGTACCTGAGTCGTGTCACATCAGGATACTCAGGTACTCAGGTACTCGGGTACTGAGGTACTCAGGTACTCAGGTACTGCTTTTATGCCTGCTTTTATGCCCGACGGCACCACAACTCACGCCACTCCCGCTCCGCCGCCGGCGCCCGCTGCCGGCATCATTCCCCGCAAGATTCGCGTTATCGGCGTTCCGCTCGATCTCGGCCAGACCCGCCGCGGCGTCGACATGGGTTGCTCGGCGGTTCGCGTTGCCGGTCTGGAAGCCCGGCTCGAGCAGCTTGGTCACAAGGTCGAAGACGCCGGCAACATCCCCGTCACCCTCGCCGAAACCAAGGCGAACTTTGGCGCCGCCAACGCCAAGTACCTGAAGGAAATTACCCAAACCTGCACCAAGGACGCCGAGCTCGTGGTCAAGACGCTGGAAGCCGGTAAGGTACCGCTGGTCCTCGGTGGCGACCACTCCATCGCCGTCGGAACCGTCTCCGGCGTCTCCGAGTTTTATCGCCGCCAGAACCAGGCCGTCGGACTGCTCTGGATTGACGCTCACAGCGACATCAATACTCCCAACAGCTCCCCCAGTGGCAACGTCCACGGCATGCCGCTGGCGGCCATCATGGGACTGTGGCCCTCGGAGCTGTCCAACATCTACGGGTACTCGCCCAAGGTCCGTCCGGAAAATTGCGTGCTGGTCGGCGTCCGCGATATTGACGCCGTCGAGAAGGAAAACATCAAGCGCGCCGGTATCGAGGTTTTTACCATGCGCGACATTGACGAGCGCGGCATGCGTTCGGTCATGGAAGAGGCCCTGCGCATGGCCGGACGCGGCACCTCCGGCTACCATGTCTCGCTCGACATGGACTGGATCGACCCCGAAGATGCCCCCGGCGTCGGCACCCCGGTGCGCGGCGGCGCCACCTACCGCGAAGCCCACCTCGCCATGGAGATCATTGCCGACCACGGCCGCATGACGAGCTTCGAGATTGTCGAGGTCAACCCCGTCATTGACGAGCACAACCGCACCGCCGACCTGGCAGTCGAGCTGGCACTCTCCGCCTTCGGCAAGAAAATCCTCTGAGGCCGGTCAGACCTGTGCCGCAAGGCAGTCTTTGTATCAGGAGACGACTTCTAGGTGTCAGGGCACGATTTCGGTCGTGCCGACAACGCGGGAGGGTAAACGGCCTTCGGCCCCTGTTTGCGGCGATTACCGCAATTTTTGCACCAGAAAGGTCGCCACGAACACCAGCACTGCCAGCCCGACGGAAATCCGCCGCAGCCGCACCGGGTCTACTTTCACATACCCCCGGTTGATCCATGACATCGCGAGCGTGGTAATCAGATATGCGATCGGCAGGGACAGTGCCGCAAACAACAGCGCCCACAATAGCTCGCGCACAATGCCAGGCATCATTCCCGTGCCCGCCGTCCAAACTGCAGCCGTGCCATTTCAACAGGTCTGCCCGTGATCGTCAATTGTCGGTCACCATCGTTGATCCCGGGATGGTCTCCAAAGCCCGCGAACCCATCGACCGAAAAGCTCGCAAGCTGCTGATCACAAACCATCGATTCGCCTGCCCAACCTACTTACGTTACATCCTCGCGGCTTTGATGTATCATGTTTACGCGTTGTTTTGAAGCGGTTGAGAGCAGTATCTGCTACCAGCAAGTGCCTGCCTCCCAAGTTCCGATTCAAGATCCAACGTCACAACCCAGAAGAAAAGGAATTGGCACCACCATGGAACAAGGAACAGTGAAGTGGTTCAACGACGCTAAGGGGTATGGTTTCATCAGCCGGCAGAATGGCGAGGACGTTTTCGTCCATTTCTCGGCCATCCAGAGCGGGGGGTTCCGCAGTTTGCAGGAAGGCCAGGCCGTGCAGTTTGACGTCGTCAAGGGACCCAAGGGCTGGCAAGCAGAGAACGTTCAGCCGGTCTAGTCCGTCCGAGCTTCAAGGGCGGCTCCGGCCGCCCTTTTGTGTTGCTCAACTACTTTCCCTCGAGTGTGCAACTGGTTGCACTTCCAGCTCTCCGGAAAACCCTGTTTTTCCCACAGCTATTCTATCCTTCAGCAAACGAACAACTTTTCTGTCCGGGTCGCGAAGTCTTAACGGCAGTCCACCTGCCCATATCCCGTGCTTGGAGTGTGCGCGGGTCTCTCCGGAGACCGAACGCGGCACTTCCGTACCCTATTGTAATGGCCGAAAGAGGAAGGGCCGCCCACGCGGGCGGCCTTTCTGCCGCATGGTACTTACTTTCCCATCTTCATTTCAAATACCGCGAACTGCCCTTCCAGCTTCCACTGCAATTGCGCCCGCGGGCTGCCATCCAGAAACGCACGGCACCCCGGTGACAAGGCCGACGCCCATGGACGATCCTTCTCGCACGCCGCGCGACGGAAGTTCCTCGCGTCCGACCATAAACTCCCTCCCGGAATGAACGCATACTCCAAACTATGGCGTGACATCTGCTTCAGCACCGCATAACTGAGCGCGTACGTCTGGATCGCCCTTAGATACTCGTGATTGATGTCCGACCGCGCCACGCCTTCATCATCGGTCGCAATCGCCACCGGCACACCGTATTTCAGATACATCGGCAGCGGATGCTCCGCGCCTCGCACGCCCAGAATCATGTCGTTGCTGGTCAGGCAGATTTCCACCAGGACGTTTTTCTGCGCCATCTCCTGCAGCAGGCCCCTCGCGTTGCGCTCGTACATCACGTCCACGCCGTGCCCGATCCGCTCCGCATGGCCCAACTCCATCGACTCGCGGATGTGAAACTTCAACCCCTCGGGTGGCACCAGCTGCGGCGCCAGTTCCCCCGCGTGCAGCGAGATCCGCACTTTGGGATAGAGTTTGTGCAGGTCATCCAGCATCTGCATGTGCAGCGTGAAGTCGCGCATCTCCACCAGCCCGTCTTCGGGCATCACCAGGTTGATTCCCACGACTCGCGGATCGGCCGTGCCCATCTCGAATCCCGTCACCATCTCCGCGAACACCTGGTCGCGACCCAACCCACGGTGTACCTCGTAGATGTAGCGCACGGTCAGCGTGCATCCCGGGTCGGCATTCATCGACCCGCACCCCAGCATGGAGCGCATCTTCGCTTCTGCCTGGTCAACATTCAGGCGCGCGCCGGCCACCACGCGCTCGATCTGCTTCTCGATCAGGGTTTGACGCTGCCCGGCCGTGTCGCCGTTCCAGCCCATGCCGGCGCCGAATTTCGCCGCTTCTCCGATGTCCGGGCTGAGAATGAACTCCACATACGTCAGGTGCTCGTGCCCGGCGCGCGACACCGCCTCCGCCAGCATCTCGCCCATGTGATCGTCCTTCGCCTTGGAGAACTTGCCGAAGGTGTCGAAGAAATGATCGTGCGCCGACCTGTCGTTCGCCGCGGGCATAAAGTGCCGCATCGACCAGCCGTCAATGATGTCGCGATAGAGTACCGGATCGCTGAACGCCCGCGCTGCCGGCACGTTGCCTTTCGCCTCGTCGCACGCCGCCTTCTGGCCTTCCGGGGCCATTTCCGGCGCCACCGCCTTCAGCGTCTTGCGTTCGATGCACAGGTTGTCGTGCGCCGCGTAGTTGATGAACGACTCCGCGTAGATGGCGCCCGTCAGGTGATTGTGCAGGTCCGCTCCCTTGGGCAACTGCTGCACGAAGTCCAGCAGCAGCGACGGCTGGTTGCGAACCGAATCCAGGTAGCGCGCCGTGCGCTGCTCGGCATCGCTCTGCTTGTGTGGCACGGATCTCTGACCCGTGGTTCGTGCTTCGCCGGATGTTCCGACCCGGGGCCTGGCCGGCTGCTGCGCTGTTGCCAATGATCCAATCAGCAGGAAGAGGAGAATGTGCCAACGCCGACTCAGAATCAAACGTCACCTCGCGACGGTGCCAAGGATTGTAGCGCCCAGCCAGCTTGCAAATCACTCAATCAGCAAATCGCTCAATCGCCAAGTCAGCGTGGGTGCTATCCTACCCAGCACCATGGCAGTGAACGAAGAGCTGAATGAAATGGCGCACGAGGCGCGCACCCGCGAAGACAAGCGCATCGGGCTGACCATGGCCATCGTCGCCGTGCTGCTGGCCGTTTCCACCATGCTCGGCCACCGCACCCACACCGAATCGGTCCTGTTGCAGAACCGCGCGACCGACCAGTGGGCGTACTACCAGGCGAAGAACATCCGCGCCCACATGTATGAGGCGAATGCTCAATTGGCTGCGGCGCTGGGGACACAGGGCGCGAAACTCGCCGATGACTTCAAGACTCGTGGCGAAAAACAGCGCTTCGACGCGGAGGAAATCCGTAAAAAAGCCGAGGAACTGGACGCAGAGACCCAGGCAACCGAGCGCAAGGCCGTGCATTTCGATTTGGCGGAAATCTGCTTTGAAATTGGCATCGTGCTGTGTTCCATCTCTCTGCTGTCGGGGTCGCCGCTATTTTGGCGGCTGTCGTTCATCAGCACGGTCATCGGCATCGCCATTGCCGTCCGCGGTGCAGCCCTGCACTAAAGCAATTTACGGATTGACGAAGTGAAGCATTGACGGATTCGAGCCGCTTCACTTTTTAAGTCGCCGATGTCATCCCGCGCGAGGGAGGGCAACCCGCGTCGAGGGATCTCGGTTTCCTCTCTCGACTTCACTAATCCTGAAAGCTAGTCTAGCCTGCGCGCCTCAAAATCCTTATAGGCGGACTTCACCTGCTCACCACTCCATGCTTCTTCAATATCTCCACCACGCGCTCAACCGGCAGCGCCTCCACCGTCTTCCCGCGCCCCGTGACCGTTGTCGCACGGAACAGCGAGTTGTAGATCGCCTCCTCCGTCGCCTCGATCGCCGCCAGAAACAACGGCGACATTGCCTCGTTACCCAGCACCGTCACCTGCCGCGTTTTCTCCGCGTCGCCACGGCGCACCCGCAGTTCCGGCGCGGTGGAAAACGCAATCACGTAATCTCCGCTGCCATTTGATCCCGAAGCTCCCGTTCGAGCCATACCCATGATCGCCCGTGCCGCCAGCCGCTTCAGGTTGCGCGCGTCCACCGGCGCATCCGTCGCCACCACGATCATGCATGACCCATCGGCATTGTCTTCTGTTCTTTCCTTCGCGCCCCTTCGTGGTTGAGCTTTTCCAGACGCCGCCAGACCCTCCAGCTCTTCCCGGAACACGTACCGCCCCAGTTCTCTCCCTACGGGCGCGCCCGCCATCGTCAGCACGCCTCCGAAATTCGTCTGCACCAGCACGCCCACGGTGTAGCCGCCGAGCAACGGTGGCAACTTCCGCGACGCCGTTCCGATCCCGCCCTTCCATCCGAACGCCCCGGTGCCCGTGCCGGCGCCGACGCTTCCTTCCTCCACCGCGCCGCCCTTAGCGCCCTGGATCGCTGCCAGCACGTCCTCGCGGGTAATCGACCGCGAGCGGATGTCGTTCAGCAAGCCGTCATTCGTCTCCCCCACCACCGGGTTGATGGACTGCACGTCTTCATTTCCCGGCAGCGCCAGCATGTAATCCATCACCGCGTCGGCCACCCGCGGCACCGCCAGCGTCGAGGTCAGCACGATCGGCGTTTCGATCTCGCCCAACTCATTCACCTGCGTTGACCCGGCCAGCTTGCCAAAGCCATTTCCTACAAACACCGCGCCTGGCACTTTCTCCCGAAACAGGTTGCCGCCATGCGCCAGGATCGCCGTCACCCCGGTGCGCACATCCTCGCCGCGCACGATCGTGCTTTGTCCCACCATTACTCCCGCTACATCGGTGATCGCGTTCAGCGGACCCGGCGGCACCACACCTACACGTACGCCAAGCTCGCGAATCCGCGGACGCGGGGCGCCCGAACTCGGTTGCGACACGGCGCTCGCCAGCAATACCAGTAGCGCAGCCAGGAACGTGGTCACTCGTGACATCAGAGCCGCCGATTGTACGTCATCCCTTGGGTACATACGTCCTTCGGTACTCGTCTCGCTCGGTTACTCTGTGATAGTGTTACCTCAATTCCAGAGTTTTTCCCGGCGATATCGGGCCGGGAGCGTGGCGAGCCGTCCACCGCGTTCGGTTTTTCGCGCCTCCCATCCCGATCAATCGCATTTCTGGTTGGGCGGCGTCGAGCGCAAGACGGCGGGCGTTCGACTCACTGCGGAGTCCATGTCTTATGGCTCTTGGTTTTGGGTTCAACAAGGCAAAGGTCCTGAGTTCGGCGGAGAAGTACGTTCAGCAGGGCAAGCTGCAGAACGCCATCGCCGAGTACGAAAAGGTCGCGCGGCAAGACTCCAAGGACCTCACCGTGCTCAACACCATCGGCGATCTCTACGCGCGCCTCGGCCAATCCGACCGCGCCACCTCGTACTTCCGCAGAGTGGGCGAAATTTACGCCGCCGATGGCTTCACCGTCAAAGCCATCGCCATGTACAAGAAGCTCACCAAGCTGGCGCCCAACTCCATCGATGGCCTGCAGAAACTCGCCGACCTCTACACCCAGCAGGGCCTCTACAACGACGCTCGCCAGCATTACGTCGTCCTCGCCGACCACTGGATGAAGGCCAACGATCTGGATGCCGCCTCCCGCGTTTTCCAGAAGATGCTCGAACTCGATCCCGAAAACGCCGCCATGCAGTCTAAGCTCGCCGACCTTTACATCCGCATGGGCCGGCGCGATGACGCCAAGAGAATCTACCTCCACGCCGCCGAGTCGCTCTACCAGCGTGCCGCTCTCGACGCCGCCGACGACGCCCTGGGCCGCGCTCTCAGCATCGAACCCGGCAACACGCGCGCGCTGCTCAAGCGCGCTCAGATCGCCGTCGATTCCGGCGACCCATCCGGCGCCTTGAAGCACCTGGAGCGCATCCCCAACCTCGATTCCGATCCCGACGCGCTTGCCATGCTGCTGCGGGTACGTCTTCAGACCGGCAATTCGGCTGAGGCCGAAACCGTCGCCCGCACTCTCGTCGCCAAACACAAGGACCTGAGCGGTATCCAGGCTGTCGCCGATTGGATGATGTCCCGCGGCTCCTGCCAGCAGGGCCTTGCGCTGTACCGCGAATTCTCCTCCCAGTTTTCCACCACCAGCTCCGAGTCCCTGTCGCGCGGGCTCGAAGCCGCCCTGCACCGGGTGAAGGAAGACGCGCCCTCGCTGGAAATCGTCCGTGAGCTCTATCGCAAGCTCGGCGACAAGTCCCACATCAACGAATCCACTGAACTGCTGGCGCACGCCTTGGTGCAGGCCGGCGAGCTGGCGCGCGCCCGCGATTTCTACCGCGAGCTCACCGAGGCGGAGCCGGAGAATCCCAGCCACCAGCAGCACTACCGTCAGGTCCTCGCACGACTTGGCGAAGACCCCGCCGTCCGCCCGCTCACCGAGGAAGAAGGTTCGCAGGCCTTCATGGTGGACGAGCTGGAAATATCCGCGCCCGTGGTGGAGCAGGAATATCCGGAAGGCGTCGCCGACGCCATCAGTTGCGCCCTCACCGACGCCGAGCTGCTCGATTCCTACGATCTGCCCGACAAGGCCGTCGCCAAGCTCGAAGCGGTTCTTCCCAACGCGCCCCGCGATCTCCACCTCAACCAGCGTCTCGCGTCTCTTTACGCGGCTGGTAATCGCTTCCTCGACGCGGCTCGCTGCTGCGACATTCTCGAATCGGTCTATCTCGAAGCCGGTTTCCCAGAACACGCGGTCCAGTACCGCGACATGGCCGCCAAGTATCACGAACGCGCCCACGCCACTCCGGGCGCCCACACCACTCCCATCGTCGCCCCTCCCGTGGCCGATCTCAGCCTTGCCGTGGAACCACCGCCGCCTGCCGTCGAAGCTTCCGCTCCTGCGCCCACGATCGTGGAAGAGCCGCCCGCGCCTGCCCCGGCGCCGGCCGCAGCCGAAGAGCCTGCTCCCGCTCCCGCCGCAGCGCCGGTCGTGGCTGAGATTGATCTCTCGGAAGAATGGGAATCGCAAGCCGCCTCCGAAGCCGTTCCGCCGCCCGCACCGGATCTGACCTCGCTTCATGCGCAGATGGCAGCCGAGGTCGCCCAAGCGCCCGAGATCGAGGTGCAGTCTCCGGACGTCGAACTCGGCATCACCGCCTGGGAGCAGCCGCCCGCTCCGGCGCCGATCGAAGTTCCTCCGCCCGAAGTTCCTCCGCCTGCTCCTGCACCGGCAATCGCCGAACCCGTGGCCGCCGCCAAACCGGACGCCCTCCAGGACTTTGTTTCCGATCTGGAAAAGTCTCTTGACTCCGACTTCGAGATCGTCGAGGAACCTGAGCCCGCGGTGGCGGCCAGTCCCGTTGCCGCACCCGCCGTGGCCCCTGCGCCTGCCATGCAGGCCGCCGCGGTGGCTCCGCAAGCGGAGCCCGAGGACGCCAGCGCTGCCCTTTCCGAGATGTTCGCCGAGTTCAAGGAAGAAGCCGAAGCCGGCGCCGAACAGCTCGAGGATCCCGAGACCCACTACAACCTCGGCGTCGCCTTTCGCGAAATGGGCTTGATGGACGAAGCCATCGGCGAACTGCAGAAAGTCTGCGCCGCCATTGACCGCGGTGTCGCCTTCCCCCACACCATGCAGGCTTACACCTGGCTGGCTCAGTGTTTCGTGGACAAGGGTGTGCCCGACGCCAGCTTCAAGTGGTACCAACGCGCCCTCAACATCGCCACCGACGAGCAGCAGCGCATGTCGCTGCATTACGATCTCGCCCACGCTTACCAGGCCTCCGGCAACCGCCAGGCCGCGCTCCAGCACTTCATGGAAGTTTACGGCAGCAATATTGACTTCCGGGATGTTGCTGAACGCATCAAAGCTCTGAGGTCGTAGAATCCCTACATATGGATCCTGCGACCGGTCCCAGGGAGCCATCACGCCAAGTGACTCCGGAAGCCAACGTCTTCCGCGCCGACATGCCCCAGGTCGGGGGCCAGCTCGACCCGGCGCAAAATCCCCCGGCCGACGTCAAGGTCTCGCGCGCCACGGTGTGGCTGCACCGCCTCTCGCTCATCATCTTCGTCATCTTCTGCATTGAGCTCGGCATGCTGCTCACCGCCCTGCCCTGGACCCGGGTCTGGACCGACAACTCCCTGCTTTTGTCCCATCCCTCCTGGCGCACCGTCGCCCACGACAACTTCGTCCGCGGCGTCGTCACCGGCTTCGGCCTGCTGGACGTCTGGATCGGCATCTGGGAAGCCGTCCACTACCGCGACCCCGGCAAGAAGAAAAATTTGTAATTTGGTAATTTGTAATTTGTAATTGCCTCTGCTCTCGAGTTAGCTGGTCGCGCATTGCCGTTCCAAAATTGCAAATTGCAAATTACAAATTGCAAATTGCCAACCAGAAAATTAATGGACGACATCATTCAACGCGCTCCTCTCGCTTACGAGAACAAGAAATTTCTCCACAGTCCCGATGCGCGTATCCTTCGTATCCTCTCCGAATACGCCGAGCCGCTGGCGCGCTTCCGCCGCGAGCGCATCCAGGACACGGTGGTTTTCTTTGGCTCGGCGCGCTTCGCCAGCCGCTCCGACGCCGAGTCCGCGCTCCAGTTGCTGGAAAAGCCCGGGTCACTCGCCGCGGCGTCCTCCGACGAGCAGGAGAAAGTGCAGCGCGCCCGCGCCGCCCTGGAAATGGCGCGCTATTACGAAGAAGCGCGCGCTATCGCCTTCCGGCTTACCCAGTGGGCCATGAAGATTCCCTCCAAGCGCCGCCGCTTCGTGGTCACCACCGGCGGCGGGCCGGGCATCATGGAAGCCGCCAATCGCGGCGCCCGCGAAGCCGGCGGCAAGACCATCGGCCTCAACATCAATCTGCCCTACGAGCAGGTGCCCAACCCCTACATCAGCCCCGAACTCAACCTCGAGTTCCACTACTTCTTCATGCGCAAATTGTGGTTCGCCTATCTCGCCAAGGCGCTCATCGTCTTTCCCGGCGGCTTCGGCACCTGCGACGAACTTTTCGAAATCCTCACCCTCGCCCAAACCGAGAAGCTGGCCAAGAAGATCCTTGTCGTCATGTACGGCAGCCAGTACTGGAAGAGCGTTCTTAATCTGCAGGCGATGGTGGATGCCGGCACCATCTCCGCCAAGGACGTCAATCTCTTCAAGATGGTGGACTCGGTGGATGAAGCCTTCGAGGTCCTGCGCGAAGGCCTCACCCGCTACCACCTCAACCCGCAGCAGTCAGAAAGATCCCCCGAAATCGCCAAAACCCGGCCGTAGTACGACACAAAACTTTGTGTCATCCTGAGAGTTTGTAACTTTTTTGAAAATTGGCGACTTTTTCGCGCGTAAGCTGCTTTGTTTTCGGCGTTCCAATTTGCGCGAAATCGAAAAAGTTACAAACCCTGAGCGAGGCGTCGCCGCTCCTGCGACGCCGACTCGAAGGGCCTTGATCTGCCGTCACGAAACCGGCAGTCCGCGCAGCGGACGTCAGAACCCAGCCCGGCACAGCCCGCCCTGAGCGAAGTCGAAGGGCGAGGGAACCTGCTGTTCTAAGTTTTCCTCAGCCTCGTCTTCCTACCTCGTGCCGCGGCACTCCGGGCTATTTCCCCTGATCGTGAGGGACGATTACCGTGGTCGTCGTTGAAGCCGCATTTCCGGCATTGTCTTGCGCGCTGACCATGATCGTATAGAGCCTTCCGTTCTTGTCCTGCCCGGCACGCTTTGCTTCGAGGGGAATCGTAAACGAGTATGAGCCGTTCGAAGCCAGGCTCACGGGTCCGCTCGGCTGCACGAGCCCGTACGCGTCTTTCACTGCAAAGGTTGCCGTGCTGGCATTGACCCCTGATAAGCTGTCCGCTACCGTGCCCGATATCGTGACAGGCACCATCTTCCCATTCGGAGGCCAAAGAGTTGCGGGATTGGCCGAGGCGGTGATCACAGGGGGTGTCTTGTCTAAACTAACCGCTGGCGCGTCCATCATGATCGGATTCCCTGCGACAGAGGGACGAGATGGGTCCGTTCCAAATACTTCCGGAGGCCCTCCTGATGGACCC
>Ga0326726_10000775_pt1 | contig 29256 bp, 26 predicted proteins | sample MHFenrmetagenome_2_FD_207603 | JGI IMG/M metagenome (GOLD analysis project Ga0326726, IMG submission 207603) | Lab enriched peat soil microbial communities from Michigan Hollow, Ithaca, NY, United States - MHF15MN | ecosystem: Environmental > Terrestrial > Soil > Wetlands > Peat | place: USA... | reverse complement strand
TCATACAGAACTACCGGTAAAGACAAATCAAATTTCATGACAATAGCATATTCGAGTCTTATGGAATTATTGAATCAAACAATTGCATCCCTTGACTTGAAATATATTAATGAAGATCAGTACAATGAATTAAGAATTCAGATTGAAAAGATCTCCAATAAACTCAGTGCCCTAACAAAATATTTTAAATCTCTGCATTCCAGCACATAATCGCTCTAACCCTCTAACCCTATAACACTATAACGCCATTACATCATAACACTATTACACTATTACACTATAACACTATAACACTAGAACGTCATAACACCATAACATCATAACACCATAACACCATAACACCATAACATCATGACATCATAACATCATAACATCATAACATCATAACATCATAACATCATAACATCATAACACCATAACATCCTAACGCCATAACATAGAAAACATGGAACCAACCAACACTCTCATAAACTACAATCTCCCCGAAGACGAAAATATAGATATAAAACGCTATCTGTCGCTGTTTTTAAGCAACTGGTACTGGTTTGCTATTGCGCTTTTTATTGCATTGACGCTGGCTTATGCCATAAACAGATATTCACAACCAGTTTATTCGGTATCATCTACACTTCTGATAAAGGATGATCAGTTGGGGGGAATGAATAATAATGCTGCAAGCGTAATCCCTGGAGGTGATATCTTTAGAAGTCAGCAGAATCTGGTAAATGAAATGGGCATCCTTAAATCATTCATTCTCAACGATAGAGCGATGAAATTATTAGATGATTTCCATGTTATTTATGTAGGAGTCGGAAGAAGAGGAATTGTTGAATCACGATTGTATAAAACATGTCCCTTTAAGGTTGTCTATAATTCACTTGATCTTGAGCCGAAAAATACTAAGGTGGATATAGAAATATTATCAGAAGAAAAATATCATATTGAATTAAATGGTTATCTGAACCTTGAAAAAGATATGAATTTTGGTGATCGTTTTTCGGAATATAATTTTGACTTTACTATTCAAAGAAGAAATCCTGAAGAGGAAATTTTTGATGAAAAGGGTTCAAATAAATACTATTTTTATTTTACAGATCCTGGAAGTCTGGCGACAGAGTATAGAAACAAACTGTCTGTTGAACCAATAGAGAAGGATGCGTCACTTGTCACACTTTCAGTTGTTGGTCCTGTACCTCAACAGGAAACGGATTATCTCAATGCTCTAATGGATGCATATATTCGATACGGTGTCGATAATAAAAACCAGACTGCTGATAGTACAATTAAATTTATTAATCAACAGCTTGGAATAATATCAAGAACCCTGACAGAGGCTGAAGAAACTCTGGAAAATTTCCGATTGAATAACAGGTTTATTGATCTCAGCCGCGAAGGTACACTTATACAGAACAGGCTCGAGAAATTTGAGAATGAGAAAACCATGTTTGAACTTCAGCTGCAATATTACAACTATCTTTCAGATTACCTTAATCAGCAGAATGCAGGAGGTATGATTATCTCCCCTTCAGTTATGGGAATTACCGACGAGGTTCTTATTAGGTTAGTTAATGAGCTATCAGCTTACCAGAAGGAAACAGAAAAGGTCGGATTCAATATCAATGGTGAACAACCTGCGGTTGCGCTTATGTTTAAGCAAACGGAAGAAACACGTGAAGCCCTTCGGGAGAATGTAAAGAACGGAATTGCAGGCTTAACTAAATTAGTAGCTGAATCGGACAGAAAGATATCCAGTGTCGAAGTCGAGATCAACAAGCTCCCATCTACGGAAAGGCAACTTATTAACATTCAGCGAAAATTTGATCTTAGCAATACTGTTTATACTTACCTTCTTGAAAAGCGTTCTGAATCAGCTATTGCCAGGGCATCAAATGTATCCGATAACCGTATAATAGACAGAGCTACAGGATTTAGTTCGTACATAATTAAACCAAAAACAAAAATGAATTATATTGTTGCCATATTATTTGGCTTAATCATCCCGATGGCAGTAATATTTCTGATTGATTTTTTCAACGACAAGATAATTGATAAAAAGGATATTGAAAGAAAAACAAAAGTTCCGATAGTTGGATATATAGGTCACAGTGATTGTAAGGATGAAATAGCTGTGGTTGAGAAACCTGGATCAGCATTGGCCGAATCTTTCAGATCTATACGCACTGCAATAAAATATTATGTTAAGGAAAGTGAAGTGACAGTTATTTCCATCTCATCAACCATAAGCTCCGAAGGAAAGACATTTATCTCAATAAACCTCGCGGCAATCACGGCCATGCTTGGCAAAAAAGTTCTGCTTATAGGACTTGACCTGAGAAAGCCACGCATTAACAAGGTTTTTGAATTTAACGACAGCCCTGGGATGAGCACCTATCTGAGCAGTAACTGCGATTATAAAGAAATAATCAAAAAAACTCAGATAGATAATCTTTTCTATGCTCCATCGGGCCCCATACCTCCTAATCCTGCCGAACTTATCGAAACTGAACAGATGAAAAAATTCATGGAGAGTGCAAAGAAGGAGTTTGATTATATTATTATTGACACTCCTCCAGTCGCTATTGTTACTGATATGTTACTTCTGGCACCTTATGTTGATATTAGTCTCTTTATTGTCCGTCAGAGATATACATCGCGCAACACTCTCGAGTTGATTGATCAGTTAAACAACCAAGGTGAACTTAAGAACATGGCCATCGTTATAAATGACATAAGCCTTTCAGGATATTATGGTTACGGAATGAGATATGGATATTCGCAAGGATATGGATACTATTATGGCTCTAACTATTACAGCAAAGGTTATTATGGGAGGTATGGCAATTCGGATAAAGCAAAGGGGTATTATACAGAAGATTAAGTCCTTGGGGAAAAGATAAGAGACAAAAATAATTTAAAATCCCTACAAGGAAGAACCTGCCCCGACTTGTCGGAGGGTATGGTGATGTGCGTTAGAATTAGAAATAATTCATAGCGACGATCACAATTTGTCTCAAAGACAAAAGCAAAAAGACAAAAGACCTCAATAATCCGACAGACAGAAAGAAGCTAAACCTGCTTTAGTAAAAGTCACTGCAGACAAAGCAGACCCGCATGCTTTAAAAAGTTATAGACAAATGCAATGCAAAAATACTACCTTAACTAAACTATTTATTTCCATTATTCTTATCTCAATAGGGCTTTGGACAAAAATTTATTCGGGAATTGGAAGTGAATTCGTCACCAATTATTTGGGAGGGGTCATTTATGTAATATTTTTTGTTTTAGTGGCATCGTTAGTTTTTCAAAATATTGATCCATCTAGAATTACTTTGATTGTACTTTGTACCACTTGCTTGCTTGAATTTTCTCAGTTAGTTCAAAACGACTTTTTATATAGTTTAAGGACGAATTTCGTAATAAGGTCCTTGATAGGAAGTGTTTTTAATATTTTTGATTTTATATTTTATATCATTGGAGCAGTGATAGGATATGCTTTGTTAATAATTCTTAAAAACATAAAACAATGATGATAAGAGTATTAATAGCAAAACAAAACATTAACCCGATTCTCTTTTTTAAGGACTAGTGGATGAAATAGGGTATTCAGTACAAGTCTCCACAACCTTATTGGTAGCCGTCTGACTTTAATAATGTTTCAAAAAATCCTTGCGACAATAAATAGGCCTAATTTAGAGCATTTAAACACTATAGTTTTATTTGTGAATAAAGTCTTAAATGCATAAAACGGTTTAATTTTTTAACCGTATCATTATCTTCTATGAATTTTCTTGTATCTAAAAACTTTGCTTTTAAAATCGACTTTTTTACCAAAGGTCATGAGCGAAGTCTTAAGGCCAAGAAAAACATTTTGGCATCATTTATAATAAAGGGATTCAGCATACTCATCAGTTTACTTTTAGTTCCAATGACAATAAACTATGTCAATCCGACACGTTATGGAATTTGGATAACGCTGAGTTCAATTATTGGTTGGTTTAGTTTTTTTGACATAGGTTTTGGCAATGGGTTACGCAACAAATTTGCCGAAGCAATTGCCAAAGGAGATAAAAAGCTGGCTCGTGTTTATGTAAGTACTACCTATGCCGTATTAAGCATAGTTATTGGAATAGTTTTAATTCTATTTCTTTTCATAAATCCATTTCTCAATTGGACTAAAATCTTGAACACCCCCAAAGAAATGATAGATGAATTACGTATTCTGGCACTAATTGTATTTGTTTTTTTTTGTATTCAATTTGTTATGCAACTTATTAATACCATTCTTACGGCAGATCAGAAACCTGCCAAAGCCTCCTTTTTCAATTTGCTTGGAAGCATTTTTTCGTTAATTGTACTTTTTGTTTTAACAAAAACTACCCAAGGTTCTTTAGTAAATTTGGGAATTACCTTGGGTTTTGCTCCTATTCTTGTGGTAGCTGGTTCAAGTATTTGGTTCTATAACAGAGAATACAAAGATTTTGCACCTTCTCTAAAATTCATAAAGTTTTCTTATGCAAAAGATTTAATGAGTTTAGGGATAAAATTTTTTCTTATTCAGATTGCGGCCATAGTTCTTTATCAGACAAGTAACATAATAATAGCACAACTATTCGGGCCTGCTGAAGTCACTCCATACAATATTGCATATAAATACTTTAGTATTATTACGATGATATTCAGCATTTTGGTGGTTCCGTTTTGGAGTGCCTTTACTGAAGCATGGATCAAGAAGGATATAATGTGGATAAGAAACACTATGAAAAGGCTTAAACTATTATGGGTATTGTTATCTATTCTCGTAATAATAATGCTGATTTTTTCGAATTTGTTTTACAGGTTCTGGGTTGGGGAAGAAATATTTGTACCCAAAAGTGTTTCAATAGTATTGGCTGCTTATGTGATAATAAATGCTTGGAACGGAATATATTGCCAGTTTCTAAATGGTGTGGGTAAAATTAAGCTACAACTTTATTCTGGCATTTGGGGGATGGTTCTAAACATCCCAATGGCAGTTTATTTTGGCAAACATTTTGGGATATCAGGAGTAATCTTTTCGACAGTCTTATTAGGCATTATTAACATGCCATGGACCATTATTCAATACAACAAAATAATCAATAACAAGGGAAAGGGTATATGGTCAAAATAACGAGGCTTTATCATAAACTATTCAATAAAATGGTTTATCATATTTCTGACGAAGCAAAAGAAATAAGGAGAATTACTAAAATTCCTAGATATCAAGCTGGCATTACGAAAATATTTGGATTTGATTTTATATTTGTTGATTCAGCTTCTTTTGTTGGACAATATGAAGAAATCTATTGGAAACAAATCTATAATTTTAAATCAGAAAATATTCGACCATATATTTTAGATTGTGGTGCTAATGTTGGAGTTAGTATCATGTACTTTAAAAAAATATATCCAGATGCTGAAATAACTGCTTTTGAACCTGATAAAACTATCTTTAACATATTAAAGAAAAATGTTGATAATTTCCAAATTAATAATGTTCAATTAATAAACAAGGGATTGTCAAATAAGGAAGGGATAGCTACATTTTACGATGATGGAGCTGACTTTGGACATATTCTTGATAATGACGAGATTGATTTATTAAGAACAATAGAGATAGATACTATATCCCTAAGACCATATCTTAATAGGAAAGTGGATTTTCTAAAAATTGATATTGAAGGGAAAGAAGGAGATTTAATTAAAGACTGTGGAGATCTTTTAGGAAAAGTAGATCGTATTTTTATTGAATATCACTCTTTTAAAAATAGAGAGCAGACACTTCATGAAATATTGAAAACATTGAATTACAATAAGTTTAAATATTTTATTCAACAAGCTGGAATTAATAGCTTAACCCCGTTTCTTAAAATTAATTCTACTCAAGGCTTAGAAAACCTTTTGAATATTTTTGCCTTTAAATCAAACACCTAAAGCATGGATTATAATAATAAAAAATTTAACTATGATAAATATTATTTAAATTGTTTAGAAAACGATTGGTCAAGGGTCTCTTTTCCAATTATATCAGCGTTATTAGAGCAAAGCCTAAAACATATTGAAGCAGGGAATCAGCTTGGTAATGTACTTGATTTCGGATGCGGTAATGGAATTTATTCGAAAATATTAAAAAGACATGCCCAAAACATTTATGGTGTTGATATATCTGAGTATGCAGTTACAAAATGCAAAGAGGAAGGCATTTATGATAGTGTTATTAAGTTAGAAAATAATAGTAGTTTACCTTTTCATGAGAAGTTTTTTGAATTGATATTTTCTACCGAAGTAATTGAGCATATTGAAAACTTGGAATTAGTATTTTCAAGATTTAATCAGATTCTTAAAGAAAAAGGAATCCTTGTTATTACTACAACTATGTATTTTAATTCAATTTTTTCTTACAGAAGGGAAAAAAATGACCACTCATATTTTCAAATGGTTAAAGTAATATGGAATTATTTTCAGGGTTTTATTAATAAAAATAAGCAAAAGGAATTTATACTAAAGTATTGTTTTACAGAATTAGGAGGACATTATCATGGGTTCCATTATTGGCAGTTAAAAAGAATCTTAAAATCAAATGGCTTCAAAATTTGCTATAATAAATATTTTTACCCGACAAATCCGTTTCCTTTTCCCTTTAAATGGGAATCCTTTAAACTTGCTCTAGGAAAGAAATTCCCTAAAAATTTAATAATTCCATTACTTTATGTTTTAATTAAATTAACTAATAAAACATTGAAGCATTTCAATGTTGGAACAAATAATATTTTTATTATTGCACAAAAAATGCAATGAAAGTCCTTTGGTTTACAAATACTCCCTGTTCAGCTGTCGAAAAATTAGGTATGAAAATCAACTCCGGGGGATGGTTAATGTCGCTAGAAGAAGAGCTTAATAAGATTCCAGAAGTTGATTTAGCAATTTGTTTTTATATCAATCAGGATCTTGAGCCATTTAAATATAAAGGCACTCAATTTTACCCGGTTTTAAGACATAGTACAAATTCGAAACTTGGCCGATATTTCTCACGATTACTTTATCAAAATCGGAACAAAGATGATAAAGAAATACTAAAATTAGTGAGCATTATTTCTATTTTTAATCCAGACATAATTCATATTCATGGTACAGAAGAAAACTTCGGATTTGTACATTACCATACCGATATTCCGATAATTTTTTCTTTGCAGGGAATTCTTTCGCCTTATGCTGAAAAATATTTTGCAGGAATTCCGTTTCGAATCGCTACTAAATTTGAAGGACTGATTCCCAAGATCCTTGCAAAAGGTTTAAAAAGAACTTATAAGCAATTTACTAAAAATTCTGAATGTGAACAAAGAATAATGCAAGATTCAAGGTTCATAATTGGTCGTACTGATTGGGATCACCATGTTAGTAAAATATTAGCAACCAGAAGCCAATATTTTTATTGCAGTGAAATATTGAGAACTACTTTTTATGAAAATGAATGGAGAAAGGAGAAGTTTAATGAGAGGATACAAATGGTAACAATTATTGATGATGTTTTATATAAAGGGTTTGAAACAATAGTCAATATAGCTAAATTGCTTACACAAAGAACTAATTTTTCTTTTACATGGAAAGTTATTGGACTAAGTACCATTAGCAAATCGGTCAAAATAGTACAAAAATGGAAGAATTTGGATTTTAAAAGTATTAATATAGAATTAATGGGCTCAAAAAACCAAAATGAAGTAATAGCTATACTATTAAAATCAGATGTATATTGTCATTTAAGTCATATCGAAAATAGCTCCAATAGTATCAGTGAGGCAATGATTTTAGGAATGCCTGTAATTGCAACATTTGCAGGAGGTACCAGTTCTTTATTGGAGGACAAGAAAGAGGGATTATTGGTTCAGGAAGGAGAATATTATTCTATAGCGGGAGCAATTATTGAACTGACAAGTAATTTTTCACTGGCAGCAAAATATGGATCTGAGGCAAGAAAGAGAGCATTGGTAAGGCATGATAAGAAGAGAATTATTATTGATTTGTTAGTTGTCTATGATCTGATTTATAAGAAGTCAATTAATACCTAAAATACTTCCGTTATGTAGAAGGAACTTGGAACCAAATTCTAATCACATCTCGAGCTTGCAAAATGTTGAGCCTAAATAAAATTACCTGTTGTTTGCTTTTTTTGATGCTGTTTTCTCCAATTCTATCATATATAACTTATGGATTGTTAGGGTTAGAAAGTTCTACATATTATTTTCAATTGATTTTTTGTTTTTTTGGTTTGTTTTTTATAATTAAAAAATGGAAGAGGATACATGTTGAATCATTTCATTACTTTTTTGCAGGGTATTCTGGTTACCTTATAATATGGTCTTTTTATAACGGGTTTTTTGAACAGAAGGGTTTTTTTAATTCCTTTAACCTTAACCATTTGTCGATTTTAATGATATTAATAATTATTTACAATACCAAGTTTAATATTCGGTTTATTACTCGGACAATTTTTCTATTTAAGATCACAGTAATCGTAGCTGCAGTAGTTTCTTTAGTCCAGGTTTTTAATTATAGTTTCTTGGACGCTAGTTTAATAAGGGAAGTCAATTGGATTGGAGATACTTTACAAGGAAAATTATATTTAGATCGAAGATTATCAATATTTGGATATGTGGATCCGAATGAGTTAGGTCTCTCCTATATGCCGCTTCTGGCAGTGGTAATTGGGTTTCTCTTGTTCAATAAAGAAAAGGGAGTCTATTATTTTCTTATTTTGGGTGGAATATCAGCATTCTTGTCTAATAATAGATATGTTATGATCGCATTTCTAATTATTGGATTACAGATTATGATATTTCAAAAAATCAAATTGAAAGGATTTATTAAATATATTTTGTTGACTGCAGTTGCATTGTTCGTTCTTTATCAAATCCTGAGCTATCTGGGATATAATATGAGTGACTGGTACAATGAAAGATTACTGTCTGAAGGATCATTGAGAGAGACGACTCGATATAAAGCATTTGGGAATTTCATTAAATTTTTTCCAAGGGCACCATTTTTTGGCACAGGGGTACATATAACTAAGGAAATCAAAGCTGCATCTAATGCAATTGGCAGTTCACAAATACATGTTGGATATCTGGCGCACCTTGTTTCTTACGGTTTAGTTGGAAGTTTCCTTCTCTTTGGATTTTGGTTCTTAATGTCAAAAAAACTGTACAAAACAGCTAAGCTTACTAGTTATTGGGGTTCTTTTTTTGGATTTTTAATTTATTTATGGGCGCAGGCTACATTAGTTAATTATTCAATATTCTTCTATGGTCTAATTTTTGCGTTCATTTTTGATAGGTATTTCAGGGATTATGGTCGATCTGATTTAGTATTGACAGGGGTTGAGAAATGACGGATATTATCTAATATGAGCATATTGAAATTAATTTAGAAGTAAACATGATGAATTTCAAAAGAGATCTAAATGCACTTATCTTCCAAAAAATACGAAGCTATCGATTAATATTTTACCAATACATTTCAACATGTATTGGTAAATTAAACTTGTCATTAAGGAAGATTGAATATGGAGAGGAACTTAAATTTTATGGGAAGGCTTATTTTTTTAGGGCACCAAATTCTATCATTAAACTAGGTAATCATGTCATTTTTCGTTCAGATGAAACATCAAATCAAATTGGATTAATGAGAAAGTGTATTGTTTCAACCTTAGTTGAAAATGCGCAAATAATTATTGGTAATAATTCTGGATTTAGCAGTGTTTCTATTGGAGCTGCAAAAAAAATATGCATAGGATCAAATGTTATAATCGGTGCCAATTGTTTAATCACAGACACAAACTGGCATAATACTGCAGTAGGGTTACGTCATTTAAGTGACCCGACTCCTGGTGAAGTAAATATTGGGAACGATGTCTATATTGGTTATGGTTGTATCATTCTTAAAAATGTAAGCATTGGAGATAATTCTGTCATAGGTGCAGGAAGTGTTATCTCTAATGATATCCCAGCAAATGTTATTGCAGCGGGAAACCCTTGCCGAGTAATTAAACAATTATAATTATTTTTTAAATAAATAATATTTTGTTTTCGACTGTAGTACTTTCGGCATCACTGAGGAGTAAAAACCAAAAAAATACTTGTAAATTAGTTATTGATGGGTTTGTCTATCAAACAAATATCTTCAAAAATAAACAAGTAATTCCATTCTTTAAAAAATTAAATAATTACTTAATAATTATTTAATAATGGGATGCTTCTATAAGTATATAGAAGTAAAATTGATGTTTTGCTCGGGAAATTCATGAAAATTATTATTATATTAAATGAAATTATCACGGTTATGTGAATTAATAAATGGAATGGAATAATCCCAATAAAATAATAATATTAACAACAAATCCCTTTCCTAATGGATTAGCTGGGACCAACAGGATATTATCCTATTGTAAAGGGTTCCTATATCATGGCTATCAGCCAATGATTGTGTGTATTAGGCCTACTGAACCACATAATAATATTTTTAACTCTTCCATTGAAGGCACATATAATAGGATTAAATACTCTTATCCGGGCGGAACAACAATTAGGGTTGCTTCTTTTTGGGGAAGAAGGATAAATGATCTTTTGGCTAGACGTGCTTCAATTAGGTTGTTATTTGAAGCCATGAAAAAAAGAGAGGTTTTTTTTGTAATTTTTTATGGAAATTGCCTGTCAGTTGAGTTTTCTGCGATTTTACTTTCACGATTATTTAAAATTGGAATTTATAAAGAAGAAAGTGAGCATCCGAGGGTTTACTTTAAGGGCAACAATAATAATTTATACTCTTTGACGAAGTGGTTTTTTATCAATAAAATGTATAGATCATATACTGGCCTATTAGTTATGACAAACTCATTAAGAGAATATTTCCTAACAAAAGGCGTACGGGAGCAGAAAATACTTGTTGTTCCTCATACTGTAGATATAGAACGATTTGCAAAAATAACTTGTAATTCGAAACTGTCTTTCGCTTATGAATACATTGCTTATTTGGGTCCTGTCAATGAGGAGAAGGATGGCGTTTTTACTCTTGTTGAATCATTTTTAGAAGTATCAACTATATGCCCTAAAATTCACTTGGTCATTGCTGGATTTGGAACAAAGCAAGAAATAGACATGCTAAATTTGTTTATTAAGCAGTTGGACCTGATTGAAAAAGTACATTATATTGGTTGGATTGCTAATGAAGATATTCCTTTATTCTTAGATACGGCAAAATTATTGGCCTCTTGCCGGTCAAAATCTTTTCAAAATGAATATAACTTCCCTACAAAACTTATTGAGTATTTAGCAACAGGAAAACCTACAGTAACTACTGCACCTGGGGAGCTCACTGTTTACCTGAAGGACAGGGTAAACATTTTTGTTGCGAAAGAAGCCGACCGAAATTCATTTGCTTCAAAAATATTAGAAGTGCTTCAGGATTATAATTTCGCGATGAAGGTAGCACAAAATGGTAAAGAGTTGGTCAGAGATGAATTTAACCCCATTAAACAAACAATAAAGATAATAGATTTTTGTAAAGATTGAATAAATGTGTGGAATAGCCGGAATAATGTATTTTGAAAAAGACAGAAAAGTAACCCTCAATGTACTTAATGTAATGACGGACACGATTATACACCGTGGCCCTGATGACAAAGGTTTTTATTTTCATGATAATATTGGATTAGGATTCCGGCGATTAAGCATCATTGATTTAAAAACTGGTAATCAACCTATTAGTAATGATGACGGAAGTATTTGGATAGTTTTTAATGGAGAAATTTATAATTTTATTGAACTGCGCAAAAAACTTACTGGGAAAGGTTATTTTTTCAAGACCAAGACAGATACAGAAGTAATTCTTCATTTATATGAAGAATATAGATCAGGTTGTGTAAAATACCTGAGAGGCATGTTTGCTTTTGCAATCTGGGATAATAATAATAATCAATTATTTTGTGCCCGCGACCGATTTGGAATAAAACCGTTTTACTATTATATTGATGATCAGAAGTTTGTCTTTGGTTCTGAAATTAAATCGATATTGAAAACCGAGGGAATTGACAAAACCTTATCTCCTGAAGCCCTTGACTCCTATTTTGCTTTTGGTTATGTTTCTTCTGACTTGTCGATCTTTAGAGAGATTAAGAAGCTTCAACCAGGTTGTTCTATGACTATTTCGTCAGATTTAAATCAGAGGCTAAAAATTGAGAAATATTGGAGCATAAAGATTAAGGCAAATATCCAGAAATCTGAAGCCCAATGGATTGATGAGATTGAAAATTGTTTGTTGGAAACTGTCAACCTTCATATGATAAGTGATGTGCCACTCGGTGCATTTCTGAGTGGGGGCATAGATTCAAGTTCTGTTGTAGCTCTAATGAGTAAGCTTGGAAATCAGCCTGTTAAAACATTTTCAATCGGATTTAATGAACCTGACTTCAATGAGCTTCCCTTTGCCCGGGAAATTGCCAGAAAATATAGTACCGAGCATCATGAATTAATTTTGGAGCCTAAATCTATTGATCTTTTGCCCTTATTGGTTGCAGCATATGATGAACCCTTTGCAGACAGCTCGGCTATCCCGACTTATTTTGTCTCTAAATACACCCGTGAATTTGTAACAGTAGCCCTATCTGGTGATGGGGGTGATGAATTGTTTGCAGGCTATTCATCTTACCAGAAATTGTTCAACATAATGAATAGGAACATTTTACCAGATGCAATCAATGAAGTTATTTTCGGTCGGGCTGAAAAGCTAATTCCGGAAAAATGGCCTGGGAAGGGCATACTATACTATCTTTCTCAAAAAAAACAGAATCTGGGAGCCCATTATTGTTTATGGAAAGAATCTGAACGCAAGAAACTGTACCAAAGAGACTTTTATTTACAGATTATGACCAGGGGAGAACAATATAAAGAATACCTCTTGCAAAATTCTACCTCCACCGATTTTATTTCAAATCTTCAGGAATTAGATATGCAAACATATATGGTGGACGATATTCTTACCAAGGTAGACAGAGCAAGCATGTTAAATTCTCTTGAAGTCAGAGTACCTCTGCTTGATCATGTTTTTGCAGAGTTGACATTTTCAATCCCCACTGACTTAAAATTTCATAAGGGGCAAAAGAAATACATCTTCAAAAAAGCAATGTCAAAATATCTGACACCATCCGTTTTGGAACACAAGAAACAAGGTTTTGGCGTACCATTGACATATTGGTTTAAAGACGACTTGAAAGAATATATCAGCAATACAATAAGGGACAAAAATGCACCTGTATATTATTATCTGGATTACGATTATGTAACCAGGCAAATTACCAACCATCAAACAGGGTTTAGAGATATGTCATCTAAAATTTGGTCTATTCTGTTCTTCAATGAATGGTTAAATCAGAATAACTACCTACCCTGATTATTAAAGTCATTCTTACTTAAAAATAATTTGAAAATATTATATTTTATCGATAGCCTTAAGATTGGAGGTAAAGAACGTCAGTTGGTTGAGCTAATTAAAGGTCTACAGAAATATGATAATATTGATTGTGAACTCATTACAATGAATAAGAGGATCGAGTTTCAAGAAATATCAATCCAAAATATTAAAATACATTTTCTTATAAGAAAGAGTAAGAAAGATTTAGCAATTTTTTTCAAATTATATAAAATCTTAAAAGTATTTAATCCAGATATTGTTCATACATGGGATAGTATGACTTCTTTTTATTTGAATCCATTTAAGTTATTTTTTAAATTCATATATATAAATGGCACAATCCGTTGGGCCCAACCAAAAAGAATTATTCCTTATATGGATCGACTTGGGTTAAAGATTAGTTTCTTTTTATCTGATGTAATTGTCGCAAATTCAAAGGCAGGAAAGGAGTTATATGCCCCGAATATAAAAAGTATAGTTATTTATAACGGATTCGACCAAAATAGACTATATGATAATATTGAAACCAATGAATTGCGAGATAAATTTGATATATGGAGTAAAAAAGTTGTTGGCATGGTGGCTAATTTTACAGATTATAAAGATTACAATACATATATAAATGCCGCTAATATAATTTACCAAAATTATAAAAATGTTATTTTTTTTGCTATTGGGAATGGTCAAGGATTAGATAAGTCCAAAGCATTGATTGAAAAGCTCGGACTGACCGATAACTTCCGCATTATTAACAATGAAACGAAAATCGAAGAAATTATCGGACTATTTGATGTTGCCGTACTTTCCTCATTTTCCGAAGGGATGTCGAACGCCATAATTGAATATATGGCTCTTTCAAAACCAGTTGTAGCCACTGATTCAGGAGGTACAAGTGAAATAGTGATTGATCAAATCACTGGATTTCTTGTTAAGAAACAAAATACTCAAAGCCTCGCAGAGAAAGTAATTCAGTTATTAAATAACCCAGAAATGGCTCGTAAATTTGGTATTGAAGGAAAAAAAAGAGTGTTGAAAGAATTTAGTCTTGAAAAAATGGTAAATAATTACTTAATCTTATATGAAAGAATGACAAAACCATCAAAGTAATGAAGAAGTATGAATTAGGTGATTTTATATTTAAAATTCCATACAAAATAAAAGATATTTTAAGAACAGCTTATTGGCGTTTTTTTTTAGGTAAGTTGGGAAGAGGATCTTATATAAAAAGGAATGTTTTGATACAAGGAAATCCACAAAGGATTTATATTGGTAAAGATTTTAAAATTTGGGAAAGAAGTATCCTAGCTGTTGGCAAAGGGCGTATTACAATTGGGAATGATGGGTTACTTGGTGTTAACAGTTATATAAATGCATCAGAATGTGATGTGATAATTGGAAACCATGTTGCTATCGCATCATTTTGCCAGATATATTCTTATTCACATCATTATGAGACTGATAAGTTAGTCACCGAGTGCTTTAAAACTGGGGATGTGATAATTAAAGATAATGTACTAATTGGAAGCAATGTTATTATTCTTCCCGGAATTACAATTAGTGAAGGCGCTATAATTGCAGCTGGCTCAGTGGTGACAAAAGATGTACCTAGCTATTCACTTGTTGGAGGTATCCCAGCTAAAATATTATCCTATAGGGAAACTCCAAATGACTAAACTAAATATATGAGGTGAAAGTAATGATCGTGTGCAGTGGCAGCTTGCCCGAATTCTCTCTTGAAAGAAATCAGTCATTTATTTTTGATCAGGTAAAGGAAATAAATGCTTTAAACAGAGATGTGAGTTTTTCATTCTTTTTTATCAGAGGAAAGGGCGCTTTTGGATATTTGAAAAATTTGAAAAATTTGAAAAAACAAATTGATATCGAAAAACCAGATTTAATTCATGCTCATTATGGTTTTAGCGGTTTATTGGCAAACCTTCAAAGAAAGGTGAATGTTATTACAACCTTCCACGGGACTGACATTAATGTTACAAAATATAGAATCATTTCAAGAATATGTCATTTTTTAGGGAGTTTCTCTATTTTTGTCAGTAATGACCTGTTAATAAAATTGAATCCCCACAAAAATTTTGCAGTAATTCCTTGTGGTGTAGATTTTAATATTTTTCGTCCAATAGAAATGTATCTTGCACGTCAAGCTTTAGGTCTAACTGCGAGGAGAGGATACATATTATTTTCTTCTTTTTTTAATAATGCTATCAAAAATTATCCGCTTGCTCAAAAAGCAAAAGATTTGCTTGATGATGAAAATATTGAAATAATTGAGTTTAAAGGATATTCTAGACAGGAATCCTCGTTACTTTTCAATGCAGTTGATGTTGCCTTGGTGACTTCTTTTAGTGAAGGATCTCCCCAATTTATTAAGGAAGCTATGGCCTGTAATTGTCCAATTGTAACAACTAATGTAGGAGATGTCAAAGACGTGATTAATAATACAGAAGGGTGTTTTATTTCTTCGTTTGACCCAGCGGATGTTGCTGAGAGTATCTCATTGGCAATTGAATTCTCGCTGCTATATGGTAGAACAAATGGACGAGAAAAAATTATGGAATATGATAATAAAATAATTGCAGGGGAAATTTATGACATTTATAAAAAAGTTGTCGAAAATGGGAATAGTAATAGTTGATTATGGAATGGGTAATCTCCGTTCAGTACAAAAAGCATTTGAGAGAATAAGAATACCAGCAAAAATATCAGCTGATGCTAATGATATATTAAGTGCTGAGAAATTAATACTTCCAGGTGTTGGCCATTTTAAAATGGGAATATATAATTTGGCATCAAAAGGTTTAATTGACCCCTTAAATAGGGCAGTTTTAGAGAAAAAAATCATAATTCTCGGCATATGTTTAGGAATGCAGTTAATGACGGAATTTAGTGAAGAAGGTAATGTTAAGGGTCTTGGCTGGATTAAAGCACAAACAAAAAGGTTTTCTTTTGCAAGTAATGAATTTAAAGTTCCGCATATGGGTTGGGATAGTCTATCAATAAAAAATGGAGATACTTTGTACAAAGGCATAAACCAGGAAGATTTATTTTATTTTGTCCATTCATATTTTATTATCTGTGAGGATGAAAAAGATATTTTGACAGAAACATATTATGGCCAAAAATTTGTCTCCTCATTTAATAAGGATAATATTTACGGGTTCCAATTTCACCCCGAGAAAAGCCATAATGTGGGGCTTAAGTTGTTAAAAAATTTTGCAAATTTTTCAATATAATGTTCAGACCTAGAATTATTCCTGTTCTATTATTGAAAGGAAGCGGATTGGTAAAAACTCAACAATTTCGAAAGAGCAGTTACATTGGCGATCCAATTAATTCAGTTAGAATTTTTAATGATCTTGAAGCCGATGAATTAATTTTTCTTGATATTTTAGCAGCAAAGGAAAATAGAACAATTTCATTTGATTTGGTTAAACAAATAGGAGATGAGGCATTTATGCCATTTGCGGTTGGAGGTGGCATAAGAAATCTTAAGGATGCTGCTGCCATGATTAATGCAGGTGCGGAAAAGGTGGTACTGAATACTATTTTTATTGAAAACACAGAAGTGATTACTGAAATATCAAAAACATTTGGTAACCAAAGTGTTGTGGTTTCGATTGATGCAAAGGAGAATTTATTCGGGGATTATAAAATTTATATAAAAGATGGGTTAAAAAAAATAGCCCTTCATCCTATGATTGCAGCCAAAAAAGCTGAGGATTTTGGAGCAGGGGAAATCTTCCTCAACAGCATTACTCATGATGGAATGATGCAAGGTTATGATCTTGAGCTTATTAAACAGGTCTCAGAATCTGTAAATATTCCAGTTATTGCCTGTGGTGGCGCAGGGAATTTATCACATATGAAAGAAGCCTTTAAAAATGGTGCTAATGCTTTAGCTGCTGGCAGTATGTTTGTTTACCACGGCCCAAGGAAAGCTGTCTTAATAAATTATCCGGAGAAAAAAGAGCTAATAAGTTATTTTAATTAAGATGCCTTTCAAAGGGAAAATTTGTACTCGTGGTGTCTGGGACGAAACCTTGCCCAATATTATATTCGATGAAAAAGGAGTTTCGAATTATGCTCACCTATTTGATAAACTTGTTGAAGCTTTTCCCAGAGGTGAAAAAGGTAAAAAAGAATGGGACCGGATTGAAAAAAAAATCAAAACAGAGGGGAGAGGTAAGCAATATGATTGTATAATTGGGGTTAGTGGCGGAACAGATAGTTCCTATTTGTTGCACCTTTCTAAGAGGATTGGTTTAAAGCCGCTAGCAGTAAACCTTGATAATGGCTGGAGTAGTGATATTTCAGTTAAGAATATAAAAAAAATGACTAAATCGCTAAATATAGATTTGGAGACGTATGTCATTAATTATGAAGAAATAAAAGACTTATTACGATCATATATTCTGGCAGGATTGCCCTGGATAGATGCTCCCACCGATTTAGCAATTAAAGCTGTTCTGTATAAAATTGCAGCACGGGAAGGTATTAGATATGTCCTAAGGGGCAATGATTTTAGGTCCGAAGGATCTCAGCCTAATGAATGGACTTATGGTGATGGTAGGCAACTCCTTGCTGTACATCGAAAATATGGTAGAGTGAAATTAAAAACATTTCCTAATTATACTTTATTTAATCTTTTTTATTATGGATTCTTTAAAAAAATTAAAAGTGTATATCCATATTATTACATAGATTACAATAAGAATAAAACTCAGGACTTTTTAAGAAAAGAATATGAATGGGAATATTACGGAGGTCATCATCATGAGAATTTGTTTACCAAATTTGTCATATCATACTGGTTGCCTGAGAAATTTGATATTGACAAACGCAAAATAACTTTTTCAGCACAAATTCTTAGTGGAGAAATTTCCAGGGAATTTGCAATGGAACAAATTGAGGCCCCAACCTACGATATTGAAGCAATAAACCAGATGATTGATTTTGTTTTAAAAAAGCTTGATCTTACGCAAGAACAATTCAAAGAAGAATTTGGGAGTGTAAATCATTCATTCCATGACTATCCTTCATATGACTTTTTGTTTTCAAAAATGTTGAATTTCTCAAAACCATTTCTCAAGTTAATTTTTGTACATAAACCACAATCCATATTTCTTGCAGAAATGATGAATAAAAACAAAAAATGAAATATTTGTTTTTCTTTGTGCATCCTTCTAAATTTCATGTTTTTCGAAATACAATAAACCACCTTATTGCTAATGGTCATAGAGTTGACGTATTAATCACTTCGAAGGATATATTAGAAGATTTAGTTAAACAAGAAGGTTGGGAATACACTAATATTTTTCCAGAAGGGCGTAAGATTAAAGGCCTGCCACAGCGCATAGGTTTGATTATTAATTGGTGTAGAACAATTTACAGACTGTTAAAGTACACAAATGGTAAGAAGTATGATTTATTTATTACCGATGATTTGCTTGTTTATATTGGGAAATGGAGAAAAACTCCATCAATAGTCTTCTGTGACGATGATATCTCAATAATAAAACAATTTGCATTGATTTTATCAATGGCTAACTATATATTATCACCAGACATTACAGATTGTGGTAAATATAATAGCAAAAAGATCGGATTCCCAAGTTATAAGGAGTTAGCATATTTACATCCAAATCATTTTATGCCAGAAATTTTGGAAATAAAAACATTCAACCCAGAACTTAAACCATACTTCATCTTAAGACTCGTATCGTTGCTTGCCTATCATGATGTTGGAAAGCAAGGCATCTCTAATGATCAGGTAATTAAGCTAATTGCCCTATTAGAAACCAAGGGTAAGGTTTTTATAAGTGCAGAAAGAAAATTACCTGTTGAACTTGAAAAGTATAGATTATTAATTAGTCCGGAAAAAATAGCAAGTGTTCTTTATTATGCTCAGATGTTTATTGGAGATAGTCAGACAATGACTTCGGAAGCAGCCGTTTTAGGCACACCAGCATTCAGATGCAATGACTTTGCTGGGAAGATTAGTGTTATGGAAGAAAAGGAAATGAAATATGGTCTGTCATTCAATTATCCCCCTTCAAGGTTTGAAGAAATGTATTGCAAATTAAAAACTTTTGTGGACAGCAAGAACTTCAAAGAGGATTTTCAAAAGCGAAGAAATAAAATGCTTCAAGATAAGATTGACCTATCATTATTCATGATATGGCTGTTTGAAAACTATCCTCGGAGTATTGAAGAAGTAAAAAACAGGAGTTTTTCTTTTAATAAATTTAAACTGAAAGATTAGACAAGTGTGCGGTATTTTCGGTGTTATAATTAAACCACAAGCCAAAGTTACTAAAAGAAGTATTGAGGATTTAATTAAACGACTTGCAATTCTTTCTGAATCAAGGGGGAAGGATTCTTCCGGAATTGCATTTCGTAATGAGATTGAACAAACAATTCATGTAATAAAAGGAGACATCCCAATTCACGAACTATTAAAAAGTGATGAATATAAATTTCAACTTAAAAGTTCTATCGAAGCTTTTAATGACGGAATGGGTTTTTGTGCTTTTGGTCATGCCCGTTTAGTTACGAATGGTTCGCAATTAAAGGAGGCAAATAACCAACCTGTACTAAAAGATGATATAATTATTATTCACAATGGGATCATAGTTAACGTGAATAAACTCTGGCACCAGCACCCAGATTTACAGCGTAATTACCTTATTGATACAGAAATAATACCAGCTCTCATCAGAAAAGAATTAAAACAACAAAACAATCTTGCAGATTCATGCAATGTTGCCTTTAAACAGATTGAAGGAACCTACTCAATTGCGGCAATGTTCCATGACTTAGATCAATTTGTTCTTGCGACAAATAATGGGTCGTTGTACTATATTTCAAAAGATGAAGATTATATTCTATTCGCATCCGAAAGCTATTATCTAAAAAAAGTCAGGAATGAAGTTGACTCGCATATTCTTAATAGAAAGAATGAACCGCTGCAAATTCAAGCTAATAAAGGCCTTATAATAAATTTAAAAACTTTGAAAATTAATCATTTTAGTACAACACAATTAGAACCTAAAAACAACAAAATTGTTTTATCTCACTCATTTAAACTTTGTAAACACCTTTTAAATAACCGATATTCGAAAAATGAAGTAATAATTGACCCGGCCGTCTATATAAATCGTTCGAAAGAAAATCATTTGTTTAACTTACTTGAATATAATTTAGCCGCCATTAAGAAACTTAAACGCTGTACAAAATGTTTGCTTCCTGAAACATTTCCGTTTATTGAATATGACATAAAGGGTGTTTGTAATTATTGTAACAAATACAATAAAAAAAACCAAACAAATAAGATTGAAGAGTTAAAGGAGCTAGTGAAACCCTTTGGGGGGAATGGAAAGAAACCTGACTGCATTGTACCATTCAGCGGAGGTAGAGATAGCAGCTTTTCTCTTCATATTATAAAGAACGAATTGAAATTAAGCCCCATTTCATATACTTATGACTGGGGAATGGTGACTGATTTAGCAAGAAGAAATATTGCAAGAGTTTGCGGCAAACTTGGAATTGAAAATATTATTGTGTCAGCTGATATAAGAAGGAAGAGACATTATATCAAATTGAATATAGAAGCATGGTTGAAAAAACCTCAACTTGGAATGATACCATTGTTTATGTCAGGAGACAAAGCATTTCATTTTTACATGTCGCAGTTACAAAAGCGTACGGGTATTTCGTTAAATATTTGGGGTGAAAATTTTTTAGAGAAAACAGACTTTAAAGTTGGGTTTGCAGGAATTCCTCCAGAATTTAATAAAAATAGGATATACTCTTTGTCTAAGAGAAATTCAGCATCAATGGCGTACTTCCTTGCTAAATCAGTATTCAACAATCCAAAATATCTGAATTCATCACTAATCGATAATCTTATAGCACAATATTCCCGTTCATTTCAGAAAAAAACTGATTATTTTAATTTTTATGATTACTATATCTGGGATGAAAAAATAATAAATAATACACTTAAATCTGAATATGGTTGGGAACATGCAATTGACACTAAATCCACATGGAGAATAGGGGATGGAACTTCAGCTTTTTATAATTACATTTATTATACGGTTGCAGGGTTTTCGGAGTTTGATACCTTTAGAAGTAATCAAATCAGAGAAGGGATGATAAATCGAAATTCAGCTCTTGATTTGGTTGAAAAGGAAAACTTTCCTCGTTACGAAACTTTAAGATGGTATTTTGAAATAATTGGAGTTGATTTTGAATCTGTCATAAAAAAAGTCAATTCGATAAAAAAACTATATCCCTTAGAACGAAAATATTAATGTGTGAAATTTAAGTTCAAATAAGCGTTAACTTTTATAAATTTATCAGATGTTTCACTCGAAACAAAAAATTTGTAAAAAATAAGATCAATTTTTACACAGTGAACAAGTTTGAATTAGTTAGCAAAAAGCCTATCCCTTATTACGATGAGATGGGCAATTCTTTTTTTATAAATATTAAAAGAGTTGCCAGAGAAAGAAAAATGTCTTTAGCAACATATCTATTATATAAGTTGAAATTAATTGTACTTCAATCCTTTGCCGACAGTTGTCCCTTTAACAGCATTAGGGTTAAATTTCAACGTTTAAGAGGTGTTCATATTGGAAACAATGTATATATTGGGAAGAAAGTATTTATAGATAATCTCTACCCGAACTTTGTTTATCTTGAAGAAGGAGTTCATTTACACTCTGGGTGTATGATTATTTCGCATTTTAATCCACCTAAACGATTCTGTAATTTATTTGAAGCATGTGCTAACCCTGTAGTAATAAAGACAGGGGCTATAGTGGGTCTCAGGGCTGTCGTAATGCCAGGTGTAACCGTAGGACATAACGCAGTGGTAACAGCGGGTTCAATTGTAATGAAAAACGTAGCTCCTTTCACCATGGTTCAAGGTAATCCGGCAAGAAAAATTCTTAACTTTGAACATCTATTATAAAAAACCTACTTAACAGCACATATTTATGGAACTTCAAGAATTTGTACAAAATGTTGCCGCTCAGTTTGAAGATGTTAATGAGACTTCTATTTCTGCTCAAAATTATTTTAGAGAGATTGAAGGGTGGTCATCATTTACTGCGCTTAGTATTATAGCAATGGTAGATTATCATTACAAGGTAAAACTTAAAGCTGATGATATCCGCCAGTCACAAACAATTGAAGATTTGTACAAAATAGTAAAATCAAAAATCTAGTGTTAGTATTCATTTTAGTATGACTTAAATTGAGCAGGTTACTCTTTGTATAGAATAAGTTGAGAAATAAATACTTAACTGCTTATAAAAACCTCAATGCACTATAATCCATTCACATTGAGAAACAAGGTGGTATTAATTACAGGAGCATCTTCTGGCATTGGTCGTTCAACAGCATTGGAATGTTCAAAATTGGGAGCAAAATTAATTATTACTGGGAGGAACAAAGATCGATTATTAGAAACTTATATTGCTCTTGAAGGAGTTGGTCATTTGCAATTCATTGCTGACTTCGGGAATGATAAAGAATTGGAGAATTTGGTAGAAAACCTCCCTCTTGTTGATGGCGTTGTTTATTGTGCTGGTTTTACAAAACCGCTTCCTTTTCAGTTTATTAATGAAGAAGAGATCTCTTCAATTATGCAAATAAACTTTAATGCACCAACGCTAATTTCACAAAAACTTATTGAAAAGAAAAAAATCAAAAAAGGAGCATCAATTGTTTTCATTTCTTCTATTTCTGGTGTATTTTGTTCTTTTGTTGCACAAGGACTCTATTCTGCCTCAAAAGGTGCAATCAATGGTCTTGTAAAAGGAATGGCACTTGATTTAGCGCCAAAAAATATTCGGGTCAACTCAGTATGTCCAGGAATGATTCAAACTAATATTCTTGATTCTGGAGTAATTTCTGTCGAACAACTTGAAGAAGATATGAAAAAGTATCCATTGAAGCGTTATGGCAAACCTGAAGAAGTAGCATACGCAGCTATTTACCTACTTTCCGATGCAAGCAAATGGGTTACTGGTTCCAATCTACTAATTGACGGAGGTTATACATTATTATAATATTATTGTTATGAAAGCATTCATCAAGGGGATTTCTTATTATTTGCCTTCAAAAATTTTAAGTAACGAAGACTTAGTTAATGAATTTCCCGAATGGTCGGTCGGTAAAATAGCGGAGAAAATTGGAGTTAGTAAACGACACATATCAGCACCAGATGAAACAGCAGGTGATATGGCAGAAAAATCGGCCAGGATATTATTTTTAGAATATGGAATTCAACCTTCTGTTGTAGATTTTATTTTGCTTTGTACTCAAAGTCCGGATTATTTCTTACCAACAACAGCATGTCTTTTGCAAGATAGGTTGGGAGTTTCAAAAACAGCTGGTGCTTTAGATTTTAATTTAGGGTGTTCGGGTTTTGTCTATGGGCTTTCTTTAGCTAAAGGGCTAATATTCGGTGGAGTTGCAAAAAATATATTGTTACTTACTTCAGAAACCTATTCAAAGCACATTCATCAGCAGGATAAAGGAAATAGATCAATTTTTGGTGATGCCGCTGCCGCAACATTAATTTCAACTGAAGGTTTTGCGGAAATTCGCAATTTTTGTTTGGGAACAGATGGCAGGGGCGCAGAGAACTTGATTATTAAAACGGGAGGATTTAGAAATAAAGAAAGAAAACAAGATTTAGTTTTTGAGGAAGGGAATCCTGTTTCTTCAGATTTCTTATATATGAATGGTTCCGAGATATTAAATTTCACATTAGAAGCGGTACCTCTCTTGGTTAATGACACTCTAGCAAAGAATGGAATAGAAAAAGAGAAAATTGATTTATTTGTTTTTCATCAGGCAAATAGATTTATATTGGATTTTCTCCGAAAGAAAATGTCAATAGAAGAGGATAAATTTTACTATTTTTTAGAAAAGGTTGGGAATACAGTATCTTCTACTATTCCTATTGCTTTGAAAGAGGCTCAAAAAGAGAACAAGTTGGAAGGCAATATACTACTTGCTGGCTTTGGAGTTGGCTATTCGTGGGCTGCGACAATACTTAGAATTAATAGAGAATGAGGGATTTTACAATCGATTCTTATACTTCATTTTTGTCCACTTTACAGGTAAGAGGCTATGACCTTTTAACTTTCAAAGATTTTTTTTTTCGGAATGATAACCCCAAACATGCTATACTTCGACATGATGTTGATAAATTACCTGAAAATTCTCTTCTCTTTGCACTCACTCAAAATCGAAGTAAAATATCAGGTACATACTATTTTAGAGCTAATTCGAAAAGTTTTAATAAAAATATAATACAAAAAATAGCCTCTCTAGGGCATGAAATAGGGTATCATTACGAAACCATGGATACTTGCCACGGGAATTTAGATAGGGCTTACGATGAGTTTTGTCGAAATCTGGAAATGTTCCGTAAGATTGTTCCTGTTGAAACAGTATGTATGCATGGAAGTCCATTGTCAAAGTATGATAATAGATTAATATGGGAGAAATATGATTATAAAAAATTAGGAATACTTGCGGAGCCATCCATGGATGTTGATTTCAACCATGTGTATTATATTACTGATACTGGCAGAATGTGGAATGGTGATAAAGTAAGTATTAGAGATAAACCCAGGCATCGATTAACCACCATATGGCCATCTTACCATTCAACATTTAATATTATAAACGCTTTAAATGAGGGTACTTTCCCAAATATTGCTATGATTACCATTCATCCGCAGCGGTGGTCCAACAATAAAGTTTTATGGTTTAAAGAACTAATAATTCAAAACCTTAAAAACCAGATAAAGAAATCTCTGGCAAAATAATAACCAATAGTATGTTTTCTAAAGGTTCTTTTGTAAGGTCAGTAATAATTTTATCTGTAATTACTCGCCTTTTTATTTCGAATATTTACGGACAGGAAAATAATACCTTCTTTCAATTGGTTCGCCATAACCTTTATATTGATTACCTGATAAATAGTGGTCGGATAGTAATTAAACATCCGTTAAACCAACCGTATAGAGTAAATGAATTATTGGATAGCTTGCCTCATGCGACATCAACTTATTCTGGACACTGGACAAATTTACTAATGCAGGATCTACTTCTTTTCAGTAAAAGGCAAGACAGCCTTACTCGCCATGGTAACATTGTCGGAGGGGCAGAAGCAGGTAGTCGAATAAACGACATTAACAAGAATTTTGATAAAAGCTTTTTTGGTAATATATTTCTAGCATATTCATATAAAAACCTTGGATTTTATTATCGTTTTGATGCAGATGAAGCTTTTAAGAATGACAATGATTATTTTGGAGGAACAGGAAAACTTGAAAAACCACTTAGTGCACGAACAGGTGTCGCATATTTGCAATGGGATAGTAAATTCATAACTCTTTTTGCCGGACGCATGTCACAAAATTATGGGATATCCAATGAACCAGGATTATTATTATCATCAAATCCCTTTTCTTACGATAAGATTGGTTTACAGATTACTACCAGGGTTTTAAAATTTTCTTCTTTTTTTACCAGACTGGAAGATATTTATGGCTATGATATACGAGATTCTGTGACAACTCCTTACTGGAACAAACGCTATATGTCTGTCCATCGTCTTGAATTCTCCTTCTCTAAAAAACTAAATCTGGCTATTTCTGAGTCAGTCATCTTTGGAGGCAAGAACCAGTCTATTCTCTTTCAATATTTGAATCCGGTCAACATCTTTTATATTTCAAAACTAAGCGACCGCAAAGGTTACGAAGAGGGCAATGCTAATGTGCTGATGTCTATGGATTTATTTTATAAACCTGTTAAAAGAATTACCATCTTCACCCAGTTCCTCATCGACGATATGGATTTTACTAAAAAATTGCGAGAACAATTTCCTGACCGGGTTGGATTTAGCGGCAAGCTTATATATAGTGATCCTTTACCGGGAAGTCAGTTTTATTTGAGATACAGCAGGATAAGTAACTGGACTTATAGTTCTTTTTATAACTGGGGTAACTATACATTTTATGGAAAGAGCCTGGGATATCCAAAAAACGGTGTTGAAAACTTTACTGTAGGATTTGATGTTTTCAGATTCTCCCCTTTTATTCTTAGACTCCTGATGAAGACAGAAAGTGAACGTGAGCAGAATCTAAAATCACCCTTTATTGCGGAAAAAACTTCTTTCCCAATTGGAATTCCTCAAAAAAGCTCATCAGTACAGGCAGAGGTTATTTGTTTTCCTAGGAGTTGGTTTAATGCCTCAATAAGTACCGAATACATCCATTATAAAAACTTTCAGTACATTTCAGGGAAAAACAGCTCTTACCTGAATTTCTATTTAACTGCAAGATTTACCGGATTATTTAAGTTGATGAAATATACCCATTGAGTTTAGCGATAGACGGGTAATGACGGATAGCATAAAAACAGTATTTTCAACTCACCGAATAGTGATTGTCGACTACTGAATACTTATGTTGCAAAAATTTTACAGATCGCTATTTTGGACTGGATATTTTCTGATTCTGATAACTGCTTTTATAAACATTGCCGGCAGTTTTAATGACATAAACAACGGTAAAGGATTATTTAAAATACGACTGGATCATCTCCTACACTTCACTGTTTATTTCTTGATCTGCATATATTATCTTTTTGGACAGAGGAAGCAGCTTAATCTGTTCAAATCCAATTCTGTGATGAAATTCATTATTTTTATCTTGTCGCTGGCCACTGTTACTGAATTAGTCCAGCTTTGGGTTCCCCAAAGAACATTTAATATTTACGATTGGGTAGCAAATGTAGTGGGATTGATTGTTGGAATGGGGGTGATTAGAATGGCCCGACGGCGTGAAGGTAAAACGGCGTTAGGGCTTTTAGTAAAGGATCCCCACCTGCATTAATGCTTTGGTGGGCAAAGAAGGGCAAGAGGCAGAGAGCTTTTTGCCCTTTTTGTTTTAAGAAATCTTTTCACGACACATGACACACGACACACGACTCCCGGCTCAAGGCAGATAAAACATGGGGCATAACGGCGTTAAGTCGTTAAGGCGTTAAGGTAACAATAATGAAATATTTCTTATATTTGCCATTAATTAATACTAATAAAGTGATTAAAATCACGAAAATAACACTTAAAGCGTGAATAAATGGAAATTGAAAGAAGTGTTTTGCATAAACTGGTTGAATGGAAAAATAAGCACGACCGTAAACCTTTGATCCTGCAGGGGATCAGGCAGGTCGGCAAAACCTGGCTATTGAAGCATTTTGGCAGCAGATATTTTGAAAATGTGGCATATTTCAATTTTGACAAACAAAAGGAATTGGGGCAGTTCTTCAGCACAACAAAAGATCCCCAAAGAATTCTGGATAACCTGTCGCTTGTAAATGGAAAGCCTGTTTTTCCTCAGCGGACACTGATAATTTTCGACGAGATCCAGGAATGCAACGAAGCCCTGAATTCACTGAAGTATTTTTGTGAAGAACTTCCGGAATATGTTATAGCCTGTGCCGGTTCATTATTAGGAGTGGCACTGAGCCGTGGAGCATCATTCCCTGTTGGGAAAGTTGAATTTATTCAGATTTGTCCAGTCTCGTTTTCTGAGTTTCTTGCCGCTGCGGCACCTGATCTATCCGTTTATCTCGGTCAGATAGTAAAGGCAGAACCTCTGCCCGATATATTTTTTAATCCTTTATGCGAAAAACTTAAAATGTTTTATATCTCAGGAGGCATGCCTGAAGCTGTGACTACATTGCTGGACAAAAAGGATGTGTCTCTTACACAGGATGTATTACAGAACATTCTTAATGCTTATCTTCTCGATTTTTCAAAGCATGTTGAAAATAAAGAAATTCCAAAGATAAATTATATCTGGAACTCATTACCTTCTCAGCTTGCAAGGGAGAACAAAAAATTCCTGTACCAGTCAGTTAGACCGGGTGCGAGGGCAAGGGAATATGAAGATGCATTATTATGGCTCATTAATGCCGAATTGGCTATAAGGATAAATTGTTGTGTAAAGCCGTCCATCCCATTAACGGCATACGACGATCTGAAGGTATTCAAGATTTATCTTCCCGACACCGGATTACTCAGGCGTCTTTCATTACTCGATCCTGTGGCAATTACGGAAGGGAACAGGCTTTTCACAGAATTCAATGGTTCATTGACAGAAAATTACGTTTTATCAGGCCTTCTGACACAGTTTGAAGGCTTGCCACGTTATTGGAGATCAGGAAACAAAGCTGAGGTAGATTTTCTTATCCAGTATAGGAACACCATCATCCCGATTGAAGTGAAATCTGACGAAAACATAAGAAGCAAGAGCCTTACCTTTTACCGGAAAGAGTACAACCCGGCAATAAGTATTCGTTTTTCCCTTCGCAACCTTAAACGTGAAGAAGGACTTTTAAATATTCCTTTATTTATGGTAGACTATGCAAAGAAAATACTTGAATGGGATATGAAGTAACAGAAGAATGTATTATGTATAATATATTACAGGCGATGTGAAAAAATGGTATGGGGTATGAGGTTTGAGGTGTGAGGAAAAGACCGCACGACTTGCACGACTTGCATGACCTTTATCACCATTTGATTACATTTTTTTTGATTTATACTATTTTATTGAGTAAATTTGCTCATCATATTGAGTAAATTGTATAACATGTTTGAAAGATCAGAACTTCAGGAAATTCAAAAAAGAGTTTATGAGTCCCGGAAATTCATTCAGGTTATCT
>Ga0326726_10000774_pt1 | contig 29383 bp, 30 predicted proteins | sample MHFenrmetagenome_2_FD_207603 | JGI IMG/M metagenome (GOLD analysis project Ga0326726, IMG submission 207603) | Lab enriched peat soil microbial communities from Michigan Hollow, Ithaca, NY, United States - MHF15MN | ecosystem: Environmental > Terrestrial > Soil > Wetlands > Peat | place: USA... | reverse complement strand
ATGAAGCCCGCCAACGTCACCTTCGAGCAGGCTGCGGCGGTCGGCGTCTCCGCCACCACCGCGCTCCAGCTGTTGCGCGACCAGGGCCACGTCCACCCGGGCCAGAAGGTCCTCATCAATGGCGCGTCGGGTGGCGTCGGTACGTTCGCGGTACAGATCGGCAAGGCCTTCGGCGCGGAGGTCACCGGCGTCACCAGCACGCGGAACACGGAGCTGGTCCGCTCGATCGGGGCCGACCATGTCATCGACTACACCAAGGAGGACTTCACGCAGGGCGGTCCGCGCTACGACTTCATCCTCGATAACGTGGGCAACCACTCGCTGTCGCAGACCCGGCGCGCACTGACCCCCACCGGGAAGCTGCAGCCGAACGGCGGCGGCCACTCGGGCGGGGCCCTGGGGACGATCATCAAGGCCATGCTGACGTCGATGTTCGTGCGCCAGCAGCTGCGCCCGTCGATCAAGTTCCAGAACCACGACGACCTCGTCGCCCTCAAGGAGCTCGTCGAAGCCGGGAAGGTCACCCCCGTCATCGACGGCAGCTACTCCCTGGAGGAGACGCCCAGGGCGATCGGCCATGTGGGAGACGGGCATGCGAAGGGGACGGTCGTGATCACCGTGCCACTTGGGGTCGGTCTTGCCTGAGCAGGGCTCGCCGATGGCCGACACGGTCGTCCTCATCACCGGCAGCACCGGCAGCACCGGCGGCATCGGCACGGCCACGACCATGGGGCTCGCCGCGCTGGGCACACGCGTGGCAACCGCTGCGCCGTGGACCCTCTATCCATGAGAGCAATCGTGTGCACGAACTACGGGCCACCGGATGTTCTTCAACTCCGCGATGTGCCGAAACCCGTTCCGAAGGACAACGAAGTGCTGGTTCGGATCCGCGCCACGACGGTCAGCGCGGCCGATTGCGAGCTCCGGAGATTCGACTTCGCCCCCTGGATCTGGGTGCCGATTCGGCTCGCGTTCGGCATCCGCAGACCACGACGACCCGTGCTCGGGCAGGAACTTGCCGGAAACGTCGAGTCGGTTGGCCAAGATGTCAGGTCACTCAGGAAGGGCGACCGGGTCTTCGCGGCAACGGGCATCGGCCTGGGAGCCTACGCCGAGTACATCTGCCTGCGCGAGAACCCCGCAGGCGGGGCGATCACGACGATGCCGGCCAACCTGGGCTACGAGGAGGCTGCGGCCGTCCCCTACGGGGGCGGCGAGGCCCTGCAGTTCCTGCGAAAGGCGCACGTCCAGGGCGGACAGAGGGTCCTGGTCAACGGAGCGGGAGGGAGCTTCGGCACGTTCGCGGTCCAGCTCGCCAAGGTCCTTGGGGCTCACGTGACCGCGGTGGACAGCGCGCCGAAGCTGGAGATGCTGCGCACGATCGGTGCAGATCGCGTCATCGACTACGCCCAGGAGGACTTCACCGACAGCCCCGAGACCTACGACGTCATCTTCGACGTCGTCCGCAACACACCGTCTGGTCGCATGGTGAGGCGCCTGACCGACAACGGATGCCTGCTCATGGCCAATCCGGGCTTCTTGCAGATCGTTCGCGCCAGGTGGGCGTCGAGGGGGAGCAAGAAGCGCGTGTCGTTCGCGGCATCGGGCGCGACGAGCGAGGACCTGGCCTACCTGCGAGGCCTGGTCGAAGCGGGACGGCTGCAGCCGGTCATCGACCGGCGCTTCCCGCTCGAGCAGATGGTCGAGGCTCACAGGTACGCCGAAACCGGGCAGAAGCTGGGGAATGTCGTTGTCGTCGTCGCCTAGCTTCGGCCGCAGCCTCCCCGCGAGCCCACCAGCCCGCTGGGACTCATAGGCCAGGGGAGATCGCGCGCTCGGAGGGCGTTCGGCCGCCAAGGGTTTGGACTCGGGCGCCGCGCCGGACGACGCCCGAGTCGGTGTCCTTACGAAGCCGTCGCCTGCTCCTCCGGCTGTCGGCCCACCAGTGGCAGCACCGGCTGGCCGAGCCCCTCGCCCGCGGCGATGCGACCCGGGATCGCCAGCGCGACCACGGCCGCCACGGCGACGACCACCGCCCCGATGGCCATCGCGGGAACCAGCCCGTCGACGTAGGCCTGCGGGCTCGCGTACGAGCCGTTGGCCGAGAAGACCGAGGCGAGGACCGCGACGCCGAACACGCCGCCGACCTCGCGGATCGCATTGTTCGCTCCGGACGCCTTGCCCTCCTCCTCCGGTCGGACGGACGACAGGACGACGTTGGCGATCGGGGCGAAGAACATGCCCATCCCGATCCCGCTCACGACGAACGCCGGGACGAAGGCGGGGTACGGGGCGGTCGGGCTGACGATCAGTGCGAGCCAGGCCAGGCCGATGGCCATCAGTGCCAGACCCGGGACGAGGATCGGGCGCGCGCCGATCCTCCCGGCGAGTGCCCCGGCGATCGGGGCGACGATCGCGGGCATTGCCGTCCAGGGCAGGACGCGCAGGCCCGCCTCGAACGGGTTGAGGCCCTGGACGACCTGGAAGAACTGCGACAGCAGGAAGATCGAGCCGAACATCCCGAAGTACATCAGGAGCGAGACGCTGTTAGCCGCCGCGAAGCCGCGGTTACGGAACATGTCGAGCGGAAGCATCGGCGAGCGGGCCCGGAGCTCCCAGGCGACGAACCCGAGGAGCAGGGCGCCGCCCACAACGATCGCGGCCACCACCTGGACATCCGTCCAGCCCCGGTCGTTGCCGTGGATAACCCCCCAGACCACGCCTAGCAGGCCGGCGCTGGCGAGACCGAGCCCGGCGAGGTCGAGCGGCGCCGAGGGGCCGCGGGTCTCCTCGAGACGGAGGGAGGCGAGGACGACGGCGACGATGCCGACGGGCACGTTGAGCCAGAAGATCCAGTGCCAGTTCACGCCCTGGGCGATGGCCCCGCCAACGAGCGGGCCGATCGCGACGGCGAGGCCGCCGATGCCGCCCCACGCCCCGAGGGCGAGCGCCCGTCGCTCCGGCCGAACCGCCGCCGAGAGGATCGTCAGGGTCAGCGGCGTGACGAATGCGGCACCGACGCCCTGGACGGCCCGGGCGACGATCAGGGCACTGCTCGACGGCGCCAGTGCGGCAGCCGCCGATCCGGTCGTGAACACGAGCAGGCCGATGATGAAGAAGCGGCGACGCCCGAACCGGTCACCGAGGGCGGCGCCGGTCAGGAGCAGGACGGCGAACGTCAGCGTGTAGGCATTGACCATCCATTCGAGGTCCTGGAGGCTCGAGCCGAGGTCGCGCCGGATGACCGGCAGCGCCGTGGTCACGACCAGGTTGTCGAGGGCGACCATGAACAGGGCGATTGCGGTGATGGCGAAGGTCCAGGCGGTGGAGTTGCTTCGGAGACGCATCGACGGGTCCTCTCTCTAGTTAGTAGTCGCTAAGTCCAACGAACAAAAAAAGGGGTCGGATTTCAGCCTTCGTCACGGGCGCCTCCGCGGAGTGCCAGCTTGAGGGCGATGGCCGCGTCGAGGTCGCCGATCGCCGCCGCGACGTTGAGCAGCATCCCCTCGGCGAACCAGGCATGGAGGGCCAGCTCGTCGGCCCCAGAGACCCGGGCGACGGCGTCGTGGAGACTGGTCCACTCCTCGCGGACGACGGCCCGGATGTCGGGGTCGTCACAGGCCGCATAGGCCTGGAGCTGCATCCGGAGCTTGTCGCGATCGCGGAGCATCGCCATGTACGTCTGGCCCATCGCGTGCAGGATCGCCCTCGGGTCGTCAGTCGTCCGGCGAGCCTCTCGACCGCTCGCCTCGAACGCTTCGCGGGTCTCGCCGAAGCAGGACCGGACCGCGGCGATGAACAAGTCCTTCTTGGTCACGTACAGCTGGAAGAGGTACGGCTGCGAGACGCCGACCCGCCGGGCAATCGACTGGGTCGAGGTTCCGGCGTAGCCACCGGCCGCGAACTCGTGAGTCGCGGCGGCGATGACGGCGTCGCGGCGCTCGGGCGCGCTGAGCCTGGTTTGAGCATTCATGTCGCGGAAGCTTAGCGACTGATAAGTAAGCTGTCAAGGTCGGATTCGGCCCACGCTATTGGCGGTAGGCATCCGGGCCGGTTGGCTTCGTTCGGTCCCACACAGAGATGGACAAGACACTGGCGCCCCGCGCCGCAGGCACATGAGAACGCCGGCGACGCATGGCCGCCGGCGTTCTGGCGTGAGCGAGGTCAGTTCGTGTGGTGGGTCACCGTTGACGCGAAGTGGTTGGTCGACAGGCCGTGGATCGTCACCGGGCCCGCGATGAAGATGCCCCAATACTCGTGGGCAATGTGGTTGCGGGCAACGGTCACGTCCACCGGGACCACCGCGCTGAAGATCGAGATCCCGTTTGGCTGGGTACTTCCCGCATCTGGATCGATGAGATTGCCCGAGATCCAGTTGCCCCGGATCACGTTCCCGGACACGTTCATGCCCGGTGCGTGGGCGTGGATTGCGACGCCCGCCTCACCGTTGTTGCGGAGGACGTTGCCGATCACCCGGTTGTTGTAGGAAGCCGTCCCCGGGAAGGGCGCGAACATCCCGACGCCCGCGCCGCCGTTGCCGACGGACACGTTGTGGAAGACGAGGTTGTCGTAGACACCGCCCAGCTTCGGATCGGTCATCGCGGCGCCGTTGTGGGACGGCAGGGTGATCCCGCAGTCCTCCTTGTTGTTGCGGATAAGGTTGTACGAGATCACGTTGTGCGCGCTCGGGCCGGTCTCGTCGGTGATGAGAATGCCGCCGACGTTGTCATAGACCCGGTTGTGGGCGATCTTGGACCAGGTGACGCCGACGAAATGGAGTCCCTCGCCGCAGTCGCCGGGGATATTGCCCTGCACCTGGCACTCGATCGTGGCGGCGGTACCGAAGCCGGCGTCGTTGTGCCTGACCGTGTTGTATTCGATGCGGACCCTGGAGGTGCCGGCGACGAGGATGCCCTCACCGAGGGCGTGCTGCACCGTGAACCCCCTGACCGTCGATCCACTGGCACCGGGCCCGAACACGAGGACCCCGTAACCGACCAGTCCCATGCTTGCGAGCGGCTCGATCCCGCCGGTCTGCCCGGTCGCGTCGATGACCGCGTGCACACCCTTGAGGGTCAGCCGCTTGGTGATGGAAACCTGCTCGGCGTACTTACCCGTGCCTACATGGATGGTGGCGCCGGGCGGGGCGACGTCGACCGCGTGACCGATCGTCCGGCACGGCTTGTGGGCCGTGCATGGGTTCGTGTCACTGCTGTGGTGCCTGGCAACGAACAGATTGGGCGACGACGCCGCGGCGATGGGAACGGCCAGCGGCAGCGCGGCCAGCGCGAGGGCGAGCCCCACCGCGGCGGCCACGATCCGAAGCCGGGAAACGGGTACCAACATGCACCTTCCTCCGATCAGCTACGCGCAGGAGATCGATGAGCCCGTCGGAGTCGGTGCGCATCGGACCGACGGGATAGCGTGGGGATCTGGCGGCGCCGGTCGCTGCGGCACTGGCCTCCGGTGCCCAAGCCCCGCCACCCAGCGCAGAGCCGGTCGACACCCAGTCCGGTCAGCACACGACGTCAAGGCAAGTCTAGCGAGCTTCAACCAGACCGCAATGCGCGCGTGGAGCTATCCGAAGTTGCCGACAGCCATGGGCGTCACTCGTGGACCCCAGCTGCGTCTTGCCCGGGAGGAGGAAATCAACGGCGAAATCGTTCCTCCACAGGCTCTCAGCCGGCTGGGATGCCCCCGGCGAGCGCTGCACAGGAACGTACGCTGGGCGCACCCGCCCGTACGTCGTTGCCGGCGCCGCGCCCCGGGGAGGCTGCGATGTGCGCCAAACCGACTGGCAAAGTCGGACCAGCTTCTGCGCTCGCTAGTCGAGCGGCAGACGACGTACGCAGCGGACCACGGCCCTCTGGCGAGTCGTCTGTTGTTCTGGCGCGCCCGGAGGGCGTCGGACGCGCGCGAACAACACGCTGGTTCAAGTCTCACATGGCGATCGGATCCAGCGCCGGCGCCGATCAGGCCAGGACCCCATGAGGCGTCCCGGGCAGGCCAACGACGGAATGCCGCGTCGCCCGCGGAGGACGGCCGCGCGACGCCCGAGAGGCCATTCGCCTCTGATGTTGCGGGCGTCGGCCGGGGACACTCTTCCCGTGAAGCGGATCGGGGTCCTGGCGGGAGTCGCGTCGCTGGCGGCGGTCGGGATTGTCGTGGCGGCTCGCCGGTGGCGTCGCCGGATGCGGGCCGCCCTCCGAGATCGCTCCGAAGGAATGGTCGACTCGGCAACGCGCGCGTCTCTGAGGGCCGCCGGTACCACTGCCACGGAGATCGCGCCGAAGGTGTACCTCCTCGGGCCGTGGGGACGCACGCAGACCAACGCCTACCTTGTCAGCGACGGCTCGTCGTGGATCCTGGTCGACGCCGGCTGGGGGAGCGACGGACCGCGCATCCGGGCGGCCGCGCGTTCGCTGATGGGTCCCGGGCCGGCCCCCTCGGCCATCCTCCTGACCCACGCCCACCCCGATCACGCCGGGTCGGCCCGCGAACTCGCCCAGGCCTGGCGCTGCCCCGTCTACACGCACCCTGCCGAGCTCCCGCTCGCGACCGGCGACTTCGCTGCCATGGCGAGCTACGCCGGCCCCCTGGACCGCTGGTTGATCCTGCCCCTCATGCGCGCCATCGGTCGCCGTCGCCGCGAGGCCGCGCTCGCTGGCTCGAGCCTGGCGGGGATCGTCCACCCGCTCGGGCCCGGGGGCGCAATCCCGGGCGTGGACGGCTGGGAATGGATCCACACCCCGGGCCACACCCCGGGGCACGTCGCATACCTCCGGGCACGCGACCGGGTCGTCCTCAGTGGCGACGCCATCCTGACCCTGGAGGTCAACGCCTGGGCGGGCCTCGTGCGGCAGCGCCAGGGCCTTTCCGGTCCGCCCTGGTACACGACCTGGGATCGGCAGGCCGCGATCGCCTCGATCCGCGAGATCGCCGACCTCGAACCCTACGTTCTCGCCAGCGGTCACGGGCTGCCGCTGGCGGGGTCCGGGACGGCCGCCGCGGTCCACGCGTTCGCCGAGCGCACGATGCGCTCGCCGCGTCGGATCGGGCCAAATCGGCGGGATGAGGATCCAGCGGCCGGTCATCGCGCCATGGAGGCACATTCGATGCCGCGGTCGGCAACCGCTCCGAGGTAGACCCCTCGAACTGGCCCAGGACGCCGTCCAGGGCGCCTGGCCCCGACCGGGCGGCAGTCTCGCCCCGTAGTCTTGACGATCGAGATCGTCAAGCGAGCCCTGGGTGGCACGCGGCCGGCGTGGCTCGAGTGATGTCGTGGGCCCCGGTTGATCTAATTCCTTGCGCGAACGATTCGGCCCGCGCCGGCGCCATTGTTGGAGAACGGCACGTTCATGGGGAGGTGATCAGTGGCGGCACTCGTTCAGATGCGATCATCGGCTCGGTCTCATCGGCGGGCGCTCCTGCCCGTCCTGCTCGTGCTTCCGCTCGCCCTCGGCGCGTGCGCGGGAGCTCCGCACGCGTCGCCGCCGAGCAGCGCGGCACCGACGGGCAGCAGGACGCCGGCATCCACTGAGCCTTCGCCCTCGGCCGAGCCGAGCGCGACCCCCGAAGCAGGGACGCCCTATGACGGTGTCTGGGCGTCCGAGCCGCTGAGCCGCGCGGACCTCGCGGCGGCCCTCGCGCGCCGCGGCCTCAGCGCTGCACGCCTCGACAAGTGGTTCTCGAACTGGGACAAGATCGACTACCGCATCTTCGAGATCGAGATCGGCAACGGGCGCTGGCAGGAAGACGAGAACGCCGAGGGGGTGTCCTTCGGGACCGGCTGGGCTGGGGATCTCGTGCTCGCCGACGCCCACACGATCATCGCCCAGGACGACACCGCACGGTGCCCGGTCACCTACGACCTGAGCCTTGACGGCGACACGCTGTCGGTGCGGATCGCGCACGACGGCTGCAAGGACCCGGACGACCTGTCGATCCAGACGGCGATCTACGAGTCGTCATCGTTCCGTCTCGTCCAGGCCGCCGATTGGGCTCCGCCGACGGCGGCACCCCAGCCATCCGCGTCGTCCACCGTGGCGCCGGAGACGAACGATGCCTCGACCACCAGCTCGCGCCAGAAGCTTCGCCCGATCGGCACGGTTGACGGTGCGCCGCTCGGCTACGTCGAGTACCTCCCGCCTGACTACGGCAAGCAGCCGAGCCCGCTGCTCGTGTTCCTGCACGGCTCGGGCGAGAGCGGAGCCGGGGACGAGCACGCGCTGGCCAGCCTGACGTCGACGGGCATCCCGTCGTTGATCGCGAACGACTCCTGGCCCGATGCCCGTCCATTCATCGTCCTTGCGCCGCAGCACAAGGAGGATCCGCCGTCGTTCTGTATGGAGGCCAAGGAGATCGACGCGTTCCTGCGCTTCGCGCTCAAGCACTATGACGTCGATCCCAAGCGCGTCTACCTGACCGGCCTGAGCTGCGGTGCGATTGGGCTCTGGAACTATCTCGCGGAACACGGCGATGAGGTGGTGGCGGCCGCCGTGCCGATCGCCGGCTACGGGATCGCGGCGGTGGAGCAGGCCGGCTGCGACCTGGCGCGCGTCCCGATCTGGGCATTCCACGGCAGTGCCGACGAGAGTGTCCCCGTCCGAGGCGACGTCTACCCAGTGACCACGCTCCAGGCGTGCACGGATCCGGCTCCGGTCGACGCCCGACTCAAGGTCTACCGGGACGAGTCGCATGACGTGTGGTCCGAGACCTACATCTCCACGCGGTACGACATCTACGACTGGCTGCTCAGCCATCACAAGTGACGCCTTTGCGGGCTGGCTCAGATGTCGAACCGACGGTGGCGGGCCACACCGGGCTCACGGTCTTGTTGTTCTGGCGCGCCCGGGAGGGCGCCGGACGCGGGGGAACAACAAGGCCGGGGGACCTGCGCTCAGACGTTGCCACTGCTCGCGGCCGAGTGTTCCCGGTCTGAACGTTTCACCGAGCCTGCCCAGTCATAGTGAGTGACCCGGGGCCAGCGAGGTTCCGGAGACCGGAGGCCGAGGTGGACCGAGACCTCGTCGAGCAGGCCCGCAACGGAGACCGTGAGGCGTTCGCCGTCCTGGTGCACCAGGTCAGCGACCAGCTCTATGCGGTGGCCCAGCGGATCCTGCGCGATCCGGGACTCGCCGAGGACGCGCTGCAGAACGCCCTCGTCCTCGCCTGGCGCCAGTTGCCGCACCTGCGGGAACCCGCGCGCTTCGAGGCGTGGATCCATCGCATCCTCGTTCACGCCTGCTACGACGAGTCGAAGCGGGCGCGTCCTTGGACAGCCACCATCCGTGCCATGTCCGCAGACGGCGGGTCGACGCCGGATGCGAGCGTCGCGGTCGCCGATCGCGACGAACTGGAGCGGGCGTTCCGCCACCTCCCGGTCGACCAGCGATCGGTGTTCGTCCTGCACCACTACCTCGGGCTGCCCCTGGTCGAGATCGCCGAGATGCTCGGCATCCCGGCCGGGACGGCCCGATCGCGCCTGCACTACGCCACCCGCGGGCTCCGCGACGCCCTCGTCGCGGATGCCCAACCCACGATCCGGGAAGGACGCCTCGCATGACCGACGATCGTTCCCTCGAACGCGCGGCGCGGTCATGGCTCGAGGTCGGGCCGACCGAGGCGCCCGACCGCGTCGTCGAGGCGGCACTCCTCCAGATCCAGACGACATCCCAGGAGCGGGATCTCCGAGTCCCGTGGAGGTTGCCCACGATGTCTACTCCCACCCGCCTCGCCGCGGCCGCCATCATCGGCGTGCTCCTGGTCGGCGGTGCGTTCCTCTATCTCGACCAACCGAGCCAGCACAGCGTCGGCGGTGAGCCGTCGCCGAGCGCAGCTCCGTCCGTATCGCCGTCGGCCTCCGTCGCGGCGTCGCCTTCGGCATCGACGGTGGCCGTCCCGCCCATGACCCAGCCGTTCACGTCGACGCGGCACGGCTACGCGATCCGGTACCCATCCGGTTGGTCAGCAACGCCCGCCACGAAGCGCTGGACCGGAGGGGACGGCCCCGATCCGAGCGCGTCCAACATGGACGAGCTGAGCGGCCCTTCCGCCCGGCTGGTCGTCGAGTCGGCGCCCCTCGGGAAGCAGACCGCCGATCAGTGGAAGGCCGCGTACGTCGCCCGCTTCGGTCAGGACGGCATCGGCGTGTGCGACGTCCTGCCGCTCGACTGGCCGGCCATCACGATCGGCGGCCGGCCGGGCTTCCTCGACGGGAACGACTGCCCGGGGGACGGCACGGTCGCCCCGAACGACCGCTTCTTCGAGGCCTTGGCATTCGTCGACGGCCGCGTCTACCTCTTCTGGATCCAGGGCACGGTCGATCGAGCGTACTTCCAGTCGATGCTCGACACCGTCACGTTCGATCCGGCAGCCGCCAACGACAAGCCGTAGTCCCGCCGGCTCCCCGCCCCGGCGACGGGCCACCTCGCCCGAGGGGGCCCGTCATCTTGTCGGCGCGCCAAGGTTCCTCGCCTGGCGACGCATACACGTGTCCGTCGTCCTGGCGCGCCCGGAGGGCGTTGGGCGCTCAGGAACAACACGCCCGCGGCGGCCTAGATACCCCGGCCGACTCAGCGTTGAAGGTCGTCCCCGGGCCAGGTGTCGGACAGCAGGTAGCCCTTGGGAAAGGGATCCGTCGGATCGACCAGGATGCGGCTGACGCCGGTGATCCAGGCGCTGCCACGAATGGCGGGCACGACCGCCCGCCGGCCGGCGAGGTCGACCTCTCGGACGATTCGCCCCTCGAACGTCGAATCGATCACCGAGGCATGGCTCATCGCGTCGCCGACGCCCATCAGGCCGCGCGCATGGAGCGTCGCGATCCGCGCCGAGATGCCGGTGCCTGTCGCGGACCGATCGAGCCGCCCGGGAGGGACGATCACCGCGTTCTTCGTCACTGCGCCGATGCCCCGCCACTCCTCGGCGATCTGGACGATGCTGACGCCCGCGATGGCCGGGTTCTCGGGATGGACCGCGTCGAGCTGCTCGCGAGCCGCCGCACGGATCAGCTCGCCGACACGCGACAGGTCGCGAGCCTCGGATGGTTCCAGCGTGAAGCCGAGCGCCCGTGCGTCGGCGATCGCGTACCACATGCCGCCAAACGCCACGTCGACGGTCAGCGTGCCGATGCCCTCGACCTCGAGCGGAGCGTCGAGACTGGTGGCGAAGCACGGGACGTTTTCGAGCTCCACCCACTCGGCTTTGCCGGCCCGGCAGCCAGCGGTGATGTCGATCGGGCCGCCGGGCGCCTCGAGTCGAAACGTCGTGATCGGCTCCCGCATCTCGACCATGCCCGCCTCGAGCAGCACCGTCGCGACGCAGATGGTGTTCGAGCCCGACATCGCCGGGTACTCGGTCGGCTCCATGATCACGTAGCCGAAGGCGCAGTCGGGACGCTTGGAGGGCAGAACCACGTTCGCATGGACAGCGACGCTGCCCCGCGGCTCGCGGAGGAGGAGGTGGCGGAGCGAGTCGTCCGCACGGAAGTGCTCCATCTGCTCGAAGACGGTCTCGCCAGGTGGCGGCGCGACGCCGCCGACGACGACGTTGCCGATCTCGCCGCCGGCGTGACAGCCGACGACGGTCACCACCGGGCGAGCTGGCGTCCAGCGGATCGAGTCGAAAGGATCAGCGTCCCTGCCCGGCAATGGTTCCTCCTGCCACGATGGTACGGGCCGACGCGCTCGGGAGGTACGGCTGCCGCAGTCCCGACGGCCGGCCTGTGCGACTGCCGGCCCGCCGCTGTGCCGACAGGTGATGGGTGAGTGCAAAGACCGGAACCGCGTCGGCACGCCGGTCACCGCGGACGAGCGCACCGAGCGAGCATCTTGGCTACCAATCGTGGCCACCAATCTTGGCCACCAAACACCAGGGGGGACGGTAGCCAGAATGAACGAGACGACGAGGAAGGCGCTCCGGCTCAGCCGGGTTGGCCTGATCGCGAGCGCGCTGCTGTTCGTCGCGTGCGTCGCACCCGCCGGCGCCGGCCAGACGAACGTCAAGGTCCCGACCGCGACGACGCCCGCCCGGCCCGTGGACCAGTGGGGCCACATCGGCCACGAGACGCCCGCCCGGCCCGTGGACCAGTGGGGCCACATCGGCCACGAGACTCCCACGCCGGTCGCCCGGCCCGTGGACCAGTGGGGCCACATCGGCCACGAGACTCCCGTGCCGACCGCCCGGCCCGTGGACCAGTGGGGCCACATCGGCCACGAGACTCCCGTCACGACCATGGACCAGTGGGGCCACATTTCGACGAGGTGACCTCGCCCTGACGGGCGACCCTCCCAGGTCCCGCACCCAGCCGAGCCTCCCGGTCGCCGCCGGGAGGCTCGTTCTTGTCGCTCGAGACCTGGCGCGCCCGGAGGGATTCGAACACTCTCCGCCAACCTTCGTGATCGAGGGCGTGGAGGCGTTGGTCGAGGCTCTCCGCGCCGCGTAGGCGGGGGTCAGGGGACACCGCGGACGCCACGCTTGGTCGAGGCGACAGGAGTCGGGGCTTCACTTCCCAACCGATCGTCCGGCCGACCATCAGGTCGACCTTCCCGTCGAACTCGTCGGCGATGAGCCCGGCGTAGTCGTCGGCCATGTCGGCCACCGTGTGACCCTTCGGCATCTTCCGCTTCCTGACGACGTGGCCCCCGGCGTCAGCCGGAGCCTGGCGGCTCGATCGCACCCTGCCGCTGCACGCCGAACACCTGCTCGGCCAGGGCACCGCTACTCCAGGCGACCCACTCCGCATGCGACCAGCCTCGCTCGGCAACCAGGGCCCGATATGCACCGGGACTCGCGAGAAACAGCATGATGTCCGTCGCCCGCTCCTCGGATACGTCCACGCGCAACGGCCGTTTCTGGCGGAGGAACTCGACCATCTCGCGGTAGCCGTCGGCCCGGAGACGCTCGTTCTGGGCCAGGAACCTGGCAGCATCAGGGTCTTCCACGGCGGCCGTCCGAACCGCCATATCGAGCGGTGCGACCCGACGCAGGATCTCGCCCACCCCCTTGAGCACCAACCTGACCGCGGTTACAAGATCGGGCTCGGCGACAGCCTGGCGATACCACCCTTGCGCCTGGGGCGGCGCCGGCTCGTCTTCTCCCAGCACGGCGAGGCTGTAGGCGCTGTTCAGCAGGTCAGTCTTCGTGTGGAACACGAAGTACACGGTCTGAACGGCAACCCCGGCGAGGTCGGCGACGCCGTTCATCGTGGTTCCGGTGTAGCCCCGTTCGCAGAACAGCGTCGTGGCTGCCTTCGTGATGCGCAGCCGGGTCGCCCGTGCACGCGCGTGCCTGTCTGCCCCGGGGCGCGACTGCGGCTTGACAGGTCTCATGACAGTGCCCATATTACCAGAGTGTCAAACTAGAGTGATGCTCTAGTGCAGTAATGCAGGTGAGGTGCCGCAGGTGATCAGGATCGACAAGAGCACCGTGATCGATCGGTCTTGCGACGACGTGTTCGCCTACGTCGCCGACCAGACGAACGCAGTCCAGTGGCAGTCCGGCATCGTCGAGATCAGGCGGCTGACCGATGGCTCGCCAGGCGTGGGAACGAGGCACGCGATCGTGCGGACCCTGATGGGCAAGCAGATGGCTGTCGAGAATGAGTACGTCGCCTTCGAACCGGGACGCCTGGTTACCTTCCGGACGACATCGGGCCCGGCCCTCCTCGCGTCCTACATCGTTGAGCCGACGGCGGCCGGCACCCGGCTAACGTGCACGATGGAGCTGAGTGTCTCGGGGTTCCTCTCCCTCGCGGAGCCACTGGTCGCGGCCGGCCTGCGCAGGGATGTGGACGCCAACTTCGCCCGACTGAAGGGCATCCTCGATGCCCCCGCGTCTGTGCGAGCGTCGGACGTTGCCACGGCCGAGGAGATGTGACCTGTCCGCCAGCAACTGTTGAGCGACCTGGCGCGCCCGGAGGGATTCGAACACGCTCTGCCAACCTTCGTGGTCGAAGGTGTCGACCTGCTTGTCGAGGTCCTACGTGCTGAGTGATGGGGGTCTCGTCGCGTCGATGTCCTGGCAGGACGTCACCGCGCCAGCGCCGCCCTGCCTTAGACTCGCGACCCGCGTCCCTGAGGCGCGAGGTCCCGAATAGGGCCGTCACCGAGAGAAGGCAGAGTGGCGCACACGCGCCAGGTTCGGGACATCGCCACGTACCTGCTGGAACGATCGGAGACTACTCATGCCTGACGTCCTGGCTCTCGCCGGCGCGCTTATGGTTGCAGGGCCGGCCATCGGCACGGTCTGCCTGTCCTATCCGCCCCTCTGGCGAGTCTGGACGGTGCCCCGGGAGGAACACCTGGCGCTCGTGGCAGGCCACCGCCTGGCTTGGACGATGGCCAACGTCGGATTCACCGCCGCGACCGTCCTCACGGCCGGGGGGCTCGTCCTTCTGGCCGGGTCCGTCGACGTGGATGCACGCGCGAAGGCGATCCTGATGGCCGGGGCGGTGGCCTATGCGATCGCCGGCACGCTGTGGTGCGCCGTGCTGGGGATCCGGACCCGGACAACACCGGCCCTCGCGGCGCTGGTGGCCGCCGGCAAGCCGACGGAACCGGCCGAGACCCTTATCGGGAGCGGGATCGGCGGGCTGTATTCGGCATTCATGCCGATGACCAGTATCGCGCTAGCCGTCATCGGTTCGGCACTCGCTCTGGGCGGCGGCGTGGCCCCGCCGGTGGCCTGGGCCGCTACGATCCTCGCGGCCGTGGCGCTCGCCGGCTTCTTGGCACTCGACGGCTTCCTCCCGGCGGCGATCTACCTGCCGACGCTGATCGTCGGGCTCGCGCTGCTCCTGGGATGGACGTAGGCGAGCAAGGTCCGCCCTTCGGGGCTGATCAGAAGGTCGCCGTGAGGGACTTGGCGCGCCCGGAGGGCGTCGGGGGGTCCGACCCGTCCAGCCGGTCGATCCGGGAACTGGCGCGCCCGGAGGGCCTCGGGCGCGCAGGAACAACAAGCGTCGATGGCGCGCATCGACGGCGACAAAGGCGCACCGGGCGTCTGGTGGCGGGTCGGCGACGGCGAACTCCGCCGCACGACACATCGGCCGGCTCTTTGCCGCCAGCCTGCAGATAGGGCAGGGCGGCCCTTCCGCTCCGAGGGTGCTTGGGTGGATGCTCACCCTCGCCACGGAAGGCGTCGAGGCGTGGAGCACTTGGACGGTGGACGGGCGAGATCGGCAGGCGGCGAGGCGTAACGGACCCGAGGCCGCGGTGATCCGCGCGCTGGGCGTGGGCGCCTTGGCCGTCGGGGGCGTCGTGGGCTGGATGGCCGCCACGTCCCCCAGTACTCCCGCGTACAACTATGCCGGGGCGGTCGCTGGGTTCTGGGCGATGGTGCTTCTCTCCAGCGTCGTCGCAATCGCAGTCGTCGGCCTGCTCGCGCGGCGGCTCCGCAATTGGTGGCTGACTGCTGCCTTCGTGATGGGCGCAGGGTGCCTGCTCGGCCTCTTTGGCGGGGCGTGGCTCACCAACGCCGTGGGGTTGGGGTACAAGCCGCCCCCGCTCCCGCCGCCGCCCGTCTACCTCTTCGCGCGCGGCGAGGCCTCGGCGCGGCTGGACGGGGTGGCGGGCTTCACGACGCATTCAGGCAGTGCCGACTGCATTTCCGGGCCCGGTTCGCAGGTCGTCGCAGGAGTCGGCGTCTGGGACGCGGGCGAGCTGCAGGGTGCCATGTACCGGGGCGACCTGAACATGCACATGGAAGCGTTGGGCATCGATCCGAACGCGGTCAGCGTCTCCATCTACTTCTGGTCGAGTTCCATGACCGGACCCGTGCCGCAGTGGCGCGGGCAGGGCCGGTTGGTAACGGACGAGCCGGCGGCCGGTCGGGTCGCGTTCGAGCACATGACCCTCGAGGTCGGTCAACCGCCCGCAGTGGGCACCTGGCCGGCCGAGCTGTCTGGCGAGATCTCCTGGTCGTGCGGTCCCTGGTCGAGCGTGCAGGCGACACAGGGCCCGTAGGCGCAAGGCCTGCCGGCCTGAGCGACAGCGGGTTCGTCGTCGCGATGTCGTCCCAGCAGAGCGCGATGCTCCGGGCTCCCGCGTCGAGCTGTGCGGTCAGCTCGTCCTTCACCTGTTGCCGCGGCGTGGTCGTCAGCCGGTCCCGATACCCCTGCGGCTCGGCTGCCAATGCTCAGGGCGGCTCATACAGGTGGGCGGCGGCCAGCGCATCGTCCGCGCGGCCAAGGTTGATGAACATGCCCCCGGCGACCAGCACCTTGCCATCCTGGAGCAGCGTGGCGCTCGGGTCGAAGCCATGCGCTGCGTACGCAACCGAACGCGAGGTCATGGTCCGCGGGTCGTACAGATCAAGACTCCCCAGCCCATCGACGACGAGAACCCGGCCATCGCCCAGCAGGATCGCCGAGGGGCGCATCCAGCCTTCGACCTTGCCGCCGAGCTGCCACGCTCCGGCCACCGGGTCGAAGAGCTCGGCCATTGCCGCGACCGGCGATCCACCGGCCACGAGGACCCGGCCGTCCCCAAGCAGGACCGCAGCATGCACGGAGCGCGGCACCTGCATCGCGCCAGTGGCGGTCCACGTTGCGTCCTCCGGGTCGTAGAGCTCGGCAGACGCGAGGAAGCCCATCAGGTTGGACGGAGTGGTCTCGTTTCCCTGCCCGCCCGAGATCAGCACCCGCCCGTCCGCAAGCAGCGTGGCGGTGTGCGAGTAGCGCGATGCATCCATCGTTCCTGCACCCTCCCACGTCCCGGTCGTGGGGTCGTACAGCTCGGCAGGCGCGAGCTGGTCCTCGAATCCGATCGCCGAATCGCGGCCGCCGCTCACGAGCACTCGGCCGTCCCGCAGGAGTGTGGTGGCGTACGACACGCGCGGCGTGGCCATGTGTCCCGTGGCGTTCCACGCCCCGGTCTTCGGATCGAAGAGTTCGGCCTGTCCCGCCGAGCTGGCCACGAGCACGCGGCCATCACTGAGCAGCGTCGCCGTGTGGTCGGAACGTGGGGCGATCATGCTTCCCGTGACGCTCCACGTCCCGGTCCGCGGGTCGTAGAGCTCGGCCGAGGACAGCATCCGCTCGTCCGAACCCATGCCGCCGGCGACGAGCACCCGGCCGTCCGTCAGCAGGGTGGCCGTGTGGTGGGAGCGTCCCACGAGCATGTCCCCCGTTGGGGTCCATCCCGCGCCCGTCGGGAGGATCTCCCGCGGAGGCGGTGGTGCGGCGAAGTTGATGTGGAGGCTGGCTGCCAGCCAGTTCCCGCCCAGCATGCCCAGGGCCAGGCATCCGCTCAGCGCCACGATCGGCGCGCCGAGCTCCCGGGCGCCACGGACGACCAGGGCGATGAAGCCGATCAGGAGCACCACGACGAGACACAGGAGGAAGAGGAGCCCGAGGTACGTCGGGCCCGCGTAGATCCCAGCGCCCACGGCGACCACGAACAGCGGCGAACGCAGGCCGAGCCCCAACCCGCCGACGAGCCCGGCGGCGCTAACCCACCGCACGCCATGACGGGATTGCCCTGCAACCGGGGATCGCCCCGCGTTCATGCGACCGCCCACTCCCCGCAAGGATCAGCTCAGCACATGGTCCGTCGTGCGTGGGCTGGCGCTAGGGCCGAATCGCCCGACGTGGCGCGCTGGTCCCGGAGGGATCAAATACGACGCCGTGGGCCCGGCGTCGCAGTGGGGAAGCCCACATCTCCGCGGTGGTGACGTCCCCTGGACGCGTGCGAGCACCAAGTTGTTCTGGCGCGCCCGGAGGGATTCGAACCCCCGACCTGCTGATCCGAAGTCAGCCGCTCTATCCACTGAGCTACGGGCGCGCGGCTGCCGATGATACCGCGGCGCGAGCGCCGGGCCGCCGGGACCCACCCGGGACAGGGCGTCGGGCAGCAGGGGATGACGTCCGGGTTCTCCCACGGGGCGCATACTCATCTGGCGAGGTGGTCGATGTCATACGGGCTCCTTCAGCGTTGGCGCCGGAGCACGCGCATAGCCGTCGTTCGAGAGGAGGCCCGTCCGACGCGGCGCATCTTCCGGCTGGCCGACATCGAGCGTGGCTGGGTGGTTTGCGATGTCGAGGGCCGCCGGATCGGGACGATCGTCCGGTCCGGGAACGAGTCGCTGACGATCTCCCGAGGCTTCCTTGCCGGGTCGCTGACCGTCTCCTCGACCGCCGTGGCTCAGGTCCACGAGGGTGGGCTCACGCTCAACGTCTCACTGGCCTGGATCCAGGCCCGCGGTCGGCGCGGCCTCCACTGATGCCCGCCACCATGAGGTCCGAGGCGCTGGCGATCCTGGACAGCGTCGATGCCCACATGACCTTCGACGACGCCGTCGCCGACTTCCCGGAGTGGGCGATGAACACCCGCCCACCGAACGTCGACTACACGCCCTGGCAGCTCCTCGAGCACCTCCGGATGACCCAGTGGGACATCCTCGAGTACATCCGCAACCCGGAGCACGTCTCGCCGGAGTGGCCGATCGGCTACTGGCCCGCCCTCGACGCCACGGCAACCGCCGAAGAGTTCGCGGCCACGGTCGCGGCGTTCCGGGCCGACCTGGCCGCCCTGCGCGAGCTCGTCGCCGACCCCTCGACCGACCTGCTGATGGCGATGCCGCATACGCCCGGCCACACGGTGATGCGCGAGGTCCGGATCGTCGCCGACCACAACGCCTATCACATCGGCGAGTTCGCGATCCTCCGCCAGGTCATGGGCAGCTGGCCGGCCCACCGGCGAGGCTGACGGTCGGAGGCCCCCCAGGTTCGACGAGGGAGCCCGACGTCGGGCCGAGCCGGCGTCGTTGCGGCCGCCGATCAGGCCGCAGCCGTGCCCACTCCGCCGTTGCCGCGCCGATCAGGCCGAAACGCGACGACTACGCCAACGCCGTGTCGCGCGCCCGTGACCGCCGCCTGGCGACCTTGACCCGCTTGAGGCGGAACCGGTCCTCGCGCTCGCGCTGGCCGAGCGCCTCCGCGATCGCCCGCGTCTCGGCCTCGAGCTCCGGGATGACCCGGGTCCTGAGCGCGTTGACCCGGCTCGACGTTCGCCGGATCTCGCGGGCCAGGCGGCGAACCCGCGTCTCCATCGTGGCCACCCGGATGGCGATCGTGACCTCCTCCTCGAAGCGGAGCGCCGCCAGCTCGAGCGCCGGGCCCGAGGCCTCGATGGCCCTGCCTCGTGCCTCGACGCTCCGGACCAGGTTGCGGGGGGCGATGAATGGGATCGCCACGCCCATCACCGAGGCCGACTCGAGCTCGACCGACACCTCGGCCGCGCTGGCCTCGGCGGCTGCCGCCACCGTCTCCGGTCCAGACCGGACCCGCGCCTCGTCGAGCGCCTGGCGCGCCGCCGCCGCCGCCTCCTCGAGCTCCTCGTGGGCGGCGTACACGACGAGGACCTGCCGGTAGAGCTCGCGCAGCAGGGCGTCGCGTTTCTGCTCGAGAAGCTCGCGGCCCTGGCGGGCGAGGGCCAGGCGCGACCGCCCGGCGAGGAGGGCCATCCGCGTCCGGGGCGCGCTCACCGCGTCTGCTCCGCGTCGTCGACCGACCTCGCATGGCTCGCCAGCACCTCGTCCGACAGTCGTCCGAGCTCCTCGCGGGGCATGCCCTCGAGCAGCTCCCAGGCGATGGCGAACGACTCGTCGAGGGTCCGCCGCGCGGCGCCCTGGCCGACGAGGCGGGTCTCGAATCGATCGGCGAACTCGAGGACCTGTCGCTCGTTGCCCGACAGGGCGGCCTCGCCGATGACCGTGACAAGCCGGCGCAGCTCGCGCCCTCGCGCGTAGACCGCATACAGCTGGTCGGCGAGCGCCCGGTGCTCCGGCCGGGTTCGACCCGGACCGATCCCGGCGTTCATCACTCGCGAAAGGCAGGGCAGCGCGTCGATCGGCGGGTCGACGCCGCGGCCCCACAGCTCGCGCGAGAGGACGATCTGGCCCTCGGTGATGTAGCCGGTCAGGTCGGGGATCGGGTGGGTGATGTCGTCGTCGGGCATCGTCACGATCGGCAGGACGGTCAACGACCCGGCCCGGCCGCGGACCCGCCCGGCCCGCTCGAAGAGCGTCGCCAGGTCCGTGTACAGGTAACCGGGGTAGCCCCGCCGGCCGGGGATCTCCTCACGCGCTGTTGCCAGCTCGCGGAGCGCCTCGCCGTACGCGGTCACGTCCGTCAGCACCGCGAGGACGTTCATGCCGAGATCGAGGGCGAGATGCTCGCTGAGGGCGAGCGCGCAGCGCGGGGTGAGCAGCCGCTCGATGGCCGGGTCGTCGGCGAGGTTGATGAACGAGGCGATCCGGTCGATCGTCCCCGCGGCCGCGAAGGCGTCCCGGAAGTAGTCCGCCTCGCGACGGGTGATGCCCATCGCCGCGAAGACCGTCACGAACCGCTCCTCGCCGAGGAGGCGCGCCCCGGTCGCGATCCGGGCCGCGACCTGGTCGGCCGGCAACCCGGCCCCGGTGAAGATCGGCAGCTTCTGGCCGCGAACGAGGGAGGCCAGGAGGTCTATCGCGCTGATCCCGGTCTCGATGAAGTCCTGCGGATGATCGCGGGCGGCCGGATTGATCGCGCCGCCGTTCACGTCGACGAGGCGGAGGGGGACGATCGGTGGACCGCCGTCGATCGGCGTCCCGCGACCGTCCATGACCCGCCCGAGCATCGCCGCCGACACGCCGAGCCGGAACGGCTCCCCGGACAGCTCGATGGTCGTGTCGGGGAGCGTCAGCCCGCCGGTTCCCTCGTAGACCTGGACGACGGCGACGTCCTCGCCGAGCTCGACGATCAGCCCGTGGCGGACCGTCCCGTCCAGGCTTGAGACCGTGACCTCGTGGCTCAACCCCATCGCTCCGCTCCGGCGCACGACGAGCAGCGGGCCGGCGAGCCGCTCCACGCCTCGAACCCGGATCGCCGAGAGGGTCATCGCACCGCCTCCGCCTCGTCCGGTTCGACTGCTCTTGCGCCGCCACCGCCCGTTCCCAGCGCGCTCGCGTCCGCGAGCGGGGCAAGGTCGGCAACCGGCTGGAGCCGGGCCAGCCGGACGGCGAGGTCGGACAGCCGCTCGACCAGGCCGGGCTCCGTCCAGCGCTTGGCCGCCCGGAGCTCCGCCAGCTCGGGTGCGCGGACGAGCGCCTCCAGCCCGGCGCCACGCTCCAGCCCGGCGAGGATCCCGGTGCGGGCTGCCAGGACCGCTTCGAGCAGGGCGAACTGGACGTCGAGCGGTCGTGCCGCGTCGATCGGGTCGAAGGCGTGCTGCTGGAGGACGACCTCGCGCAGCAGCCGGGCAACCTCGAGCAGGCCGCGATCCCGGTCGGGCAGGGCGTCGGCCCCGACGAGCGCGACGACGTCGAGCAGCGTCTTCTCCCGGGCGAGCAGCTCGATGGCGACCGACCGGGAGTCGGACCACGGACCGCCGACGGCCTGCGCCATCCACGGAGCCAGCTGGTCGACGTAGAGCGAATACGACTGCGTCCAGCCGATCGCCGGGAAGTGCCGGGCGTGGGCCAGCCCGGTGTCGAGCGCCCAGAACGTCCCGGCCAGGCGGAGGCTTGCCTGGGTGACCGGCTCCGAGAAGTCACCGCCCGGGGGTGACACGGCTCCGACGAGGGTGATCGATCCCTCGCGCTCGGGCGAGCCGATGGCCCCAACGGACCCGGCCCGCTCGTAGAACGCCGCGAGGCGACTCGCGAGGTAGGCCGGGAAGCCCTCCTCGCCGGGCAGCTCCTCGAGCCGTCCGCTGATCTCGCGCAAGGCCTCCGCCCAGCGCGAGGTCGAGTCGGCCAGGAGGGCCACCGCGCGGCCCTGGTCGCGGTAGTACTCGGCGATCGTCATCCCGAGCTGGACGGACGCCTCGCGGGCGGCGACCGGCATGTTCGACGTGTTGGCGATGAGCGTCGTCCGCTCGATGAGGGGACGACCGGTCCGGGGGTCGCTGAGCTCGGGGAACGTGGCAAGCAGCTCGGCGATCTCGTTGCCCCGTTCACCGCAACCGACATAGACGACGACCTCCGCGTCCGCCCACCGCGCGAGCTGCTGCTCGACGACTGTCTTCCCGGTCCCAAAGCCGCCGGGGATGACCGCGGTCCCGCCGCGGGCCAGTGGATAGAGCAAGTCGATGACCCGCTGGCCGGTGACGAGCGGCCGGTCCGGGGCGAGCCGCCGGGCGACCGGACGTGGGCGCCGGACAGGCCAGGCGTGGGCCAGCCGGAGGGCCACGTCGCCGGTCGAGGTCGCGACCGACCCGATGTCGGCGTCGACTTGATAGTCGCCGTCTTCGAGCGCGACGAGTCGCCCGGTCACGCCCGGCGGGACGAGGATCCGGTGCTCGAGCGGTCCCTCGGCCACGTAACCGACGATGTCGCCGGGCCCGACCTCCTCATCGGGCCGGCAGCGGGCCGCGAACCGCCACGTCCGATCCCCCAACGTCCCGATGGGACCCTCGCTCGTGGTGCCGGCCGCGCCCGGCCGAAGCATCCACGTCCCGGCGGCGGCGAGCCGGTCGAGCGGCCGCTGGAGGCCGTCGAGAATGGAGCCCAGGAGTCCCGGTCCCAGCCATGCGGACAGTGGGCCGCCGGTCGCCTCGACCGGATCTCCGACGGCGATCCCGGCGGTCTCCTCGTAGACCTGGAGCGTGACCTCGTCTCGATCGAGGTGGATGACCTCGCCGAGGAGGCGAGCCGGGCCGACCCGGACGACATCGCCCAGCGAGATGGCCGGGAGCCCGGTCGCCCGGATCACCGGACCGGCCGCTGCGATCACCCGACCGGACGCCTTCGGCTCGGCTCCCACCGGTCGCCCGTCGCCGGTCATCGGCCGGCTCCGACGCTGAGCTGGATCCGGTAGCCGATCGCCCGCTGGAGCATCTCTCCAAGCAGCTGGGCGCGTGGGGTCTCACCCGACACGGCTCCGGCTGGGATCGGCATGACGACGGGCGCGGCGAGCCGCTCGAGCTGCCCGCGGAGACGGTCGTCGAACGCCGACCACAGGTCGACGGTCACGAGCAGCAACCCGACATCGCCGGCGTTCGCCATCGTCCGGACCAGGCTGCTCGCCGCGGGCCCGGCCTCGGCCGCCAGCGTCTCGCAGCCGGCCAGGCGGAATCCGGCCGCCAGGGCCGGGGTGGCGACGACGACGAGGCGGCTCACGTCAGCTCCTCGCCCGTCCGAGGTAGGGGTTGGTGAATGCCGCCGGCCAGCCGGCCCGAACCCGGGCGAGGATGGCGCGCAACCGGATGGCCTGGGCCTCGACCGCGGCGACGTAGCCGATGACCGTCCCGACCCCGAGCGGGTCGCGGCGCCCGGATCGGGCCTCGCCGTCGAGGCGCTCGAGGGTCAGCGCGCGTTCCGCGATCGCGGCTGCGGCCGTCCCGCCCTCGGCCAGCTCGTGCCGCACGGCCTGCCGGTCAGCGGCCTCGCGCGCCAGCGCATGGCGGACGAGATCGACGTCGGGCCCCCCTCCGACCAGGCGGGCGTCGCGGTGGCGCTCGACGGACGCGGCCAGGTTCGCCTCGAACCGCGGCCAGCCCTCGGCCCGCAAGCCGCCCGCGAGATCGACCCCCGACACGAGCCTGGCGGCGTCGGCAGGGTCGATGAGGTCGTACCGGGCGACGAGCGCGAGCACCGCCGCCATGCCCGTCGACCGGGCGATCCGACCGAGCTCGGCCGGTCCCAGGATCGCCCCGCCGATGAGCGTCCCGCCAATCGCCTCCGCCGATGCGCCGGCGCGGCGGCGACGGAGGAGTGCGATGAGCCGCTCGAGGTCGAGCGACACCGTCAGCGACTCCACGATCCCCCGGACCGGTGGGGGGTACCAGCGGCGGAGGTGACCGAGACGGGCGGTCCGGTGGCGCTCGATCGCCGTCTCCGCGACGACCGCCGGGTCGGCGCCCACCGATGTCACGTCGTGGACGATCGTCCGCCAGTCGTCCAGGCGCTCGAGCTGGGCCAGGAACGCCGCGGGCGAATCGGACCCGGCCAGCCGGTGGAGCGTCGGCTCGTCGAGCAGCCGGCCTCGAAGGGCCGCGATCCGGGCGTTTCCGTAGTCGTAGCTCACGGGCCGGTCTCCGCGGCCCGATCGAGCCCGAGCGCTGCCGCGACCGGCTCGGTCTGCGCCGTGCGGGCGCGGGCCAGCCGGACGGCGAGAGTGGCATCGACCTCCAGGCGTCGATCTGCCGACCGCACGACGACACCGGCAGGACGGTTGTCGGCGATCGGGACGAGGCGTCCTCCGAGCTCTGCCACGGACCGGCCCAGTTCGGCCGCGTCCCTCGCCCGGACCTCGACGGCCGCATCCGGACCGGCGACTGCAACCGCCTCGCGCGCGAGGCGTTCGAGCGACGCCCGCCAGCGCTCAGGGTCCTCACCGTCTGCGATCGCTGCCAGCCGGCGGGCCGCCAGCGTGAACGCCGCATCGACCCGTGCCGCGGCGACCCTCGCCCGACGCTCCATGAGTCGGAGTCGGGCGGCGTTGACCCGTCGGTGGGCATCGGATGCGAGCCTCGGTTCGGCGCGCGCGCAGGCCTCCGCGATCGTCGTCTCGGCGACGGCTTCGGCCGCGCGGACCCTGGCGTCGGCGTCCGCCTGGGCAGTGGCGAGCAGCCGGTCGGCCTCCGCCTCCGCCTCGTGATCGATCAGCGCCAGGATCGTCTCGACGCCCATGGCCCGGCTCGCGTGCCTACAGGAACAGGATCATCGCCGCGACCACGAAGCCGAGGACGATCATCGTCTCCGGGATCGCGAGGAGCAGGATCACGGTACCCCGTAGGTCCGGCTTCTCGGCGAGCGCGCCGACGCCGGCCGAGCCGATCCGCGCCTGGGCCAATCCCGTGCCGAGGGCCGCGACGCCGACGGCCGCGGCGGCGGCGATGAACCGGAGCCCTTCGTCCATCTCATGAACCTCCGCTGCTGGGACCGGACGACGGCATCGGACCGACCGTCGAACCGGCGAGGATGGAGGCGAACGGCACGTAGGGTGTGCCGCCCGGCTCCACGAACTTGGTGAAGAACTCGACGTAGTGGAGTCGCAGGCCCTGGATCGAGGCGTCGAAGAAGCCCATGCTCATGTTCAGGGCGTGGAGGAGGCCCGCGATGAGGATCCCGGCGAGCAGGTTCGGGGCGAGGCTCCCGAGCCGGTCGGCCACGAGCGCGAGCATGACCGACGCGAGGCCGATGGCCATGAGCCGGGCGTACGACAGCACGTTGGCGACGATCCCGAGCGCCTCGATGGGTCCCTCGATCCCGAGCGTCAGGACGAGCAGGACGATCGACACGATGAGTGCGCCACCGGCCACGACCCCGGCGACATCCGGCAGGAGCCGGGCGGCGGTGGCGACCAGCATGACGATTGCGATCAGGGTCACCAACAGTGCGCCGCGGCTGAGCAGCTCACGTCGCCGATGGAGCGTGGCGGCCGTCACCATCCCCAGCCCGATTCCGAGCCCGATCTGGGCCACCCCGATCGACAGGGCAAGGATGAGCAGCGGGATGACGCTCTCGCGCCGATCGAGCCAGATCGGGTGGATGCCGAGCAACCGGCTGCCGGTCAGGCCGAACCATTCGCCGTAGAGGATCCCGAAGGCGATCGTGGCGACCACCATGACCAGCCCGACAGGCCAGATCGTGGCCATCGCGGGCAGATTGCGCCAGCGCCACCGGGCAAGGACCAGGAGGACCAGGGCGACGAGGCCGTAGCCGGCGTCACCGACCATCAGCCCGACGAAGGCCGGGAACGTGAGCGCGAGGAGCGGCGTGGGATCGAGCGTGCGGTAGCGCGGAACGGCGATGAACGAGGCGAGTGGCTCGAAGAAGCGGGTGAGGGGTCCGTTCTCGAGCGCGATCGGCGCCCCGCCGCCATTCGGTCCGGCCACGGGCCGCTCGACGATCATCACCTCCGATCCGAGCGCCCCCTCGAGCGCGCTGCGGAGCTCGGCGACCCGACGCGCCGGAAGCCAGCCGCTCACGACCACGAGGTGGTCGGACCGGGCCGCAGCATCCAGCAGCCGACCTTCCTCGATCCGGTCGCTCAGGACGAGGCGGAGCGCCTCGAGCAGCGGTCCCCGGGCTGCGGCGATCGCGCCGACGGCCGCGTCGGTGGCGGCGAGGCGGTCGCGCAACCCTTCGACGTCGCTCTCGAGGCGCGGCCCGAGCTCGTCGAGCGGGATCCCCGCGAGCTCGGCCGGAAGGCTCACCTCCTCGAGGTCCCGCCCGCCGAGCAGGGCGATCACATCGGCGGTCTGGCGCGCGGGATAGACGAGGACCGCTGAGATCCGATCGCCGTTCTCATCGGCCGCCACCAGCTCGAAGTTGCCGCCGGTGAGGTTGTCGAGCTCGTCCCGCAGGAGGGGAATGACAGCGCGGTAACGGGCACCGACGACGATCCCGGTGGACGAGTAGCCGCGGACGGCCGGCAGGTGGCCCACCACCCGCGCGAGGCCGGCGATCAGCTGCCGGTAGTTGTCCAGTCGGGCGATCTCGCCTTCGAGGCGGACCCGCTCGGCAGTCAGTCGGGCGGCCCCGTGCTCGATCGATCCGAGGCCGGCGACCTTCGCGTAAAGCGCTTCGTCGGGGAGCTCCCAGAGGGTCGCCACGTCGCTCGTGGTGGCCGGGACGGAACCCACCAGGGCGATGAGCTTGGAGACGCGCTCGATCGCCTGCTCGAAGGGGCGGATGGTGCGTGGGTCGGGCTGGGTCCCGAAGACCGCGGGTCCGGCCCCTGGAGGCGGGCCGGACGGCGCCGGGTGGAGGGTCCCGACCCGGTGGATGGCCCGGATCGCCGCCGCTGCCCGGGCGCGGGGGACGACGATGTCGACCCGGCGCATGGTGGCGAGCATCGTCAGGCCTCGGCCGTCTCGGCGAGCACGCCGGCGACGACGAGCGAAGCCGCAGCGTTCAACCCGGGGTCGACATCCTCGGCATGCTCACGGGCGCTCTGCTCGGCAAGGGCGGCCAGCTCACGTTCGATCTCCGCGATCTCCACCGTGGCCCGCGTGTCGTGACGGAGCCGGAGCGCCTCGACGGCCGAGGCGATCCGGCCCGGCAGGTCCGCCTCGATCCGTACCGCGACCTCGTCGGCGGCGGCCCGGATCCGGTCGGCCTCTGACACGGCGGCAAGGCGACGCTCGCGCGCCGCGAGCTCCGCGCGCTCAAGGACCGCCAGCGGGCCGTCGTCCATTCCGATCCCCATTGGCCGTGCACCGATCCGACGATCGGCTGTCCCGAGTGTTCGGCCCGCGCATCTCCCGTCGGTAGTGGTACTCGACCCGAAGGGCGGAGCCGTTCGGCACCTGCCGTCAGAACCTCGGGTGGCCCGTGGCCAAGGCGATCACACAGGCCTCGCTCGCATCCGAACGGTCCGCCGAGCGGTCACGTCGCCCGGCCGACCTCAGGCACCCCCACTCCCGGTCCTTTGGCCCTGCCGGAACGCATCGCCCGTCCGCGACGCTCTCCGTGCCCGCCGGTTCGGTCGTGCGTCGGTCCGAGCCGCCCCCGACCGACGGCCGACTGCATGACGCGGCTCCGGGCGGAGCCGCCGGAGGACCGATCGATGAAACGACTCCTCGCATTCCTGATTGCCGTGCCCGGCACGGCCCTGGCCTACCGCGCGTTCCTGCGCGAGCCCATCCTCAACTGGGGTGCTCGGCCCGACGAGGTCGCCGGCCGGCTCCCGGGCGACGAGCTGCTCGAGGACGCCGAGGTCGTGGCGACCCGGGCGATCACCATCGATGCCCCGCCGTCGGCGGTCTGGCCGTGGCTCATCCAGATGGGACCTGGACGCGCCGGCGTCTACACCTACGACTGGATCGAGAACCTGTTCGGGCTGAACATGCACAGCGCCGACCGGATCGTCCCCGAGTGGCAGTCGATGGAGGTCGGCTACGAGTGGCACAACCCGCAGGGCGGTTCGATGCGGATGGAGCTCGTCGAGCCGGAGCGCGTGATGGCGATGCGTGCGAACGACGGCAGCTGGGTCTGGTCGTTCGTGCTCAAGGATGAGGATGGACGGACCCGCTTCCTGAGCCGGAACCGGTTCGTCCTCAAGGGCGGATCCCTCGAGCGCTGGGCGGAGATGCTGTTCATGGAGCCCGGCTCGCTCGTCATGGAGCGGCAGATGCTGCTCGGCATCAAGTCCCGCGCCGAGCGACTCGAGCGTGAGCGTCGTGAGGCGCGACCGATAACCGCCCCGGAGCGGGCCGTCGTCGCCGGCTGAGCAAGCGCCGGGGGCCACCGGCCGGCCGGCAACGGAGCAGTCCCAACCGAGGAAATCGGTGCCGGGGCACACCAGAAAATGGTGCTACCCGTCACCGTTGAAAGTTCTACTGAAAGCTCGCCGCGCGATCGTCGCCTTCCCTGCGATCAAGACAGGGAATCGCGTCTCGCGATCTTCGACGCCAGTGCCCACGGCGAGGGGGTCCGCTCCGGATGGAACCGACCAGGCGAACGCTTCTTCTTCGGCTGCGCGACGGCGCTCGGCGCCCGACGACCGGCCCTGACCATCGAGACACCGAGGCCCCGCCGTCCGCGGTCGGGCGCGACCGCCGGCGGCGACGCGGCGGCCAGTCGCTTGTCGAGTTTGCCGTGGTCCTCCCGGTGTTCCTCCTCATCCTTGCCGGGATCCTTGACTTCGGCCTGGGCCTCTATTCGCAGATGACCGTCATCAATGCCGCCCGCGAAGGGGCGCGCCTCGGCGTCGTCGACACCAAGGTCGCGGACATCACGGCCAGGGTCGACTCGATGGCGGCGGGTCTCGACAAGAGTCAGCTGACGATCAGCGTCACCTGCAAGCACGAGGACGGTTCCGCGTGCTCGGCAACGTGGGGATCGGGTGACGCCGTCATCGTCAAGGTCGACTACGACTACCGGATGCTCTGGCCGCTTGCCTTCGGCAACACCCTCAACCTGTCATCGACCGTTCAGATGAGGATCGAGTGACCGCGATGCGACGACGCAGATCGAGGGGAACCGACATGTCGCAGCCGCGGACGGGCAGGAAGCGCGAGCACGGCCAGATCCTGGTCCTGTTCGTCTTCGCCCTCGTCGTGATCATGGGCTTTGCCGCGCTCGTCATCGACGTCGGCGTGCTCCGGAATGCCAACCAGAACCTGTGGAACGCGCTCGACGCGGGCGCTCTCGCCGGAGCGTCGCAGCTGCCCGCCGACGCGTCGAACGCCAACGCGATCGCGGTCGACTACGCCAACCGGAACTACCCGGGCGGCCTGCCGCCGGGTATCTCGGTCGGCTTCCGCTGCGTCATCGGCAGCGCGGGCGGCGCGCCGCGCCTGTCCGACGTGCCCGCCGTCTGCGATCCGGGGCCCAATGCGCTCTGGACGTGCAACACCACGATCTGCCAGTCGAACTGCGTGCCTGCTGAGGGTGACACCTGCAACACGGTGGTCATGGAGGGCGACGTCACCGTGCCCTACCGCTTCGGTTC
>Ga0326726_10000773_pt1 | contig 29389 bp, 15 predicted proteins | sample MHFenrmetagenome_2_FD_207603 | JGI IMG/M metagenome (GOLD analysis project Ga0326726, IMG submission 207603) | Lab enriched peat soil microbial communities from Michigan Hollow, Ithaca, NY, United States - MHF15MN | ecosystem: Environmental > Terrestrial > Soil > Wetlands > Peat | place: USA... | reverse complement strand
GGCGGCCAGGACGCGCGCCACCGCGTGACCGGGGAGGCTGACCAGTTCGGTGACCGGCGGGGTATCGAAGGTGGACCAGCTGTGGATGGCCCACTTGTTATCGGGGGACACGTTGTAGCGGTGGGTCCCCGCTTCGCCGCTGGGCGTGACGCGCGAGGCCGCTCCCTTGCCGTCCAGCCTCGTCCGGTAGAGGTATTGCTGCGTCGCGTTATCCGGGGAGGCCGCGTAGTAGAGCCAGCCGCCTTTCTCGTCGATGGCCGCGATGGCGTTCACGTCGAACGCGCCCGGCGTGATCAGGCGGGCCACGCCGGTGGCGCGGTTGACGGCGTATACATGCCGCCAGCCGTCCCGCTCGCTCAGCCAGAGGAACTCCTTGTTCCCCTTGAGCCAGGGGATCTCGTCGATCACGTCGAGCCAGGCCTGGTCGGTTTCGGTGGTGATGGTGCGGGTGCCGCCGGTCGCGGCGCTGGCCAGGATCAGGGCGTCGTGGTTCTGCAGCCGGTTCATCCGCTGCACCAGCACCGAGTCCGCTCCGGCCCACTCCATGAACGGGATGTAGTCCTCACGGGGGTCGCCGGGGAGCTGGATCCAGGTGGTCGGCCCGCCCGCGGTGCTCACTACGCCCGCGGTCACCGCCGAGTTGGCGGTGCCGGCCTTCGGGTACTGGATCGGAATGGTGTAGGGATAGAGGGAGTCGGTGTTATTGATCAGGAGGAAGGTGCCGACGCCGGTCATGTCGAAGTGCCAGTACGCGATATGGGCGCCGTCGGGGGACCAGCGGAAGCCGTCGCGGATGCCGAACTCCTCCTCGTACACCCAGTCGCTCATCCCGTTGACATGCAGCGAGTCCGCGCCGGTGGTGAGCCGGGTGATCGTGCCGTCCGAGAGCCGCTCGACGTAGATGTCACCCTTCCGGACGAAGGCCACCCGGTCGCCCTGGGGGGAGAACTTGGCGTACATCATGGTCGAGGCGGGCGCGCCGGCGCCGCCCAGCTGGCGGAGCGCCCCGCTGGCGCGGTCGAGCACCCAGTAGTCGCCGCGGGAGTTCTGCCGCCAGACCTTCTGCGTGTTGGTGAAGATCATGAGCTGCTTCGCATCCGGGGACCAGACGTAGTCGGCGATTTGCAGTGCGGCGGTGTCGCCCTTGGGGACGAGCGCCGAGGCGGGGACCAGAATGCTGCGGGCGCCAGTCTTCGAGTCGTAGCGCACGATGTCGAATCCGCCGACGGGGGTCGTCGCCTTTTCGAGTGTGGTGTAGGCGGTGCCGCCCTCGATCCAGCGCGCGGGGCCGAAGCGTTCCGGCGAGAACTGCCGCGATGCGAAGATCTGCTGCAGCATGGCGGTGGTCGCTTCCGGCACCTGGGCTGCCAGCGGCCGGGCCGCCGTGGCGATGATCAGGGCAATGAGGGCGAGGCCGGCCCGCCGGATGACATGCGCGTTCATGGTGATATCCTCGTGTGGAATCGGCGACGGAGGAGCGCGAAGTCGCTCACGGCGCCTTCTTGGTCTTGAGTTCGGGAAAGAAATTTTCGACCACGATCAATCGATCGGTGTCCTGGCCCCCGGCACCGATCCGAATCATGACGAAGCGGTTGTCATCGGGCGTCAGGTCCCAGGATCGCACGCCACCGGCATATGGCGTGACGCTGAACAACTCCTGCCGCTTTCCCGTCGTGAAGATCGTGCCCGGAAGGACCTCGACCGAGGTCAGCATGCCGTCGTTCGAGACGTACAGGAGCTCCCGTCCGTTGTGGGCCCAGTGCGGCTCGGCGCCGCCCTTGGTGGACACCTGCCACTTGGCGGTGATGACGCTGGGGAAGGGCCGGACATACAGCTCCACCTGCCCCGATTCATTCGAGGTATACGCCAGCCACCGTCCGTCCGGGGACAGCGCCACGTCCATCTCCTCGAATTTCGTGTCGAGCAGGGGGATCGTGGCAGTGTCCGCGCCGAGTCCCTTGGCGAAGATGTCCCGCGGGGTGGTCCGGTACACGAGCCAGCGCCCGTCACGGGACCAGAACCCCTCGTTGACGGTGCGGACGGGCAGCGACACCGCGACCTCGGCGGGTGCGCTGCCGTCGGCGCGCTTCATCCAGAACTTGCTCTGGCCCGTCTGGTTGGACACGAACCCCACCGAGCGTCCGTCAGGCGTCCACGAAGGGCGGTAGTTCTCGGTACCGTCGAAGGTCAGCTTGCTGAGCGGCCCGTCCGGAAGCTGCTTGATCCACGTCTGCTGTTCGCGCCCCTCCAGCATGCTGATGGCGAGCTGCTTGCCATCAGGCGAGAGGGCGAGGGTCTGGAAGTTCCCGGTCCATCCAGAGTCCACGACAGCTGCCTTGCCGTCGCGCGTGAGGTAGACGACCTCGGCCGATCCCGTGACCAGCTCACCCTCTTCGTACATAAGGGTGCCGGTGCTGGAGAGCGTCAGGTCGACGGCGCCGAACGGGCGCCCGGCCACGCCGTTGGTGACGGCCACCGCCTCGCCGGTAACGGCAAGCTTGCCGAGATCGAACGGAGCGGCCATGAGGTCGCCCGTGCCGGTCACGTAGACCAGGTGCCCGGTCGGGGCATACCGGGCGGCGAGGCCCTGTACGAGAGTGTGGTATTTTCGGGTCTTGAGATCGAGGACGGCGACGTCGCTCGCCTCCCGGCTGCTCCGCTTCTGGATGGTGAACAACACGCCGCGCCCGTCGGGCAAGGACTGGGGCCAGTAGTGGTCCACTTCTCCCTTGGCCGTGTCCACCGTCGTCATCTGCTCCGGCGGGCCCCCGCTCGAGCGCACCCGCATCACCCCGGTGGTGCCGCCGCCCGTCAGGCCGTCGTAGTAGATGTACCCGTCGCTGCCCCAGGTGACGCCGTCGGAGCCGATGCCAGAATCGGCGATGGTGATCGGTGGCGCCCCTGTGAGCGTCACGACCCTGATGGTGGCGGTGCCGTCGTTCCCGAAGGCGACGTGCTGGCCGTCGGGCGAGAAGGACGGTTCGATGGCGCGCTCAGTGCCGGGAATCGGCGTGGCCGTGAGCTGGCTCCGGTTCCGGAGCCAGAGTTGCGAACCGTCGGAACTGGGTCCGGTGTACACCAGCCGAGAGCCATCCGGGGAGAGGTCGATGCGCGTTCCGCGCGAGTTGGCCAACTCCTGTCCCTTTGGTAGGGCCATGGCGTAGCGCAGCACGGGACGGACAGGCTCGGGCCGCATCCAACCCCAGAGTGCGGCGACGGCCGCGAGCGCGGCCAGCGCCCATCCGACGAGCGCCAGCCGCGATGGCCGCCGTCCAGCCCCACCGTGGGACTGCATCATGGCGGTGGCCGACTTCGTGGCGTAGCTGCTGTCGGCCAGCGCCGCCGCGAACTCCGCGGCGGTGGCAAAGCGGTCGGCCGGCAACTTTTCCAGCGAGGTGAGCACCGCCGCCTCGACCTGAGGCGGAATCGTGTGCCGCTGTGCCAGCATCGGCCTCGGTGTCTCGGTCACGACGCGCGCCACGATGGCCTGCGCGGTGCTGCCGGTGAACGGCGGATCGCCGGTGAGCATCTCGTAGAGCACGCAGCCCAGGGCATACACGTCCGAGCGCGCGGTGATCTCCCGCTCGCCCATCGCCTGCTCGGGGCTCATGTAGTGCGGCGTGCCGAGGCTCATGCCCGTTTCGGTCATCCGGGTGCCGCCGGCCTTGCTGGCGGCCAGCGCGATCCCGAAATCCGCCACCAGCGCCGAGCCGTCGTGGAGCAGGATGTTCTCGGGCTTGATGTCGCGGTGAATCACCCCATGGCGGTGGGCGTAGTCGAGCGCCGCCGCCACTTCGCTTGCGATCCGGACGGCGTCGGCCACCGGGAGCTGCTTTTCCCGGTTCATCCGGTCCCGGACCGTCTCGCCCTCGACATACGGCATCACATAGAAGAGGAAGCCGTCGGCCTCGCCGCTGTCGAAGAGCGGGAGGATGTGGGGGTGCTGCAGGTTGGCGGTGGTCTTGATCTCGGAGAGGAAACGCTCGGCGCCGATGACCGCCGCCAATTCGGGCCGGAGCACCTTGACCGCCACCTTGCGGTCGTGCCGGAGGTCCTGCGCCAGGTACACCGTGGCCATGCCGCCCTGCCCAAGCTCGCGCTCGAGGCGGTAGCGGTCGGCGAGGGCCTCGGTCAGGCGGGGAAGCGGGTCGGTCACGGTTTCACCTTTGTCTTGAGCTCCTCGAACCAGTTGTCCACGACCACCAGTGTGTTGTTCGGCGGCGCGACCGAGTCCGTGACGGGGCGGAGCATGATGAATCGCTTGTCGTCCGCCGTGACGTCGTAGGCGCGATACGACGGGGAATGCGCGTATGCGGTTGCCTGAAACAGCGGCGCCGGCACGCCGGCGGAGAAGGCCGGACTGGTCGTCACCGGCACCACCATCATCTCCCCCGAGGTGGCCCGGAAGAATATCTCGCCCCCGCCATGACTCCAGAGCGGTTCGTCCCCTCCCGCCGTCGAGACCTGCCAGCGGCCCTCATCGGCCTTGGGGAAGGGCCGCACGTAGATCTCGGACTTTCCCGTTTCATCCGACTGGTACGCGATCCACTTGCCGTCGGGCGAGAGGGTTGGCGCCCGTTCGTCGAACTTGCCCGACGCCACGATCGGCGTCAGCGCGGTGTCCGCCCCCGGCCGGAAGCCCTGGATGTCCCGGCTCGGCAGGGTGGTCCGCACCACCAGCCACTGCCCGTCGTGCGACCAGAGCGCCTCCGCCAGCGACTTGTCGGATCCGATGATCCGCTCGGCATCGCCGCTCCCGTCGGCGCGCTTCTTGTAGAGCGCCGCGTTGTTGTTGCCTGGATCGGCGATGTAGGTCACGGTGCGGCCGTCCGGGCTCCATACGGGGCGATACTTGAGGAATTCCTCGAACGTGAGCCGGGAGAGCGGCCCGTGGTCGAGTTGCTTGATCCAGATGTCGGAAGTCGGCTCTCCGGCAATCGCGACTGCCAGGCGAGTTCCGTCGGGCGAAAGGCTCATCCCGCCGTTGAAGGGCCGGTCGTAGGTCCAGCCGGAATCGACCAGTGAGGCGGCGCCCTGTCGCGTCACCCAGACCGGCCGCACCGTTTCCTTGACGTCCCGGGGTTCGCCGGCGAGGTACATCAGGGTGCCCGCACTCGAGACGTCATAGTCCACGGCATAGCCGAACGCGGTGGCCACCCCCGCGATCACGGGAACCGCGGGGCCAGTCGTCGCCAGCTTGTCCTGGTCGAACGGCACCGCTGCCATGGTGCCGTCGGAGCGCGCGATGAGGAGGTAACCGGCGGTCAGGTAGCGTGCGCGGAGACCGCGCTGGAGAATCTTGTACGCACCGGACTTGAAGTCGAGGACCGCGATCTCGCTCTCGTTGGGGCGCGTGGGCCCATACCAGACGGTGAACACCAGGCCCCGGTTGTTGGGAAGAACGTCGGGGCTGAGATGCGCGAACTCGTGTCGGGTGGTGTCGAGCGTGGTGCGCACCGTCGGAACTCCGCCAGTCGCCGGGACGCTGACGATGCCTCCGCCCCCGCTCCGGAATCCGCCCGCCGAGTAAATGACCCCATTCGGCCCCCATGCCGTCCCGCCGGGGGAAATCAGCGTATCGGTCACGACGGTCGGCGTCGACCCATCCACCGAGGCCGTCTTCAACACACCGGGAAAGACCGTGAAAGCCACCTGCTTCCCGTCCGGCGACCATGAAAGACCCTGCGCTCCATCCGTTCCGGCCAGCGGACGGGCGTGCAACTGGTCCCGATCCCGAATCCAGAGTTGCCGTGATCCGGCCGCCGCGCCACCGATGAACGCAAAGCGATTCCCGTCGGTGCTTACGGCGAGGACCTGCAGCCCGTTGGGGGGAATTGCCTCCGCCCCTGTCATTTCGAGGGCGTAACGCCGCACCGGCTCCTGGCGCTCGGTCCCGCCCCGGGACCAGAGCCAGAGCCCCGCGAGCAGTGTCAGCCCCCAGAGCGCCCACCCGCTCAGGGTGAGCGGAGTCCACCGGCGGGCTGGAGCGTAGGCCGAGCCAGACACAGAGGTCGTCCGCGAGGCGTACCCCGGGTCGGTGAGGGCCGCGCCGAACTCCGCGGCGGTGGCAAATCGATCCGCCGGCAGCTTTTCCAGTGACCGCTCGACTGCGGCCGCCACGTTGGGCGGCACCGAGCGGCGGTGCTTCGCGACCGGCGCGGCTTCCTCGGTCACGATCTTCATGATGATCTGCTGGGCCGAGGCACCGACGTGCGGCGGATTCCCCGTGAGCATTTCGTAGAGCACGCTGCCCAGTGAATAGACGTCGGACCGGGCGGTGATCTCCTTCTCGGCGGTTGCCTGCTCGGGGCTCATGTAGTGCGGCGTGCCGAGGGACATGCCGGTCTCGGTCATCCGGCCGCCCGCCGCGGCGCTGAGCGCGAGTGCGATCCCGAAGTCAGCCACCATCGGCCGGCCGTCGTGCAGTAGGATGTTTTCCGGCTTGATGTCGCGGTGGATCACGCCGTGGCGGTGCGCGTAATCGAGCGCGTCCGCCACCGCCACCGTGATCTTGACCGCCTCATCGATGCCGAGCTGGGTTTCACGGTCGAGCTTGGCGCGGAGCGTCTCGCCGTCGATGAACGGCATCACATAGTAGAGAAAGCCGTCGGCGGTGCCGGAATCAAAAAGAGGCAGGATGTGCGGATGCTGGAGCGCCGCCGTGGTCTTGATTTCCACCACGAAGCGGTCGGCGCCGATTACGGCGGCGAGCTCGGGCTTCAGGACCTTGAGCGCGACCTTGCGGTCGTGCTTCAGGTCCTGCGCCAGGTACACCGTGGCCATGCCGCCCTGGCCGAGCTCGCGCTCGATGCGGTACTTGTCAGCCAGCGCGGCGACGAGGCGGGGTGGCGGGTCAGCCATGCGTTTCACTCCGGACCATAGTCCGCCGGCGAATCAGGTAGTAACTAATGGACACCGCGATGAGCACGGCCATGCCCAGCGTTTCCTTCCGGGTGGAGTGGGCCAGGACCCAGAGCACCACCGCCGAGGCAAGCAGCGCCACCGTCGGGCCACCGGGTGCGCGAAAGCTCCCCGGCACCCAGGGGCGACCATACCGAAATTGCAGCGCGGCCAGGCAAACGGCCAGATAGGTCAGCAGCAGCGCCATGCTCGACAGCACGGCAAGCGCCTTGAAGCCGCCGGAGAGGGTGAGCAGAAGCGCAAACGCCGCGTACGAGATGATCGCGATCCACGGCGTGTGGAACCTGGGATGCACCTGGCCGACCGAGCGAGGCAGCATGCCATCCTCCGCCACGCTCAGGAACGCGCGCGGGCTGGCAATGATGTCCCCGGCCAGCACACCGAACCCGGCGACGGCGGTACAGGCCACGACCAGGCTCCGTCCCGCGCCGCCGGCGATGCGCTGCGCCACATCGGCGAGTGGCGTCGGGCTCCCCTGGGCCAGCTCGCTGCCGAGTACGCCCTGGGCAACGAACTGAAGCGCCACGTAGAGCAGCACGATGGCACCGGTGGCCCCGAGGATGGCACGAGGCACGGTCCGGGCGGGATCGCGGATCTCCCCGCTCGGCGTGAGCGCGCTCTCCACGCCGCCGAAGGCGAAGAAGAGGAGGAGCGTTCCGGCCCCCAGCTGCTGAATCGATGGCCACCCGGGCCACGCCAGATTGTGCCGCTGGACCGCGAACACCCCCACCGCCACCAGCAGTAGCAGCGGGAGAAGCTTGGCCACCGTCGCCGTCACAGCGACCCGCGCACCCTGTCGCACGCCCCGGACATTCACGGCGGCCAGGCCACTGAACAGCACGATGAAGGCAAGGGTACGTGCCATTCCTCCGGACAGCGCGGGAAACGGGGTGGCCAGGGCGTCCATCATCACGTGGGCAATGGCGGCGTCCGACCCCGCGCAGTAGGCGAGGGAAAAGACGACCCACGTCACGAAGCCGGCCATTGGCCCGAATGCCTCCTCCACATATACGACTGCGCCGCCTGATCGGGTGACCTGGCTCCCGACTTCGGCAAAACAGGTGAGGACAAGGAGGACAAGCGCGCCGCAGACGAGATAGGCGAGGAGCGCGGCGGGGCCCAGGATGACCGCCACCACCGCCGGCAGGGCGAAGATCCCGGCCCCGATGGTGAGGTTGACGGCGTTGGCGCCGAGGGTCCAGGGGCCGATGGCGCGGACGAGCGATTGCTCGGCGTCGCGCGACTCCCCTGCGGGGGCGCCACTCACTTCTTCACCTTCGCCCTGAGCTCGTCGAACCAGTTCTCCACGTACACGACCTGCTCCCTCGACGCGTCGTCGAATTCCCGGATCATCAGGAAACGTCGGTCGTCGGGCGACACGTCATACTGCGGGCGATTCCTCGCGCCCCGAAACCCGGCCACCGAAAAGAGCGCGTGGGGAGCCCCGGGAGTGAAGGCGGCACCGGGCTGCACATTGACGGCCATGAGGTTGCCGCCGCTCTTGTAGAACAGTTCGCGGCCGCTATGGGCCCAGCGCGGCTCGGTGCCGCCACCGGTCGAGATGAGCCGGGACGAACTCATCCCAGGGAAGGGGGCCACATAGACCTCGGCGCGCCCGGTCGCGTCGGACGCATACGCCAGCCACCGGCCGTCCGGCGAGAGCGCGGCCTGCATGGTGACGCTCTTGTCGGTCAGCAGCGGAATGAGGGCGGTGTCTCCGGTGAGGTGACGGGCGTAGATGTTCGAGCTGGTTCCCGGTTCGTCCGACCGCACGACCAGCCACTGCCCATCGCGGGAGAGTTCCGCTTCCCAAAGGCCGTAGGTGTGCCGCAAGAGGAGTTCCGCCGGGGCGCTGCCATCCACGCGCATCCGGTACACGTCGTAGGCGTCCTGATCCGCTCCCCCGCGGGTATTGGACACGTATGCGACCGAGCGACCGTCGGGCGACCAGGTGGGCCGCCAATTGACCGTGCCGTCCTGCGTCAGCTTCTGTCGCGTGCCGTCGGACCGGCGAATCCAGAGCTGGGTCGGTCCGTCCCGGACGCTCACCGCCAGCGCCGTCCCGTCCGGAGAAAGGGCGGGGTAATCGAAATCCCCGTGCCAGGTTGTGTCGACGGGCACGCTGCTGCCGTCCCGCGAGACCCACCGGAGCTCGGATGGCGTCTGCGCGCCCGCGGTGACCGAGTAGAGCAGGCTTCCCGACGCCGACAGCGCCAGGGCAGTCGGCACGACATCCTCGATGACCGGGATGGCACTGGTCGTGAGCGCGAGCTTCTTCGCATCGAATCCGGCCGCAAACAGGCCGCCAGCCCGGTCGGTATACAGCAACTGCCCGGTGGGGGCGTACCAGGCGCCTGCGGCGTCTGGTACGATCAACCGGGCGCTGTCGGCCGCAAAGTCGAACAGATACACGGCGGATTCGAGGGCGCAGTTCCCCGGACAATAGGTGACGAGGACTCCCCTGCTTCCCGGCAGGGGGGAAATCGCCAGGGCCAGCAGCCGGCGCTGGGAGCTGTCCGGCTGGAGCGGTGAACTCGGCCCTCCATTCTCGGACACCCTTCGTAATTTGTCCGACCTTCCGGCATACACGATCGTACCGTCATCCAGCCACGCGGCGGCGATCTGGATCGTGTTGATGTCCTCGGCAAGCGTGATCGAGCCCCCGCCAGCGACCGGCACCTTCCGGAGCTTTCCATCGATCGTGACATATCCGACCCAGACACCGTCTGGAGAGAAGAACGGTGACACCGCGCCGTCGGTGCCGGCCAGTGGGGCGGGCTCGCGCTCGTTCTGGAGCTTCCGCATCAGGTGGTAGGCACCGCCAGCCGAATCGGAAAAAACGATGCTCGAGGCATCGGGCGCGATGGCGGCCTGGCTCGCGAGCCGTTCCCGCCCCGGTGCGAGGACGCCCCCGAACGAGTATTGCCAGAGGACCACCCGCTGGCGGCTCGTCGGGGCGGCCGGCGCCGGGCGCAGCCAGCCCCAGAGTGCAATCGCAAGCAGCACTGCACCGATGAGAGCAAACCCAGCGAGCGCGCGGCGCGGAGTCGCGGCTGTGCCGACCTGACGATGCGCTCCCGCGGTGGAGGCACCGATAGAGGCGAATCCCGGGTTGCCCAGCGCGGCGCCGAACTCCGCTGCCGTCGCAAACCGGTCAGCCGGCAGCTTCTCCAGCGACTTGGCCACGGCGTCCGCGATGTTCTGCGGGACCGCCTTCCGCAGCTTGGTGACTGGTGCCGCCTCCTCGGTCACGATCTTCATGATGATCTGCTGCGCCGAGGCGCCCACGTGGGGCGGATTCCCGGTCAGCATCTCGTACAGCACGCTCCCGAGCGAATAGATGTCGGAGCGGGCGGTGATGAGCTTTTCCGCCGTGGCCTGCTCCGGGCTCATGTAGTGCGGAGTACCGAGGCTCATGCCCGTCTCGGTCATCCGGCCGCCGGCGGCGGCGGAGAGCGCCAGCGCGATGCCGAAGTCGGCCACCATCGGCCGACCGTCGTGGAGCAGGATGTTCTCCGGCTTGATGTCCCGATGGATGACGCCGTGGCGGTGGGCGTAGTCCAGGGCGTCGGCCACCGCCACCGTGATCCGGACTGATTCGTCGATCCCCAGCTGCGTCTCGCGGTCGAGCTTGGCACGGAGCGTCTCGCCGTCGATGAACGGCATCACGTAGTAGAGGAAGCCGTCGGCGGTGCCGGAATCGAAGAGCGGCAGGATATGGGGATGCTGCAGTGCGGCCGTGGTCTTGATCTCGACCACGAAGCGCTCGGCGCCGATCACGGCGGCCAGCTCGGGCTTCAAGACCTTGAGCGCCACCTTGCGGTCGTGCTTCAGGTCCTGGGCCAGATATACCGTGGCCATCCCGCCCTGGCCCAGTTCGCGCTCGAGTAGATAGCGGCCCGCCAGCGCGGCGGCGAGGCGATCGGGAATAGGGGTCACTTCGACGCCTTGCTGAGCTGCTCGAGCTCGACCCGCCAGTTGAAGATGACGTTCACGCTGTTCGCGTCGGCCCCGCCGGCGGCCACCATGAGGAAGCGCTTCCCGTCGGGATGGACGTCATAGCTGCGGTGGTAGTCCTGCATGGCGAAGCCAGTGGCGGTGAACAACAGCTTGGGCACCCCATGGGAGAACAGCTTCCCCGTAGTGACAGGGACGGTATACATCTCCCCGCGGGGGCTCCGAAAAAAGAGTTCGCGGCCGTCGTGGCTCCACACCGGCTCCTGGCCGCCACCCACCGAGATCACGAACCGCGCCGAGTCCACGCTTGGAAACGGCCGCACATACACCTCGGGGCCGCCCGATTCCAGCGACACGTAGGCCAGCCACTTCCCGTCCGGCGAAAGGGTCATGGCGTAGTTGTCAAACTTGGATTGCACCAGGGGCCGTGGAGCGCTGTCAACGCCGTTCGTGAGCACGAGCAGGTGGCGGGTCCCCGATCCGGTGCCCTGTGAGCGGAGCAGGGTGTACTTCCCCTGCGGGTCGAAGGCGATCTCGTCGGCCTCGACCGTGCCCGGATACGCCGCCGTCGCGCTGTCGCTGCCGTCGGCCCGGCGGATCCACCCCGTCCTCTTGTTCTTGCGGGTGCCGAGGTAGGCGACCCGCCGACCGTCGGGTGTCCACACCGGCCGGTCGGCATTCTCGACATCGAACGAAAGGCGAATCAGGGTGCCGGTGGACAGCTGCTTGACCCAGATCTGGTTGTCCCCCGACTCGCTCCGCGTCAGCGCGATTTCTCCTGCGTCTGGCGACAGCGCCACGTCCAACCCCACCTGCTTGAGCGTCGTGTCGATCAAGGTTCGCTGCCCGGTCCGGTCCACCCAGGCGAGGCCCCCGTTGCCTCCCGCCGCCGGCTGATAGACCAGCATGCCGGTCTCCGAGACGGCGAACTGGACCGTGCCGTTGGTGGCCTCGGCCTGGACTCCATCCAGTACCAGCACGGGCGTGCCCGTGAGTTTGCCTCGGCGCACGTCGAACGGCGCGACCAGGACCCTCCCGTTCGAGGCGCCGATCGCCAGGTATCCCGGCGCCACGTACCGCGCGTACGACCCGGCGGTAAGATCGGTCACGGCGCCGGTTGAGAGGTTCACCAGGCCAATGTGATTGGACGCGATCGAGCCGAGCCACAACATGACGATGGCGCTCTTGCTTCCCGGCAGGACGTTGGGGAAGTCGTGCTCCTGGACGCCCGAGGTGGAGTCGGGATGCGAGATGTGCGTAATCGCGCCGCCGGTCGAGGCGACCCGGGCGAGCCCGCGATTGACGTGGGTGAAGACGATCTGGCCGTCGTCCCCCCAGTCGCCCCCGCCATACGGGGCCACCGAATCGGGGACGAGAGTCCGGGCCACGCCGCCGGCGACCGGGATCACCTTCATGGCAGCGCCGCCGCCGCTGACGGTGAAGAACCCGATCGAGGCGCCGTCCGGGGAGAAGAAGGGGTCGAAGGCACCCTTGGTGTCCGGGAGCTTGCGGGCGGCAGGCTGGTCGATTTCCCGAACCCAGAGCGCATTGTCGTTTCCCTCGGGACCGACGAAGGCGATTCGCCGCCCCGATGGGGAGACCGCCAGGCGCACATCGCTGATCGACCGGACGACCGCGCTGTCCCCGAGGGCCAGCGACGCCTTGACCACCTCGTGGGGACCGACGCTGCCCGGACTCTTCCCCCGCCCGCCGATCAGGATGCCGATGGCGAGGGCCACCAGCGCGAGTGCGCCCGCGAGCACCCAGTTCCGCCGCTTGACGACGACCGCCGGCTGCATGCTGGTACGTGCTGTCGTGGTGGTCGGGTTTGCCAATGCCGCCGCGAACTCGGCGGCGGTGCCGAAGCGGTCGGCGGGAAGCTTTTCGAGCGCAGTAAAGACCGCGGCCTCGACGCCGGGCGGGATCGTCTTCCGCTGGCCGGTGAGGGTGCGCGGCTCCTCGGTCATGACCCGGGCGATGATGGCCTGCGCGGTCGGACCCATGAACGGCGGCTCGCCCACCAGCATCTCGTAGAGCACGCAGCCCAGCGCGTACACGTCGCTCCGCGCGGAAATCTCCCGCTCCCCCATCGCCTGCTCGGGGCTCATGTAGTGTGGCGTGCCGAGGCTCATGCCGGTTTCCGTCATCCGGGTGCCGCCGGCCTTGCTGGCCGCGAGCGCGATGCCGAAGTCGGCCACGAGGGCGGAGCCGTCGTGCAGCAGGATGTTCTCCGGCTTGATGTCCCGGTGGATCACGTTGTGCCGGTGGGCGTAATCGAGGGCGCTCGCCACCTCGCTCGCAATGCGGACCGCATCGGCCACCGGGAGCTGCTGCTCGCGGGTGATCCGGTCGCGGACTGTTTCTCCCTGCACGTACGGCATCACGTAGAACAGGAAGCCGTCGGCCTCACCCGAGTCATGCAGCGGCAGGATGTGTGGGTGCTGCAGGTTGGCGGTGGTCTTGATCTCGGAAAGGAACCGCTCGGCGCCGATCACGGCCGCAAGCTCGGGTCGCAGCACCTTGATGGCCACCTGACGGTCGTGCTTGAGGTCCTGCGCCAGGTACACCGTGGCCATGCCGCCCGCACCGAGCTCGCGCTCGATGCGGTACTTGTCGGCGAGCGCGGCGGACAGGCGGGGCAACTGGTCAGTCAATCTGGTTTCCTCTAATCATCCTATTTCTTCCCCATCTTCGCCTTGAGTTCCGTGAACCAGTTGTCCACCACCACCAGTTGTCCGGCGCCCGGCGCCTGGTTGACCGCCGCGAGGCGCACCATCAGGAACTTCTTGTCGTCTGGGGTGAGATCGTACAGCGGCACGACGGCGGAGGCGATCAGGCCCGAGCCGAGGGGGAAGAGTCTGCTGGGAGCGCCCGGCGCGAAGGTCGGTCCCGGCGTCACCGGCGCCACCATCATGTCGCCCGACGGTGCCTCGTAGAACAGCTCACGGCCGCTATGCGACCAGTGTGCGGCCGAACCACCCGTCGTCGAGATCTGCCAGCGACCCCCGGCGGTGTTCGGAAATGGCCGGACGAAGATCTCGCTGCGTCCCGACTCATTCGACGTGTACGCCAGCCACTTTCCGTCGGGCGAGAGCGCCGGACCTTCCTCATTGAATCGATCGGTCAGGAGCGGGGTGGCGACGGTATCCCGCCCGGGGCGGACGGCGTACACGTCCCGGTTGCCGCTGTCCGCGTTGATGCGGTAGATCAGCCATTGCCCATCGTTCGAAAGGAACGCCTCAGCAATGGCCCGACCAGGCACCCGCCAGACCAATTGAGCGGCGGCGCTGCCGTCCGCCTTCTTCTTCCACACAGCGGCCGGTCCGCTGTCCACGATCGCGGTGTAGATCACGGACTGCCCATCCGGCGTCCATCGCGGCCGGACGGCGGCTTGGGTTTCGAAGGTGAGCCGAGAGAGCGGACCGGAGGGGAGCTGCTTGATCCAGATGTCGGGTGCGGCCGTGCCAATGACGTCGAGGGCGACCCGAGCCCCGTTCGGGGAGAGGGTGAGCGAAAGATTGGCCGATGGGTTGTAGGTCAATGCTGGGTTGAGTGGCGTGATCCCGCCCTCCCGACTGACCCACACCATCTCCGCGACTCCACCGCCGCTCGAGGCCAGTCCCGGCACATAGGCCAGCGTGCCAGTCGGCGAGATGGCGAGATCCGCCGAGCCGAAGGGCTTCGTCATCACCCCTTCGAAGAGAGGCACGGCGGGCCCCGTCATCTTGAACTTGTCCTGGTCGAACGGCGCCGCCAGCACCGCCCCGTCCGCCCGCAGGAACACGAGGTATCCAGGGGCCACGTATCGCGCGAGCAGTCCCTTGGTCAGGATGTGCCGCACGCGGGTCTTGAAGTCGAAGGCCACGATGTCGAAGTCCGTCGGGTCCGAATTCCGGCGGGAGCGGTAAAGCAGCCCCTTGCCGTTCGGCAACGCCGCAGGCCAGGCGTGCCCGGTCTCGTGCGTGATCGTGTCCAGGGGAATGAACAACTCGGGCGTGCCGCCGTCCGCCTGGATACGGCTGAGACCGCCGGGTGTGTCAAAGTAGATCCACCCGCCGGGGCCCCACGTCCCGCCGCCCCCTGCTCCTGCGCCTGGATTGGCCAGCGTGATGGGCGGGCCGCCGGTCACCGGGACGACCTTCAGCTGCACGTTGAGCGTCGCGGAGAAGCCGATGCGCTGACCGTCGGGGGAGAAATACGGAGTCTGGGCGCCCAGCGTACCGGCCAGCGGTGTCGCCTCCAGCTTGTCGCGCTCCCGGATCCAGAGCTGATCGCCCCCTTCGCCCGGCCCGACGTACACGATGCGGCTTCCGTCGGGGGAGATGGCGAGGTTGACGCCAAGCACCCCCTGCCGCATCGCCTGGTCGGGGGGGAGGCCCATGCTGTACCGGACCACGGGTGCCAGCGGCTTCGGGCGGAGCCACCCCCACGCGGCGAGGGCAGCGAAGAGCGCCGCCGCACCGGCCAGTGCACCGATCATCCTGCGGGTACGGAGGGAGGTTCGGCCCGCCCCACCGCCGACGCCACTCGCCATGGTGGTGCGGGGCGCGTAGTTCACATCGCCAAGAGCTGCGGCAAACTCCGCCGCCGAGCCGAAACGGTCGGCCGGGAGTTTTTCCAGCGCCGTGAGCACCGCCGCCTCGACTTGCGGCGGGATCGTGTGCCGCTGGCCGACGAGCGAGCGCGGGTGCTCGGTCACTACCCGCGCCACGATGGCCTGCGCGGTCGAGCCGGTGAACGGTGGATCGCCGGTCAGCATCTCGTAGAGCACGCAGCCCAGGGCGTACACGTCAGAGCGCGCCGTGATCTCCCGCTCGCCCATGGCCTGCTCGGGGCTCATGTAGTGCGGCGTGCCGAGGCTCATGCCGGTCTCGGTCATCCGGGTGCCGGCGGTGCTCACCGCCAGCGCGATGCCGAAGTCCGCCACCAGGGCGGAGCCGTCGTGGAGCAGGATGTTTTCGGGCTTGATGTCGCGGTGGATGACGCCGTGGCGGTGCGCGTAGTCGAGCGCCGAGGCGGCCTCGGTGGCAATACGCACCGCGTCGGCCACCGGCAGCTGCTTTTCCCGGCTGATCCGGTCGCGGACGGTTTCGCCCTCAACGAACGGCATGACATAGTAGAGGAGCCCATCGGCGTCCCCGGAGTCAATGAGCCCGAGGATGTGCGGATGCTGCAGATTGGCGGTGGTCTTGATCTCGGCCAGGAAGCGCTCGGCGCCGATGACGGCACCGAGTTCGGGACGCAGGACCTTCACCGCGACCTTGCGATCGTGCTTGATGTCGTGGGCCAGGTAGACGGTGGCCATGCCGCCGGCCCCGAGTTCTCGCTCGAATCGATAGCGGTCGGAGAGCGAATCGACGAGCTTGGGAGGAATCAGGGGCACGACAACGTCCTCCCAAGGGGGTCCGGCGAGGGCCAAATCGATGGACTGGAACACATTAGAGTGCGCTTCAAAGGCACCGAGGGCAAGGGGCCCGGTTGGCGGTCCCGGGCCGATGACGCCAGATTCCCAAGCTGCTGCCCCGTCCGACCTTAGCCCGGAGCTCCGGATGTCCCGTCTCTGCACCGCCTGTCTCGTGCTTCTGCTCGCTGCCGCCGGTCCCCTCGGCGCCCAGATCCCCACCGCGGAATACGCCGCCAGGCGCGACACGGTGGCCGCACATCTGGCCGATGGCGTGCTCCTCTCCTTCGGCGCCGGCGAGTCGATGACCGACGAGGCCGACTTCCATCAGCTCCCCGCCTTCGAGTACCTGACCGGCTACCGGCGACAGAACGCCGTCTTCGTCATGGCGGTGCGAGCCGGCCATATCACCTACCAGATGCTCTTCGAGCCGCCCATCGATCCGCGCCGGGCGCTCTACGACGGATTCGCTCCCGATTCCGCCGACCTCGAGCATCAGACCGGCCTTGGGCTCCGAAACCGCGACCAGCTGCGGGGCGTCATGGACGCCGTGGCCGGCCGCGGTACCCTCTGGACGGTGACCGACGCCCACAGCCGGGACTACCGCACCACCGATTCCCTGAGCGCGGAGCGGTATTTCGTGCAGCAGTTCTGGGCGGCGCATCCGGGCGTCACGGTGAGGAGCGCCGACCCGCTGCTCGATTCCCTGATGGTGGTCAAGAGCCCGGCGGAAATTGCGCTCCTCCGGAAAGCGGTGGACATCTCCGCCATGGGAGAACTCGCCGCCATGAAGGCGGTGCATCCGGGGGTCAACGAAGGCCAGATCCACGCCCTCACCGACTACACCTTCCGGATGGCGGGCGCTTCGGGCGCTTCGTTCCGCGCCATCATCGGCTCCGGGCCCAATTCCACGAGCTACCACTATCGCGCCAACGACCGCGTCATGGCGGCGGGCGAGGTGGTCGTGATGGACATGGGCGCCCTCTACGACGGCTACGCCGGCGACGTGACGCGCACCATCCCGGTCAACGGCACCTACACCGCCGACCAGGCGGCCATCTACACCATCGTCCGCTCGTCGCAGCTCGCCGCGGAGCGCGAGGCCCGGCCCGGCGCGCCGGTCCGGACCGGCGAATCGGCCATTCGCGCCATCATGTCCACGGAACTGGCCAAACTCGGCCTGACCGAGGGGCCCGACGCCACCTTCGATCCGCCCTGGGCGGACGCAGCGCGCTGCCAGCGGGTGCCGGTGGTGTGCACCCAGGCCTTCCTCTACATGGCGCACGGGCCCGGACACGGCATCGGGCTCGAGGTGCACGATGCCGGCGGCTATTCCTACTCGCCGACCGGCAACTTCCAGCTGAACGAGGTGTTCACCATCGAGCCGGGGGTGTACATCAGCACGGCGCTGCTCGACATGCTGGCCGACACGCCCAGGAACCGCGCGTTCATCGCCAAGGTGCGACCGATGGTGGAGCGGTACAACCACATCGGCATCCGAATCGAGGACGACTACCTGATCACGGCCAACGGAGTGGAATGGCTGTCGAAGGCGCCGAGGGAGATCAGCGAGATCCAGGCGATCATGCAGGCCGCCGCGAAGGCGCGTCGGAGCGGCCGGTAGGGGTCAGTTCCGCGCGGCGAGCCAGCTCTGCCGGAATTTCACCATGTCGTCGGTGACCGGGAGGCCGGCCTCCTCGTAGGTCACGACCTCGAGGCGCGTGTCGACACCCATCGTCACGTTGATGGTGCTCTGGCGACCGCGTCCCCGGTACGTCACCGGAATGACGTCGCCGGGCTTGTGGGCCGCGCGGACCGCCTGCCAGGTGCTGTCGGACGTCAGCGGGCTGCCGTCGAGCGTGAGGATCACGTCGCCGGCGTCGAGTCCGGCCTGGTAGAGCGGTGAGCCGATCAGGGTCGGCGCCGCGATCTTGCCGCCCGCGGTGTCGATCTGCATGCGGACCGGGCCGAGCCACGCGGCGTCGGGGCTCCGGGGCCGAAGCAGCAGGCCGGCCTGGGTAAGGAGGCCCGCCATGTCCGGGACCTCTCGACCAAGCACGTACTTCGCGAAGAAGTCATCCGCAAACGCCTGCTTGCCGGAATACTCGCCCAGTGTCGCCTGGAGGTCCTGCAGGGTGTACGGCACCTCGGACTGGCCGTACTTGACCCACATCATCCGCATGTAGCCGTCGAGGGGCTTCCCGAATTCCTTCCGGAGCGACAGGTCGAGCGCCAGCCCGAGCACCGAGCCCCAGGTGTAATACGAGATGAATGTGTTGTCCTCGTTGGTCGGATCGATCGAGGTGGCGGCGTCGACGAACGGCGCCTGCTGGCTCATCTCCACCGGGCTGGCGAACTGGCGGCCGGGATCGTTGATGACGGCGTTGACGCCGCCCGAGAGCCCGTGCGCGTACTCCTGGAGCGACGTGATCTCCGCGCGCCGGAGGAAGAGCGGCCCGTAGTAACTGGTGAACCCCTCCGCAAACCAGAGCTCTCCCGACATGTTGGCGCGCGTGAAGTCGAAGGGCTCCAGCGAACGGGGCCGGATGCGCTCCACGTTCCAGGAGTGGAAATATTCATGCGCCACGGTGCCGATGAGGGCCATGGCGCTGGTGTTGAGCGAACGTGAGGAGGTGATGATGGTCGAGTTGCGGTGTTCCATGCCGTCGCCCGACGCCCAGGGCAGGTAGTCGGCGATGAACGTGTAGTTCCCGACGTCGTATCGCGGCGTCACCCCGAACACGGCGATCTCCTGCTGGACCACCTTCTTCATCATCGCGACGTAGCTGTCCAGCTCGGCGTCGGTGCCGGTGTGGTGCAGCGCGATGCGGACCGGGAAGGTCCCCGCCACCGTCGTCACCGTCCATTCACGCGTCGCGTAGTCGCTCAGCTCGACCGGGCTGTCCATGAAATACTGCAGGTTGGGCGCGGTGAAGCGGAAGGGATCGGTGGTGGGAAAGAGCTGCGTCGCCGCCCGCCACTTCGAGCCCGCCGGCGCGTGGAACGCCACCGACATCGGCCACGTCTCCAGCCCGCGCACCCAGACGAAGCTGGCCGGCATGTCGAGGTGGGCATGGGTCTCGTCCACCTGGGAATAGGTGCCGTCGGCCCGGTCGGCATACAGAGTATAGGTGAAGCGGACGAGCCCACTGTGCCCCGCCACCTGCCAGGAATACGGATCGGGCCGGGTGATGGTGAGGGGGTGCCCCTGCCCGTCCTCGGCGCGCACGCTGTAGACGTTCTTGGCGAACTCATGGAGCGCGTACCGGCCCGGTGAGGAGCGGCTCATCTGGAACACCGCCGGCCGCCGGGGCAGGTTGCCCACCGTCAGGGTGACCTCGGCCTCGTGGTGCACCGCGTTGGGAAACGTGACCTCATAGCGCAACTCCTGCGCAGCCAGAGGGGCCGACGCGAGCAGCGCGAAGGCCCCTGGAGCGACGAGGCGAAGGACCCGTCGGGTCGAGATCATTGCCATGTGGCGGGTACGACCTCCGGCTTGGTGGCGGTGATGTCGGCGCCAGCCGGCGTATGCTGCAGGATCCGCTGGCGGATGCCCCGAAGCTCCCGGAACCCGACCAATTGCTTCGCGTCTTCGTCCCAGAGGGTGAGCCGAAGCGTGGCGACGCTCTTCCAGAGCGAGAGGCGAGTCACCTGACGGAGCTCCGGGTGGTTGTCGTAGGCCCGTTGCAGCTCGTAGTTCGGGATCCGGCTCGCGATGTGGTGAATGTGGTGGAGGCCGATGCTGGCGGTGGCCCACTGGAGCGGCTTCGGCATCGTCAGGTGCGACGCCCCTTCGAGGCCGGCGGCGAAATAGTTCCACGCCTCACGATAGCGCCAGTAGGTATCCTCGTACTGGTGCTGCACGTAGAAGAGGAACACGCCGATCGAGCCGGCGATGAGCGTGATGGGGAGCTGCACCATCAGGAAGCGGTCCCAGCCGAGGGTCCAGCACATGAGCAGGATCACCGCCGCCAGCGCCACGTTGGTGAGCTGCACGCCGATCTGCTCGCGCTTCCAGCCCTTGGGGACGTCGAGCGGGAGCCGGTGCTTGAGGACGAACTGCCAGGTCGGCCCGACCAGGAGGAGCACGGCGGGGTGCCGGTAGATCCGGTACATGACGCGCTTCATGCGGGGACGGCTCAGGTACTCCCGGACGGTGAGGGTGTCGATATCACCGAGCCCTCGGACGTCGAGGTTGCCGCTGGTGGCGTGATGGATGGCGTGGGTGCGGCGCCAGTAGGCATACGGCACCAGGGTGAAGACGCCGAGCACGCCACCGGTCAGGTTGTTGAGCTTCTGCGAGCGGAAGAAGGAACCGTGGCCGCAGTCGTGCTGCAGCATGAAGAGCCGGACCACCATCATTGCGGCGGGAACGGCCAGGAGCAGGGTGAGCCAGTAGCCGACCTTGAGGCTCCAGACAGCGCCGAACCAGAAGGCGGCGAGGAGGAGGGCGGTGGTGGCCAGCTGAAAGACGCTTTTCCACCCCACCGGACGGCGGTAGGGGGCGAGCATCGCGTTCCAGTCAATGGACTTCGGAGTCGTCTCGGCGGTGGAATCAGCCGGCGGCGGCGTATCGGTCATCGGATATCCTTGTGGGGCCTGGGGGCGGCCGTGCTCAAATATACCGTCACAGCAGGGTTCGTGCCCCATATGTGACCGATGGCGGGGCAATGGGTCCCCCGCATATCCATGGCACGACACGAGTTGTGCGTCGGCGTAAACGCAGATCTTCCCGTCCACTCCCTGAAACCCCCGCGTCCCGCGCGTCGTCAGGCCGAACACCTCCATCGGAGCTCTCCGCGTGATCCGCTCAGTGGTGTTGTGCCTCCTGGCAGGGAGCTCGGTGCTGGCCGCCCAAGCCGAGGCCCCGCCCAACGTGGCCGGCTGGCGGGCCGATCTCCAGGTGCTCGCGAAGGAGCTCCCTGCCCGCCACCCGGCGCCCTTCCGGAACATCACTGAGGCGCAGTGGGATTCCGCCGTCGCCAGCCTCGATCGGCGTCTCCCATCGTTCAATCAGGACCAGACCCTCGTCGCCTTCTTCCAGCTCGTGGCGCTGCCGGCCGACGCGCACACCACGGTCCAGCCCGACCCGGCGCGCCCGCTCCACTACTACCCGATCGAACTCTACTCCTTCGAAGACGGCCTCTTCGTGCGCCGCGCCGACTCGGCCCACGCCGCACTCGTCGGCGCCCGAGTGATCCGCCTCGGCAACGCCAGCGCCGAGGAGGCCATGACACGGGTGGCGACCATCATCCCGCACGAGAACGACTGGTGGGTGCGGGCCTGGGGCCCGTTCTGGCTCACGACCGCGGAGATGGACCATGGACTGGGCCTCGCCACGGACCCCAGCCGCCTCACGCTCGTGGTGGAGCGCGCCGGCCAATTCGACACCGTCGTCGTCGCTCCCGCAGGCTCGATGGCGCACGGCGACGGCGGCGCCGTGGACATGAGCCAGTGGGTGTCGATGCGCGCCGCCCCGGCGCCTCTCACGGAGCAGCAGCCCGACCGTCTCTTCTGGTGGACCTGGCTGCCGGAGTCGCGCACGCTCTACGCGGCGATGCGCGGTGTCGTGCCGGCACCCAACTCCGCCACCAACCGCAGCCAGTGGAACCAGTTCTTCGCCCTGGCGGATTCCCTCCAGCCGGCGCGGACGATTCTCGACATCCGGGAGAATCTCGGCGGCAACGGCGGGCTCAACCGGTACCCGGTGCAGCAGATTCTGCGGCGGGCCTGGCTCGACAAGCCCGACCGGCTCTTCGTGATCATCGGCCGCCGCACCTTTTCCGCGGGGCAGCAGTTTGCCAACCTGCTCGAGGCCTGGACCCAGGCCACCTTCGTGGGCGAACCCACCGGCCAACAGCCGAGCCAGTACGGCGATCACCGCCCACTGGTGCTGCCCAACAGCCACCTCACCGTCGAGATCTCCACCGTCTTCCACCAGGCGCCCAACGAGTTCGACCGCCGGGCGTTCGTGCCTCCGGCGGTGTACGCACCGCTCACCTCCGACGCGTACCGCCGCGGAGAAGACCCCGCGTTCGTCGCCGTCATGTCCTGGAAGGCCGGCCCCGCGGTCGCCGACGACTTCTCGGCGGCCGTCACGCGCGGCGACTCGGCGGGCGCCGAGCAGCTGCTCCGCACCGCGCAGGGAAACACCGCCAACCGCTACCGGAGCCTCGAGGCGGAAATCAACGCGCTGGGCTACCGGCTGCTGGCCAGTGGCGACGTGACGCAGGCGGTCACGGTCCTCCGCATCAACACCCTCGTCTACCCCAATTCCGCCAACGCGTTCGACAGCCTCGGCGAGGTGCTGCTGGCCGCCGGGCAGCGCGAGGCCGGTATCGCGTCCTATCGCCACGCGCTTCAGATCGATCCGACCTTCCCGCCCTCCAGGCAGGCGCTGCAACGGCTTGGCGTTGAGTAGCAACGCAACGGGCCTCCGATCGCTCGGAGGCCCATGCGCCTGCGCCCGCGTCGTTCCGATCAGTTGACGCTGTAGCCCTTTCCGGTCAGGCATGCAGTCATGGCCCGCGCAAACGCGGCGTCCTGCTGCTGGCCCTTCTCCTTGGCCGCCTGGGCACCGTACATGGCCGCCTCCTGCTCCGCCTGCTTGCGTGCACGGCGTCCGGCCAGGAGGCCCACCGTCGCGCCGATCGCCGCCCCCTCGCCGGTGTTGCCGGCGATGGCGCCGATGGCCGTCCCGGCCACCGCTCCCTTTGCTCCGCCGACCACGGCTGCACCCTTCGTGGCAGAGTCCATCTTCGCCATGTACACCTTGGCGGCCGAGTCGGCGTTCGGCCCGGGACCCATCGGGTTGACGCCGGTCTGTGCCGCCGCCCAGTTGTAGCAGGCTGCCTCGTCGGCCGACTGCTGTGCTGTGCTCTGGCCCTTGGCGGGGAACACGTACAGCCCGAGCTGCGAGGAGAGGGTCGGGGCGTTGGCCGAGGTGGCTTGTTCCGCCGGCGTCTGCGCCGAGGCGCGGCCCGCGATGACGAGCAGGGCCAGCACCAGCGACGAAAGAATCCGAGTACGCATTGCAAGTGCTCCTGGTCCGAGTATGGTCAACTTGAATCGCATGCCCGTGCTCTATCGCCGGCCCCCGCCGCCGTGGTACCCGCCGCCTCCACCACCCCCGCCGCCATAGCCACGATTGTAGTTGGCGCTGCTGGCCGATCGGGTATCACCCGCACCGGTCGCGTTGGCCTGGCTGTTCGCCTGCTGCTTCTGCTCGTCGCTCATGTTGGCGTTCTGCCACCCGCCGCTCGATGAGGGCTGCTGCCAGCCGCTCGGCGTGCTCTTGTAGACGTTGCCGTCGTCTTCCGCGTAGACGTTGTTCCCGGCGTGGGCCACGTAATTGCCGTCGGACCCCATCGCCCCCACCGATTCCGCCTGGCCGGTGTTCGGGTTGTATGCGACGCCCTTGGTGGCCGAGACCTGCTGGCCGGTGTAGGCGTTGCCCTGTGTGGTGTGCACGCCGGCCGCGGCGGCCCCCGTCTGGTTGTTGTAGGCGGCGCCCGCGCTCTGCGAAGCGTAGTTGCCGGTGTAGGCATTGGCTTCCGTGTTGCGCGCCCCGGCGGTGGACGTACCGGTCATCGAGTTGTAGGACTGCTCCGTCTGATGCGCATAGGCATTGCCGGTGTAGGCGTTGTAGCCGCCGGAGGTGCGGCTCACCGCGCTGGTGGAGCCGTACTGGTGGTACACGTTGCCGGTGGTACCGGCCGCGCCGCCCGGGCCGTAGTAGGCCGCCCCGCCATACGGGCCGTAGGCGTAGCCATGGTAGGGCGAGTACGCTCCGTAGTACGGCATCGGGGCGTAGCCATAGTGGTAGTACGAGGAGCCTGCGGCATACCCCAGGGCGAAGGCGAACGCCCAGCCGGCGTAGGGCGAGTAGGTCATGGTCGCGCCGTACCCGTAGGTCGCCGGCGGCGGGTAATACACGGTGCCCACGTAGGCCGGGTAGGCGTACCCGGTGCCGTAGACCACTGTCCCGTACGGTGTGACGTACGCTCCGTAGTAGCCGGGCGTGTATCCCACGTAGACGACCGTGCTCGTCGCGCCGTACACCTTCACGTACGTGACGTAGTAGAGCGGGGAGCTGGGCGGGATCGAGTAGATCGTCGCCGGCACGGAGGTGGCCACGGACCAGGGGCCGTTCGCGGACGGTCCCGTGAACCAGATCCCGCTCTGCAGGGCGTACCAGGAGGTCCCGCTCACCATGATGACCGCGGTGCCGGTGTTCACGACATACTGCAGGGGCGTGCCGGCGATGGCCTCGACCTGCGGGGTGCCTCCGTCATAGACCGGCTGGTCCAGCTTGGCGGAGTCGCGATACACGGTGGCCGTCTGGGGCACCTGGTTCTCGATCACTGCCTCCTGGGCCTGCGGCGTGCCCGGGACTGAGGCGAGGACATTTTCCATGGGGCTGTCATACGGAATTTGCGCGAACTCGCCCGGGAGTTGATCGGAAGGCACGAAGGTCCAGGGGCCCTTGGTCGAGGGCGCGCTGAACCAGCGTCCAGACAGCAGCACGTAGGCGGTCTGGGTGTTGACCTCCTCGAAGACATCCATGTTGGTGTTTGTGATGTACAGGAGGCTGGTGCCCGGAATGGCCTCATAATTGGCCGGGCCGTCGGTCACGATCAGCTCCGTGGGCGACGTCGCGACGAAGATGGCCGGCGGCGTGGTGTTCTTGAGCGTCGGCTTTGGAGTCGAGTCCGTTGCGGCGCCGGTCAACATGTCCACCTGCTTGGCCTTGGCCGCGGCCTGGCCCGCCGTCTGGATCGCCGAGGGCACCTTCTTCGCGACGGTCCACGGCCCGGCCAGCGCCGGAGCCGTCATGTAGCCGTCGTAGACATGGAGCCAGTAGGCGTCACCGGCGTCCCGGGCCAGGAACGCGGTGGTGTTCACCACCCGCATCACCGGCTGCCCGGTGACGGCCACGTATTTCGGCGCGCCATCGATGGTAATCAGGATGCTCGGCTGGGCCGAGAAGAGGATGATCGGCGGGGTGTTCTGGATCGGCACCGACTTGGCGGTCTGCGCGTCCTGGTTGGCGGCCAGGCTCAGTTCGAGCCGGTCGAGAGAAATGTTGTTGGCGCTCGCCGGCACCACGAGGGTCACCACCGACAGATAGCTCTGGGACAGTCCCTGGGCCGCGGGGAAATTGCCGCTGGTGACCGCGATGTCGGACAGGTCGACCAGGCGGGTGTCCTTGTTCACGGCGGTGACCGCCTGGACGTGGATCACGCCGAAGGTCGGCTCCTGCATGCCGGGCGCCTTGAAGGCCACGGCGGCATGGAACCGGATCAGGTTGTCCTGCCAGGCATCGACCTGCGGCTGGTAGATCGTGACGCTGTCCCCGGAATAGAAAAACGTGCGGGGCCAGCCGGGATCGGCCGGGGTGGCAGGGTTGGGAGTCTGGGCCGCCGCGGACCCGGCGGCGAGCGCCAGGGTCAGGAGCGGCAGCGACAGGCGTGCGGCATATGATGACATATGGCTCAACCTCGCAGGGGGTCTTGGTCGAGTGGTGCGCTCCAATACTAATCGTCCCCGCGCGCCGCTACCATTCGCTCCCATGCACGCCTGTTACGCCATCACCGCGCCTGGAGTGGAGCACCTCACCGCCGACGAACTGCGCGCGGCGGGTGCCGGCGTCGGCGTGGTGGAGCCCGGCGGCGTGCCTTTCGAGGCGGCGCCCGGCATCCTCTACGCCGCCAACCTCCAGCTCCGAACCGCCAGCCGGCTCGTGGTGCGCATCGCGCACTTTCATGCTGCGAGTTTCGCCGAATTGGAGAAGCACGCGCGCCAGGTGGCGTGGTCGCGCTGGGTAGGCGCCGGCGGGGCCGTGCACTTCCGCGTCACCAGCCGAAAGTCGAGGCTCTACCACCAGGAGGCGGTGGCGGAGCGGCTGGAGCGTGCGGTGGTCGCCGCCGTCGCCGGGGTGCGCGCGGTGCGGGCACCCTCGGAGGCGGACCGCCTCGACGACGACGTGACGGCGCTCCCCGGCGTGCAGCGCTTTCTCGTCCGCATTGTGGACGACGAGCTCGTGCTGAGCGTGGACAGCTCGGGCTCGCTCCTCCACCGCCGCGGGTATCGTCAGGACACCTCCAAGGCCCCGCTCCGCGAGACGCTCGCCGCGGCCCTCCTGCTTGCCTGCCGCTGGGACGGCACTGTGCCACTGGTCGATCCGATGTGCGGCTCCGGCACCATTCCGATCGAGGCGGCGCTGCTGGCCCGGCGGGTCCCGCCCGGGTGGCAGCGACGCTTCGCGTTCGAGCGCTGGCCCGAGTTCAAGCCGTCGGTGTGGGAGTACGTAAGGGGAGAGGCGGCCGGCGGCATTCGCGAGAGCGCGCCCGTGGCAATCGTGGCGGCCGACCGCGATGCCGGCGCGATCGAGGCGACGCTGTCCAACGCGGAGCGGGCCGGGGTCACCGGCGACCTGTCCGTGCGTCGCGCCGCGCTCACCACCATACTCAGCGATCCCGACGTCGCCGCCCTCGGGCCCGGCCTTGTGTTGACCAACCCTCCCTTCGGCGTCCGTGTGGGAGACCGCGGCAGGCTCCGGGATCTCTACGCCTCGCTCGGCAACGCCATGCGGGGGCCATTGGTGGACTGGTCGCTGGGGTTCGTGACCTCCGATCCGGCCCTCGCCGCCGCGACCGGCGAGTCCCTGGCAACAACCCTGGAGACGACCACCGGCGGGCTCAGGATTCAGTTGTACACCGGCGCACCACGAGAGCCCGGAAGTTCAACCAGATGAAGCCCTTACGCCGTGGCGCCCCCAGAGGCCAAAGCGCCGTTTCTTGTTGAACTGGCGGTCGGGGGGTCGGGACGGGGGAGCGCGCACCATCCCGGCTGGCCGCGGTGCTTCCGGCGGCCAGTTTCACGGGTTACTATTTTCACCTTGATTCGAAAGGGCCGATCCGTACCGAAGTCGATGCCGAGGTTTTCATCCTTCTGAAGGAGTTCCCCCTGATGACCAAGACAAGACTCGTCGCCACCAGGCTCGCACTCGCGGTGGGTGCCGCGCTCGCGATCCCGGCCGCCGCTGCCGCACAATCGGTCGCGACCAACTACGACACCAAGGTCGATTTCTCGAAGTACAAGACCTACCACTGGGTGGACATCCAGGGCGCCACCTATCCGAACCAGCTTACCGACATCATGATCCGCAACGCCATCGATTCGACGCTGAAGATGCATGGTCTGGTCCGGCAGGACAGCGGGACCGTCAGCCTCTATGTCGGCTACCAGCTCGCGACAAGCCAGCAGAAGGAGTGGAACGCGTACGGGACGGGCGGTGGTGCGGGCTGGCGAGGTGGCGCGGGCATGGGCGGGATGGGCACGGCGACCTCTTCGACCGTGACCGATGGAACCCTTGCCGTGGATCTCTACGACCCCACCATGAAGCAACTCGTCTGGCAGAGCACGGCGAGCAAGCAGCTCAACCCGAGCTCCAACGCCGCCAAGAACCAGGAAAACATGCAGAAGGCGGCGGACAAGATGTTCAAGGACTACCCGCCGGGCGCAGCCAAGAAGAACTAGCGCACCGCTCCGCAGGCGGGAGTCCAACACCACAGGCGGGATCGGCCGAGGCGGCCGGTCCCGTCTTGGCGTTCAGGCTTGACGCCGCACAAAGATGAAATCACCTTCACAATGACCTCACCGAGGCTTCCTCACCAGCGGGGCACACTAGGCGCATCGATCACACTCAGGCGGTCCCATGCGATGGTCCCCAGCCGCGACCACGGCCGTGGCGATGTTCGCCCTCTTCCACGCCAGTCCGGCGTCCGCCCAGGACAGGTCGTGCGCGGGCGCCAAGTACAGCGACTCCCATTTCCACCTCACCAACTACATCCAGGAAGGCACGGACGTCAAAGACTACATCCGGATGATGGGCAGCACGGTGTGCCGCTCCACCCTCTTCGGCATCCCGTTGCAGCAGGAGTGGGCCTACGGGAATTCAGGTGACTTTGCGCCCACCTACTACCTCCAGTCCGACGCTCCCCTCTACTACTACTCGTTCACCGACGCCTTCATCGCGATGGCGTACCGGTCGCTCCCGGCGGACCAGCAGGCGCGGCTCGACCCGATGATCACCGGCTTCAACCCCGCCGACATGTACGCCGCCGACCACATCCGGCGGGTGCTGCTGACCTTTCCCGGCGTCTTCTCCGGGATCGGCGAGTTCTCGATCCACAAGGAGTTCGTCTCCGCCAAGATCGCCGGTGGGGCCGCGAGCCTCACCAATCCTGCGCTCGACCGCATCCTCGACTTCGCTGGCGAAGTGGGCATGGTGGTGATCCTCCACAACGATCTCAACATGCCGTTCCCGAAGGCCGGCCAGGATCCCTACCTCATGGCGCAATTGCGGGCGGTGCTCGAGCGGCATCCGAACACGACCGTCATCTGGGCCCACGTCGGACTGGGCCGGATCGTGCGGCCGGTTCCGCAGCAACTCGCCCTCCTCGACGTGGCCTTGAGCGATCCGAAGCTCCTGCACGTGTACATCGACATCTCGTGGGATGAAACGGCCAAGTACATCACCTCGACCCCCGAGGCGGTCGCCGCCACGGCAGCCCTGATCAACAAGTACCCGGATCGGTTCCTGTTCGGCACCGACGTCGTCGCACCGGCGAGCCTCGACGCGCCGATGGCGGTGTTCAACGCCTACGCGCCGCTCTGGAAGGCGCTCACACCGGAGGCGAGCCAGAAGGTCCGCCTCGGCAACTACCAGCGGCTGTTTGACAAGGCACGGGCGAATGTGCGGGCGTGGGAAAAGCTGAATGTCGGGAAGCCGATCCCCGTGCCGGCGCCGACCCCCTCATCGGGGGTCGGGCCGCCGCCGTGACGACCGGGCACACCGATCCCCCATCGGATGGATGAAGCTGTTGCAGGATCACACTCTCGGAGGAGCCCCATGCGGTCTCTACGTTTGATTGTCCTCGGCCTTGCCGGGTCGGCCGCCGCGCTGATGCTGCTGGCGCTCCCGGCCCAGGCGCAGGACACGCCCACCACCAAGCCCAAGTTCGAGGTCTACGGGTTCGCCCAGCTCGACTTCGGCCACCAATTCGACCGGATCAACCCGGACTGGTACGACGTGATGCGCCCCAC